>Ga0213875_10002904_pt1 | contig 10009 bp, 8 predicted proteins | sample BarmaccomBMRX_R8_FD_160105 | JGI IMG/M metagenome (GOLD analysis project Ga0213875, IMG submission 160105) | Root-associated microbial communities from Barbacenia macrantha in rupestrian grasslands, the National Park of Serra do Cipo, Brazil - RX_R8 | ecosystem: Host-associated > Plants > Roots... | reverse complement strand
GGCAACGATCTCGGCCCGATCACCTGGGAACGGGAATTGTTCTCTCTCGGCGAAGAGGAGGGCCAGCAGCGCGGGCCAATCCCGGCAAACCGGCCGATCGACATTACCGGGCGGTCGCGTTTCCTGATCTACGGCCCTTATCTCGCGCTGCCGACCGGTTCTTGGTCGGTCAATCTGGCCCTCGGCTTTTCGCCCGAGGCCTCGGATATGAGCTACATCATCGAGGTCGGTGCGGCGGCAACGCGGCTCGCGGCCACCACGATTCATCCGCGCGGCGCGAGCACGATCGAGGTCGATCTCGTCTTCTCCGTCGACAAATCGGTCGGCGCGCCGCTTGAGGTGCGGGTCTGCAACGAGCGCGCTGCGTTCGACGGGCGGATCGCACTCGGCTACGTCACGGTTTCGCCGCGAGGCCAGATCCGCGGCGACGCGCTTCAGTTTTTCGCGAACGCGCTGGAGGCTTCCAACGCACGCAGCGAGCCGGGACAGGAGATGGCCGGGCAGGTCTAACCCGGACGAGTCTTGCAGCACCGCCGGTGACCCGGCGCCTCGGGTTGGATGGTGCCAGACCCGCGTCAAGCTCAGCGCAGGCGCTCCAGATCGATCCCGAAAGCTAGCGGGAAAAACGGATAGTGCAGGGGCAGATCGCGCGCTCCCGCCTCCGACACGGCCCAAAGCCGGCCGGCACCGTCGATCGCGATGCCCTCGGTGCCGCCGGGTATCGCAAAGCGCCGTTCGGTTGCTCCGGAGGCAAGATCGCGCCGCTCGAGATATCCCCAAGGAAGATCGCTGCGCACGATCCAGGCCTTGCCGTCGGGACCGACCGCGGCGCCTTGCGCATAGGTCGGAATCGGGAAGATCGCCTCGCTCATAGCGACCGTCAGCGCCGCCCCGACCGGCAGGTCTCGCAGCATCGCCGCATCGAAACGCGCGATTGTCCCGGCACCGTTTTCACGGTAGCTGCCGATCCAGATCTTGCCGTTTCCGGAAGCGGCAAGCCCGCCGCTGAGGCCGGGTCCGAGCGGCACCGCCCGCAAGGTCGGTCCCCCTTCGGCGAAAGCGCGGTCGAGCCCGATCGCGAACAATGTCCGCGTATCGGCGAGGTAAAGGACGCCGTCGCCCGCATAGGCGAGGCCCCCGGCGTGCCCGCAGGGCGGGGGCACATCGAAATGGGCCGCCTCACGCCCCGTATCGAGATCGATGCGAAAGACCCGGCAGGGGCCGCGCCCGGCCCACCACCTCTCGCTGCGATAGCCCGATAGCAGCAGGGATCCCTCCGCTACCGCCAGCCCTTGGGGGACAAACCCGTCGTCGAGCTCGGGCACCCAGAAGCGGGGCCGCAGCGCCGCCTCATTCGGGACCGGGCTGGTTCCAGCCTTGTGGTAAGCAGGCGGTCTGCCGAGAATGACTGGACCCTCGGGATGGAGGTCGCGCGTTTCAACGCCGACCGTTGCCGCGATCAGGACGGCCGCGGCCGCGCGGCACGCCGACCGAAGCCTCATCGGGGTCCTTCCCCGCAACCCGCGTCGCGGTTGCACGCCGGCTCTGACGCGCGCCAAGCGCTCTCGCGCCTGCGGCTGCAGCCGTGTTTAATGGTGCGAGAACGGTGAGTAGAGATGGCGGCCCAAGGGGAGCGACGATGGCCAAGACGCGCGGCACCGGGCTTTTGATGGTGTGGTCGGATATCGATCCGGAATACGAGGAAGGCTACAACCGCTGGTACGATGAGGAGCATATCGCCACCCTGTTGGCGATTCCGGGTTTTCTCAGCGCCGGCCGCTACGTCGCGCTTAAAGGCGGCCCGCGCTGCCTCGCGCTTTACGAACTCGAATCCCACGATGTGCTGCGCAGCGCAGCCTTTCTCGACGGCGTGCGCCACCGGCCGTCTCCGTTGCGGGTGCAGTATTCGGGCGGCCGGATCGGGCGCAACTACATCCTCAACGGCTACCGCCAGATTTTCCCGGCGCGCACGCATCCGATCGAGCAAACGCGCGAGCCGGCCCCCTTTCTGCAAATGGGCCGCATCGACATCCCGACGGCGGTGGAGGAAGAGTTCAACGATTGGTACAACACGGCGTACATACCGCCATACCTGCAGGTGCCGGGTGTGCTCGGGGCGCGACGTTTCGTGGCGGTGGACGGGCAGCCCAAATACCTGACACTCTACGAATTCGAAGCCGCCGACGTTTCGGAAAGCGAGGTGTGGGGGCGGGCGCGCGAGGGCAATCCCTGGAGCCGCCGCATCCGCCCCTTCATGCGCCATGACGAGGGCTCGCCGGGCGTGTACCGTCGCATCGATCGCAAGTAGCAGCGCGGTCAAAACGCCTGGCGCGCGGCTCGCGCCGGAGCACTTGGGCATTTTCTCCTGCGAAATCCGGCGGAATTGAGATAAATTGTAAAGAAGTGGGGGCGCGTTATGTCGCCGCGGAGGTACTGTCCGCAGCGACAGGAAAGGGGATAACGCGTGCGATTTGCCAGCGTTTGGTGGGTTTTCGTCTGTATTATTGTGCTGTGGCCGAGATCTGGGTCTTCCCAGGAAATCCACGCCACCAACTGCGCTCTCTACGCCCGTGACGTGACCGGTCTCGACCTGCAGGGCAATGCCGGCGCGTGGTGGGAAGAGGCGGAGGGTCGCTACGGCCGCGGCCATCAACCGGCGCCCGGCGCGGTGCTGGTATTCAAGCCGTCGCGCTTCATGCCGTCCGGACACGTCGCGGTCGTCGCTCGTGTCCTCGGCAACCGCGAAATCCTGGTCGACCAAGCCAATTGGATCCATGGCCGGGTCACCCGCGGAATGGCGGTGTTCGATGCCTCGCCGGGCAATGATTGGTCGGTCGTCCAGGTCGAAGAGCTGCAGTCGCATACCTATGGCCGCCAGAACCTGACCTACGGCTTCGTTTACGCGAAGGCGCCGCCGGCACTCGATCGCATCGAGACAGCGGCGCGCGGCCCCGCGCCGCCACAGATCCATCTCGCGGTCGCGACGCTGCGCCCGACAAGCCGGCTCGACAATGTTGCGCCATTGCCGAGCGTGGAAGCGAAACCCGCCCTCCTCGTGCGGCCGCAACCCGCGCCGTCGCCCGGCCCCAGAGCCGTTCCGTCCACCGCGAAAATCGATGCGGCGAAGTCGCCGCCGAAGGTCGTCCAAGCCGCCGTAAAGCCCGCGGCACCGGTCAAGACCGCCCCACCCGCGAAGGCTGCCGCTGCGACCAAAGTCGCCGCTCCGGCAAAACCGGCGGCACCGGCCAAGGCTGCCGTGCCGCCCAAGCCGGCGGCGCCGGCAAAACCCGTCGCTGCGACGAAGACGGCCGCGCCGGCGAAGGCATCGCCGCCGCTCAAGGCTGCGGGCTCTGTCAAGGTTGCGAGCACGCCCAAACCCGTCCACCCCGCATCCGCGCCGGCCAATAGCCGCGAAAAGGCGCCGGCAAAGGCCAATACCCGGACTACGGAACCGTCGCGAACCGCGTCCGCGGCAAGGGCGGCATAGTCGCTTAGCTGCCGTCCCGGTCTTGCACGGCCGGGCCGAACAGATCCTGCCAGCGGGCCGGTTTCGGTTTGATCAAGCCGACCCGCTGCATGAAGTCGGCGAAGCGCATCGTCCCGAGCGGAGTGGCCGTGTAGACCGTCTCCGGGTCCGCGATGACGCGCAGGACCTCGCTCTCCGCGATCTTGACCTTTGCCATTTCGGCATAGATCCGCGCAGCCCGCGCCGGGTCTCGGCGGATCGAATCCGCCGCGTCGTCGACCGCTTGGACGAAGGCGGCGACGAGTTTCGGGTTCGCTTCCTGGAATTGCCGCGTCGCAAAGCTCATGATCGCCGTGACCCTGCCGGTCAGCTCGGTCGAATCGTAGACTTTGTGAATTTCCGGGTGATCGAGTTCGAGCAGGCAAAACGGGGTCGAGGCGAAATGGCTGTCGATCTCGGTCTTCCCGGAGAGCAGCGCCGCCATCGCCTCCGGGTAAGGCATCCCGACGGTTAGCGGGTCGAGCTTCGCGTAATTGGCGTCGCCAAAGGCGCTGGCCGCCGCCATCTGCAGCAGGATGGCATTGTGCGAGGTCTTGATGCCGGGCAGCGCGATGCGGTCGCGCTCCGTAAAATCCGCGAGCGTTTTGACCGCCAAGTTGCGGGTATTCAGGTAGATCGGGCCGCCGCCGATGCCGCTGACCCCGATCGTCTCGTTTCGCGTCCCCTTGGCCTTTGCCCACAACGTCAGAAAGCCGGTCTCGCCGATTGCGGCGATATCGACCGCGCCGGCCAGCATCGCGTCGTTGATGACGTTGCCGCCATCGAGCACCCGCCAGCTTGCCGCGACCTCCCCGAGCCCGGCCGCGCGGGCCTCCTTTTCGAGCAATTGGTCGTGCTCGATGACATAAAGCGGCAGGAAATTGAGCCCGAAGCCATAGGAGAGGCGGATTTGCTGCATCTCCGCCCGTGCCGGGATCGCGCCGAGCAGCAACAGCCCAAGGGCAAGGCACCCCACCGCCGCACCGCGGAGCCGCCTTGCCCGATAGAGCTTGTTCGACACGCTACCTCCCGATGACAATCCGACCGCGGTCCTCTCTGAGCCGCCGGCGATGATGCCGCCTGCCGGCGTCCTTCGAGGTCTATCGGCCAACAGGATTGCCGAATTTGTACCGTCAAGGGGTCCGCTGAGCCATCGCCATCGACCCGCCGGGGCGGCCGCTCACCTCCACGTCACCCTCGTGCTCCGCGCGTTAGACTTAGGCCGGAATCCGATGAGGTCCGATCGGCGTTGAAAAGAACTCCCCTCCCGCGGGCTCGACCCGCGGGTCCACGTCTTCATCGGCATTCATGCGAGCAAGACGTGGGTGGCCGGGACAAGCCCGGCCACGGGGCCAAGAGAAGGGATTCGATTTGCGTGGATACTGCTCTAGTGCGTTAGTCAGGCGGTGCGTGCCCTGGCCCGGCGTGCTTCCGCCGGCGTGGCCTACACGCGCGGCCATTTATGGGCTGGATCTTGGGGCGCCAAATCAGCACGCTAACGCGAAATAATGGGAGGAAGAAGAGCATGAGCGAGCGTGCAGCCGTGTCGTTGGCCGCAGCGCTGGCCGTTGCCGCGATGATGCCGGCGCAAGCGGCGGAGCCGATCAAGCTCGGCTTCAGCGCGGAGCTTACCGGCAGCCTGGCGACGGGCGGCAAGCAGTCGCTGCTCTCGGCGCAGATCTGGGCGGAGGACGTGAACGCCAAGGGCGGGCTGCTCGGGCGCCCGGTCCAACTCGTCTATTACGACGATCAGAGCAACCCGTCGCTGGTGCCGGGGATCTATACCAAGCTTCTCGACATCGACAAGGTCGACCTCCTCTACGCGCTCGGCACCAACATCAGCGCCGCCGCGATGCCGACCGTCATCTCCCATAACAAGGTCATGATGGACACCTTGGCGCTGACGGTGAACGACGAGTTCCACTATCCGCGCTTCTTTCAGACGATGCCTTACGGGCCGGACGGCCGCGATTCGATCTCGCGCGGCTTTTTCGAGACGGCGATGACGATGAACCCCAAACCGAAGACGGCCGCGCTGGTCGGGGCCGACATGGAATTCTCCCGATCGGCGCTGGACGGGGCGCGCAAGAATGCGAAGCGGGTAGGGCTCGACTTCGTCTACGACCGGACCTATCCGCCGGCCACCGTCGATTACGGGCCGATCCTGCGCGCGGTCAAGGCGGCGGACCCGGACGTGGTTTTTGTCGCCTCCTACCCCGCCGACACCGCCGGAATTATGCGGGCGGTCGGCGAGATGGGCATCAACGCCAAGATATTCGGCGGCGCGATGGTCGGGCTGCAATTCGCGGCACTGAAGACGCAGCTTGGGGACGCGCTCAACGGCATCGTCAATTACGAGCTGTACGTGCACGAGCCGACGCTGAAATTCCCCGGGATCGAGGAGTTCATCGCAAAGTACCAGGCGCGCGCCGCCGAAGCCGGCACCGACCCGCTCGGCTATTATCTCCCGCCTTTCGCCTATGCCAGCTTCGAGATACTGGGGCAAGCGGTCGACGCGGTCGGCAGCCTCGACCAGGACAAGCTCGCCGACTACATCCACCACACCACGTTCAAGACGGTGGTCGGCGACGTCGCATTCGGACCGGAAGGCGAATGGGCCAAAGAACGTATGCTGACGATGCAATACCAGGGCATCAAGGGCCACGACATCAAGCAGTTCGAACAGGTCGGCAAGCAGCCGATCCTCTATCCAACCGAATTGAAGACCGGCGACCTCAAATACCCGTTCTCAGAGGCGGGGCGTTGACGGTGAGAATGATGGGTACGGAGAGGTGAGCATGAAATTCGGATTGTTCGGCGGGGCGCGGGCGCGCGGCGGGCCGGCGGGCGACAGCCATGGCTATCACGATTTCATCAACTACGTCGTCGAGGCGGAGCGGCTCGGCTTTTCGAGCGTGTTCCTGGTCGAGCACCATTTCACCGGTTTTGGACAGGTCTCGGCTTCGCTGAACCTGCTGAGCTATCTTGCAGCCCGCACCGAGCGCATCCGGCTCGGCACCGCGGTGGTCGTGCTGCCTTGGCACAACCCAATCCTGGTGGCGGAGGCGGCGGCGACGCTGGATTTGTTGTCGAACGGCCGGCTCGATTTCGGGGTTGGCAAGGGCTACCGCGAGTACGAGTTCTCGGGCTTCTGCGTACCGCCCGAGGAATCGACCGAGCGCTTCGACGAGGTGATCGAGGTGATCCGCAAGGCGTGGACGTCGAAGGGCCGCTTCTCGCATCACGGCAAGCGATGGAATTACGACAATGTCGTCGTCGAGCCGAGCCCGATCCAGCAGCCGCACCCGCCCTTCTGGCTCGGGGCGGGCAGCGCCGCCTCGATCCAGCGTGCGGCCCGCGAGGGCTACAACCTGCTGCTCGACCAGATCGCGCCGACCGACCTGATCATCGAGCGGGTCAAAATCTTCCGGCAGGAATGCGAGCGGGTCGGACGGCCGTACGACCCGATGATGGTCGCCGTCACCCGCGGTCTGCAGATCGTGCACAATGAGGAGGAGCGCAAGCGCGCCATCGTCACGCGGCGCGAGGTATTGAAGAACATCGGCGATCTCGCGCGCGGACCCGGCGCCGAGCGCTACCACAACATCAAGGAGGAGGAGTTCGTGCTCGACGACGCGCCGTTGCTCGGCACGCCGGAGGAGATCATCGGCAGGCTTAAGCGGCTCGAAGCGGGCGGCGTGCACAACGTGCTGTTCGCCGCGCCGGGCGCCTCCGTCGTCGGGCTGCGCACCTTCGCCGAGGAGATCATGCCCGCCTTCGGGCAGTCTCCGATGAACCTGGCGCAGGTCTGAGGAATGCCGGAGCAGCGTGTCGCTCTTATCACCGGCGGGCTGCGCGGGCTCGGGCGGGCAATGGCGTTCGGCCTCGCGCGCCAAGGCCATGCGGTCCTTGCCGTCGGCCATCTGCGGGAGGATGTCGATGCCCTCGAGGCAGACCTCGGTCGGCAAGCGCTCGCCGGAGCCGTCGAACCCCTTGTAGCCGACCTGCGCCAACCCGGCGAGTGCGACCGCGCGGTAGCCGAGACAAAGGCGCGGTTCGGCCGCATCGACATCCTCGTCAACAACGCCGGCCTGACCTTCACCTATATCGATCCGGAGCGGTATCGCCGGCCAACCCCGCAACTGTTCTGGCAGGTCGGCGACGAGATCGTCGAAAATGTGATCGCGACGAATTATCTCGCGGCCGACCGCCTGGCGCGGCGCGTTGCGCCGGGCATGATCGAGCGCGGCTGGGGCCGGATCGTCAATGTGACCACGAAGCTCGACACGATGAACCGGCTGGGGACGCATCCCTACGGCGCCTCGAAAGCGGCGCTCGAATTGGCCACCGAAGTATGGGCCAAGGACGCCGCCGATACCGGTCTGACGGTCAACATCGTCAACCCCGGCGCCGGCGCGAATACGCCGGGCATGGCCGATGAGATGCGCGCGATGAGCCGGGACGGCCGCGCGGCCCGGCTGGTCGAACCGGACGAGATGGTGCCGCCGCTGCTCTGGGTCGTGTCGCCGGAAGCCGACACGGTCAACGGTTGGCGCTATGACGCCAATGCCTGGGACACGTCCTTGCCGCCGGCCGAGGCGGCGCGCCGGGCCGGGCGTCCCGCGGGCTTCGTCCTACACCCGGTCGAGACCGAGAGGTAACATCCGGGCCGGTGTGACGCGCCCCGGCTGAGACCGCTATGCCTCTATGCCTGGAGCGGTCCTGACACGGCGGCGACGAGCGCGCTTGCGGCGGGATCGCCTGCGGGCTGTTCCGGTATCGCTGGCGGGGCGAGTTCCTCGGGAAACATGCCGAGCCGGTTGATGCCGTCGAAGGCGGCGACCTTGTAGCACTCGGCGAGGGTCGGATAGTTGAAGACGGTGTCGATGAAATAGTCGATGCGGCCGCCGAACGAGATCACCGCCTGCCCGATATGGACGAGCTCGCTCGCCCCTTCCCCGATGATGTGCACACCGAGGAGCTGGCGCGTCTCGGCGTGGAAGATCAGCTTCAACAGGCCGGTCACGTCGCCGACGATCTGCCCGCGGGCGATCTCCTTGTAGCGCGCCTTGCCGACCTCATAAGCGACCCCGGCCTGGGTCAATTCCTCCTCGGTCTTGCCGACCATCGAGATTTCCGGAACCGAGTAGATGCCGTAAGGAAACAATTCCGGCACGCTGCGCGCCGGCACGCCGAAGGCGTGGCACACCGCGAGGCGCCCCTGCTCCATCGAGGTGGAAGCCAACGCGGGAAACCCGATCACGTCCCCGACCGCATAGATGTTCGCCACCTCCGTGCGGTAATTCTCGTCGACCGTCAGTCGGCCGCGCTCGTCGGCGGCGAGGCCCGCCAGGGGAAGGTTGAGCTTCGAGGTGGCCCCGGTGCGTCCGACGGAATAGAGCGCCTTCTCGGTCAGGATCGTTTTGCCGCTGTCGAGATGCAGTCGCACCGCGCCGGGCTCGCCGTCGATCAGCTCGATCCGGCTGACGCTTTCGCCGAGTCGTAGGGTCACCCGGTTCTCGCGCAGGTGGTGGGACAGCGCGTCGGCGATCTCCTCGTCGATGAAGGGCAGCAACTGGTTGCGCTTGTCGAGCAGGGTGACGCGGATGCCGAGCGCGGCCAGGATGCTGGCGTATTCGCAACCGATCACGCCGGCCCCGACCACCGCCAGCGTGCGCGGCAGTTTGTCGAGGTGCAGCACGTCGTCGCTCGTGAAGATGCGCCGGCCGTCGAACGGGATGTGCGGGTCGCGGGTCGTCTCGGTGCCGGTCGCGATCACAACCACGCCGGCCCGCACCGTGCGCGACGTGCTGCCATCGACAAGGTCGAGCTGGATGGTGTCGGGGGCGAGGAAAGACGCGGCCGCGGAAATCAGCTCGACACGGTTGCGCATCAGCTGATGGCGCGCAACGTCGATCCCGTGATGCACAACGCGGTTGGTGCGCACCAGCAGGTCCTGCATCGTGATGTCCTGCTTGACGGTATAGGAGACGCCGTAGAATTCGCGGGAGCGATAGCCCGACAGATCGAGCACCGATTCGCGCAGCGTCTTCGACGGGATCGTCCCGAGATTGACGCTGACCCCGCCCAGAACGGCGGTCTTCTCGACGATCGCGACCCGCTTGTCGAGCTTGGCGCCCTGGATCGCGGCCCGCAATCCCGCCGGGCCTGAACCGATCACCAGCAGGTCGTAATCGACTGCTTTTGCCGCCATGGATTCACCGCCGTAACCGCTTGCGTAACATTCGCGCACCGGCGCGACGCCGCGACCCATTATCGTCGCGTTAAAGTGAAGATGGTGTTACAGCGAGCGGCCAGGATGCTCACGGTCGCTCGCGCGAGGAGGGCCACATGAAGCGGCACGGGATCGGGCTCGCCGCATTGGCAACGGCCGTGGTTGCGCTGCTCTCCGCCGGTTCCGAGGCCGCCGCGCAGCCGCTCCCAAGCACTACGCTGGCCTGCGCCGATTTCAAGAAAAACCCCGACGGGTCCTGGGTCGTGGCG
>Ga0213875_10002903_pt1 | contig 10011 bp, 8 predicted proteins | sample BarmaccomBMRX_R8_FD_160105 | JGI IMG/M metagenome (GOLD analysis project Ga0213875, IMG submission 160105) | Root-associated microbial communities from Barbacenia macrantha in rupestrian grasslands, the National Park of Serra do Cipo, Brazil - RX_R8 | ecosystem: Host-associated > Plants > Roots... | reverse complement strand
CACCTCCCCGCGGCGCCCCCGGCATTTGTCTGCAGAAAGTGCTGCCAGAGCGACACAAACCGCAGACAAATCCCTCACCCCGAACCAGCCCCCACGCGCCCCGCGCCCTCACCTCACTTCCACTCACCGGCGCCAACAATGGTCGATTTAGGCTGCTATAACGCTTCGAAGCGATCATTCTTTCGTAAAGGGCTGAGCATCCAGCGGTGAGCTTTCCGCCCGCAGGGCCCGGATAGGGTGGCGTTCGTGGCCGCGGTCAGTGCGATTCTGCTCGACGCCGGGGGCGTTCTGCTGTTCCCCGACCCGGACCTGATGCTGCCGCCGCTGCGCGCGGCGGGCGCCGACCCGTCGCCGGCGGACCTGATCCGTGCGCACTACAGCGCCATGACCGAGACGGCGGGGGAGCAGCCGGTAACGAGCGGCTGGTGGGCCAGCTACCTCTGCCGGTACGTCAGCGCGTGCGGCGTGCCCGAGGATGAGGTCCTGCCGCTGGCCGAGCGGATGGCGCGGACGATCTACGGGTTCACCTGGACGCACGTGGGCCCGGGGGTGCGCGACGCGCTGGCCGCCCTCGCCGGGCTCGGCGTCCCGCTCGGCATCGTCTCCAACTCCGACGGCGAGGTGCAGGGCTGGCTGGCCCGCCTCGGCCTCTGCTACGCCCCGTCCGCGCCGCCCGCCCAGACCGGGTCCGCGCCGCCCGCCCAGACGGGGACCGCGCCACACGCCCACATCGCTTCGGCGCCACACGCCCAGGCCGAAAGGAGGCCGCGCGGCAAGGCGGGGATCGAGGTGGGGGTCGTCGTCGACTCCGCGGTCGTCGGGGTGGCGAAGCCAGACCCCGCGATCTTCGAGATCGCCCTCGACGCCCTCGGCGTGCCCGCCGCGGACCGCGGTGCCGCGATCCACGTCGGCGACGCGCTGCAGTACGACGTCGCGGGCGCGCTCGCGGCCGGCATCGTACCGGTGCACCTCGACCCGTTCGGCGACTGCGCGGCGCCCGGCGGCCACCAGCACATCCGCGCCCTCGCCGACCTCGTACCGCTGACGGGACTGGTTTCGCGGCCCGGGCGGCGAGCGCACGGCGGCCGCCGCCTGCCCTCATCGCGCCAGCGGTAACCGCCGGCCGGCGATAGACTCCGGGCCTGAAGAGAAACGGGAGGGAACGTGCGCTGGTCCACGATGCACATCCCCACGCTGCGTGAGGACCCGGCGGAAGCGGGCGCGGCGAGCCACCGGCTGCTGCTGCGGGCGGGGTATATCCGCCAGCTCATGGCCGGGCACTACTCGCTGCTGCCGCTGGCCGTCCGGGTGAGGCTCAAGGTCATCGCCATCATCCGCGAGGAGATGAACCGCATCGGCTCGCAGGAGTTCCTGATGCCGGCGCTGCAGCCGTCGGAGCCATGGATACGCAGCGGCCGCTGGGAGCTGATGGGCGAGGAGATGTTCCGCCTCGAGGACCGCAAGGGCGCGGCCCTGGCGCTGGGCATGACGCACGAGGAGATCGTCGCGACGCTCGCCACCGAGCTCAGCTCCTACCGCGAGCTGCCGCAGCTGTGGTACCAGTTCCAGACGAAGTTCCGTGACGAGCCCCGGCCGAAGGCGGGCCTGATGCGGACCAGGGAGTTCACCATGAAGGACTCCTACAGCTTCGACCTGGACGCCGAGGGCCTGGACAGGTCTTTCCGGCTGAACCACGAGGCGTACACCAGGATCTTCGAGCGGCTCGGCGTCCCGGCGATCGCGGTGGAGGCGTCGAGCGGCACGATGGGCGGCTCCGGCTCCACCGAGTTCATCTGCCCGTCGGAGGCGGGCGAGGACCTGATCGTGTACAGCCCGGAGTGCGGCTACGCGGCCAACATCGAGAAGGCCACCTCCCGTTTGGTCAATCCAGATCTTGATACCGAACGAGCGCTGGCTCTCCCGGCGCCGGAACCCCTCGCCACCCCCGGGGTACGCACGATCGAGGATCTGGCGACCCGGTACGACGCGCCCGCCGACCGGCAGATCAAGACCCTCGTCTATTTCCTGAACGGCCAGCTCACACTCGTCGTCCTGCGCGGTGACCACCCGCTGGCGGAACAGAAGCTGGTCGACGCCACCGGCGCGGTCTCGATCCGCCCCGCGGCGGCCGGGGAGATCCAGGCCGCGCTGGGCGCGCTGCCCGGCTCCCTCGGCGCGGTGGGCGTGACCGGCATCCCGGTCATCGCGGACGAGGCGCTGCGCGGCCGCAAGGGCATGTTCACCGGCGCCAACGTCGACGACTCGCACCTGCGCGGGGTCGATGTCGAGCGCGACATCGCGGTGGGCCAGTGGGCCGACCTGCGCGAGGTCCAGGCCGGCGAGCCGTGCATCCGCTGTGGGCACCCGCTGCAGATCCTGCGCGGCATCGAGGTCGGCCACATCTTCAAGCTCGGCTACAAGTACGCCGAGGCGATGGACCTCAGCGTGTCCGGGCCGGACGGCAAGCCGATCAGGCCGATCATGGGCTCGTACGGCGTCGGCGTGGAGCGGGCGATGGCGGCGATCGTCGAGGTGCACCACGACGGCAAGGGCATCGCGTGGCCCGCCGCGGTCGCGCCGTTCGAGGCGGTGGTGGTCATCGCCCAGCAGGACGACGAGGCCGTCGCCGCGGCGGGGGAGCAGGTGTACCGGCGGCTGCTCGACGCCGGCGTCGACGTCATCGTCGACGACCGGCAGGTGCGCGCGGGCGTCAAGTTCAGCGACGCCGAGCTGGTCGGCATCCCGTTCCGGATCACCGTGGGCAAGCGGGGGCTCGCGTCCGGCTCCGCCGAGGTCACCGAGCGCGCGACCGGCGAAACGGTCTCCGTCCCCCTCGACGAGATACCGGAACGCGTCCGCAAGTCGGTGGCTCACGCCATAGCCGCCCACCGCTGACCGGTCGCCGCGGGCGCCCGCGGCGCCGGCGCCGCATACGGCGGCCCGCGGCGCCGGCGCCGCGTGATTTGGTGCAATCCGCGTTGCCATGACAGCGTGAATCGCACCCAAAACCAGGCGCATGATTCCCGGGCGCCGCGGAACGCGGCGTCACGCACACGCCGCGGAACGCGGCGTCACGAGGCGGCGCGGTCGCGCGCCTGGCAGCGCAGCGCGCGGAGCACCTCGTCGCGCCCCTCGACCAGCAGCCGGCGCAGCGGGGCGGGCGGCGCGGTCGCCTCGATGTACGCGTCCGTGGCGGCGACGGTCTCCTGCGACACCGGGCATACCGCGTACGCCCCCGTCACGAAGTCCTGGGCCATGGCGCCGCCCCAGTCCCGCCACAGCCCGCCGACCACGCCGAAGTACGCCTCGCAGTACGGCGCGAGCAGCGACGCCTGGTCCAGGTCGGCGAACCCGAGAAGCACGGCGCGGAACGTCGCGAGCGTCAGCTTGCCTCCGGTGAGCGTCTCCCAGGTCTCCCGCTTGGCCTCCGCCGCCGGGATGGCCGCCCGGCAGGTGGCGGCGTGCCGCTCGCCGGCGTCGGTCGCGTCCCTGGCCAGCTCCGCGTCGATCTCCGCGTCACCGGCGAAGCCCCGGCTGACCAGCCGGCGCAGCAACGTCCACCGCAGCTCGGTGTCCACGCTCAGCCCGTCGATCGCCTCGGAGCCGGCCAGCAGGCCGGCCAGCAGCCCCAGGTCCTCATCCGACGTCGCGGCGCTCGCGAACGAGCGCGCGTAGGCGAGCTGCGCGTCGGAGCCCGGAGCGGCACCGGAAAGCAGCGACCGCAGCGACGTGGCCAGGAGCGCCAGCCCCTCGTCCCGCCATGCCGGGTCGGCCAGCCGGCGCACCGCCTGGCCGGCCTGCCGCAGCAGGGTCTGCACGACGCTGATGTCGGCGACCGACGAGACGCCGGCCAGCACCAGGCGCACGTAGTCCCGGGCCGCCATCTCGCCGTCGCGCACCATGTCCCACGCGGCCGCCCAGCACAGCGCGGCCGGCAGCGACGACGTGAGCGAGCCGATCGAGGTGATCAGCGTCCGCAGCGAATGATCGTCGAGCCGGATCTTCGCGTACGTGAGGTCATCGTCGTTGATCAGCACCAGGTCGGGCCGCGCCTCGCCCGTCAGGGCCGGAACCTCGGTGCGCTCCCCGGCCACGTCGATCTCGATGCGGCGGGAGCGGGTCAGGCCCTCCCGCGACCGGTTGTAGAGCCCGATGGCGATCCGGTGCGAACGGAGCACCGGGTGCGAGGCGGCCGCCTCCTGCAGCACGGCGAAGGAGGTGAACCGGCCCTCGCCGTCGACCGAGTACGACGGCCGCAGCGTGTTGACCCCGGCGGCTTCCAGCCATTCCCGCGACCAGGCGGCCAGGTCGCGCCCGGAGGTCGCCTCCAGCGCGGAAAGCAGGTCCGCGAGGGTGGCGTTGCCCCACGCGTGCGCCGCGAAGTAACGGCGCACGGCGGCCAGGAAATTCTCCCGGCCGACGTACGCCACGAGCTGCTTCAGCACGGAGGCGCCCTTGGCGTACGTGATGCCGTCGAAGTTCACCTCGACCGCGTGAATGTCGGGGATGTCGGCGGCGATCGGGTGCGTGGAGGGAAGCTGGTCCTGCCGGTACGCCCACGCCTTGTAGAGCTGGGCGAAGGTTGTCCACGCCGCGGTCCAGCGGGTGGCCTCCGCCTGCGCCAGGGTGCCCGCCCAGGTGGCGAACGACTCGTTCAGCCACAGGTCGTCCCACCAGCGCATCGTCACCAGGTCCCCGAACCACATGTGCGCCATCTCGTGCAGCACGGTCTCCCCGCGGGCCTCCCGCGCGAAGTCCGTGACCCGGGACCGGAAGATGTAGTCCTCGAGGAACGTGACCGCGCCGGCGTTCTCCATCGCGCCTTCCTTGAATTCCGGCACGAAGAGCTGGTCGTACTTGCCGAACGGGTACTTGATCCCGAACGCGCTGTGGTAGAAGTCGAAGCCCTGCCGGGTCACCTCGAAGATCTCCTCCGGGTCGAGGTAGCCGGCCAGCGACTGGCGGCAGAAAATGCCCAGCGGAATGCCGTCGTGCTCGTCGCGGACCACGTGGTAGGGACCGGCCGACACGTGCGTGATGTAGGTCGAGATCACCGGTGTCGGCGGGAAGTGCCACCACCGCGCCCCGGCTCCCGCCCCCGTGCCTGCCTCAACGGGCGCACTCTCGCCGTCTGGCGCGCTCTCGCCCCCGGGCGCGATGCCGCCCTCGACGTCCGCCGCCATGTTGGACACCACCAGCCAGCCCTCCGGGGCCAGCACGCTCAGCTCGTAGGTGGCCTTCAGGTCGGGCTGGTCGAAGCAGGCGTAGATCCGGTGCGCGTCGAACGTCTCCAGGTCCGAGTACAGGTAGACGTTGCCGTCGGCGGGGTCGGTGAACCGGTGCAGGCCCTCGCCGCTGCGGGAGTACGCGCACTCGGCGACGACCCGCAGCTCGTTGACGGCCGCGAGGCCGTCCAGCGTGATCCGCTCGCCGTCGAAGGCGTCCGTGCCGGCCCGCCGCCCGTTGAGGGTGATCTGGCGGACTTCGGGTGCTGCCAGGTTGATGAAGGTGCGGGAGCCCGGCGTCGTGCAGCCGAACCGGACCACAGTTACCGAACGGAAGGTGGTATCCCCGCCGGTCAGGTCCAGCTCAACCTGGTAGGACGTGACGGTTATCAGCGCCGATCGGTCACGTGCTTCGGCACGGGTGAGGTTCGCTGCCACCAGGTGTTCCCTTCATGAGCGTCAAGCATGTCCAGTGATGATCGCACGCGGCTGTGCTGGCCGCGGAGGATGACCCCGCGGAATTGCCGCGCGCCGTGGTGGGTTGTTGCCCTTGGACCCAGGCCGTCCGTGATGGAGTGGAGTGCACATGACCCAGCAGGAGCCTACCCAAGCCGACTTCTGGTTTGACCCGATATGTCCCTGGGCGTGGATCGCGTCCCGGTGGATGCTCGAGGTAGAGAAGGTGCGCCCGGTCAAGATCGTCTGGCACGTGATGAGCCTTTCCGTGCTGAACGAGGACAAGGAGGATCTGCCGGAGCGGTACAGGGAACTGCTCGCGACCGGGTGGGGGCCGGTGCGGGTGTGCGTCGCCGCGGCGCAGGCACACGGCCCGGAGGTGCTCGGGCCGCTGTACACGGCGCTGGGTACCCGCTTCCACCACGAGAAGCTGCCGCGGGACCGCGCGACGATCACCTCCGCGCTGGCCGAGGCCGGCCTGCCGGCCGGCCTCGCGGACGCCATGGACTCCACGGAATACGACGAGGCGCTCCGCGCCTCGCACTCCGATGGCATCGAGAGGGTCGGGTACGAGGTCGGGACGCCGATCATCTCGGTGAACGGAATGTCGGTCTTCGGCCCTGTGGTGTCGCCGATTCCCCGCGGGGAGGCCGCCGCCCGGCTGTGGGACGGCGTGCTGCTGATCGCCGGTACCGACGGCTTCTTCGAGCTGAAGCGCTCCCGCACCCGGGATCCAATCTTCGATTGATCGTTCCGAACAGCCGGTCGTGCCATGGTCCGCGCCCCCGTCCCACCCAGGAGTTCAGGCCATATTACACCGGGTACCCATTCGGTCATCTAGTGTGACTAGCCGGTAATTTTCGCCCCGCGGGTGCACGGTGCTACCCGCGGGGCAGGCCGTCCAGCCCGGAACGGATCTGGCAGACTTTCCCCGTGCGCGTTTACCTGGGATCCGATCACGCCGGGTTCGAGCTGAAGAGCCGCCTGATCGAGTGGCTCGAGAGCGCGGGACACGAGCCCGTCGACTGCGGCCCGGCCAGCTACCAGCCCGATGACGACTATCCGGTGTACGTGATGCGGGCGGCTCAGGGCGTCGCGGGCGACCCGGGGAGCCTCGGCATCGTCATCGGCGGCTCCGGCAACGGCGAGCAGATCGCGTCGAACAAGATCCCCGGCATCCGCGCGGCGCTCGCCTGGACCGACGAGACCGCGAAGCTGGCGAGGCTGCACAACGACGCCAACGTGCTCAGCCTGGGAGCCCGGATGTACGGCGTCGACGAGGCGGTCGGCTTCGCCCGGACATTCCTGGAGACTTCGTTCTCCGGTGAGGCGAGGCACGCCAGGCGGCTGCAGGAGGTCGCCGACTACGAGAAATCAGGAGTGCTCCCGCCGCTCCCGTGACCGCCGGCGCTGGCGCGGCTGCCGGGCCGCGCGCTGCTCGTTCTTCGGCGGCGTGGCGCCGGCCGGCGAAGTGGCTTCGCGTTGCACGCGCTCCGGTACCGCGTTCTCCACGGCCGCCGCCGCGGCCAGGTCCTCGCCGGCCGGCCGCGACACGTCCCTGGCCCGCATCGCGGCGCTGAGCGTCACCTTCATCCCTGCCACCCGATCAGTCTCGCACGGCCGCGCGTAACCGGGGGGACATCACCCCGGCGCCCCGGGCAGGAACCTGGGCGGCCGGCCTCTGGGTCTTCTTCTCCCCCCTGTGCCGCATGCGCGGCAGCCCGGCGGAGTAGCAACCGTTCGTTCGGTCAGAAAATCACCGGGCACCAGGGCGAGGGGTCCCAGGACAGCGCGGCGGACAGCGGCGCCAGCGTCCCGGGCCGGTTCTCGGTGACCAGGCCCGCCGCGGCCAGCGAGCCCAGCCTGGTGCCGCCGAGATAGGCGGCGCCGAGTTCGCGCACGCCCAGCGCGACGTCGGCCGGCGCTTCCGTCCGCTCGCACGTGACGGCCTGCTCGCCGGAGGCCGTCGCCGCGGGGCCGGGGGCGCGCAGCCGCCACCGGCCGGCGTTGCCGGCCAGGAGGTCGTCGGTGACGTCGATCACCGCGTCCACCGGGCAGGAGTAGGCGCGCCGGGTGAGCGCGGCCGGCAGGTCGATGATCCGCACCCACACCCCGTCGGCCACCCGCGGGCGGGCGCGGCGCGGGTCGGCGAGCTGGAACAGCAGCGGGTCGTCGGCCGGGCGCAGCCGCGCGGTCAGCTCGGTCACCAGGTCCCTGCTGAGCAGGTCGGCCCACAGCGCGGCGCCGGCCGCCGGGTCGGCGGCGATCAGCTCCCTGACCGCCAGCAGGCTGTCCGGCAGGAAGGTCCCCTCCTCCCAGCGGCCGTGCCCGGCGTACAGCGCGTAGCCGCGCGGGCCGCCGTCGTCCTCGGCGAGCACGCAGCGCAGCGGGCCGAAGCCGTGCCGGTCCCCGGCGGGGTCGGACAGGGTACGGTCCCACCACGCGTCGTTCCGCATGAAAAACCCGGGCCTGGACGGCAGCACGGTGTCGTAGACCTTGCTGAGCTCCGGGCGCACCGCCGCCGGATCCGCGATCCGCAGCCGCAGCGCCGGATCGGCCGGGGCGTCGGGCGCGATGCCGCCTTCGGCGCGGCGGAAGCTGAAGGTCGCCTGCCAGGTCGCCCTGCCGTACCCGTACCTGCCGTAGAGCGGGGCCTCGGAGGCCCACAGCGCCGCGACCGGCTCGCCCCGGTCCCGGATGTCGGCGAGCTGCCGGTGCATCAGGCTGCGCAGGATGCCGCGCCGCCGGTGGGTGGGCAGCACCGCCACCATGGTCACGCCGGCCGCCGGGACCAGGCCACCGGGCACGCACATCTGGAAGCTGTAGATGCCCGTGATGCCGGCGATCGTGGTCCGGTCGAACGCGGCGAGGGAGCGGTCGGCCTCGAACCTCGCGCGGACGAGGGGCCGTTCGCTCTCCGTCATCGGGCCGCCGTGGAACGCGTGCTCGTTCACCGCGAAGAACGCGTCGAACTCGTCGTCGGTGACCGGCCGGATGGGGTAGGGGTGCGCCATGTCTGCCTTCCTACCTCCGCCGGCCCGGTTAGGCCAATGGGTTAACCACGCGTGGTTGCGTGAACCCGGATGGCCGGCCTTGTGCGCCCGGAGCGCGGCGGCGTATCCCCCGGCAACGATGTGCGGATACAGTGCCCGCATCATGGTTTCCCCGCCGACGACGATCGTGCGCAGCATACGGGCCGCCGCGCGGTGGCTGCGTGACCTGGTCGCGCGCCAGTTCATCACCAGGAACCGGCGGCTGGCGGCCGGGCTCGCCCTGATCACCGTCGTGACCGCGGTGGCCGCGGTGTACGTGTCGGAATGGTGGTTCTCGCCCGGCGCGATGATCCTGCCGATCCTGGCCGGCGGGCTGCTGCTGTGGCCGCGCGCGCTGCGGATCCTGTTCGTGCTCGCCGGCCTCGGGATCGTCTACGACGTGGCCGAGGACAAGGCGGGGGCGGGCATCGTCGCCACCATCGTGGTGACCGCGGTCTTCGCGGACGTGTTCGCGCGGACCAGGGGAAAGCTGGGCATGAGGGGGCTCCGCGGCGACCAGATGCTGATCGAGCTGCGGGACCGGATCCGCGCCCAGGGCACGCTGCCCGAGCTCGGGGAGGGCTGGGGTTCGGCGGTCGTGCTCCGGCCGGCGGGCGGCTCCTCGTTCGGCGGCGACTTCGTGGTGTCCGCGTTCGACGGCAAGACGCTGGAGGTCGCGCTCGTCGACGTGTCCGGCAAGGGCATCGACGCCGGCACCAGGGCGCTGCTGCTCTCCGGCGCGTTCGGCGGGCTCCTCGGGTCGGTGCCGAGGGAGGAGTTCCTCCCCGCGTGCAACGCCTACCTGCGCCGCGGCAAGACGGCCGAGGGGTTCGTCACGGCCGTGCACCTGGCGGTCGACCTCGCGTCGGGGGAGTACGTGCTGGCCTCCGCCGGCCATCTGCCCGCGGCGCACTACGACGCCGCGAGCGGGCTGTGGCGGATCACCCGGGCGCGCGGGATCGTGCTCGGCGTGCTCGGGGACCTCTCCAGCGCGCCCACGGTCTCCGAGGAGGGCGTGCTGCGCCGCGGCGACGCGCTCATGCTCTACACCGACGGCCTGGTCGAGGCCCCCGGCCAGGACATCGACGCGGGTATCGACCGCCTCCTGGGCGAAGCCCAGCGCCTGGTAACCACCGGCTTCCGCACCGGCGCCCCCGAATTGGTCACCGCCATGCAGCGCGCCATCGCCAACTCCGACGACTGCGCCCTAGTCCTAATCTGGCACTCCTAACCCCACCCCCGCCCCCCAATTAACCCCCACCCCCAAACCCCACCCCCCAAACCCTCCACCCCCAAAC
>Ga0213875_10002902_pt1 | contig 10011 bp, 8 predicted proteins | sample BarmaccomBMRX_R8_FD_160105 | JGI IMG/M metagenome (GOLD analysis project Ga0213875, IMG submission 160105) | Root-associated microbial communities from Barbacenia macrantha in rupestrian grasslands, the National Park of Serra do Cipo, Brazil - RX_R8 | ecosystem: Host-associated > Plants > Roots... | reverse complement strand
CGGCGCTGCTCGGCGGGCCCGGCGACACCACCCTGCCGATCCTGATCGACGGCTTCGTCAACGAACGCCTGGACTGGCCGCTGGCCGCCGCCGCCTCGATGGTGCTGCTGGCGATGGCCGGGGTGACGGTCGCGGCGGTCGGGCGGTTCCTGCCGGCCGGCACGCTGGCCACGGCGCGCTGATGCGGCGCAGCCTGGCGCTCGACGCCTTCGCGGGGGCGGTCGCCGCCTTCCTGGTGCTGCCGATCCTGGCCATCGTGCCGGTGGCGTTCAGCGCCGGCAGCTTCGTGCGCCTGCCGCCGCTGGCCTGGTCGCTGCGCTGGTGGGCGGCGTTCCGGGCCGACCCGGCCTGGCTGCACGCCCTGCTCACCAGCCTGGAGGTCGCGGCACTGGCGGGCCTGCTCGCCGTGCTGACCGGCACCGCCGCGGCGCTCGGCCTGGCGCGGCTGCCGGCACGGGCTCGACTGCTGGCGACCGGGCTGTTCGTCGGCCCGCTGGTGGCGCCGGTGATCGTCCTGGCGGTCGGCCTCTACGCCCTGGCGCGCAGCTTCGGGCTGGTCGGCTCGATCGCCGGCCTGGTGCTGGCCCACGCCATGCTGGCCGTGCCCTACGTCGCTTTGACCGTGGGGGTCTCGCTCGCCGCCCTCGACCCCCGGCTGGCGCTGGCCGCTTCCGGGCTCGGCGCCGCGCCCTGGCGGATCTTCCGCACCATCACCCTGCCGCTGATCCTGCCGGGGATCGCCGGCGGCGCGGTGTTCGCCGCCGTGACCTCCTTCGACGAGGTGGTGCTGGCGATCTTTCTGTCCGGCCCCGCGGTGAAGACGCTGCCGGTGCTGATCTGGGAGCAGGTGCGCGTCGAGTTCACCCCGCTGGTCACCGTGGCGGCGACCGTCATGATCGTGCTGGCGATCCTCGGCGCGGTGCTCGGCCGGCTGCTCGGCGGTGAGCGGGCACAGTGACCGGGGTGGTCTTCGAGGGCCTCTGGAAGAGCTTCGGGGCGGTCGAGGCGCTGCGCCCGGTCGATCTCGCCATCGCCTCGGGCGAGTTCGTCAGCCTGCTCGGGCCGTCCGGCTCGGGCAAGACCACCTTGCTCAACCTCTGCGCCGGCTATGTCGAGCCCTCGGGCGGGCGCATCCTTATCGACGGGCGCGACATCACCGGGCTGCCGCCACGGCGGCGCAACATGGGCATGGTGTTTCAGAGCTACGCGCTGTTTCCGCACATGGACGTCGCCGGCAACGTCGCCTACGGGCTACAGGTCCGCGGCCTGGCGCGGGAGGAAATCCGCCGCCGGGTGGCGGCGAGCCTGGCGCAGCTGCAGCTCGAGGGCTTGGCGCGACGGCCGGTGCGCGCCCTCTCCGGCGGCCAGCAGCAGCGGGTGGCGCTGGCCCGCGCCCTGGTCATCGAGCCGGACATCCTGCTGATGGACGAGCCGCTCGGCGCGCTGGACCGGCAGCTGCGCCGCGACGTGCAGCTGGAGATCCGCCGCATGCACGTCGCGCGCCCGCGGACCACGCTCTACGTCACCCACGATCAGGAAGAGGCGCTGGTGATGTCGGACCGCATCGCCGTGATGCGCGCCGGGCGCGTGGTGCAGATCGGCACGGCGCAGGCGCTCTACGCGGAGCCGGCCGACACGTTCGTCGCCCGCTTCCTCGGCGAGTCCAACCTCCTCCCGGGCCGGGTGACGGCCATCGAGGCGGGGCGGGCGGTGCTGGCGGGGTCCGCTGGCCCGATCGTCGGCCGGGCCGCTCCGGGGCTGGCGGTCGGCGCCGCCGCGGCGGCCTTGATCCGCCCCGAGCACGTCCACGAGCGGACCGGCGGGCTTGCCGCGCGGGTCGTCGAGCGGGTCTTCCTCGGCGAGATCACGGCATTGCGCCTGGCGCTCGGCGATGGCACCACGCTGTGGTCGCGCCGGCTCGGCTTCGTGTCGCCGCGGGCCGAGGAGGTGGAAATCAGCTGGAATGACCGGGATGTCATCATCCTGCCCGAAGCGATCTGAACGCGAAGCGACGTGAACCAGGAGGCACTGATGCTGAACCGACGCCAACTCCTCGCCCTCGCCGGTTCGGGTGCGCTGGCCGCCATGCCCGGCCGGGCGCACGCCGATGGGCGGCTGGTATTCTGCTCCTGGGGCGGGGCGCTGAGCGATCTCGAGAAGAACGCGCTGCTCGACCCGTTCGCCCACAAGGAGGGCTTTGAAGTGGTCGGCGCGGCGCCGACCAACTACGCCAAGCTGAAGGCGATGGTGGAGGCCGGCGCGCCGGAATGGGACCTGGTCGATGTCGGCGGCCGCTTCATCTTCCAGGGTGCCGACCTGCTCGAGCCGCTCGACATGAGCCTGATCCCGAACGCCCACGCGCTGGACCAGCGCTGGGTCACCTCCAAGGGCATCTACACCTCGACGGGAGCCACGGTGATCGCCTGGAACACCGACGCCTTCCCCGCGGGAAAGGGTCCCGCTTCGTGGAAGGATTTCTGGGACGTCAAGGCCTTCCCCGGTGCGCGCGGGCTGTACAAGCCGTTCTACTATAATTACGAAGCGGCGCTGCTCGCCGCCGGCACGCCGCGCAACGAGGTCTTTCCGGTCACCGAGGACAAGGTGAAGCTCGCCATGGACAAGATCCGCGAGCTGAAGCCGAACGTGAAGCTCTGGTGGACCGCCGGCGCGCAGCCGCCGCAGCTGCTGTCCACCGGCGAGCTGGCGCTCTCCTCGGCCTGGTCAGGCCGCATCATCGCCGCGATGAAGGAGAAGGCGCCGGTGACGATGACCTATGAGGACGGCATCGCCTGGGGCAATGCCTGGGTGGTGCCGCGGGGGACCAAGAATTCGCGGATTTCCATGGCGGCGATGAACTTCGCCATCTCGCCGGAGGCGCAGCGCAGCCTGCTCGATTTCGGCAGCTACGGGCCGGTGCTCGGCACCGTCGCCGCCGAAGGCACGCCCGAGCAGCGGAAATGGCTGGTCACCGCGCCGGAGAATGCCAGCCGCATGCTGATCCTCGACGAGGAGCAGGCGGCCTTCTATTCCGCAAAATACGAGGACGAGTGGAACCGCTTGCAGCTGGGCTGACCGGCTTGGCGGAAGTGTCTGATCGGCGCCTCGAACGCCTGCTGGCGCCGCGGCGGATCGCCATCGTCGGCGCCAGCCCGCGCGAGAACACGCCGGGCAACGGCGTCATCCGTATGCTGCTGCGCGGCGGCTTCGCGGGAAGCCTCACCGCCGTCAATCCGAACTACCGGGAGATCGAGGGCATAGGCTGCGTCCCGCGCCTTGCGGATCTGGACGCGCCGCCGGACCTCGCGGTGCTGGCGGTGCGCAACGAGCGGCTGGAGGCGGCGCTGACGGATGCCGCGGCCGCCGGCGCCGGGGCGGCGGTGATGTTCGCTTCGGGGATGCTGGAAGAGGAGGCGGGCGGGGGCGGGCTGATCGGCCGTTTGCGCGCGATTGCGGCGGCGCACGGCATGGCGGTGTGCGGCCCGAACTGCATGGGCTTCTACAACGACCTCGACCGCGTCTGGATCTGCGGCTTCCCCAGCCCGCGCCGGCGCGACCCCGGCCCGATCGCCCTGGTGGCGCATTCCGGCAGCGTCTTCGGCGCGCTCATGCACAACGATGAGCGGCTGCGCTACGCGCTCGCCGTCTCGCCCGGCGTAGAGCTGACCGCCACCGTCGCCGACTATGTCCGCTATGCGCTGACCCGGCCGGAGGTGAAGGTGATCGGCCTCTTCCTGGAGGCCGCCCGCGACCCCGAGGGGTTCGCCGCAGCGCTGGCAGCGGCGGCACAGCGCGACGTGCCGGTCGTGGTGCTGAAGATCGGCCGCACCGAGGCCGCCGCCGCGGCGGCGCTCAGCCACACCGGCGCGCTGGCCGGCAGCGACCTGGCCTACCAGGCGCTGTTCGACCGTCATGGCGTCATCCGCGTGGACACGCTCGACGAGATGGCGGCGACGCTGCTGCTGTTCGCCGCCGGACGGCGCGCGGCGCCCGGCGGGCTCGTCGCCATCCACGATTCCGGCGGCGAGCGGGAGATGACGATCGACCTCGCCGACCGCGTCGGCGTGACGTTCGCGGCCATCGGCGCCGCCACCGTCGAGACGATCGCGGCACAGCTCGACCCCGGGCTGGCGGCGGAGAACCCGCTCGATGCGTGGGGCACCGCCGCGAATTACATCCCGCAATTCACGGCGTGCCTGAATGCGCTGCTCGCCGACGAGCAGGCAGGGCTCGGCCTGTTCTGCGCCGATCTGCGCGACGGCTACTACCTGCACCGCGGCTTTGCCGACGCAGCGCTCGCCGCCGCCGCACAGACGGCCAAGCCCCTGGCGGTGTCGACCGCCTATACCCAGCTCCGCCATGATGGGCTGGCCTTGGAGCTGACGCGCGCCGGAGTGCCGGTGCTGGACGGCACGGCGAACGCTCTGGTCGCCGTGCGCGGCGCCCTGGGCTATCGCGATTTCCAGGCGCGAGCGGTGCAGCCGGCGCCGACTCCGCCCGGCCCGGATGCTGCGCGCGCCCGCATCCGGGCGATGCTGGCGGAGGCCATAGAACCCGACGAGGCTCTCGGGCTGGCGGCGCTGGAGGCCTGGGGCATTCCCGTGCCGGCGCACGCCATCGCCGGCGACGAGGAGCAGGCCGTCGCGGCGGCGCAGCGCATCGGCTTTCCCGTCGCCTTGAAGACCGCTTCGGCCGGCATCGCGCACAAGACCGAGCGGAGCGGCGTGCTGCTCGGCCTGGCCGACGAGGCGGCGCTGCGCTGCGGCTATCGCGATTTCGCAGCCCGGCTCGGCGCGCGCGTGCTGATCGCCCGCATGGCGCCCCGCGGCGTCGAGCTGGCGCTCGGCATGGTGCGCGATCCCGGCTTCGGCCCGGTGGTGACGATCGGCGCCGGCGGCACGCTGATCGAGCTGCTGGAGGACCGCCGCGCCGCGCTGGCGCCGTTCGATGCCGGCACCGCGATGCGCCTCATCGAGGGGCTGCGCCTGCGCCACCTGCTCGACGGCTACCGCGGCGCGCCACCGGTCGACCTGCCGCGCCTGGCCGGCATCGTGGCCGCGTTCTCGGCGATGGCGGCGGAGCTCGCCGACCTCATCACGGAGATCGACGTCAATCCGTTGTCAGCCGGGCCCTCCTCCGCCGAAACGCCCATCCTGGCGCTGGATGCCCTGCTGGTTCCCGCTCCTCACGAGGCACTTTGATGGACCTGACCCTGCCCCCGGCGGCGACGGAGTGGCAACGCCGCGCCCGTGTCTTCGCCGAGACGGAGCTGTTTCCCCATGAGGTCGCGCTGGAGCTGAACGGCCGGCTGCCGGCGGAGACGCTCGATGCCATCCGCCGCGCCGTCGTCGCGCACGGGCTGAACGGGGTCAACCACAGCCGGGAGGTCGGCGGCCAGGGCTGCACGCAGCTCGAGCAGACCCTGATCAGCGAGGAACTGGGCAAGGCGACCGGCGCGCTCTGGGGCACCGTCTCGCATCCCGCAATCGCCCTGAAGCACGGCACGCCGGCGCAGATCGAGCGCTATCTGCGCCCGAGCTGCCGGTGCGAGCGGCGCGCCGCCGTCGCGATCACCGAGCCGGGCGCCGGCTCCGATACCGATGCCATCCGCACGCGCGCCGACCGCCGGGGCAACGGCTTCGTGCTGAACGGCGAGAAATGGTTCGTCACGTCGGGAGATGTCGCCGACTACCTCATCGTGCATGCGCTGGTGGAGGGCAGGACGGATCAGCCCACGCTGTTCCTGGTGGACAAGGCGAGCGCCGGCATCAGCATCCGTCGCGAGCCGAAATTCACCCACACCTACGTCTTCGCGCATCCCGAATTCGTCTTCGAGAACGTCATGGTGGATGCCGACGCCGTGCTCGGAAGCCTCGGCGGCGGGCTCGAGTTGACGAAGGACTGGTTCGTCGAGGCACGGCTGCAGATCGCCGCCAACTGCCTCGGGGCGGCGATCCGCGCGCTCGATCTGGCAAATGCCTGGGCCGGCGAGCGCGCGCAATTCGGCCGCAAGCTGCACGAGTTCCAGGCCATCGAGTTCATGCTCGCCGACATGGCGGTCGAGATCATGGCCGCGAAGAGCATGATCTACCGGGTGGCCTGGGAGATCGACCAGGGGCTCGACCGCAAGCTGGTGCACGCCCGCGCCAGCGCGATCAAGCTGTACGCCTCGGAGATGGCCGGACGGGTGCTCGACCGCGCCGTGCAGATCTTCGGCGGCCGCGGCTACATGCGCGAGAACCCCGTCGAGCGGCTGAATCGCGATGTCCGCGTCGACCGAATCTGGGAGGGCACCTCGGAGATCCAGCGCGGCATCATCGGCCGCCAGCTGCGCAAGCGCGGGCCGGGGGTGTTCACCTCATGGTGAGGTGCGTCACTTCGGCTTGGTGATCCGCGAAGCCGAGCTGCACCGGTCCGACAGGCACGTGCCGGGACGGGATGCCTGGTCCTTGCCGAAAACCGCGACGTAGTCGTTCCAGAAATCTGCGCTCATCGGGCCTTCCACGGCGATGAACGACTCCAGGAGGCGAACCGGCCGGCCCACCCGTTGCGCCCATTTCTGCAGACCCAGCGCCGCGTCGGCGCAAAACCGCCAGCAATCGTAGGGGTAGCCATGGTGGACCCCGCTGGAGGGCGCGTTGATGTAGAGAAACCCCTGTGGGGAAAGCACCCGGACGCACTCGATGAAGGTGAGCCAGAACATCGGGTCGTGCTCGAAGCACGAGGTCGAGACGATGATGTCGAAATGGCCTTCGGGGAAGGGGTACGAATAGGCATCCTGCAGGACCAGGTCGACACCCGGGCCGTGTTGCAGGTCGATGCCGACATACTCCGAACCCGGCGGCTGAAACTCCCGCAGCGTTCCGTTGACGTCGTAGCTGCCGATATCGAGGATGCGCCCGAAGTCGCTTCGCCAGTAGGTCTCGAAGAACTTTTTCCCGAGCTCGGCCGCCGAGGTATGCAAGAAACCCTCTCACCCAACACATCGCTGCGCTCTTATAGGAGCCGCAGGTATTTATTTTTCGTGTAGCAAGCCGGCGCCATCGCCGAAGTAGCAGACTTGGCGGCTTGCGTGACGATTTGATGACCATGGACACGGCGTGCAATGCCGCTAGGCTGCGCCGATCCTTCGGCTCCTCCAACGTCAGGCCCTCGATGCTCAACGCGGTTGCCCCGGCGACCTCGGCAGCCTTCGTGCTCCTCGTCTGCTGCCTCGTCCTCGTGCTCATGTTCGAGTTCTCGAACGGCTTTCACGACACTGCCAACGCCGTGGCGACGGTGATCTATACGCACTCCCTCGATCCCGTGCCGGCGGTCATCTGGTCCGGCCTGCTGAATTTCGCAGGCGTCATGCTCGGCGGCATCGCCGTCGCCTATACGCTCGTCGAGCTGATCCCGCCGGACGTCCTGACGCCGCCGGACGGCAATCCGGCGATCGCCGTGCTCGGCGCGGTCTTCATCGCCGCACTCTTCTGGAACATCAGCACCTGGTATCTCGGCCTGCCCTGCTCCAGCTCGCACGCAACCGTGGGCGCGATCGTCGGCATCGCCCTGGCCAATTCGATCACCAGCCATCGCGGCCTCGGGGCCGGTGTCGATTGGGGCCAGCTCCGCTCGGTGCTCGAGTCGCTGCTGTTCTCCCCGATCGCCGGCTTCGTGCTTGCCGCCATCGTCTTCAAGGCGGTGAAATGGACGATCCGCGACAAGCCGCTCTTCGAGCCGCCGAAACCCGGGGAGCGGCCGAAATGGTGGGTGCGCGGCGTGCTGATCCTGACATGCTCCGGCGTCAGCTTCGCGCACGGCTCGAATGACGGGCAGAAGAGCATCGGCCTGATCATGCTGACGATCATCGGCCTGATGCCGCTGCAATACACGCTCAACATGCAGCTTCCCGCCGATCACGTGCAGGCGGTCGCCGATGCCACCGACCGGGCGATGCCGCTGATCGCGGCGTTCGGCGACGACCAGAAGCAGCAGGCGGTGCAGTCCGCCCGCAGCCTCGGCCAGCGCTTCGGCGCGCTCCGCGCCATGTCGGATATTCCGGAGGCCGACCGGCGCTCGGTCCGCCGCGATATCTACCGGGTCGATGCCGAGCTCAAGCTGGTCGCCGAGCGCAAGGCCGCGTCACCCGCGCAGAAGGCCGAGGCGGGGCAGGCGCGCCAGGTGCTGAAGCGCAGCGTCGAGTACGCGCCGGACTGGGTCCGCATCCTCAGCGCGCTGTGCATCGGCATCGGCACGATGGTCGGCTACAAGCGGATCGTGCGCACCGTCGGCGAGCGGATCGGCAAGCGCGGCATGAGTCCGGCGCAAGGCGGTTCGGCGGAGCTGGTCGGCGCGACGCTGATCGCCACCGCCGGGCTGCACGGACTGCCGGTCAGCACGACCCACATCGTCTCTTCCGGCGTCGCCGGCACCATGGTCAGCGACGGCGAGGGCGTGCAGGGAAAGACCGTGCGCTCGATGATCCTGGCCTGGGTGCTCACCCTGCCGGCGACCATCCTGCTCTCCGGCCTGCTCTTCTACCTGCTGGCGGGCTGAGCGGAGCGTTGCTTGGTCGTGCCGCTTGTTCCGCAATCCTGCTCTCGCCTGCTTCGGTCTGCGTCGACCGCTCGCCATTGGACCGAGCCGAACGCCTCGCCCGGGCTGAGAAATGAGTTATGAGCGACCTCCCGATCGGCCCCGAAGTCGATACCGTCCCACGCTCGCTGCCTGCGCGGGTGCCGATCCATGGCGTCCACGTGACGCTGGAACCGCTCCACCGGCGCCACGCTGACGATCTCTTTGCCGCCGCCGCGGGGGGCGACGCGAGCTGGGCCTATCTCGGCTACGGGCCGTTCGCCAGCGAGGAAGCGATGGCGCGGCACGTCGCGGCGGCCGCCGTCCAGCATGACCCGATGTTCTGGGCGGTGCGGCCGGTGGCGAGCGGCGTCGTCTCGGGCTGGCTGTCGCTGATGGACATGCAGCCCGCCAATGCCTCGATCGAGCTCGGCGCCATCTGGTTCGCGCCGCGCCTCCAGCGCACCCCCGCCGCGACCGAGGCGATGTTCCTGCTCTTGCGCCTGGCGGCCGACGATCTCGGCTATCGGCGCCTGGTGTGGAAGTGCAACGCCCTGAACGCGGCGTCGCGCCGCGCCGCCGAGCGGCTGGGCTTCACCTATGAAGGCACCTTGCGGGCGCATCAGGTGGTGAAGGGAAGGCGGCGCGACACTGCCTGGTTCAGCATGGTGGAGGACGAGTGGCCACGCGCCAGGGCGGCTCTGACCGCCTGGCTCGATCCCGCGAATTTCGCAGCCGACGGCAGCGAGCGTCGCGCCTTGCGGAGCTTTCGGGAGTAGCGGTCCGCAGACGCAGATCACACCGACGACAGGCTCGGCGTCAGCCCCAGCAGGTGCTGGCCCACTGTCTCGAAATGCGACCGCCGCCCCTGCATTTGCTGGGACACCGCATGCATGTCGCGAAACCGCCGTTCGAACGGATTGCTTTCGAAAATCGCCGTCGCCCCGGCCTCGTGATACGCGACGTCCACGACATCGCTCGCCGTGTGAATGGCATAGGTCGAGGCCATGCGGAGCTCCATGCGCTGATCGATGGTGAGCGCCTCGTTCTCGGCGGCAGCGTCGGTGAGCTCGCGCAGCACCTGCAGCAGATAGCTGCGCGCCGCGCGGAGCCGAACCTCGGCGACCGCCACCTCCGTCTGCACCACGGCGTTTTCGCGCAGAGTGTTGCGGGCGTCGCGTGGCGTCTTGTCGCGCGCCAGACGGATGAACGCATCGAGTGCCGCGCGCGCGATGCCGAGCCCCACACCGGCGAACCCGGCCGCGTATAGATTGGTCGTGGAAAACTTGTAGAGGGGGCCGGTCTCCCGCCGTTCCGCCGGCTCGTCGCGCCCCAGGCTGTGGCTTTCGGGGACGAACAGCTCCCTGACGGCATAGGTGTCGCTGCCGGTCCCCCTCAACCCCATCACCTGCCACACGTCGCTGATCGATGCCGCTTCACGAGGAAACAGCATGGTGC
>Ga0213875_10002901_pt1 | contig 10016 bp, 8 predicted proteins | sample BarmaccomBMRX_R8_FD_160105 | JGI IMG/M metagenome (GOLD analysis project Ga0213875, IMG submission 160105) | Root-associated microbial communities from Barbacenia macrantha in rupestrian grasslands, the National Park of Serra do Cipo, Brazil - RX_R8 | ecosystem: Host-associated > Plants > Roots... | reverse complement strand
GGAACGCGGCTTCGTGCATGTCCGTCGCGCGCGTGCCGAGCACGCAGCCGCCGGGAAGCGGCACTTCCGCGCGCCCGAAGCGTCCGAGCAGCGGTCCGCACAGATCGAACGACGCGGCCAGCTTGCGCACGAGCGTGTACGGAGCGCGCGCCTTGCTGACGTTCGCCGCCTCGATCGTGATCGTGTTGCGGTCGTGCAGCGAGACGCGCGCGCCGAGCGCTTCGAGCAACGACCACATCACCGAGACGTCGGTGATGCGCGGCACGCGGTGCAGCGTCACCTTGCCGCGCGCCAGCAGCGCTGCGGCCATGATCGGCAGCGCGGCGTTCTTCGCGCCCTGCACCTCGACGCTGCCTTCGACCCGCGCGCCGCCGACGACGCGCAGCGTCGTGTCGAGACGGTCGAGCACGTTCACGCGGCGCTCCAGCCCAGCATCGGTTCCAGCGAGATGGTCTGCCCGTCGTGCGGACCGCCCGTGAACGTCGCCTGCAGATGGCCGTCGGCCGCGACGCCGATCTGCACGGTGAACGCGCGCGTTCCGTCGACTTCGCGCATGCGTGCGCGCGCGCTCTCCGCCATCCCCGTGTAGCGTCCGCCGTCGACGTCGGCGAACCGGATGTTCCCGTCGGCGTAGAAGCCGAACGCGAACGTGCCGTCACCCGCGTTGCCGCGCACGATCTGCGTTGCCGCATCGGCGAGCTCGGTGACGAACGCCGGAAGCGGGCGCGTCTCGGGCAGATCGCGCGGACGCACGGGCGGCACGCCGAACATCGGCCCGCCGGGGGACGGATAGTGCACGCGCACGACGGCCGGCGCCGGGCGCTCGCGCGCCGACTCCGCCTCGACGCGCTCGGTGCGCGCGGCGCGCACGACGGCGGGCTCGGCGACCGCGGCGCCGTTCGTCGGCGTCTGCGACTGGGGCGTTTCGGGTTGCGCGGGCGCGCCCTCACGCGGCGCGGCTTCGCGCTGCGGTTCCGATTCGGGCGCCGACGCCGCCGCCGGCTCGCGCTCGCGCGCCGGCGCGGGAGCGGGCGACGGTGCCGCCGCGTCGCGCGGCGGCGCGAGCGCTTCGACGCCCGATGCCGCAGGCTCGGCGGGCGGAGGGGGCGGTTCGGCGGCGGCCTCCTCCGCCTCGACGCTCGACTCCATCGCCCAGACGCAGAGGCTGAGCGCCGCAAGCACCAGTCCGGCGGCGGCCACGAAGACCCAGGGCGGCGTGCGTTTCATGGTGCGACGCGTTCGGCGCGCGAGACGTTCTTTCTTGGGGACAACCCCACCGTGCAACGCAGCATCATCGCCCCGGCCGAGCGCGTGACGAACCTGCGGTGGGGCATCGCGCTGATTCTGGGATTCGGCGTCCTGATCAACTACATCGATCGCGGCGCGCTCAGCGTGGCGGCGGGCCCTCTGCACGACGAGCTCGGTCTCGGCGTGGCGGAGTTCGGCTTCTTGAGCAGCGCGTTCTTCGCGATCTACGCGTTGTGCCAAATCCCGATCGGCTACGTGCTCGACCGCTTCGGCGTGATGGTCATCTCGCGATTCGCGGCGTTCCTCTGGGCGATCGCGTCCGCGCTCACCGCGCTCGCGCCGAACTTCGCGGCGATCATCGCGGCGCGTGCGTTCCTCGGGGTCGCGGAGGCGCCGACGTTCCCCGCGAACGCGAAGGCCGTCGGCTACTGGTTCCCGCGCAGCGAGCGCAGCTTCGCGACGTCGCTGTTCGACGGCGCGGCGAAGCTCTCGAACGCGATCGCCGTTCCGTTCACGGCGTGGCTGATGCTGCAGTTCGGGTGGCGCGGGATGTTCTGGACCACCGCTGCCCTCAGCGTCGTCTTCTTCGCGCTGTTCTACGCCTTCTATCGGAACCCGAGTCAGGACAAGCGTCTCACGCACGCCGAAGCGCAGTACATCCGCGAGGGCGGCGGCGAGCCCGAGACGTCGTCGGGCGGCGCGCCGGGAGCGAGTCTCGGGTATCTCGTGACGCGCGTGAAAGTGTGGGGACTCACGATCGGGTTCACCGCGTACGACTACCTCTTCGGCTTCCTGTTGACGTGGCTGCCCGGATATCTCACCACGACGTTCCACGTCAACATCTTGAAAGCGGCCGGATACGCGTTCATCATCTGGATCGTCGGCACGATCTCCGACATGGTCGTCGGCGGCTGGCTCGTCGACGCGCTCATCAAGCGCGGCTACGACGCGAATCGCGTGCGCAAGACGCTGCTGATCGCCGGGCTCGTGCTCGGTTTCGCGGTGATCGGGGCGGTCTACACGACGAACATCAACGTCGCCGTCTTCTGGCTCGCCGTCTCGGCTGCCGGCATCTCGTTCCACGCCCCGGTCGCGTGGTCGATTCCGGGGCTGATCGCACCGCGCAACTCGACGGGCACCGTCGGCGGCATCATGAACCTGTTCGGCAACCTCGGCACGTTCTTCGCGCCGGCCGTCACGGGCATCATCGTCGCGAGCACGGGCTCGTTCTCCGCGGCGCTTCTGACGGCGGGAGCGATCCTGATCGTCGGCATCGCGTCGTACATCTGGCTGCTCGGGAAGATCGAGCCGATCCCCGAACCGGCGTGATCGGCGTTGCCTGACGACGTCGTCGTCGGGATCGATCTCGGGACGTCCGCCGTCAAGGTGCTCGCGACGACGACGGCGGGTCGCGAGATCGCGTCGGGCTCGGAGTTCTACGGGCTCGAGACGCCGCAGGCCGACTTCGTCGAGCAGGATGCGAACGTCGTGTACCGCGCGACGATGCGCGTGCTCGCGCGCGCGCTGTCCGACGTGCGCTTGCGCGGCAGCGAGGTCGCCGCGATCGGCTTCTCGAGCGCGATGCACGGGCTGCTGTGCGTCGACGACGCCGGCGAGCCGATGTCGAACGTCATCACGTGGATGGACCGGCGCGCGCACGCGATCGCCGATCGGTGGCGCGGCGACGGCACCGCCGCGGCGCTCTACGAGTCGACCGGCGCGCCGATGCACCCGATGCTCCCGATCGCGAAGCTGCGATGGCTCGCGGAGTACGCGCCCAACCTCTTCGCGCGCACACGCCGGTTCGTCGGCCTCAAGGAGCTCGTCGTGTTCCGCTGGACGGGCGAATGGCTGGTGGACGACGGCATCGCGTCCGCGACCGGCATGCTCGACCTGCGCGCGCGTGCGTGGTCGCCGCGCGCGCTCGGCTCGCGGGAATCGGCGCCGAGCGGCTCTCGCGCGTCGCGCGGCCCTCGACCGCGGTACGCGAGTTCCGTCCGGCGATCGCGCGCGAGCTCGGCCTCTCGAACGGGACCGCCGTCGTGCTGGCCTCGTCCGACGGCGCGCTCGCGAACATCGGCGTCGGCGCGGGAAGCGCCGGTGACGTCGCGCTGACGCTCGGCACGTCGGGCGCCGTGCGCGTGCTCGCCGACCGTCCGGTGCTCGACGCGCGAGCGCGCACGTTCTGCTACTGCGCCGACGACACGCGCTACGTCGTCGGCGGCCCGACGAGCTCTGCGGGCGCGTCGCTCGACTGGATTTTCGCGCTGCTGCTCGACGAGCTGCCGAAGGACGGCCGCTTCGCGCGCGCAGCCGAGCTGGCATCGCACGTCGCACCGGGCGCCGACGGTCTCGTCGTGCTGCCGTTCTTCGCGGGCGAACGCGCGCCGTACTGGAACAGCGCGCTGCGCGGGACGTTCGACGGTCTCGATCTCGCGCACGACCGAACAACGATCCTGCGCGCGGCGTTCGAAGGCGTCGTCTACGGCGTGTACGCCGTGTACGCCGTGATGCGGGAGCTCGCACCCGGCGCGGAGCGTCTGCTGCTCACGGGCGGCTTGACGAAGGCCCCGCTCGTGCGGCATCTGCTCGCGGACGTGTTCGCGCTGCCCGCGGTGCAGCCGCACCAGCAGGAAGCCTCCGCATTCGCCGCCGCGCTCGTCGCGGCGCAAGCGGTCGGTCTCGTCGACGACGCGGTGACGGCGGCGCGCGCGCTCGGTTACGACGCGCCGACGCATCCTGACGCGGCGCTCGCGCACACGTACCGCGCCGGGTTCGAGCGCTACCGCCGCTACGTCGACGTGCATCTTCCGCTGACGGGTTGACGTGCGATGACGCAATCGCGCAACGTCGCGGTGTACGCGGCGATCGGCGTGCTTTCGCTCGTGTGGGGCTACACGTGGGTCGCGATCAAGGTCGCAACGCACGACGCGTCACCGTTCGTCGTCGCGGGCGGACGCCTCGCCGTCGCGACCGCGATCCTCTTCGCGATGCTGCCGCTCACGGGACGCTCGCTGCGCCCGACGCCGCTCGTTCCGACGATCGTCCTCGGTCTGCTGCAGACGACGGGCTGGACGCTGCTGCAAACGCTCGCCGTGTCGATCGGCGGCGCGGGGAAGTCGGCGGTGCTCGGCTACACGATGCCGTTCTGGACGGCGCTGCTCGCCTGGCCGTTCCTCGGCGAACGCATCGCGCGCGCGCGATGGTGCGCGCTCGCGCTCGCGGCGATCGGCCTTGTGCTCGTCGTCGCGCCGCTCGACCCGCACGCGATCACCGGCGACGCGCTCGCCGTCGCGGCCGGCGTGTCGTGGGCGGCCAGCGCGGTGTACGCGAAGCGCCTGCGCGCGCGCTACGACGTCGAGCTGCTTTCGCTGACCGCGTGGCAGCTGCTGTGGGGAACGCTGCCGCTCGTCGTGCTGATGTTCGCGGTTCCCGAGCCGATTCGGTGGACGCCGGGGTTCATCGCGGCGATGGCGTTCATGTCGGTCGCCGGCGGCGCGCTCGGGTGGTTCCTCTGGATGTTCATCCTTTCGAGTCTGCCGGCGGGCGTCGCCGGGATCGCATCGCTCGCGACACCGGTCGTCGGCGTGCTGGCGGCCGCACTCCAGCTGCGCGAGATTCCGCCGCCGTCGCAGCTCGGCGGCATGGCGCTGATCGTCGTCGCGCTGATCGTCAACGCGCGCTCCGCGCCACCGGCGGAGAGCGGGCCGCCGGAGCCGAACTGATCGCGCGTGACTCACGTCAGCGGCGTTCATTTCTTACAGATTCCTGGGCCGACCAACGTCCCCGAGCGCGTGCTGCGCGCGATCGATCGCGCGACGATCGACCACCGCGGGCCCGCGTTCGCGTCGCTTTCGCTCGACCTCCAAGAGCGGATTCGGCCGGTGTTCCGCACGACGCAGCCGGTCGTGATCTACGCCGCATCCGGAACCGGCGGGTGGGAAGCCGCGCTCGTGAACACGCTGTCGCCCGGCGATCGCGTGCTGATGGCGGAGACTGGCCAATTTGCGACGCTGTGGGGCCGGCTGGCGACGCGGATCGGCCTCGACGTCGAGGTGATTCCCGGCGACTGGCGGCACGGCGTCGATCCCGACGCCGTCGCCGCACGGCTCGACGCGGATCGCGAGCGTCGCATCAAAGCGGTCGCGATCGTGCACAACGAAACGTCGACGGGCGTGACGAGCCGCGTCGCCGACGTGCGGCGCGCGATCGACGCCGCGCATCATCCGGCGCTGTTCATGGTCGACACGGTCAGCTCTCTGGGATCGCTCGACTACCGCCACGACGAATGGGGCGTCGACGTCAGCGTCGGCGGCTCGCAGAAAGGCTTGATGCTGCCGCCCGGGCTCGCGTTCAACGCGGTGTCCGCGAAGGCGCTCGCCGCGTCGCGCACCGCGAAGCTGCCGCGCGCATACTGGGCGTGGGACGACATCCTGGAAGCGAACCGCACGGGCTACTTTCCGTACACGCCGGCGACGAACTTGCTGTACGGGCTGCGCGAAGCACTGGCGATGCTGCACGAAGAGACGCTCCCCGCGGTGTTCGCGCGCCATGCGCGTCACGGTGAAGCGACGCGTCGTGCCGTGCGCGGCTGGGGCCTCGAGCTCGTTGCGCTCGAACCGCGTGAGTACTCGGACACCGTCACGGCGATCTTCGTGCCGGACGGCGCCGATGCCGACGCGTTGCGCGCGACGATCCTCGAGCACTTCGACATGTCGCTCGGCACGGGGCTCGGCAAGCTCAAGGGCAAGGTGTTCCGCATCGGACACCTCGGCTCGTTCAACGACCTGATGCTCGCCGGCACGCTGTGCGGCGTGCAGATGGGTCTCGAGCTCGCGGGAATCGCGCACGGCGACGGCGTCGCGCCGGCGCTCGCGTACCTGGCGTCGCCGTCCGCGGCGCAGACGCCGGCGCTCGCCGCGGTGTGATTCCGCGGCGGTGAACGCCGCAACGCGCGAGCCGGTGCTCGCGCGGCGCGTCGAAGCGCGCCTGCGCGCGCACGTCGCCGGCGACGTGCTGTTCGACCGGCTCTCGCGTGGCATGTACGCGACGGACGCGTCGATCTACCAGATCGTTCCGCTCGGCGTGGTCGTTCCGCGAACCGCGGACGACGTCGCGGCGACGATCGCGATCGCGCGCGAGTGCGGCGTGCCGGTGACGGCGCGCGGCGGCGGCACGTCGCAGTGCGGCCAGACGGTCAACCACGGCCTGATCGTCGACGTGAGCCGGCATCTGCGCGAGCCGATCGCGGTCGACGTCGCGGCGCGGCGCGCGCGCGTGCAGCCCGGCATCGTGCTCGACGACCTCAACCGCGCGCTCAAGCCGCACGGCCTGTTCTTCCCGGTCGACCCGTCGACGGCCAGCCGCGCGACCATCGGCGGCATGACCGCGAACAACAGCTCCGGCGCGCGCTCGATCCGCTACGGGATCATGGCGGACAACGTCGCGGCGATCGATGCGATCCTCGCCGACGGCACGCGCGCGAGCTTCGGCGAGGTCGACGCCGGCGCGAACAGTACGCTGCCGGCGCGCTACCGCGAGCTCGTCGAGCGCGTCCGTGCGATCGCCGCGCGCGAGGCGGACGAGATCGCCGCGCGCGTCCCGCGCGTGCAGCGGCACGTCGGCGGCTACGCGATCCACCGCGCGCGCGCCGCGGGCGCGTTCAACATGGCGCACCTGCTCGTCGGTTCCGAAGGCACGCTCGCGTTCTTCGAGGCCGTCGACCTCGTGCTGCAGCCGCTCCCGCGCGCGAAGGCGCTCGGCGTGTGCCACTTCCCGACATTCGCCGACGCGATGCGTTCGACGGAAACGCTGGTCGCGCTGGATCCGGTGGCCGTCGAGCTCATCGATCGCACCATGATCGAGCTGTCGCGCGCGATCGCCGCGTTCGCGCCGACGATGGCGCGCTTCGTCCGCGGCGAGCCGGGCTCGCTGCTGCTCGTGGAGTTCACCGGCGACGAGCCCGAGCCGCTCGCGGCGAAGCTCGCGGAGCTCGACGAAACGATGGCGAGCCTGGGCTTTCCGAACGCGGTCGTGAAGCTCACCGATGCGGCGCAGCAGTCGGAGATGTGGGACGTGCGCGCCGCGGGGCTCAACATCATGACGTCGATGCGCGGCGACGCGAAGCCGGTGTCGATCGTCGAGGACTGCGCGGTGCCGTTGCGGCACCTCGCCGCGTACACGGAACGCCTGAACGCCATCTTCGCGAAGTACGGGACGAGAGGCACGTTCTACGCGCACGCGTCGGTCGGCTGTCTGCACGTGCGCCCGGTGCTCGACGTGAAGCGCGACGAGGACGTCGGCAAGCTGCGCGCGATCGCCGAGGAGACGTTCGCGCTCGTGCGCGAGTACGGCGGAGCGCATTCGGGCGAGCACGGTGACGGCATCGTGCGCTCCGAGTTCCACGAGGAGATGCTGGGGACGCGGCTCGTCGAAGCGTTCCGCGAGATCAAGCGCGCGTTCGATCCGGAGAACGTTCTGAATCCGGGCAAGATCGTCGACGCGCCGCGCATGGATGACCGCACGCTGTTCCGGTACGGCCCGTCGTACGCGGCGCAGCCGCTGCCGACGGTGCTCGACTGGTCGGAGTGGGGCGGGTTCGCCGCCGCGGTCGAGATGTGCAACAACAACGGCGCGTGCCGCAAAGCGACGGGCGGGGCGATGTGTCCGTCGTACCGCGTGACGGACGACGAGCATCACGTCACGCGCGGACGCGCGAACGGCTTGCGGCTCGCGCTCACCGGCCAGCTCGGCGGCGCGGGGCTCACATCCGAGGAACTGTACGACGCGCTGGATCTGTGCGTCTCGTGCAAAGCCTGCAAGCGTGAGTGCCCGACGGGCGTCGACATGGCGCGCATGAAGATCGAGTTTCTCGCGCACTACCGCGCGCGGCACGCAACGCCGCTCGCGGACCGGCTCGTCGCCGGCCTGCCGCGCTCCGCCCACCGCCTCGGGCCGCTGCGCGCGCTCGCGAACGCCGCGATGCGCGCGCCGGGCGCGCGCGCCGTCGTCGAGCGCACCATCGGTTTCACCGCGGAACGCGAGCTGCCGCGCTTCCACCCGCGTCCGTTCCGCGCGCGCGACGGTCGCCCGGACACGCCGGACGGGAACGCGGGCACGGCGCGTGACGTCGCGCTCTTCGTGGACACGTTCAACCGGTGGTACGAGGCCGACGTCGCGCGCGCGGCGGAGCGCGTGCTGCGCGCGGCAGGCTATCGCGTGGTCATCGCGACGCCGCCGCGTGCTTCGTCGCGTCCGCTGTGCTGCGGGCGCACCTACCTGCAAGCCGGACTCATCGACGACGCGCGCGCCGAAGCGCGACGGACGATCCGCGCGCTGCTGCCGTTCGCCGAGCGCGGCACCCCGGTGGTCGGCCTCGAGCCGTCGTGCCTGCTGACGCTGCGTGACGAGTTCGTCGCGCTCATCTCTGGCGACGAAAGCGGCCGGGTCGCCGCGAACGCGCTGCTGTTCGAGGAGTTCGTCGCGCGCGAGCTCGACGCCGGACGATGGAATCCGCCGCTCCGCGCGATCGATGCGGACGTGCTCGTGCACGGCCACTGCCACCAGAAGGCGTTCGGGGCGATGCCCGCCGTCATGCGCGCGGTCGGCGCGATCCCCGGCGTGCGGGCGAGCGCGATCGAGTCGTCGTGCTGCGGCATGGCGGGAACGTTCGGTTACGAGCGCGAGCACTACGACGTGTCGATGCGCATGGCCGAGCGCGACCTGCTGCCCGCCGTTCGCGCCGCGCACGATGCCGCGATCGTCGTCGCGGACGGCATGAGCTGTAAGCACCAGATCGTGCACGGCGCGCATCGCCGGCCGCTGCATGTGGCGGAGCTGTACGCAGCCGCGCTGCGCTGAGCCGGTCGTCCGTCGCGGTCGACGACGCAATCCGGCGCGTCTGCCGCCGGATCTCGATGATACGGCAACGCGCCGTCTTCGTTCGGCGGGGCGCCTGCGTGAGAAGGGGAAGCACGCCCTTACCGGGCAGTGAGGCGTACCGGGCGGGTTCTGAACCGGATGAAAACATCGGCTTCGACGTCGCCTACCGCACCGGCAAAGCGATGAAAGTTGTCATGACGCTCGTCGTGCGAGACGAGCAAGACATCCTCCGCGACAATCTCGAGTTTCACCTCGCCCACGGCGTGGACGAGTTTATTCTGATGGACAACCTTTCGCTTGACGGAACGGCGCGCATCGCGCACGAGTACGAGCGCCGAGGTCTGCTGCACTACACCTTCCAACCGGACGATGACTACGCGCAGGGCCGGTGGGTAACGGCGATGGCACGGCGGGCGGCTGTCGAGCTGCAGGCCGACTGGATCATCAACAGCGATGCCGACGAATTTTGGTGGCCGCACGGCGGTTCCATCAAGCACGCCTTGCGGCACCTCCCCGACGACGCCTTCGCAGCGACGGTCGAACGGACGAACTTCGTCGCGCGCCCGGACAATGGTCAGCCGTTCTGGCGCCGCATGAACGTGCGTCACGCCGTGTCACGTAACGTGCTCGGCGACCCGCTGCCGCCGAAAATCGCGCACCGCGGTTCACCGCACGTCGTCGTCGATCAGGGCAATCATGACGTTCGGCTCGAGGGCGAGCGCGTGCGCCGCGTCGCGGCGCCGATCACGATCCTCCATTTTCCGGTGCGAACGCCGACGCAATTCGTCAACAAGATCGTGAACGGCGGGGCGGCCTACGAGCGCAACACGGAACTGGGCGAGGAGATCGGGGCGACGTGGCGGTCGCTCTACCGGAGTCACCTGAAC
>Ga0213875_10002900_pt1 | contig 10016 bp, 18 predicted proteins | sample BarmaccomBMRX_R8_FD_160105 | JGI IMG/M metagenome (GOLD analysis project Ga0213875, IMG submission 160105) | Root-associated microbial communities from Barbacenia macrantha in rupestrian grasslands, the National Park of Serra do Cipo, Brazil - RX_R8 | ecosystem: Host-associated > Plants > Roots... | reverse complement strand
ACTCCCGCCCATACAACGCCCACACCAGCTGATCCGGAACAATCTCCAGCTGGGTACGCCCCCCAGCCCGGCGCGGTCGCGACACACTCATGGTCCATTAGTATGCATTAAAAGCATCGCGGAGTACCTGACTAAATCGATCGATCAAGCCGCCGGTCTCGGTGATCACGCTACCGATGCGCAACGCGATCACGCACGGCGCCTGCACGCCGCGCTAGCGGTCACGCCGTGCTCACCGCGCTGCCCGGTGTGGCTGTTGTATGGCGTGCAACCCAAGGGTGCCCGGCACTCCACGATCCCTGGGCGGTGCAAGGGCAAGGCCCACAAAGCCGAGCACCTCGGCGTGGCCGGGCGTCGGGTGTTGGTGTCCCGGAAGTGGTCGAACAAGACGCTTGATGATCACCGTGCGGAACGTGGCGAATTTGTTCGGCAACTGCTCGAACGGGCCGGTATCCAGCCTGCGCACGGCATCAAGGACGGGCCGTACCTGTGGGAACGCACGGCGCCGGCTGATCCCGATGTACCGCCCCGGCCGGTGCTGCTGCTTCAGGCCATCGCAGAGCGACAGCGGTGGAAAGCCGAGTACACCGCCGCGCAGCTCGCTCCCAGCGATCCGCCATCGGGCAGCCGTTCGGCAATTAGTGATCAAGCAGCGTGAGAGGGGGAGCGATCGTGCAGAGGTATCTCACCGTGTCAGAAACGGCGGCTTACTTGAACACCTCCGAGCGGTTCGTGCGACGGCTGATCGCGGAGCGGCGGATCGCCTTTCATCACGTTGGCCGGCATGTTCGTTTCGCGATAACCGACCTTGACGCATGGTTAGCTACTTGCCGGGTTGACCCACTCCATACCAATTCGGTTGTGCGCCAACTTCGGGGCGTGGCGTGATGGCAGAAAAGAAGGGACGCCGCCGGTTCGGGAATCTTCGCCAGCTCCCCTCGGGGCGTTGGCAGGTTCGCTATCGGGGACCGGATGGTCAGCTGCGATCGATGCCCCAAACATTCGAAAAGAAGCGCGACGCCGAGCGCGCGTTAAGCATGATTGAAACTCAGCTCATGCAGGATAACTGGGCTGATCCGAAAAGAGGCGCGATCAAGCTAGCGGACTATGCGGAACAGTGGATTGCGCAGCGGCCTGGTCTACGACCAAGCACCACACAGCTCTACCGTCGTCTGCTCAAGAACTATGTCGTCCCGCATCTGGGCGAGATGCCGCTGAGCAAGATCACGACAGCCGCCGTTCGGGAGTGGCGGGCATCACTTCTCTCCGGCGGTCTGTCGCAGACTATGGCAGCGAAGGCATACCGGCTGCTCCGGGCGATCTTGATGACGGCTGCGGTCGAGGATCGGCTGATCACGCGCAACCCATGCCAACTCAAGGGAGCGGACAAGGAGAATCCCGAGGAACGACCGGTACTGAGCGTTGCCCAGGTCTTAGCGCTCGCCGAGCTGATGCCATACCGCAAGTACCGGGCACTCATCCTGATCACGGCGTTCTGCTCCTTGCGTTGGGGCGAGGTCACTGCCCTACGCCGATGTGACGTCGCCTCTGATGGGAGTTGGGTTCGGATCAACTCCCAGTTCATCGATCTTGTTGGGCGTGGGCTCATCCGCACGCCGCCGAAGTCGCGTGCAGGCGCGCGGACAGTGACGGTGCCAGAAGCAATCCGATCGGACGTGATCGCGCACCTGCGCAATCACGTCGCCCCAGCATCAGATGCCCTGATGTTTACGATGCTGCGCGGTGGACCTATGCGCCGTGGAAACTTCAACCCCTTGGTGAAATGGAGCAAGGTAGTAGCCAGCATCGGTGTACCGCATCTGCGATTCCACGATTTACGTCATACCGGCAATACTTTGGCAGCACCCGGAGCCAGCTTACGCGACTTGATGACGCGCATGGGCCATGACAGTCCGCGTGCAGCGATGATTTACCAGCACGCTACTACGGTTGAGGACCGAGCTATCGCAGATCGACTCGGCGGTTTAGTTAAGGCGCACCGTGTGGAGTCCGGTGAGGAGGATGATGAGGGCGACGATCATTCGGCCAGCGTTCTTGTCCCGGTCAGTTAGTGGCACGTGTGTGGCACGCGGATCTTTGACGCCGGTGATTAGAAAGGATAGGAATGACTCTGAACTGGGCTTTTCTAATGGAGCGGGTGACGGGAATCGAACCCGCGTCTAGAGCTTGGGAACTACATGATCAGGGCAGGACAGAGCCCTTGAGCAGCAGTTTCGACTGACCGTGATTAGCCGTGAAAGACCGTAGATGTCCCTCGTGTAGGGCACGCAGAGGGCACGGACTTCTTGTCTGCTCGGACCCTGCTGCTGTCCCGTTCCCTCGTCCTGGCCGCCTTGCTCGTTGCGATGGTGGTGTCAATGGTGGCGCTTGCGCCATCGCAGCGCGACGCCGTTAGGCGCCATTGACACCGCCATCGCAACGTGGACGATCTCCGGCCGAGGGGGCGGTTGACCCGGAACCCAAGGATTGTCGGACCGATGTTGTGGTTGTTCGTGGATAGCCCTGATTACCTGCGATTTTCGCGATTGCAAATACTTATCGTTTGCGGTCGTTCGGTTATCTGGACGTGTTTTGTGACCGTAAGTATCCAAACGATCATCAGCGCACTGTGATTACAGATTTTGCAGGCTGGGGTCGTGTGGCATCCCGTCGACCTGGCGTGTGGTGGCCCCTCCGGGAGGTCGACGGGATGCCACACCCTATTCGAGTCCTGCCTACCCGGCGAGGGCATGGTTTGGTTCGATCCTGCTGCGTTTGTTGATGTAGCGCTGCTGAGAGAACGCTTGCGAGGGCGTTAATGGCTTGATCGGCCGTTCACCTGCGGAGACATCAGCTGATATTGGTCGACGATGGGCATTGGTGGGTGATGCGGTTTGTACCGAATCTGTACCGGCGCAGGTTGCGTCGGCCCGGACCACAGCCCTTGCGCCCGCGTGCCTGGGAGTGTCGCGGTGTGACGCTGAATTGCGGCGAGGGTCGGTGCGAGTTGGTCCGTGCGGACTGGTCGCACCGCTTCTGCTGACGGCGCGCTGACGATGACACGCGTCATACCAGCGTGAAGCTGCGTTCGAGCCTGCATCTGGCCTCCCTCGCCACTCTCGACGGCCCGGTCGTCCGGTGCTGGGCGCTGAGCCGGTGCACGAGTTGCGCGGCGCCGGGGTGTTGTCCAAACGATCCCCGGTTCGTCAACTTCACCCCGAAAGTTGGCCCGTAAGCCCGACCGGCGTGAGTGACGCGACCCGATCAAGACCTGCGGTGGTCTTCACTGGTCAGCACGCAAAACCGACGGATCAGTCCGAAAAATATCAGGCAAGAATGATCAACGAATTGGCGGGAATTTCGAAAATGACCTACAAAGCTCAGATCGTCGGCTTGACACATCCAAAATACAGGGTAGCTTCGAATTTTGGGTTCGCGTTGTACATTCGCGCGATCACTCGTCAGGCTTCTCAGGCTATTTATCGATGCGGGGGGCAGTATGCCTATGTTTGAAAAGCGGTCCGAAAAGCGGTCCGCCGGAACCACCTACGATGATCACGACAGCCACCGCGAGCGCGACAGCCACTCCGGGCGGGATAGCCATGCTGGGCGGGTGCGCTCTCCGCAGCGCGCGGGCGTGGCGGTGGCCGACGATATGATGTCCACGTGGACCGGCGCCTTCTACGACTACGCTGAGCAGCTACTGAAGGCCCAGCGACAGTTCGTCCACAGGGTGCTGGGTGCTGGTGCATCGGACGCAGATGGGGGCGGGTGGGGTGACCAGAGGGATGCCCGGAGTGACCAGTACCACGAGGGCTTCATCAGGTCGTGGAAAGACGAGCGTTCCAACGACGACGACACGGCGGAGTACACCAAGCGCTCGATCGACAGCGATATGTCGGGTGACTCCACCTCAGATCCCAGCAGGACCGCGGGCGCGAACACCCAGACCGACCAGTCCGCTAAGACCCCGGGACGCGGCGCCGCGAGCGCTACACGGAAGCTGCCCTGACCGAGTCCCCTGACCGAAGCGCCTGAAGAACCTTTCGCGGTTGCCATCACCCGGAACACCTTCGTGTGTATGCGAGCAGTCGTCGCAGGAATTCCGGTTACCCGATTCATTTGTGACAGTGGATGCACCCTGTGCCCGGCGCCGAGGGATTGATTTCAGCGTGTCCAAATTCTCGCGGGAGAACCAATTACATGTCCACTCGGATTAAAGACAGTCAACCGGTGACCGACGCTTGCGGCGACCAAGGTTCTCGTCCGGTTCATGCCGCCGTGGACACGACCACTGAGCAGCCCAGCAGCGCTGGGGATTCAACCCTCCTGCGGCTCCAGGACCTGAGGGTGCAGCTCGTGCGCCAAGGAGTGGACCTCTCACTTAGATCGCTGCAGGTGTGGGCCGACTTGGGCCGCCAGCGTGGCGTGCCTGCGCTGGATTCCTCCGCCAGCGCGCTCTATGTCGTGTTCGAAAAGTTGCTGGCGACTCAGCGCGAGGTCGTCAACGAGCTCGTTGCCACCCAGCGTCACCTTGCGCGCGGATATCTCGCTACCACTTCTCCCGTCGCGACTACTCCTACTGTCGGTGACGGCCTGGCCTGCCCGTAGGACCCCCGTAGGACCCGACGGGGAAACCCGACCAGTCGCCGATACCGGCCTCGCGGGCAAACCGGAATGCCTGGTGGGACGGAGTTTCTAGGAGTATTGCCGGGCGCATCGCGAGTCTTCATAACGCGGCCGTTGCCTGCAATCCATCCCACAGAAGGAATCACACCTGCGGCAACGGCCCCGTGCCAAACGGCTCTGGGTCGGGTCTGGTCTCAACCGCAGACAGCGAACGGATCAGCCCGCTAGCCGGGCCGATAACCCCCGCCCGTCACCCGCGCTCCGTTGAGCTCTCGGCTCAATGACCACGACTAGTCCAGAAGGCGGATCCGCGATGAGCACCTCCGCGCAACTAGCCCGCCGGTGGTGGGACACCCTCGACCCGGCCGACCGCCAACAGGTCTGGGACAGCCGCCACGGCTATCTCACCGGTGATCTAGTGGAAAGCATGGCCAACGCTGGCGTGCCCGTGGTCAGCGACGGCCGCTGGTGCTGCGTCAGCGTCGGACCCACCGGCTTCACGGTGCCCACCGCCGTTGAGCAGCTCCTCCAGGAACTGTCCCAAATGCCCGACGAAAACCTCCCGCACGAAAACGCGTAGCCAACCCACCACCCTGTGACAGCAGGCCGGGCGGGGGCGTCTGACGCTCTGTGTAAGTGATCGTGGCGGTCATGGGATTGGCATGCGTCTGTCCGAAATATAGATGGTGCACGCTGGTACTGCTTGTTTTCAGCCCGGGCTGGGTGTTGCAACACGGGGTCTCCGGTAGTCGTCGAGGTTGCGCACCGCCGAGATAGAGCACCTTGAGGGCGGCCTGCGGCACGCGAGGACGTGCAGGCGGTGCCGGATGACGCGTAGTCTCATGGTTGTCACGCGCATGCGGACAACACGGCTCCTTTCGTTCGACTTGTGGCGATCGAAAGGGGGTCGTGCCTGGCCGAGTGGTGTGACACGCTGCCCCGGACCCTGGCGGCACACCGACGAGTAGGTGCCGAGGGAGAACCGTGGAACACTCGGCCGAGCAAGCGATGACCATTATGCGGGGTGGCGCTGGGTACGCCCGCGTGAACTTGGAGGGTCACCTTGATCACCACGCCGCGCAGCGACTCCGCACGCAACTCGGCGCGGTCCTGGACGCCGGGGCCCGGTATCTGACCGTGGATCTCTCCGACGTCAACTACTGCGATGAGCATGTGCTTGACGTGCTCGGCTGGGCGGCGTCTCGAGCATCCTCGCAACAGGGTTGGCTTGCGCTGACCGGTGGTCGTCATCGCATCCGATTCGCCGCACGATGACATCGATTGGGGGATCAGCACCGGTGGCGCCGCGGTTGGCGTTACCCGGACCGGTCGCTCGCGCCCCTGTCCTCCGCGCGGTGACGTGCCGCCCCCTCTATCACGAAGATCCAGACGGGGAGTTGGATCTGCTGACCCTCCCTGGGGCGTCCCTGGAGTGGGGTCGCTCATTCCGACTGGGTAAAGATATGGTCCTGGCCGTTGGACCGAGACTACTTCCCTGTCCCCGGCTTGCGGGACTGGTCAGTGCGTGCGGACACACGCCGACCAGTATGGTGTCGGACTGCGGCCGCTGTGGTGCTTCCACCCGGTTCGCTGCTGGCTTCGGTGAGCGATTTGGCAGCGGTGATCTCCGGATTGCAACCGGGCGCATAGAGGTCGAAGGTCCGTGACCGAGGTCAGCCGGATCGACCGGATATGGGGCGCGATTACGGCACGCGCCGACGTGCTCGGCGTCCCGGTATCCCTGCGCGTCCTTTGCGAAGCGGCGGCCGACCGGCTGCCGATCACCGGAGTGGCTGTGGCGATACGAGGTCGTTTCGTGGCCTCCGAGCTGATTTGTGTCACCGACCCGCTCAGCCGCCGGCTGGAGGAACTGCAGCTCACCATCGGCGAGGGCCCCACCCTGGACGTCCTCGACGGCAGTAGCGCTATCCACGTCGAGGACCTGGACGCACCCGACTACCAAAAGCGCTGGCCGCTATTCGCCCCCCAGGCCGTCGACACCGGCCTCCGAGCGATATATGTGCTGCCCCTGCATATCGGTGCCATCCGTGGCGGGGCCCTGGCCCTCTACACCGCCCGCCCAGCCCGGCTGCCGGCCGACATCCTGGCCGATGCGTGGGTGTTTTCCGAGCTCGCCCTGGAACTCTTGCTCGACGAACAGGCCGGGATCGGGCCCCAGAACGGCTATCGCCCCCCCTATTGGCAATTCGAAACCCCAGCCGAAGTCCACCAGGCCACCGGCATGATCTCGGTTCAACTGGGCATCAGCGTGGGCGACGCGTTCACCCGCCTACGGGCCCGCGCGTTCGCCGACGACCGGCCCCTCTCTGAGCTGGCCACCGACGTGGTGATCCGCCGCATCCGATTCGATCACGAGGACTCTGGATGAACGGCCCAACACGGAGCAGACTGGTGAGTGCGCCACCTGGTGTCATCTGCCGTTACACCGGGGGTGGAACCGATGAACGATGAACGACTCGCCCACACCTTCGTCGAATTGGCCGACACCCTCGTCGACGAGTTTGACCTCGTCGAATTCCTGCACATCCTGGTGGATCGCTGCGTGGAGCTACTCGACGTCTCCGCCGCAGGCCTTATGCTTGCCGACTCCCACAGCCGGCTCCAGGTCATGGCCTCCTCCACCGAGAACATCAGGCTGCTGGAGCTGTTCCAGCTCCAAAACGACGACGGCCCCTGCCTGGACTGCTACCGCACCGGCAAGCCCGTCGCTCACCCCGACCTCACTCACGCGCACGACCGGTGGCGCCAGTTCGCGCCCGCAGCAACTCAAGCCGGCTTCCGGACCGTGCACGCCCTCCCGATGCGACTCCGGACCCAAATCATCGGGGCGTTCAACCTGTTTCATACCAACCCCCATCAGCTGGACCGCTCGGTCACCCGGATCGGGCAGGCCATGGCCGACGTCGCCACTATCGGCCTGATCCAGGAACGATCCCTGCGCCACCACGAGACCCTCGTCGACCAACTCCAAACCGCCCTCAATAGCCGCATCCTCGTCGAACAAGCCAAGGGCGTCCTCGCCGAACGCCGCGGCATCAACCCCGACGAAGCCTTCACCCTCCTCCGCGATTACGCCCGCCGCCACCACCACCGACTCACCGAACTTGCGGCCGCGGTCGTCGACGGCAGCACCACCGCCACCGAACTCCTCAGCATCACCACACCCCCACCCCCGAGTAGCCACCCACCCCGGCGGGGCTAGCCAGGCCCGAAGGCCGTGGTTCGCTGGGTTGTGGCTGCGCCAACGGGAAACGTCGCGCTCGACGAGCAACTCGCGTGCTTCGGAAATCAGCGGATGGCCGCAGAGCGCGCCTACCAACATATCGGCGCCCCTAGTAGGCTGCCTGCCAGCGCTCATGCCCGCAACCCACTCGGCTTCGAACGGGTGCGGGTCCAAAGCCGTGCCGCCCCAGACCCCGGTGGCCGACAAGTGTCGGTGTGGGCTTGGGAGATTAAATGTCAGCTAGTCAGGAGCGCGCGCAGCGCGGAGCTGATCACAGCGCCCTATCACTCGTCGGCCTCAGTGCTTCCCCCGACGCTGACGGTGTCGGGGTGGTAGACCACAACGGCGCAGTGGTGACGGCACAGGACATCGACTGGCTCGTTGCTCACCTGCAGACGGTGGTCGCCGCCAGCCCCGTCGTCTGGGCAGGCCGCGGGATGACGCTGTTACAGCTCACCGCGCTACACCTCATCAGCGCGCTGGCACCAGTCACCCTCACCGACCTGGCCCAGGCCCTGGGCACTAGGCTGCCAGCCACCTCCGCGATGGTCGATCGGCTGGCCCACGTCGGGCTGGTGTGCCGCACGCCGGACCCGCACAACCGTCGACGCGTCCAGCTGACCCTCACCACCGATGCCGAACCAATAGTCGGCGACATCGACCCGGACACCGCCAGACGCTTGCAGGCAGTGCTCAACGGCACGAGCCCGCAAACCCGCCGCCACCTGATCGACATACTCATCACCACCGTACGACGGTCCGCCGAATAGCCCAGACACCATCCCTTCGCCGCCCACTACGACGCTGACCGGTTACGATGGCGTGCGCATGGAGCAGCCCATGCAGCGCCGCGGCTCAGGGCAGGAACGGTTGAGGGTCGATTGGTCCCCGCCGGTCTTTCCCCTCACCCGATACAAGGCGGAGATTCGACGGCCCCCGGAGGGTGTCAGGGCCGCCCCTTGGGGCGATCGCCAGGCGTGCCGCCGTGGGTTCTTGGCCCCCGGCGCGGCCTTGCGGTGAATCCCCCGAAACCTCGTAGTTGCAGTGCCGCTCCAGACGCGCAGGACCGAGGCGATCACATGCTCGTCGCCGAGAAGTTCCCAGCTTGCCAGGGTGGAGAGCCGGTGCGTGGGATGATGCGCGGCACACTGCGAAGAGGCCGGGCCGCCGGTAGCGGAGCGGGAGGCGGGCCCGGCCTACGGCGCGCTTTGCGCGCCGCCTTGATCCCATAGAGGCTTATTCGGCAAATAAGGCGGTTACAGACGGTTACAGAGTGTCGGTACCAGAGGCGGTGGTTGCGGAGGCGGTTACAGAAAGGCGGTTACAGAAAGGCGGTTACAGATGTGTGCCATATTCACGCATCGTGATTGCACTCGTAGAGCCCTCGCTCCAAAGCCTCGCTAGGTGATGTGGGGCCGTACTCGCGACTGACCGATGCTGTGCCTGAGGATCTCGATGTATGTATGTATGTATGTGGTCTATGTGGTCTCGTGAGGGTCGTTGCTACGGAGTAGCTACACAATCGCGAGGTAGTCCACCACTTCGCGCGATCGATCTTGACGGTACACGGAACGGCACTGACCGTGACCTGCCCCGGCCTAGCGTTCAGTCCGATGCCGGTTGGAATGCCTAGATTTGGTGCCGTTGCTGCCAGGCGCCCTGCCATGGCCTAACTCTCGTGTACTGAGCGAACCGTCTACCGCAACGTGCATCTGATGTCGTACCTCGCAGATCTTCGGAGGCGAGCAGGAGGTCGTCTGTCTCACTAGGAATCGTTGCTACACGGCTGCTATGTGGCGGCGACTTCTGATGGCCACTTGCGTGTAATGGCACTTCACGATGGCGCGAGCTCCGACCAGAACACTCATCGACAGTTTGTTACCGGGCGATGACTGACCGTTACAGTAACACATCACGATCTCAAAGTTTTCACTCAATCGAGGCCCTGACGGACGTATTAACTGGATGTATTCCGCCCTCCATCGAGCGATTGCTAATTTGAGCTGTGAACCCTCGCTTCTAGGCCCTGGCGGCTGGTGTGTCACGCGATATGTTCGTGTTGGCTGACCTCGGTGGGCGCTGCACGCGAACAGGGCCAGCAGTCCGCGGGTTCGGGGAGGGATCAACATGGATATGAGCCGAT
>Ga0213875_10002899_pt1 | contig 10017 bp, 7 predicted proteins | sample BarmaccomBMRX_R8_FD_160105 | JGI IMG/M metagenome (GOLD analysis project Ga0213875, IMG submission 160105) | Root-associated microbial communities from Barbacenia macrantha in rupestrian grasslands, the National Park of Serra do Cipo, Brazil - RX_R8 | ecosystem: Host-associated > Plants > Roots... | reverse complement strand
GAACTAACGAGGGGCGAACTAACGACCTGGGGAGCCATAGGGAGTGGATCAGCGAGCGGCGTCATGCGGCTTGAATCCAAGGCAGAGGAGGGAGGCGACGCGGAGCGTCGTTGACCGACGACAACACAGGAGGCTTCAGTCGCAGGGCATCGGGGGCCCGCTCCCTATTGCTCCCCAGGTCGTAAGCAGGTGAGCAACGCACGCGAGCAGGCGGAGCCTGGGAGTGGGCGGCAGGGCCCGCGGCAGAGCCACTGATGCTGTCAGTAGCCTTCCGTGCGCGGGGGCTGCCGCCGGGCCCGAGGAGAGGCCCGGCGGCAGCCCCGTTCGGCGGAAGTACTCCCGACCGGTGGCTGCTTTACGCTGAAACGCGGTGTGACACGGGCCACGTATGGTCTGCGTAACGCTCTTCGGGAAGGCGCGATGAGGTAAGAGGTGGTGCCGCAGAAGGAATACAGGTGACATTCCAGGTGCTGTGTTGCTGTGCGGTTCCGCCCACTATCGCCGGACCATCCCCGCCGGCGGCCGACGGCCCTTGCCGAGTGCAGGTGCGGTCGGAAGTCGTTCCCATCGTTCCGAGAGGTTGTTCGTGTCGGCCAGCACATCCCGTACGCTCCCGCCGGAGATCACCGAATCCGAGTCTCTGATGGCGCTCATCGAGCGGGGTAAGGCTCAGGGCCAGATCGCAGGCGATGACGTGCGTCGGGCCTTCGAAGCGGACCAGATTCCGGCAACCCAATGGAAGAACGTCCTGCGCAGCCTCAACCAGGTCCTCGACGAGGAGGGTGTGACGCTGATGGTTAGTGCCGCAGAGGCGCCCAAGCGGCCCCGCAAGAGCGTCGCAGCCAAGAGCCCGGCGAAGCGTACCGCTACCAAGACCGTCGCCAGTACGACGGCCGCGGTCAAGAAGACCGCCGCCGCCAAGGCCGCGCTGGCGGCCACCGCGGAGGTCGTCATCGAAGCTGACAGCGTCGAAGAGCCCGCGGCCTCCGCCGAACCGGCGACCGCGAAGAAGGCGGTCGCCAAGAAGGCCGCGCCGAAAAAGTCCGTGGCCAAGAAGACAGCCGCCAAGAAGACTGCGTCCAAGAAGAGCGACGACGAGCTCATTGAGGCTGAGGAACTCGTCGGCGAGGTTCCCGTCCCCGGCAAGGGCGATGAGCCTGTCGGTCCCGACCAGCCCGAGTCCGAGGGCTTTGTGCTTTCCGACGAGGACGAGGACGACGCGCCCGCTCAGCAGGTTGCCGCAGCAGGCGCTACCGCCGACCCCGTCAAGGATTACCTCAAGCAGATCGGCAAGGTCCCGCTGCTCAATGCCGAGCAGGAGGTCGAGCTCGCCAAGCGTATCGAGGCAGGCCTGTTCGCTGAGGACAAACTCTCGATTACCGACAAGCTCGTCCCCAAGCTGCAGCGCGAGCTGGAGATCATTGCCGAGGACGGCCGCCGTGCCAAGAACCACCTGCTCGAGGCCAACCTCCGCTTGGTGGTCTCGCTGGCCAAGCGCTACACCGGCCGCGGCATGCTCTTCCTCGATCTGATCCAGGAAGGCAACCTCGGCCTGATCCGTGCGGTCGAGAAGTTCGACTACACCAAGGGCTACAAGTTCTCCACGTACGCCACCTGGTGGATCCGTCAGGCGATCACCCGCGCGATGGCCGACCAGGCCCGTACCATCCGTATCCCGGTGCACATGGTCGAGGTCATCAACAAGCTCGCCCGGGTGCAGCGGCAGATGCTCCAGGACCTGGGCCGCGAGCCCACCCCGGAGGAGTTGGCCAAGGAACTCGACATGACCCCGGAGAAGGTCATCGAGGTCCAAAAGTACGGCCGTGAGCCGATCTCCCTGCACACTCCGCTCGGCGAAGACGGCGACAGCGAGTTCGGTGACCTGATCGAGGACTCCGAGGCGGTCGTCCCAGCCGACGCCGTCAGCTTCACCCTGCTGCAGGAGCAACTCCACTCCGTTCTCGACACGCTCTCGGAGCGCGAGGCGGGCGTGGTCTCGATGCGCTTCGGCCTCACGGACGGCCAACCCAAGACGCTGGACGAGATCGGCAAGGTCTACGGCGTCACGCGTGAGCGAATCCGGCAGATCGAGTCCAAGACCATGTCGAAGCTGCGTCACCCGTCTCGTTCTCAGGTGCTTCGCGACTACCTGGACTGACCGGATAGTCGGACTGACCACCAATCGCCAAGAGGGACAGCACCACCGCTGGCTCCTCCCCCGCACGGGCCCAGGGGCTCAAACCCCTGCCTGACTTCTCCGCCCGCGAGGCGATTCTGCGGGGGCCGCTGCTGTCTGCGGCTCGATAGCCTCGCGTGCGTCGTCAGGGCATGTCGACGAGGTGTCGGGCCAGCCGCTTTCCGGATGCGCCAACGCCTGGGGTGGAACACGCTGAGTCTTCAAGCCGATCCGTATGGTCAGGAGGCTGTATGCGCTACAGGCCGCGTCGTCGGAGAGCTGCCGCCCTGTTCGGCGGGCTTGCCCTGCTGGCTGTCGCCTCGCCGCTGCTCACCCCCGCAATACCGGCGTCCGCCGACCGGATCGTGGTCGGCGGACAGCCCGCGAGCATCAAGAGACACCCCTGGGTAGTCGCTCTTGCGAGCCGGGCGCGCTTTGGGCGTATGCGTTCGGGCCAGTTTTGCGGGGGCGCTCTGGTCGACTCGACTGTGGTCGTCACCGCGGCGCACTGCTTCCAACGTGACGTGCTCGGCCTGGACTGGCGCGACGTGCCCGATCTGCGGGTGATAGCCGGGCGGTACGACCTGCGTGGCAAGGCCGGGCAGGAAGTACCGCTGGCAAGTGTGTGGATCAATCCGGGCTACGACCCGAGGACCAATGCGGGGGATGTCGCCGTGATCAGGCTCGCCCTGCCGCTCGCCGGCCGCGCCACGATCCCGATGGCCGACCCGGACAACGAGCAGGCATACAGCCGGGGAAGCTCCGCCACCGTCTATGGCTGGGGGGACAGCAGCGGGCACGGTTCATACGGGATGACGCTGCGCTCTGCCAAGGTGAGTTTGCTCGCTGACGCACAGTGCTTGCGCGCCTACCCGGGCACCCTGAGCGGTACGTATATTCCTTCCGTTATGCTCTGCGCCGGCACGCCAGCTGGGGGACGCGACGCCTGTCAGGGAGACAGCGGCGGCCCGTTGGTATCGCACGGGCGGCTTGTCGGCCTCGTGTCGTGGGGGACGGGGTGTGGGCAGAGAGGACATCCCGGCGTCTACACGCGCGTGTCGTCGATAGCTGCGCAGGTGTCGAAGGTCATGCAGAAAAAGGCGGTTGCCGAATCAAAGGGCTCAGCGATGGAGCGTACACGGTACGCATTCGGTGCGCGTCCGATCGCGTACAGAGGGTGAGTAAAACGACGGCGGGCGGCTGCCCCTCGCCGGAGAAGCCGCCCGTTCACCGGCTTGCGCGCCGGTCCGAGCTCGTCGTTGTGCGATGTGCGCGATGTGTGGTGATCAGTCGTCGACCGGCGCCGTAGGAGTGGCGTTGAGTCGTTCGGTCTCATCCTGTATTTCCGCAGCGATCTTCTTCAGTTCAGGCTCGAACTTGCGCCCGTGATGGGCGCAGAAGAGAAGCTCGCCACCGCTGATGAGGACGACGCGCAGGTAAGCCTGAGCGCCGCAGCGGTCGCAGCGGTCGGCGGCAGTCAGCGGGCTTGGGGGGGTCAGAACAGTAGTCACGTCGCCTCTTCTCTAGCTCGACGAGCTGTCGTACCAGGGTCAACATCCAACCAGGCCGAAAACGTTCCCGCTCGTAGCTTTCCCTCGAAAGTTGAGCCCGAGGCGGCCGGATGTTGCCGGTTGGCGGCGAATAGGCCTTGATGTCGTATTTTTTACTGTCTAGGTCACTTGTTGGGTATTCGTCCTCCGGCTTGGTGTGCCGGTTGTTGAAGAGGACGTGCCCGGAGCCTAAATGGTTCATGCCTTCTTGGGAACGTGATGTGGCTATCACTCGAAGGGGGTATCGAACGGATGATCGGTTCAACGCTAGCATGGGAACCTGAGTCGGGTCGTGGCGTAGCGCCGGTACGGGCATCGGTACCCTCTCTTCGGTGTACAACCCTTGGCGCCGCCCACGGTCCCGCCGCGCGGCCTCTAAGCCGTACGCGCTGCCAACAACGCCAGAAGTGACGCCAGAAGTAACGTCAGAAGAACGACGCAAGAAGTGCGAGGAACTGCCCGCGTGACCGCCGACACATCAGCGACGTCGACCGCCCTGCTGAGCGGGGCGGACCGCGACGGCTCCAACTACACCGCGCGGCATCTGCTCGTCCTCGAAGGTCTCGAGGCAGTGCGCAAGCGTCCGGGCATGTACATCGGTTCGACCGACAGCCGTGGTCTGATGCACTGCCTCTGGGAGATCATCGACAATTCGGTCGACGAAGCGCTCGGGGGCCACTGCGACCACATCGAGGTCGTGCTGCACGACGACGGTTCCGTAGAAGTACGGGACAACGGCCGCGGCATTCCGGTCGATGTCGAGCCTAAAACCAAGCTGTCCGGGGTCGAGGTTGTCATGACTAAGCTGCATGCGGGCGGAAAGTTCGGCGGCGGCTCGTACGCGGCCTCCGGCGGCCTGCACGGAGTCGGCGCCTCGGTTGTCAATGCGCTCTCCTCCCGCCTCGACGTCGAGGTTGATCGCAGCGGCCATACGCACGCGATCAGCTTCCGTCGCGGCGTGCCGGGCATCTTCACCGAGCTCGGTCCCGAGGCCCCGTTCGACCCGGTGAGCGGCCTGCGCAAGACGAAGAAGATCGCCAAGGCGCGCACCGGAACCCGTGTGCGGTTCTGGGCCGACCGCCAGATCTTCCTCAAGGACGCCAGGATCTCGGTGGAGAATCTCCACCAGCGCGCACGGCAGACAGCCTTCCTCGTACCCGGCCTGACCATTGTTGTGCGCGATGAGCGCGGTCTCGACGACGACAAGCCGGTCGAGGAGACGTTCCGATACGACGGCGGAATCGGCGAGTTCTGCGAGTACCTCGCCGAGGACAAAGCCATCTGTGACGTATTGCGCCTCCAGGGCGAGGGAAGTTTCAAGGAGACCGTCCCCGTCCTCGACGCCCGTGGTCACATGACACCGACTGAGGTCACGCGCCATCTCGGGGTGGACGTCGCGCTGCGTTGGGGCGCCGGTTACGACACCACGATGCGTTCGTTCGTCAACATCATCGCAACGCCCAAGGGTGGCACGCACATTGCGGGCTTCGAACGTTCCGTCACCCGCACTTTCAACGAGGTTCTGCGTTCCACCAAGTTGCTGCGTGTCGCCGAGGACGACATCGTCAAGGACGATGCGTTGGAGGGCCTCACAGCAGTGGTGACGGTACGCCTCGCCGAGCCGCAATTCGAGGGGCAGACCAAGGAAGTGCTCGGCACCTCCGCCGCCTCGCGGATCGTCGCCACCGTGGTGGCGAAAGAGCTGAAGGCATTCCTCACCTCCACCAAACGCGATCATAAGCAGCAGGCGCGCGCAGTGCTGGAGAAGGTGGTTGCAGCGGCCCGTACGCGGATCGCCGCCCGCCAGCACAAGGAGGCGCAGCGTCGCAAGACGGCTCTGGAATCGTCCTCACTCCCCGCCAAGCTCGCCGACTGCCGCAGCGACGACGTCAACCGCACCGAACTGTTCATCGTCGAGGGCGACTCGGCGCTCGGCACGGCCAAGGTCGCGCGGAATTCGGAGTTCCAGGCGCTGCTTCCCATCCGCGGCAAGATCCTCAACGTGCAGAAGTCGTCGATCTCGGACATGTTGAAGAACGCCGAGTGCGGAGCGATCATCCAGGTGATAGGAGCCGGGTCGGGTCGGACCTTCGACATCGACCAGGCGCGGTACGGGAAGGTCATCTTCCTCGCCGACGCGGATGTGGACGGGGCCCACATCCGCTGCCTTCTGCTCACTCTCTTCCAGCGGTACATGCGGCCGATGGTGGAGGAGGGACGTGTCTTCTCCGCGGTGCCGCCGTTGCACCGTATCGAACTGGCCAACCCCAAGAAGGGGCAGGAGAAGTACCTCTACACCTACTCGGACAACGAGTTGCATCAGACTCTGCTCGATCTGCAGCGCAGGAATGTGCGCTACAAGGAGAGCATCCAGCGCTACAAGGGCCTTGGTGAGATGGATGCCGACCAGTTGGCGGAGACCACCATGGACCCGCGCCACCGCACCCTGCGCAGGATCAATATCGGCGATCTGGAGGCGGCTGAGCGCGCCTTCGATCTGCTGATGGGCAATGAGGTGGCACCGCGCAAGGAGTTCATCACCAGCTCTGCGGCGACCTTGGACCGTTCGCGCATTGACGCCTGATTCCCCTGCGGCTCGTCGTCTCTCCAGCCACGGGAGGAGAGACGAACAAAAAGAGGTAAAGGATCGGGTGGGGGCCCGGCGGTCAGAGCAGCGCTCGGTAGCGGTGCTCCGGGCGCCCTGTAGCCCCGTACCGCAGTTCGAGGCGGGCGAGCCCTTCCCGGACGAGGTAGGACAGATAGCGCTGGGCGGTGGCCCGCGATACCCCCGTTGCCTCCGCTACCTCAGCTGCCGACAGATCCCGCTGGGCCGATCGCACCGCGTCTCGCACCAGCGCCAACGTCGGTGCCGAGTGGCCCTTGGCCGGCACGGCCGGAAGGGCGCTCGGCCGGGCCGCGCTGAACAGCGCGTCCACATCCGCCTGGTTGGCCTCCGCCTGCGGGTCCAGCGCGTCCACTCGGTGGCGCAACTCGCGGTAGAAGGTGAGCCGTTCGGCAAGTGCAGCGGACCCGAAGGGCTTGACGAGATAGCCCACAGCGCCCAGTTGCATCGCTGCTCGTACTGATGCGACATCCCGGGCCGCGGTCGTCATGATCGCATCCGGACGTGCGCCGTTCGCGTCGCCGGTGAGCTGACGCAGCACGTCAAACCCGCTGCCGTCGGGCAGATACACATCGAGTAGCAACAGATCCGGTTGCAGCGAGCCGACTGCCTCCAATGCCTCGGCGACCGTCCCCGACTGCCTCACCACTTCAAACCCGGGCACCCGTTCGACGTATGCGGCGTGGATGCCACTCACCCGGAAGTCGTCCTCGACGACGAGGGTTCTGATCACTCGTCTGCTCCCTTTTCAGCCAGTCGGGGTGTCAGCGGAGTGTCCGTGCCGTCTGTGCCGTCTGTGCCGTCTGTGAGGTCCGGCCTCGTCCTGTCCGGCCCTGCCTTGTCCAGCCGAGTCCCGTTGGGCTGCGGCAGAACCACGGTGAAGACCGCACCAGGGCCTTCACTGACGTCGATCGTGCCCCCGTGCCGCTGCACCAGACGGTGCACCAGGGCGAGGCCGAGCCCGCGGCGCGCGGTGCCGCGGCCGGGACGAGTCGACCAGCCGTCTTCAAAGATCCGATTCCGCCTCCCGGCAGGCACGCCGACACCGGTGTCGGTCACCCGTACTGTCACCCGCGCGGGGTCCTCGACCACTGAAAGACGCACCTCGGGCGACCCTTGGCTACCGGAGGCCGCTGCATCCACCGCGTTGTCGACGAGATTGCCGACGATGGTCAGCAACCGATCCAAGTGCGGTGGCTGTTCTCCGAGTTCGGAGTCCTCGCTGAGTACGAGGCGCACCCCGCGTTCAGCTGCGACCGTGGTCTTGGCCATCACCAGGCCCACCATCAGCGGATTGCCGATCCGTTCGCGCACCGATTCGGCGAGCGATGGCTCCGCCCCGGCCGATTTCACCGCGAACTCGTATGCCGCGTCGTGCTCACCCAGCTCCAGCAGCCCAGCGAGGATGTGCATGCGGTTGGAGAACTCGTGCTGTTGCGAGCGGAGGGCGTCAGTCAGTCCACGTACCGAGTCCAATTCGCGCAACAAGCCGACGAGTTCGGTACGGTCGCGTACGGTCACCACGGCACCGAGTTCGTGGCCGTGCAGCGTCACCGGCATCCGATTGACCACGAGGCAGTGGCTGTCGGTGAGTACCGTCACATCGCTGCCGGTGAGGGTGCCGTCCAAGGCGCGGCGCAGCCGCCCGTCCGGCAATACCTCGTCGAGCCGGGAGCCCAGGGCGGTGCCGAGCCCGAGCAGTCGGCGCGCCTCGTCGTTGACGACCGTGATCCTCTCTTGTGGATCGAGGGCGACCACACCTTCGCGGATGCCGTGCAGCATTGCCTCGCGATCCTGCAGCAGCCCGGCGATGTCCTCGAGTTCCAGGCCGAATGTCGACTTCTTCAACCGGCGGGCGAGAGCATACGAGGCAATGACGCCTACGGCGAGGGCGATTCCAGTATAAAGCCCGAAAGTGGGCAATTCATTCCATAGTTGTCCGGTGGCCTGCTTCTCCGGGATCCCTGCCGACACCTGGCCCACGAGTTTGCCGCTCGGGCCGAAGAGTGGGGCCTTGCCATTGGCCGAACGGCCCGTGAAACCCACGTCGATGCCCACGTGTGTCTCGCTGTCCACCTTCACATCCGGATCCCCCTTGCCGATGAGGGCAGGATGGGGGTGTGAGTGCCGGACCCCCCCGCAGGTCGAACACCACGACGTATGAGGCATGGGAGGCGTTCTTGATCCGCTGTGCGATCTCCTGCACCACGTTCCCGCCTCCTCCATACTCCATGGCGTACCGGATCTGTGGCTCGGCGGCGGTGGTGCGGGCGATGGCCAGGGCTCGGTTTTCGTATTCCTGGTCCAACTGGGCGCGCTGCGCGACGGCAAGCAGGATAAAGCCGATGGCGCTGGTCAGGGCGAGGATGGCCAGTTGCCACACAAGAATGCGGGCGTACAGCTTCCGGTTCCGGTCGCGCCATCCACGGATCCGATTCAGCGCGTGCAGGGACATTGTCCCGATTGTGCATGGCCACAACCGATCTGCCTACCCCCCCCGCGGGGCAGTGGTAGTGAGCACAACGCACACAACCTTCCTCAACGCGGGAAAGCCTCGTAACGCACGCAAGACTCGTCGCCCCGCCACACCCGCCCTACGGTCTCGACACCCGCTTGAAACCCCCGCGAAACGCATGGGTGCTTGCGGCTGAAAGGAGACGGATGCAATGGCTGCTGGAAGCAACCATGCAGTGAGGCCGCTGGCCGATCTCGGTGCCAAGGAGTCGAGGCAGGAACGCTCACGTATCGAGATGTCGGGGGTGACGAGGCGCTTCGCCTCGCCGACCGGCAAGCTGTTCACCGCGCTGCGGGATGTGAACTTCATCGTTGAGCCAGGTCAGTTCTGCGCCGTCGTCGGACCGACCGGCTGTGGCAAGTCGACCACGCTCGGCTTGGTCGCCGGGCTCGACCAGCCGAGCGCGGGCACGGTCCACGTGGGCGGGCAGGAAGTGAGGGGGATCACCTCGGGCATCAGCTTCATGTTCCAGGCCGACGCATTGCTGCCGTGGAAGACGGTGCTCGGCAACGTGGCGATGGGCCCGATGTTCCGCGGCGTCTCCAAGCAGAAGGCGCACGCCTCCGCCCGGGACTGGCTGCGCAGGGTGGGCCTCGCCGGTTTCGAGGACCACCACCCCCACCAGCTCTCCGGAGGTATGCGTAAACGCGCCAGCATGGCGGCGGCACTGATCAACGAGCCGTCGATCCTGCTCATGGACGAGCCTTTCGGTGCCCTGGATGTGCAGACCAAGGCGATCATGTCGAACGAGTTGCTCGGTCTGTGGGAAGAGCTCAAGCCCTCGGTGCTCTTCATCACCCACGACTTGGAGGAGGCCGTCGCTCTCGCCGACCGCGTCGTGGTGATGACTTCGCGCCCCGGGACGATCAAGGGCAGCTACGACATCGATCTTCCGCGGCCGCGCGGTGCGGTCCAGGAAATCCGCTTCGATCCCCGCTTCCTCGAACTCCACCACCAGATCTGGGAGTCGCTCAAAGACGAGGTGGAACGCGCCTACGCCGGCACTGCCCAGGCTTCGACCACTGAGGGAGGTAAATGATGAACGGAAGGACGGAACGGAGCGCGTCGCAAGCACATGACCCTCTTCATGAAGGCCGCAAGCCCGGTCGTTCACGACTCCGTTGGAAAATCCACAAAATGGATGTGTGTCCGT
>Ga0213875_10002898_pt1 | contig 10018 bp, 7 predicted proteins | sample BarmaccomBMRX_R8_FD_160105 | JGI IMG/M metagenome (GOLD analysis project Ga0213875, IMG submission 160105) | Root-associated microbial communities from Barbacenia macrantha in rupestrian grasslands, the National Park of Serra do Cipo, Brazil - RX_R8 | ecosystem: Host-associated > Plants > Roots... | reverse complement strand
AGCAGCTTCAGCGTCGCGTTCAGCGCGCCAAAGCTCTGGTCGAAGAGCCAGCGCCAGACCACGTAGCCGGCGATGTCGGGCGTCACCACCGGCAGGAAGGCGATGAGCTTGAGCACCGTGCGGCCGCGCCCGATCGCCACGCTGTCGAGCAGCAGGGCGTAGAGCAGCGCGAACCCGACATTCGCCGCGACGGCCAGCCCGGTGTACAGCAGGGTCCGCCACAGCGACTGCAGGAAGGCCGGGTCGGCGAGCACCGCGGCGTAGTTGGCGAAGCCGACGAAGCGCGGCAGCGGCCGCAGCGCGGTCGCGCTGTCGGTGAACGAGACCTCGATGCCCAGCAGGATCGGCCAGAGCCCGAACAGCACGGTCAGTGCCGCGAACGGCAGCGCGAACAGCCAGAAGACCGCCTCGCCCCGGCCCGGCCAGCCGCGCCGCCCGGCCGCGTGGAGCGGCAGTGCGAGGCTCAAGACGCCGCCGTCACCCCGGCTTCTGCGCCAGCGTCTTGGCCAGCGCCCGCATCTCCTCGGCGGTCTGGTGGATGAAGGCGGGGTAGTCCGTCGGCGGATTGGCGATGGCGCCCAGCAGCTTGCGGTGGAACGCCGCCTCGAGCTGCGGATACCAGGAATGCACGGATTCCGGGAAGTCGTAGGCCACCAGCGGCCAGGTCGGGCGGGCGAACATGCTGGCGCGCTCCGAAAGGCCGCTGACATCGAGGTCCTTGCGCACCGCCGAGCCGACGTCGCGCAAGGACGCCTGCTGCGCCGGCTTGGAGAGCAAGAAAGCGGCGAACTGCTCCGCCAGCTCCTTGTGCGGCGAATTCTCCGGCACCGCGACGCCGCGCATGCCGCCGATCACCACGGCGTTCTGCCGGTCGGCAAAGAAGCGCGGCCAGGGACCGACCAGGAAGTCCCCCTTGATCGCCTGGCTGTCCCATTTCGTGACGTTCCAGTCGCCCACCCGGAACATGCCGGCGCGGCCGCCTTCGATGACCTGGTACATCTCGTTGAACGAGTAGTTGATCGTGTCGGGAGGGACGAGATGGTAGGTGGTGAAGAGTTTCAGAAACTCCTCCAGCACCTTTGCGTGCTGCGGCTCGTCGATGACGATCGCGCCAGCCGGGTCGATCAGCGTATGGCGCAGGCCGGCGCCGAAGGTGAAGAGGTCGAGCATGTGGATGAGGTCGCGCGGGTGCGCCGCCTCCAGCGCAAAGCCGAACACGCTCCCCTTGCCGGTGCCTTCAGGGTCATCCGCCTGGAATTTTCCGCCGACGCGCAACGCATCTTCCCAGGTCGCGGGAAAATTCTCGCCGACCTTCCGCAGCCAGCTCTTGCGCACGCCGAACGCCATCTGCACGCGCTGCACCGGCAGGATGATCATGCGTCCGCCGTAGGTGGCGACGCGCAGGTCGTCGTCGCTGAGAAAATCCTTGTCGGCGATACCTGCGAAGACCGGCCGCAGGTCCATGACCTTGCCTGTCTCGCCGGCGATGCGGATCACCCGCTCGTAATTGTTGAAGATCAGGTCCGGCGCGGTCTCGGTGTTGATGGCGGCGATCACGCGGCCGAACCACTGCTCGGTCGGGAAGCTGATGGCGCGGACGGTGACGCCGGGATGCGCCTCGGCGAAGGCTTGGCCCGCCTCGGCGAACCATTTGGTGCCGTTGTCGCCGAGATCGTGCCATACCGTGAGCTGCTGGGCGGCGGCCGCGCCCGCCAGCAGCACCGCGAAGACGCCGCCGAGCAGAATGCGCGCCAGCGTGATGGACCGTCCCATCCCCCCTCCTTTCGCCGCCCTTTCGCGGAAGACGGAGTAGTCCGTCCTGCATGGAAAAAAGCAAGGCCAGGGGCGCTGCCCCTGGACCCCGCTGGGGCAACGCCCCAGGCCCCTTTACTTCAAGTGAAGGATTGCAAAGGCTCTGCCTTTGCCGGGGTCCAGGGGCGGAGCCCCTGGCCTTCCACTATCAGTCACCCGGGCAGCGGCGCCCAAAAGGGTGCGCGGCGTTGATTTGCCGGGCCGCCTGGACGACAAGGCACGCAAGAAGCGGCGCTCAAGGAGCCGGCGAGCGATGCCTGAACTTGTCCTGCACAACAGCCTGACGCGGCGGAGGGAGCGCTTCGTACCGCTCGACCCCGAGCACGTCCGGATGTACGTGTGCGGGCCGACGGTCTACGACGTGCCGCATATCGGCAACGCGCGCCCCGCCGTGGTGTTCGACGTGCTGGCGCGGCTGCTGCGCAGCCTCTACCCGCGCGTCACCTACGTGCGCAACATCACCGACGTGGACGACAAGATCAACGCGCGCGCGGCGGAACGCGGCGAGCCGATCGGCGCCATCACCGCGCGCACGATCGTCGACTACCACGCCGACATGGCGCAGCTGAACGTGCTGCCGCCCGACATCGAGCCGCGCGCCACCGCGCACATCATCGAGATGCTCACGCTGATCGAGCGGCTGATCGCGAACGGCCACGCTTATGCGGCGGACCGCCATGTGCTGTTCGCCGTCTCCAGCTTTCCGCAATACGGCCGCCTGTCCGGCCGCAGCCCGGACGAGCTGCTGGCCGGCGCGCGGGTGGAGGTCGCGCCGTACAAGCGCGATCCCGGCGATTTCGTGCTGTGGAAACCCTCCCCGCCGGACCTGCCGGGCTGGGACAGCCCATGGGGCCGCGGCCGCCCGGGCTGGCACATCGAGTGCAGTGCGATGGCCTGGCGCTATCTCGGCGAGACGTTCGACATCCACGGCGGCGGCAGCGACCTGATCTTTCCGCACCACGAGAACGAGTGCGCGCAGAGCTTTTGCGCCTTCCCCGGTGCGCAGTTCGCCCGGGTCTGGCTGCACAACGGCATGCTGCGCGTCGGCGGCGAGAAGATGTCGAAGAGCCTGGGCAACTTCTCCACCGTCCGCGACGTGCTGGCCGAGGCGCCCGGAGAGGCCGTGCGCCTGCTGCTGCTGCGCGGCCACTACCGGGCGGAGCTCGACTTCACCGCGGCCGGGCTGGCGGAATCGCGTCGCGAACTCGACCGCTTCTACCGCGCGCTCGACCGCGTGCCGGCCGCCGCCGGCCCGATGCCGGCGCCCGTGCCGGTGCCCGTCATGGCGGCGCTGTGCGACGATCTCAACACGCCGCTGGCGCTCGCCGGGCTGCACGCGCTGGCCGACGCGGCGCTGGCGGGCGACGCGCAGGCGGCGGCCGGGCTGCGCAGCGCCGGTGCGCTGCTCGGCCTGCTGCAGGCCGATCCGGCGGCCTGGTTCCGCGGCGCGGGCGATGCGGGCGCGATCAAGGCGGCGATCGCCGAACGCCAGGCGGCGCGCCGGGAGCGCGACTTCGCGCGCGCCGATGCGATCCGCGCCACGCTCGCCGGCCAGGGCGTGGTGCTGGAGGACGGGCCGGCTGGCACGACCTGGCGGCGCGCCTCAACCGGCGAGGGCGCGGGGCAATGACCGGGCGCGACCGCGGGGCGGCGATCGGGCCGATCGGCAACAGCCCGGTGGTGATCCTGGTCCGCCCGCAGCTCGCCGACAATATCGGCGCGGTCGCGCGCGCGATGGCGAACGGCGGCCTGTTCGACCTCCGTCTCGTCGCCCCGCGCGACGGCTGGCCGCAGGAAAAAGCCTGGCGCAACGCGTCCGGTGCGGACCGCATCCTCGATGAGCTGCGCGTGCACGCAACCCTCGCCGAGGCCGTCGCCGACCTGCAGCACGTCTACGCCACCTGCCCGCGGCCGCGCCACGTCATCACGCCCGTGCTGACCGCGCGCGGCGCCGCGGCAGAGCTGCGCGAGGCCTGCCGGCGCGACCTGCGCGTCGGCCTGCTGTTCGGGCCGGAGCGCGCCGGCCTCGATCGCGACGACCTGGCGCAGGCCGATGCGCTGATCCGCATCCCCCTCAACCCCGCCTTCATGTCGCTCAACCTCGCCCAGGCGGTGATGGTGCTGGCCTACGAGTGGTGGATTGCCGCCGAGGACGCGCCGCCGCGCCGGCTGATGACCAACGAGACCCGCATCGCCACCAAGGCCGAGCTTGAGAATTTTCTCAGCCACCTGCTCGACCAGCTCGACGCCAGCGGCTTCCTGCGCAACGCGCCGAAGCGGCCGGGCATGGTGCGCAACATCCGCCACTTCTTCGAGCGCGGCGAGGTGACCGAGCAGGAGCTGCGCAGCCTGCACGGTATCGTCACCGAGCTTGCGGTCGGCCGACGCGTGCGCGGCCGGCTGGAACCGGATATGGCGCCGGAGTGAACGTGCCGCCGACCGACCCCGCGCTGATGACCGCCGAGGAGCTGCTCGGCCACTACGCCCGCCGCAGCCTGAGCCCGGTCGAGACTCTCCGGGCGGTCACCGCGCGGATCGCCCGGCTGAATCCCGGCGTCAACGCCTTCGCCGTGCTGAACCCGGGCGCGCTGGCCGCGGCCGGCGAGAGCGAGATGCGCTGGCGTGCCGGCCGGCCGTTCGGCCTGCTCGACGGCGTGCCCTGCACGGTGAAGGACCTGGTCGACATGGCGGGCTTTCCCACCCGCCGCGGCAGCCGGCTGACCAGCCCCGACCCGGTCACCGAGGACGCGCCGGCCGTGGTCGGCCTGCGCGCCGGGGGTGCGGTGCTGCTCGGCAAGACCACCACGACGGAGTTCGGCTGGAAGTCGCCCGGCGACTGCCCGCTGCACGGCATCACCCGCAATCCCTGGAATACCCGGCACACCCCCGGCGGCTCCTCCTCGGGCGCCGGCGCCGCGGCGGCGGCCTGCTTCGGCGCGCTGCACCTCGGCACCGACGCCGGCGGCTCGATCCGCATCCCCGCGGCCTGGTGCGGCGTCGTCGGGCTGAAGCCGAGTTTTGGGCGCGTGCCGCAATGGCCGCTCGGCGCGTTCGCCGCGATCGCGGTCGCCGGCCCGCTGGCGCGCAGCGTGCGCGACGCCGCGCTGATGCTCTCCGCCATCGCCCGGCACGACCTGCGCGACCCCTACAGCCTGCCCGACGCGCCGCGCGACTGGCGCGACACGATCGAGCAGGGTGTCGCCGGGCTCTCGGTCGCGGTGTTGCGCGCGCCCGGCTTCGCGGCGCCGGTCGATGCGGACGGCATCGCCGCGGTCGAGGAGGCGGCCGGCCTGCTGCAGGACGCCGGCGCGTTCGTCGAGGAGGCCGATCCCGGCCTGCCCGACACGCGGGTGATCTTCGGCCGGGTCTGGGGCGTCGCACTGGCGCGCCTGGTGGCCTCCTTCGCCGAGGACCGGCGTCCGCTGCTCGATCCCGGCCTGCTCGAAGTCGCCGCCGAACTCGGCGGCATGCCGGCGATCGAATACATCGAGGCGGAGGCGCTGCGCCTCGCCGCCGCGCACGCGATGGCGCGGCTGCACCAGCGCTTCGACCTCGTGCTGTGCCCGACCGTGCCGGCCCCGCCGCCGCCGGCCGACGTGCGGACGAGCAATCCGCTGACCGCGCTGTGGAGCGCCTGGGCGCCCTGGACCTTCACCTTCAACCTGACGCGCCAGCCGGCGATCACCGTGCCGATGGGCCCAGGGCTCGCCGGGCTGCCGCGCTCCGTGCAGGTCGCGGCCGCGCTCTATCGCGACGACCTCGTCCTGCGCGCGGCGCGGGTCATCGAGACCACCCGGCCGCCGACATACCCTGATCTGGAAGGACCTCCCGCATGACCGCGGACCCGACGCACGTCACCGCCTGGCTCGCTGACCAGCAGGAGGCCATGGTCGCCCTGCTGCGCGACATCGTCGACATGGACAGCGGGAGCTACAACAAGCCCGGCATCGACGCGGTCGGCGACGTGCTGCGCCGCTTCCTGGAGGCGAACGGCATCGCCGTCGAGCGCCTGCCGCAGCGCCGCCACGGCGACTGCCTGCGCGCGCTGGTCCCCGGCGCGCGTCCGGATGAACGGCGGATCATGCTGCTCGGCCATCGCGATACGGTGTTTCCCGACGGCGAGGTCGCGCGTCGGCCGTTCACCATCCGCGACGGCAACGCGCACGGCCCGGGGGTCGCCGACATGAAAGCGGGGCTGGTGATGAACTGCTTCGTGCTCGCCGCCTTCCGCCACTGCGGCGGCGCGTCCGGCCCGCTGGTCGGGCTGTTCACCGGCGACGAGGAGATCGGCAGCCCGGAAGGCCGCCCGGTCATCGAGGCGGAGGCGCGCGCGGCCCGCGCGGTGTTCAACGCCGAGCCCGGCCGGGCCTCCGGCAACGTCGTCACCGGGCGCAAGGGCGGGGTGTTCATGCTGACGCGCATCACCGGCAAGGCCGCGCATTCCGGCGGCAGCTACACCGAGGGGATCAGCGCCATCGAGGAACTCGCCCGCAAGGTGCAGGCGATCCACGCGCTGACCGATCTCGACCGCGGCATCACACTGAATGTCGGCCTGGTCAGCGGCGGCCAGAGCGTCAACACCGTGGCACCCTGGGCGGAGGGGCAGATCGACCTGCGCTACGTGTCACCCGCCGATCGCGACGCGATCATGGGACGGCTTGAGGCGATCGTCGCGCACAGCAACGTGCCGGGGACTCACGCCGAGCTGACCATCAAGGGCGAATTCCTGCCGATGACGCAGGATGAGGCCTCGGGCCGCCTGTTCGCGGCCTACCAGGCGGCAGCCAAGGGAGCCGGCTTCACACCGGGCGGCGAATTCGCCGGCGGCTGCGCGGATTCCGGGTTCACCGCCGGTGCGGGCGCGCCGACGATTTGCGGCGTCGGTCCGGTCGGTGGCAAGGCGCACGGGCCCGACGAATTCCTGCGGCTGGACACGCTGGTGCCGCGGGCGCAGGCCTGCGCAGGCGCGATCCTCGGGCTGGAGGCGGCGGGGCTGTAGGGCCGGCCGCCGGCTCGGACGGCAATCCCTCGCTCAGCGCCAGCGACCCCAGCCCCCGCCGCGCCAGCCGCCCCAGCCACCGCCGTGCCACCCGCCCCAGCAACAGCCGCCGCCGACGCCGACCACCACTGGTGGGCCGGCATAGGCGTAGGTGTAGCCGGGGGCGTAGTAGCCGCCGTAATACGGCGAGCCGGGATAGACCGCGCAGCCGCCCAGCAAGGCGACGGCGGCGATGACGGCGAGCAGGCGTCGCGGGCTGCGTCCGGACATCGGAGTGCTCCTGGCAGTGGCGGCCGAGGCGGCGGCCGCTCGATGAGAAGCGAGCAGAGCCGCCGTGGGTTGCCAGCGAAGATCAGGGCGGGCTGAGGCGGCGGCGCGGAAACATCGTGGCGAATTCGCGGCGGCGCGCCGATAACCCGGCCGGGACCCGAACGTAACTGCGACGTGATGCCCGGTTGCCGCTGCGGTCCGGATTTCGCCACGTTCTCGCGCGACCGATGCGATGAATACTGCCCGCCAGGAGAAACGTCCGTGCGCACCCGCAGAAGCTGCTATCTCGCCAGCACCGCGCTGGTCGCCGCCGCGCTGGGCCTCGCCCCAATGGCGGCCCGCGCGCAGGCAGCGCCCGGCGACCCGCCGGCGCGGGTCGGGCGGCTCGCCGTCATCCAGGGCACGGTCTCCTTCCACACCGCCGGCGAGGACCATTGGGAGCCGGCGACGCTCAACTATCCGGTCACCGACGGCAATGCCTTCTGGACCGAGCCGCAGGCGCTCGCCGAGATCGAGATCACCGCGAGCAGCCTGTGGCTGAGCGCGTCCACCGAGTTCGACGTCAGCACGCTCGACAGCCGCGCGCTGCAGGCCGTGGAGCCGCAGGGCGAGCTCTACCTGCACCTGCGCTATCTCGCGGCGGGCGAGACCTACACGATCCAGACCCCACGCGGCACCGTCACGCTCGCCGCGAACGGCCGCTACGACGTGGTCGCCGGCGACACCGACCACCCGACCACCGTCTCGGTGCTGGACGGCGCGGCGCAGATCACCGGCAACAACATCTCGCTCCAGGTGCAGGCGAACCAGACCGCCTCGATCACCGGCACCGGCACGTTCCAGGGCAGCGTCGGGCCGCTGGCGCAGGACGCCTTCCTGGCCGCCATGGTGCAGCGCGAACAGCCGCCGGCCGCTCAGGCCGCGGCGGCGGCGCCGGGGGTGGTGCAGCAGATGACCGGCTGCCAGGATCTCCAGCAATACGGCACCTGGCAACCGACGTCTGATTACGGCGAGGTCTGGTATCCGCAGGTCGATCCGGGCTGGGTTCCCTATCGGGAGGGGAGCTGGTCGTACGTCGCCCCGTGGGGCTGGACCTGGGTGGACGCCGCCCCCTGGGGGTTCGCGCCGTTCCATTACGGGCGCTGGGTGCATGTCGGCGAGCGCTGGGGGTGGGCCCCGGTCTATTCGGGGGCTGTGTCCGCGCGGCCGGTCTATGCACCGGCGCTGGTCACCTTCTTCGGCCTCGGCGCGGCCGCCGCCATCGGCGTGCGGGCAGGGGCGTTTGGCCCCGGCCCGGCGTTCTCGCATGGCAATGTCGGCTGGGTGCCGCTTGGACCCGACGAGCCCTATCGACCGCCCTACCCGGCGAGCCCGACCTACATCCGCAACGTCAACGTGACGAATGTCAGGAACGTCACGAACATCACGCAGGTGCGCAACGACATCACGATCAACCGCTTCGCCAACAACGCGGCGGCGACGGTGGTGCCGGCGGAAGCGATGGCGGCGTCGCGCCCGGTCGCGCGGGAGGTGCAGCGGGTCGATCCCGGGCAGCTCGCGCAGGTGCGTCCGGTATTCAGCCGGACGCCGATCGCGCCGACGGCGGAAACGGCCGGCGTGACGCCAGCCGTCGCGCGGGCGCTCCGCCTGCCCGCGCCGGCCGCCGCCCGCCCGGCCGCGCCCGGCCCGGCGGTGAACGAGACGGTATTCCGGCACGCGCCCGGCCGCCTGCCGGAGGCGCCGGCGCTGCGTCCGGCGGGTGCCGCCAATCCCGCCGCCCCGGCTCCCCATGCCAACGAAATACGGCCGGGTGAGGCGACCCCACCGATTCCGCAGGCAATTCCCGAAGCGCGCCCCGGCCAGCCGGCGGCGGTGCTGCGGCCGGGAGCGCCGGGCCCGGAAATCCGGCCGGGTGAGCCGGGACGCGGCGGCCTGCCGCCGCTGGTGGCGCCGCATCCGCCGGCCGGGCGGGTCGGCGAACCGGCCACTCAGGCGCAGCCGGGACCGGCCGGTCCGAGTGCCGCGCCCGCGTTCCAGGAGCACGCCCGGCCCGGCCCGGCCCGGCCCGGTGCCGCGCCGGAACTGCGTCAGGCCTCACCGGCCGCCCCACTGGCCGCCCCACCGGCCGCCCCACCGGCCGCCCCATCGACCGCCCAGCCACCGGCGCCGCCCCAGGGGGTCCGCCAAGCGCCGGAACTCCACCCCGCACCGCCGCCCCAGACGCCGGCTGCTCATCCCGCCCCCGCCGCGCCGGCTCATGCCGCTCCGGCGGTCGTCCATCCGGCGCCCGAGCCGCCGCGTGTCGCCGCGCCGCCGCCGCACCCGGCCGCAGCACCACCCCCGCCGCATTCGGCGGCACCGCCGCCTCCGCCGCACCCGGCGGCAGCGCCACCTCCGCCACGTCCTTCGCCGGCACCACCTCCGCCGCGTCCCGCGGCACCGCCTCCGCCACCCCCGCATCCGGCCGCGCCGCCGCCCGCGCCCCACGCTAGCCCCGCGCCGCACCCAAGACCCGGCGAGAAGGACCAGCAGCACCCCTGACGGGTGCGCGGCGTGCTCAGCGCCCGAGCAGGCGGCGCGCGGTCGCGCAGACTTCGGAGGGAAGGTAGGGTTTGGCGACGAAGGCGTCGTTGGCCGAGCCCGCCTCCCGGGCGAGTTCCGGCCGCCCGGTCATGAAGATGACCGGCAGATCCGGCGCCTGCCGGCGCGCCGCGCGGGCGAGCGCCAGCCCGTCCAGCGCGCCCGAAAGCTGGATGTCGGTGAGCAGAAGGTCGATGGGCTCAACCGCCGCCAGCAGCGCGAGGGCCTCCTCGCCGCTGGCCGCCTCGCTGACCTGGAAGCCATCCTCGGCCAGCGCCGTGGCCAGCGTCAGCCGGATCAGGAACTCGTCCTCGACGATCAGCAGCCTCGGTCCAGGCCTCTGCATGCCAGCACCCG
>Ga0213875_10002897_pt1 | contig 10020 bp, 9 predicted proteins | sample BarmaccomBMRX_R8_FD_160105 | JGI IMG/M metagenome (GOLD analysis project Ga0213875, IMG submission 160105) | Root-associated microbial communities from Barbacenia macrantha in rupestrian grasslands, the National Park of Serra do Cipo, Brazil - RX_R8 | ecosystem: Host-associated > Plants > Roots... | reverse complement strand
GGGTCGTCGTCCCCTTCGCCCGTCCCTGCGTCGCCTCTCCGATCGTGGCGTCGCCGCGGGTTCCGCGAGGACGGGGCGAAGCGGATCGACGACCCGCGTTGTTTGCACGTGTCGTGGTGCGCGGCTCCCACGGGGCGGATGCACGGCGCCGCGGCTTGGGAAAAGCCGGCGAGGGTCGCGAGGGTGCGGAAGTCGCCAAACCTCGTCCTCCGCCCGCCGTCCATGCCACATAAGCGTCTTGGAGGCGCTTATGTGGCCGAGGTTCCGGCGGGCGCGGGAGCTTTGGCGCGTTAGGCACCCCGCTCACTTTGCCCCGTGCGCTGACGCGCGGGGCCGGGACGGCAGACGCTCGGCGGCAGGAGATCGCTCGTGTCGCCTGTCGCCTGAGGTCTACAGCCCGAGCATTGAGGCGATGCGTACGCGCTGCGTCTCGTTGGTGCCCGAGTAGATCGGGGCACCGATCGCGTCGCGCAGGCCCTTCTCGAGCCCGTACTCGCGCGTGTAGCCGCGCGCGCCGAAGATCTGGATCGCCGACAGCGCCGAGGCGACGTTGGCCTCGCTGGTGATCAGCTTGGCCATCGAGATCTCGGTGGTCACGCTGCGTCCCCGATTGAACCGCCGGGCGGTGTCGTAGAGGTGCTTGCGCGAGTTCTCCAGGCCGATCTTCATGTCGACGATCTTGCCGGCCACGTACTGGTTGGAGCCGATCGAGGCGCCGAAGGCCTGCCGGGTCTTGGCCCACTTGATGCAGCGCTCCATGCGCTCCTCCATCTCCCCGACCATCATCATGAAGATGCACAGGATCTCGTAATTCATGACGTGCTCGAGGATGAAGAAGCCGGCCCCGGGCTTGCCGAGCATGTTCTCCTTGGGCACGCGACAGTCGCGGAACTCGAGCTCGCAGAACGGGCAGGTGTTCAGCCCGAGCTTCTCGATCGGCTCGCCCACGTGGAACCCGGACGTGTCGGTTGGGACCAGGAACGCGGTGATGCCGGCGGCCCCGCCCGCGGTGCCGGTCTTGGCGTACACGGTGATGATGTCGGCCAGCGGGCCGCTGGTGATCCAGATCTTCTTGCCGTCAAGGATGTACTCGTCGCCGTCCTCGGTGGCGGTGGTGATCATCGCCGTCGCGTCCGAGCCGGCGTTCGGCTCGGAGATCGCATGGGCACTGATGATCTCGCCGTCGATGAGCCGCGACAGATAGCGGTCCTTGAGATCGTCGGATCCGAACTTCTGGAGCGGGATCGCGGCGCTCACGACCTGCGTGGCCAGCGCGAACAGAAGCCCGGTGTCGCGGCATCCGTAGCCGAGGTTCTCGAGTACGTAGACCAGCGTGAGCACGTCGTGGCCCAGACCGCCCCATTGCTCGGCGAACGGGATCCGGATCACCCCGCTGTCACGGATCAGCTGCCACTTGTCGCGGTTGAAGCGGTTTGCCGCGTCATCCTCGAGATGACCGGCGTTGAGCGCCTCGAAGTGCTGACTCAGTGACTTACGAAGCGATTTCTGCTCGTCGGTCCATTCGCCGGTTGGGGCGGTCAGTGCCATCGCGAGTGACTCTCCTCTCAGGTCCCTACGACTTCCCCGTACACGGACGGGTGGACGCCGGACTCGCTGATGCGGTGCGCTTCGTCGCCGGTCAGCGCCGGCGTGAACATGCAGACCAGGCGGAGGTCCTCGTCCTCACCTCCGAGCAGCCAGTGGGTGTCGTGCTCATCGAGCGCGTACATCCGGCCGGGGAAGATCTCGTGCTCGGTGCCGTCCATCGCGATGACCTTGCCGCGGCCCTCGATGCAGTAGCACGCCTCGAGATGGTTGGAGTACTCGATCAGCGTCTTGGTGCCCTTGCGCACGGTCGTGTCGGTGAGCGTGTAGCCCATGCCGTCGGCCTCGAGCAGGAAGCGCCGGCTCAGACCATTGCCCCATTCGACCGTCTTCACGTCCTCCAGGTCCCGAATGATCATTTATGCCCCTTCGTTGGTTGTCTAAATGGCTGGGATCTGTCCCAGCTCTCCGAGTAGCCCCCGGAAGTCTTCGACCACGTCGCGCCCGGCCTCGCGCGCGGCGGTGACCCGCGCCACGCAGGTCGAGCCGACGATCGCGGCGTCGGCCCCCACCGCGCCCAGACCGTCGATGTGGCTCTTGTCCTTGACGCCGAAGCCGACCGCGATCGGCACTTCGGTGCGCGCCCGCAGCGTCTCCATCACCGGGACGAGCGCGCTGTGGTCCGGCGGACCCACGGTGCCGCTTCGGCCGTACGCGGCGACCAGGTAGATGTAGGCCGAGCCGTGGTCGGCCGCCTCGTGGAGCACCGGCTCCTCCGAGGTGGCGTAGCAGGTGGTGACGATCGGGAGATCGACGGTGCCCGCCGCCTCGTAGTACTCGGGCTTGAGCCGAGGTGGGAGCCCGTGCACGAGCAGCCCGTCGGCGCCCGACGCCTGTACGCGCTCAAGGAACTCCTTCATCGGCGTGCCCTTGATCGAGTAGCTCCAGTCGGCGAGCAGCGCGATCTTCAGATGGCTCAGCTCGGGGCGGACGCGACCGATGAAGGCGAGAACCGCCTCGCGATCGATGCCGTCCTGAAGTGCGCGGCTGGCCGAGGCGCGGATGACCGGCCCGTCGCTGGCCGAGTTCGGGAACGGGATGGCCAGCTCCAGGCAGTCCACGCGAGCCTCGTCAAGCATGTGTACGAGCGAGCGGAACGTGTCCAGCGGCGGGTCGCCAGCGTTCAGGAACAGCGCCAAGCCGGGCCGCCCCGGGCGGGCGTCGGCGAAGAAGCGCGTCGCCGAGGCGGTCATGCCACCACGGCCGCCTGCTTGCCGTGCGCCCGCATGCGGTCGATCAGCCGCGCAGGCTCGCGGGCGCTCATCGCATCGGCGGCCATCCGGAGTCCCTCGCTCCAGTCGGAGGCGACTTCGCAGTTGATGGCCAGCGCGGCCGCGTTCAGCCTGATGCTCTCGATCGCGCCGATCGGGCCGTCCCCGCCGAGCAGGGCGAGGAAGTGATCGACGGTCTGATCGAGCTCGGGGACCGGAAGCAGGTCGTCGAACGGGCGCTCGCTCAGACCGAGCTCGCTCGGGCGTACGAGGGACTCTTCGCCCCGGACGCTGTCGTACACGTGGCAGTCGACGACGCTCATCAGCTCATCGACCCCGACGTCGTTCCACACCACCCAGTAGTCCTTGCTCGAATCCTCGGAGACCAGCGACCTGAAGGTCGGCAACACGCTGTGATCCGACACCCCGGTGATCTGGAGTGACACCGGCACGGCGGCCAGGAACGGGCCGATCAGGTTGAAGAAGCGACCCACGGTCTTCATGTCGAAGGGCAGGATCTGCCGCGCCAGCATGCGCAGCTCCTTGGGGTAGACGAACGGGCCGGCGCAGGCCATCCCGAACGTGTCGAGCATCTCCTCGGTCTGCTCGTAGGAGCTGGTCTGCCGGATGCCGAGACGATCGAGCAGGTCGACCGAGCCGGTCCGGCTGGCGTACGCGCGCGAGCCGGTCTTGATCACGCGGGCCCCCATCGCCGCGGCCACGAACGCGGACGCGGTCGAGAGGTTGAACGTGCTCGGGCCGCCGCCGGTTCCCACGATGTTCACCGTGGTGCGGGTCGGCGGCCCGGGCTGGGGATTGCGGTCCCTTAGCGACTGCAGGAGCGTGCTGACCGAGGTGCCGTCAGGCATGCGTGTCGTGAGCGACGACAGCACGGCCAGCGCTTCGCCCGGATGCAGGCTCTTGTCGCCCAGTCGGTCCCAGAAGTCACCCCATACCGCTTCGGAGATCGGGTAGCGCTGAGTTACCAGCGCAGCCAGGGCTTCCGATGGCGGAGGCTTAGAGGTCATCTCGAAACGGGATACGTCGCCAGACGCGTGTCAGCGTTTTGAGATGCCCTCTCACTCGGCATGCGCGGTCTCCCGCGCCTGGTCGACGTAGGCCTTGATCGCCGCGACGGTCCGGAAGCTGTCGGGCCCGAGCTCGGAGTCGTCGACGCCGATGTCGAACTCGTCTTCCAGCCAGGCCACGACCTTGAGCAGCCCGAGGCTGTCCACGACGCCGCCGGTCAGCAGATCGAAGTCGTCATCGAGATCCTCGACCGGGACGTCCGGCATGAACTCCTCGACGATGAACGCCTTGATCTTCTGAGTGGTCTCATCCATTGGCACGACTCCTCTCTAGTGCGGCCGCGACTGCCTTGCGGTCGACCTTTCCGGTTGATGTTTTAGGTAGGGGCTCGGTGACGATCTCGATCATCGAAGGCATCTCGGTGCGCGCGAGACGTGTGGCGCAGTGCTGGCGCAGGATCAGGCTGTTGAGCTTGGCGTCGACCTCGCGCCGTACGTGCGCATGCAGGCGGGCGCCGGCCAGCTCGTCGGGCACTGCGATGACCGCGACCTCGACCACCGCCGGATGCTCCTGGATGGCCTGCTCGACCACCTGGGTCGAAACCCGCACGCCCCGCACCTTGACGTAGAAGTCCGAGCGGCCCTCGAGCGTGAGCGTCCCGTCCTCGTGGCGGCGCACGATGTCGCCCGACTTGTAGTAGATGCGTCCGTCGCCGCCGTTCTCGGAGAGCGTGACGAACTTCTCGTCGTTGAGCGACGCCTTGAGGTAGCCCCGGGTCTGGAACGGCGTCCAGACCACGAACTCGCCGGTGCCGGCGCCCTCGAGCGCGGTGCCGTCCTCCTGTTGGAGGCGGGCGATCACGCCGGGGATCGGCTGGCCGACCGGGACGTGGCTCGGCACGTTGCCATCGGCCAGTCCGACGAACTCGTGAATCAGGCTGTCGTTCGTCTCGGTGCAGCCGTAGAGGTTGTAGAAGCGGGCGTTCGGGAACAGCGTCGGGAGCTCGGCCAGCGAGCTGGCCGGGATCTTGTCCCCGGTGCTGATCACGTGCCTGACGCTCGGGAACGTTCGCCCATCCTCCCGGTGGACGTCGATCAGCAGGCGGTAGAGCATCGGCACGGCCTGGAGCACGTTGACCCGGTTGTCGTTGACGAGCTCGGCCAGGTACGCCCCCTGGGTCGCGCGGTCCTGGTCGACCATGGCGACGGTGCCGCCGTGCTTGAGCGTGGTCCAGATGTCGAGCAGGCACAGGTCGAAGTTGAGCGGCGCGTAGTTCGCCACCACGGTGCCCGCTTCGATCTCGAACTGCTCGGCCGCCCAGTCGGTGAACGCGTCGACGCCGCTCGCGGTCAGCGGGACGATCTTGGGCAGCCCGGTGGAGCCCGACGTCGTGAGCATGAATGTCACGTCCTCGCCGCCGCCGACCGGCGGCCACTCGATCCCTGCAGCATCGGGTGCGGCGCGCGCGTCATCGACCAGCGCGCGCAGGCTGGCCGCGCTCTCGCTGCGCGGTCCATGCGGGGAGAGAACCTGGCTGGTGCCAGCCTGAGCAAACAGCTGCGCCAACGTCTCGGGCGCGAGCTCGACCGACGGCAGCAGGAACGACCGGCCGGCGCGGAGACAGGCCAGGATCAGCCCGATCGCCTCGGGCGACTTCTTGGCCCGGATGCCGACCGGCCGGTCTTCGCGGAGCCTGGCGTCCTGTAGCTCGGCGAAGGACGAATCAGCCAGCTGCTGCAGCTCGCGATAAGAGACGGGGGCGCCGTCCCAGATGAGCGCGGGTGCGTCCGGCTGGCGCCGGACCTGCTCGGCGAAGTGGTCGGCCAGCGACCGGATCGCGGTCTGGCTCATGACGACGCTCCCGGGGTGACCGGCGCGCGCAACTCGGCGCGGTGGCGTTCGAAGTCCTGCACCCAGCCGGCAATGCTGTTGGCCCGCAGCAGGCCGGTCCCGATCAACAGCCCCTTGAACCCGGCATCGATGAGCTCGGCGGCGATTTGCGGATCGAGGATCGCGCTGGCGCTCACCGGGCACGGGGTGCCGGCGGCGACCGTGGCCTCGAGCAGCGAGCGACTCGTGTCGATGTCGCCCGGCTCGCGCTCGCGCGTGTTGATGTCCTTGTTGTTGACCGCGATGATGCAGTCCTCCGGGTGGATCACGGTGTCGAGCTCGGCCCGGTCCACGACCTCGACGAACGGGGTCACGCCGTGCTCGAGCGCAAGTTCGATCAGATGCTGGAAGGTCTTGGCGGGGAGGATCTTCGCGGTCAGCAGGACCGCCGACGCGCCCATCTCCCTGGCCGCCACGATCTGCTTCTCGCGCGTGATGAAGTCCTTCTTGAGCAGCGGCTTCTCGGTCAGCCCGGCCACTTCTTCGAGCATCGCGTCGCTGCCGCCGAACCATCGCCCGGTGACCACCGAGATGCAGGGCGCGCCGACCTCCACGTACTGGCCGACGATCTCCTCGATCGTGCGCTCGCCCATCAGCTCGGCACCCTCGCCGTCGGAGCGCTTGACCTCCATGATGATCGGCAGGCGCCCGGCGAGCAGCGCGTCGATGAACGGGCTAGGCATCGGGAGTGTCCCTCCAGGTGCGCGTGATCGCTCGCACCCGGTCGGGCGAGATCGCGCCGCCGCTTCCCTCGCGCGCGTTCGTGTCGACGTCGATTCCCAGGAACAGGGGGTGCGCGGCGAGCGCCGCATAGTCTGCGCGGTTGGCTTCGGAGATTCCGCCGGCGAGTAGGAACGGCCGCGACAACCGCCCGAGCAGCGGGGCCACGACGCTCGGATCGAGCGCCTGCCCGGTGCTGCCCACCCGGCCGTCCTCGGTGACCACGTCGAACAGGAAGACGTCGACGCCCGCCTTCTCATAGGAGCCGATCAGCGACGCCTCCACGCACTCCGCGCCGCGCACGTGGAGGACCTTGATCACGCGCACGTCGTCGCTAATCGCCTTGACCTTGCGAACCGTGCCGGGGGTGGGATAGCCGTGGAGCTGGATCCACTGCACGGGAGTACCGTCGAGCGTGGTTCGAAGCTCGTCCGCATCCTTGGCGAACGTCACCAGCACCGGTGTCAGCTGCCTGGCCGCGCCGTCGGCGGCAAGTGCCCGCCACCGATCGCGCTCGAGATCGTGGGGGCCGCCCGGGACACCCCACCACAGGCCCACGAAGTCGACGCGCTCGCCGGCCAGCACGCCGAGCTCGGCGGGATCGACGATCCCGCACACCTTGACGCGCGTCCCGTGGCCGGCCTCGCCCAGCTGCCGATCCTGCCCGTGGTGGCTCCCGCTTAGCAAAGCCACGTGTATGTGTCCCCCTTGATTACGGTCCGGCTTTGGCCAGCGCGAGCGCGGCCTCTGCCCCTGAAGCGCGACTTTAACGAGAACCGGTCCCCCGTGGCAACCCCTGGACCGTAAACAGGCGATGAACAGCTCGGGGGCCGCGGCGTACACCGCGGCCCCCGAGAGTTCATGCGTCTGCCGTTTCGGCGTGAGCGCCTAGAACGCGCCCGCTCCCGAGATGCCGGGCGGCAGCGTCGCCGGCGTCGCCTGGATCTCGGTCAGGCTTCCGCCGGACCCAACCCGGTACACGTCGATCTGGCTATCGATCCCCAGACCGGCCGGCGGCGGGGCCGACAGCGCCGAGCTCGGGTCGATCACGTACAGGTACTTGTCGTCGTTGCTGAGCGCCATGTCGGCCGGGAAGCCGGGCGCCGTACTGGCTTGGTGGCTGAGCGTCATCTTGCCGTTGCCGGCCACCGACAGGCTGGATACCGCACCCACGCCGCCGGTCGGTGCCGTCGAGCCGAGCGTGTTGGTCACGAACGCCCGGCGGCCGTTCTTGGTCACGATCAGCCAGCAGGCTGCGCGCCCGCCCGTCTTCACGTTGCTGACGAGCGTGAGCTTGCCCGTGTTCGACACCTTGTAGGTGGCCGCGGTACCGGTGAACTGCGTGAAGTCCCCAACCTGGGGCATGGCGCCGTTCGCCGTATTCACCTGGCCGGCGTTGCTGATCAGGAAGTAGCGGCCGACCGCCGAGAACCCGAACGGGTTGTCGATCCCCGGCGTGGCGGTTGCCCGCGCCGGTCCGGCCGAGCCGTCACGCGCGATCACGAACGTGTCGATCTCGCCGTACTTGCGCGGAAGCGCTCGCTGGGTGACGGCCAGCACGTCGCCGTTGGCCGAGAACCCGATGCCCGCCGGCGCGCCGTTCTTGTCCTTCTTGCCCTTCGGCGTGACCGCCTTGAGCTTGCGGTCAGAGCCGGCGATCGGCGTCAGCTTGCCCGTGCTCGAGAAGTGCCAGCCGTAAATGCTGTAGCTCAACCCGTTGAGCACGTAGAGCAGGTGGCCGCTCGTGGCCAGGCTGACCGGCAGCTTCCCGTGCGTCGACACGCGATCCACCTTCTTCAGGCCACTGGCCGTGGCCTCGAACGAGGTGACCGTGTTGTCACCCGCGTTGACCACGAACAGCAACTTCCCGTCGGGCGTCAGGTCGACCGAGCCCTGGGAGTCGACGACCGGCAGACCGAACGTCGGTGTCCCCGGGGGCGTCGGCTGTCCCTTTCCGCCGGTTGCCACGTTCCCGAGCAGCGAGATCGTGCCGTTCGCGGCCCGGTTATAGACGAGCACGGTGTTGCCCGCCGGGTTGTTGGTCTGGGTATAGAACCGATGCGGTACGCCCGACTTCTTTCCGGCGCCCTGCTTGGCGGCGTCAGCCGCCCATGGTGCGAGCAACGCAACAGCGACCAGCAACAACCCCATCAGCCGCGCGATCCTCACGGCATTCCGTCCCATATAGCCCTCCGATAAGAGTGTTAGCGCCCGGCCTATGCGCCCAATAAGCGGCGCAACCCTACAGCATGGATTGAGCGCTGTGAAGATCCTGGGAACGCGGTGATACCGCGCTTGCAGTTGACGGGAGTCTGGGGCCGCGCGCGCCGTGGCGGCGCGCCCGCGGAAAGCGAGCGCGCCGCCCGGTGCATGTGGCTAGTTGACTGCGAGCCCCGAGATCAGCTCCGGGAGCGTGGCTCCCTGCGTGATCGGGGTGAGGCTGCCATCGCCGTTGATCGCGAACACGTCGATATGACTGGTCGCCGGCGGCGGCGGCACGTTCGGAACGCTCACGTAGAGGAACCTGCCGTCAGGGCTGACTTCCTCGTCGGTGGGGCTCCCCGGGCCGAGATCGGTCTGCCCGAGCCGCGTCAACGTGCCACCGGACCCGACCCGATAGGTGGTCAGTCCACCGGCGCCGGTGCCGATGCCGTTGGGCGGCCCCAGGCTCGGCGCCGTCGAGAGCGTGTTGGTCACGAACGCGAAGCTGCCGTCCTTGGACAGGACGAGCCAGCAGGCCCCGCGTCCCCCGCTCGTGACCTCGGTGCTGACCGGCGTCAGCGTCCCGGTGCTCGAGAGGGTGTAGGACGAGGCCGACCCGGTGAACTCAGTCGGATCCAGGATCTCCGGAATGGGCAGGCTGCCCGCCGGGTAGGCGTACGTGCCGTTCACCTGGCCGACGTTCGAGACCAGCAGCGTCCCCGAGCGCGTGAACGCGAACCCGAACGGGTTCGGGTCGACGCTGGCGGTCCGGTCGGCCTGCTCGAGGGTCAGCGACCCGTCCCGGTTCACCGCGAACGTGTCGATCGCCCCGACCGTGCTCGGCACGCCGCGCTCGGTCACCACCAGCTGGTGCCCGTCCGGGCTGAAGCCGATCTGGGCGGCGACCCCGCCGGCGTTGGGCGGCGCCGGACCGGACGGGAACAGAGGCGAGATCAGCGTCTCCGACCCCGGGATCGGCCACAGACGACCGTCGTCGGAGAAATAGAACCCTTCGACGGTGCTGCTCTGCTCGTTGACCACATAGAGCAGATGGCCGTGCGTGGTCAGGCTGATCGGCAGAACCCCACCCGAGCTGACCCGATCCGCGCGCCTCAGGTGATCGCCGTCGGCCTGGAACGAGGTGATCGTGTTGTCGCCGTCGTTGACCACGAACAGCAGGCGGCCATCGCCGGCCAGGGCCATCGATCCGGAGGAGTCGACGATCGGGAAGGTGAACGGCGGCTGCGCGGCGATGCCGGTACCGCCGGTCGGTACGGTGGGACCCTGGGTGAGCGTGCCGTCGCGGTTGCGGTGAAAGACGATCACCGCGTTCCCGCTCGGATTGTTGGTGGTGGTGTAGAGA
>Ga0213875_10002896_pt1 | contig 10020 bp, 9 predicted proteins | sample BarmaccomBMRX_R8_FD_160105 | JGI IMG/M metagenome (GOLD analysis project Ga0213875, IMG submission 160105) | Root-associated microbial communities from Barbacenia macrantha in rupestrian grasslands, the National Park of Serra do Cipo, Brazil - RX_R8 | ecosystem: Host-associated > Plants > Roots... | reverse complement strand
ACTGCTCGCGCACGAAGTATTCCTGGAATGCCAATGTGCCCTCATCGGTATCGACGAGGGTGCGCACCGGATCGTCGCTCATCGGCAGTATGTTGGCATCGATGCCGAGGCAGGCGCGAAAATGCGCGCAAATTTCGTTCAGCGTCCCGCCCACGCGCAATCTGCGGCTTCGTTCCACATGCATCGCGAGATCACCGTCGCCAAGCCTGAACCAGCCTGGACCCCCGAGCGTCTCGATGGAGTGCATGAAACTCCATGTTTCGTCCCGTCGCCCCCAGCCGGTCTCCTCGTTCACGAGGCCGGCGAGCGTGTAAAGCATCGTGTCAATATCGGGCGAGACGTGAAGCCCGAGATGCTCGAAATCATCACCCGTATTCACGATGAGCGTCAGCCGCGATTCGAGAATGTGAGATAGGCCCAAGGAAAGCTTGGAGCCGCCCACGCCACCGGAAAGTGCGACGTAAGTGCCGCCCGCCGCCGCGCGACCTGTGCGCGCTACGCTCGGCTTTGCTCGGGCTCTCACCGGAACAGGTCCTCGCTCTTCGGTCGAACGAGCGCCGATGCGGGCCTCGACGGCGCCTTCCACTCGAGGCCGCGCACGAGCGCCGCCGGACGGGCTTCAGCGGCCTCGCCCATGGCGAGCACCGCGGCGGCCGCGACCGCGTCGGCAAAGCCGACCTCTGTCGCCTCGAGTCGGCGCCCGGAAAGATCGGCCTCGCCACGACGATCCCACAATGCGGGCACGCCGGCCGCGCCGATCGCCAGGCCGACCGTGCCGAGCCGGAAAGCGCGCCCGACGCTATCGGAGATGATGACGCCGATCGCCGCCCCAAAATGCGCGTCGAGCTTCATCTTGAGCTCCTCGGCGCTCCTTTGCGCATTTTCGGGGAGCAACAGCACGCGCCGGCCCTGATCGGCCGCGCTCAAATTCGATTGGTCGATGCCCGCATTGGCCATCACGAGCCCCTCATGGGTCTCGACGATGATGAGGCCTCGCCTCGCCCGAACCACTTCGCGTGCCTCACGCAAGATCGCTTCGACGAGGCGCGAATCCTTGCCGCTCACTTCGGAGAGCTCGATTGCTTCTTGCGAAGGCGTGAGGGAGGCGAGCTCGACCAAACGTCCTTGCGCCTTCGACACAATTTTCTGCGCAATGACGAGGATGTCGAAGGGGAGCGGCGTGAGGCCGGCCCTTTCAAGCGCGTCGATGAGAAGAGCCGCGAGATCGTCCCCGGGTTGCACGAGGGGGATGTCCTCGAGGGCGGTGATCGTGACCGGCAAGATTGGCCTCTTGTGCTTACGCCTACTCGGGGCACGCGAAATTCCGCTTGCGCCTCGCTCTACGATCCCCGGCCGAGACGCCCCATCAAGCATGAGAACCGCTCAGCTCTCGGCAATCCCGGTGATGCGAATTCCCGCGCCGTCCACCTTATAGGCCCGATTGATGCCGATGAGCACCGAGGTCAGCGCCTCCGCGGCGGTGGAGTTGGCAAGCGGCCCGGCATGCAAGGCGCGCAGCCCGATCGCTTTTGCGAGGCCGATCACGATCTCTCGATCCTTCGCATCATCGCCGAAAATCAGGACATCGCAATCGATGCCGGCGCCGACCTTCAACTTATGCGCGGCGACGTTGTGAAACCCGGCAACGACCCGCGCGCCTGTGCCGAGGCGCTTCTGGGTCGCGACCGCTGCCGAATCCTCGGGCGGCAGCTGAACGCGGGCGACCTTGGGAGGTACGAGCGGGACGGTGGTATCGACGATGAGCTTGCCCTCGACGAGCGGACGGATCGCCTCGACGATCCCGGCTTGCATGGCGAATGGCACGGTAATGAAGACGATATCGCCTGCCTCGGCGGCCGCTTCATTCGAGGTGCCGGTAGGCCGCGGCAGATCCGGCGAGACGGAAAGCTTTTGCGCGAATTCGGCGCCCTTCTCGGCGGTCCTCGATCCGATGACCACCGGAAAGCCTGCCGTCGCAAAGCTCTGCGCAAGGCCGGAGCCGAGCGCTCCGGTACCTCCGATGATGGAGAGCGTGGGTTTTGCCGTGCTCATCTTCCGGCCGATTTCAAAGCTTCATTTCCGTGAGCGGGACGACCTTCACGCCTGCCGCCTCGAGCGCCTTGCGCACCGAGCCGGCGACGGCAACGCCCGTCGCCTCGTCGCCGTGAACGCAGAACGTGTCGATGTCGACCTTCACTCGCTTGCCCGACATCGAAAGCACCTCGCCCTCCTGCACCATGCGCAAGGTGTTCTCGATCGCCGCCTTCGGATCCTTGAGTACTGTCCCGGGAATGGAGCGCGATGCAAGATTGCCGTCGTCATCGTATTTGCGGTCGACGAAACCCTCCCGCGCAAGGCGTAAACCGAGCTTCTCGGCCGCCTTTTGCATTTGCGAGCCGTAAAGCGCGACGTAGATGATGTCCTTGTCGACGGCCTTGATGGCTCGGCCGATGGCCAGAGCATAATCCTCATCATCGGCCGCCATGTTGTTCAGGGCGCCATGCGGCTTGAGATGCGTGACCTTGAGGCCCGCATAGCAGGCCATGGCCTGCAGCGCACCGATTTGATAGGCCACCATGTATTCGAGATCACTTGCCTTCATGTGAATACGGCGGCGCCCGAAGCCCCACAAGTCGTTGAAGCCGGGATGCACCCCGATGCTGACGCCCTCCTGTTTCGCCAGCATGCAGAGCCGATGCATCGTGTTGGGGTCACCCGCGTGAAAACCGCACGCCACGCTCGCCGATTTGATGATTTTCATCAACTCCGCATCGTTGCCGATGTCGTAGGCTCCCCAGCCTTCGGCAATGTCGGCGTTGAGATTGATCATCTTCGTCATGAACGAGCTCCCGTGATGCCATTCCGCTCTCGGCTCTGGCTGCGGAGCCGATATTCGAGGCGAATTGGTATTATTAATAGAACAAGCATACTACGTGGCGCGAAACAAGGCGCCTCGTTCCCCGGCCGCGATCGGCGCGGCGGCACAGCGATCCTTTGCGGCTCGGCAAACTTGCCAGCGCTTCGGCTTTATGTGAGTCACGGGTCCCGATTGTGGCGAGGGCCGAATGGCCGAAGTCCTGACTTCATTTCCTCAGACCGGCACGAGCCAAGAGCGACGAATGGCGAGCGGAGCGAAAAAGGCCATCAGCCGGCACGACGCGAGCAGCCGTCTGCCGCGATATCTGCAAGTCGCCTCCGTCCTGAGGCGGCGGATTCGGGACGGATTCTGGGCCGTCGGCGATAAGATCGCCACGCTCGAGCAGTTGGAGCGCGAATTCGGCGTGGCGCGCGTCACCGTGCGTCAATCGATCGAGCTTCTTCAAGGCGAGGGCCTGTTGAGGTCGCATCAAGGTCGAGGCACTTTCGTCACCCAAGCGCTGGAAAACAAGCGCTGGATTCATCTCGCCACCGATTGGGAAAGCTTGGTCGAGCCGATCAGGGACAATGTCGTCGAGCTCCTTCCGACACTCGACGCCCCGCGCGCGCCCATGATCGGTGATGATGAGGGAAGGCCCGCCCCGTCCTACGCCTATTTGCGCAGCGTGCAGAAGCGCGGCAGCGAGCCTTACGCCTTGGCGCGCGTGCATGTCGCCAGAGAGATATTCGCTCGCGCGCCGAAGCGCTTTGCCGCCCGTCCGGCGCTCGCGGTTCTGGCGGAGATGAAGGGCATTCCCATTGCGCAAGCGCATCAAACGTTGTCGATCAGTGCTGCCGACGTCGAGACCGCGCGCCATCTCGAGATCGCCATCAGCGCGCCGACCGCCGAAGCGCGCTGCATCGTGACCGACGAGAATGATGTCGTGATCTATGTCGGCGAGGTCACTTATCCGGGCGACGTCGTGCGCCTCAACATCGAGCTCATCGATCGTCGGCGTCGATGATGCGATGCGCTTGCGTTTTGCCGGACTCTGCGGCTAGCATCCACTTGTCCTATTAATAGAACCATTAAAGGGCGTTTGGCGTCGCAGATGTCGGGACAGGGAATTGGCGCGAGCCTGATCCGCAAGGAGGACGAGCGCTTTATGCGCGGTCGAGGCGGCTTTGTCGGCGACATTCGCCCCGCCGGCATGCTCGAGGTTGCCTTCTTGCGCAGCAGCTTCGCGCATGCGCGCCTCAAGCGAGTTGCGATTCCGCACTCCATCCGCTCGCGCGTTTTCGTCGCCGAGGATCTCGCGGGTGTGGCGCCGATCCGCGCCGACACCGCGCTTGCGGGTTTCAAGTCATCGCTCCAACCGATCCTCGCGACCGGCAAGGTGCGCCATGTCGGCGAGCTCGTCGCGATGTGCATCGCCCCGAGCCGGGCCGAGGCGGAGGATTTGGTCGCCGAGATCGAGGTCGACTATGAGGAGCTGCCGGCCGTCCACGACATGCTCGCGGGCCGCGAGGCCGGAGGGCCGCTCGTTCACGAGCACTGGAGCGACAACCTTTATCTCACGACCGAGATCGACGCTAATTTCGGTGCGGCAAAGTCGAAGGCCAAGGCCTCGGTCACGCGAGAGTTGCGCACCGCTCGCCAGGTGATGAGCCCGATCGAGGGGCGAGGCGTGATCGCCGAGTGGAATAGCCGGCTCGGCCAGCTCATCGTGACGAGCTCGACGCAGCAATCCCATATCGTGCGCACTGGCATTGCCGAATGCCTCGGAATCGACGAGGGGCAAGTGCGCGTGATCGCTCCGGATGTGGGTGGAGGCTTCGGCTACAAAGGCATTTTGCTGCCTGAAGAGGTGGCGCTCGCCTTCGCGACGCGTAGGATCGGGCGGCCGCTTCGCTGGCTCGAGGACCGGCGCGAGAATCTCACCGCCGGCGCTGATTGTCGCGAGCACCATTACGCGCTGACGGCGTATGCCGACGACGAGGGGCGCCTCCTGGCGCTCGACTGCGTCGCGACCGTCGATGCAGGCGCCTATTCGGCCTATCCATTCTCGGCCTGCCTCGAGGCCGGCCAGATCGGCAGCATTCTTCCCGGCCTCTATGATTTTTCCCACTATCGTTGCCGCACCTATTCGGTCGCGACGAACAAGCCTCCCATCCTTCCGTATCGCGGGGTGGCGCGCACCGGGGTCTGTTTTGCGCTCGAGGTCACTTTGGATGCGCTTGCGAGGGAGCTTCGCGACGAAGCAAGCGCGTTGCGGTTCAAGAGCCTTGTACGGCCCGAGCAGATGCCGTTCGACAATGTCGCGAAGCGGCATTTCGACAGCGGCGACTATCCGGAAGCGCTCCGTCGCTGTCTTGCTGCCGTCGATCTGAAGGCGATCCGCGAACGTCAGAGACGAGGTGAGCCGGACGGACGCCTCCTCGGCCTCGGCGTCGCCATGTATTCCGAGCAGGCGGGGCACGGCACCAGCGTCTATGCGGGCTGGGGCATTCCCTTTGTGCCCGGATTCGAGCAATGCCACGCGCGCTTCACGCCCGATGGCGGCCTCGAGCTGCGCGTCGGCTCGCATAGCCACGGCCAAGGACATGAGACGACGCTCTCGCAGGTCGCCCACGAGATCCTCGGCGTGCCCCATGAGCTCATCCGGCTTGTGCATGGCGACACCGCCGAGACACCTTATTCGACGGGTACTTGGGGCTCTCGTTGCATGATCGTCGCGGGCGGCGCGGTGGCCTCCGCTTGCGATCAGCTCGCGATACGCCTGAAACGGATTGGCGCGAGCTTGCTTCAGGCGAAGCCTGAGGATGTCCGGCTCGAAGCAGGCGATGTGGTCGCGAATTCGGGACGCATCTCCGTCGCCGAGATCGCGCGCACCTGGTACCGCCGTCCGCAGGAGCTGCCCTCCGATGTCGACCCGTCCGGTCTCGAAGTGACAGCGGGCTACAAGGCAAAGCGCGACACAGGAACCTTCAGCTATGCGTCTCATGCCGCCGTCGTCGCCGTCGATCCGCGAACAGGAGAGGTCGAGATCATCGATTATGTCGTCGTCGAGGACGGCGGCGTGCTCGTGAATCCCATGATCGTCGATGGACAGATCTTTGGCGGAGCCGCGCAAGGGATCGGCACCGCTCTTTACGAGGAGATGCCTTTCGACGGGCGCGGCCAGCCGCTTGGCTCGACGTTTGCCGACTACCTGCTGCCGGGCCCCACGGAGGTGCCCGAAATCCGCGTCTTCCACATGGAGACGCCCTCCCCCTACACGCGGTTTGGGCAGAAAGGCATTGGAGAGGGCGGCGCGATCGCCCCGCCGGCTGCCATCACGAATGCAGTCAACGACGCACTGAAGGATCTTGGCGCCGAGCTTCTCGGCTTGCCCCTGACGCCGAGGCGCATCGTCGAAGCCATTCTGCGGGCGCGCTCGGGGCAGAGCGGCCGATGAAGCCCGTCGCCTTCGATTATGAACGACCGCGTACGATCGGTGAGGCGGTGCGGCTCCTTTCCGAAAGCCCGGACGCCAAGATCATCGCGGGCGGACAGACGCTCGGGCCGATGCTCAATCTTCGCCTCGTGCAACCGGCGCTCCTCGTCGATGTCACCCGCATTCCCGAACTTACCCGCATCGAGGAGACCGACGATGCCGTGATCCTCGGTGCCTGCGTCACCCATGCCGCGATCGAGGACGAGCGCATTGCCGATCCGTCGCACGGCTTCCTCGCCGAGGTGGCGCGCGGCATCGCCTATCGCGCTGTGCGCACGCGCGGCACCGTCGGGGGCAGCCTCGCACATGCCGATCCGGCCGCCGATTGGCTCTCCTGTCTCATCGCGCTTGGCGCCGAGGTTCTGCTCACCGGTTCGAGCGGGCAACGCCGCCTGGCGCTGACCGAATTCGTGCGCGGCGCCTTGGATACGCAGCTCGAGCCGGACGAAATCCTGGACGGCATCCACATTCCAAAGCTTTCGAAGCGCGCCCGCGCCGGCTTTGCCAAGATCTGCCGCAAGTCGGGGGAATTCGCCGATGCCATCGGCGTCGTGGTGCACGACACCGATCGCCGTGCCCTCCACCTCGTCGCAGGGGCAGTGCAAGGCCAGCCCATCGTGATCGCCGCCGGCAACGAAGAAAGCCCCGGCGCGAGCTGGCCGCCTCCCCTGGAGACCGTGCGCGAGAAGCTCGAGCAAGCCGGGCTTGGCGGGGATGCCTATGAGCTGAACATCCACATGGCCGCCCTCGAGCGAGCCATCCGCAACGCGCAGGCCTCATGACCGCCATCACGCTCACCGTGAACGGGCAGCCGGTAAATGCCGAGGTCACCCCGCGCACCCATCTCGCCGATTTCCTCAGGGAGCATCTCCTCCTGACCGGCACGCATATCGGATGTGAGCACGGCATTTGCGGGGCTTGCACCGTCGCGATCGACGGCGAGATCGCACGGTCCTGCATCACCTACGCGGCCGCCTGCGACGGCGCCGATATCCGCACGATCGAGGGATACGACGACGACGCGCTGATGGGGCGTTTGCGAAAAGCGTTCAGCGAAGCGCATGCGCTTCAATGCGGCTATTGCACGCCCGGCATGTTGATTGCGGCGCGCGATCTCATCCGACGAAAAGGAGGCTTGTCCGCAGCGGCAATCCGGACCGAGATGAGCGGTAATCTTTGCCGTTGCACCGGCTATATAGGGATCGTGACCGCCATCTCGAAGGTCATGGCGGAGCGAGCTGCCCTTGATCTTTCCTCGCTCACCGTTCGGCTAGCTGGACTCGGCCCGGCACCGGGGCCTGCGGCTTCGCAGCGCGAGCTAACGCCTACGGCCGACCTTCCCTCGTCGCTTCCCGGCTCGGGGCGAGCCCGGAACCCGATCGAAACGGCGAGGACCAGCCGGATTGCATCGTCGCGAACGGAACTTGCCAAAAAGCCCCGTCGGATCAAGGTCGAGGTCAGTTCGATCGAAGAGGTGGCCGGGGTGACGCGGCTCACCCAAAGCTTCCTGCTCGAGCATCCTCGCGATGCGGTCTGGCATTTGATGGCCGATATCGACGCCGTGGCGAAATGCATGCCGGGGATGAAGATCGACGGGCCGGTTCAAGATGGCCGTGCGACGGGAAGAATGGAAATAGCTCTGGGTCCGATCAAGGCGAGCTTCGCTGGTGAAGGTACTGTCGCGACCTTTCCTGCGGAGTTCCGGCAAGTGATCACCGGCAAGGGCGGTGACCGCAGGAGTGGCTCAAGCGCGTCGGGCGAGGTGGCATACCGGCTCCGCCGAGTAGCCGAAGCCGCCGGCGCCGAGATCACGCGCGTCGATGTCGAGCTAAGCTACTCACTCACCGGCCCCCTTGCCCAATTCAGTCGTTCGAACCTCGTGCGTGATTTCGTTACCCGGATCGGCGAAAGTTTCGCGCAAAACGTGGACGCCGCGCTATCGTCGCCCGCCGACGCCAAGATCGCGCCTGCGCGCCTGCGCCTTGGATCCATGGTCTGGCGACTGGCGCTCGACCGCCTGCTGGCGAGCGTGAGAGGGCTTTTCCACCGCTGATTCCGGATTCCCTACAGGGGCGCAGTGGGTATCTCAGGTCCGGACCCTCTCTTCTCGCACGAAAACATCGCCGCCGGCAGGCTCCACGACCTTGCGGTAGAGGTGCCAGGTGGCATGACCGAGAACCGGCATGACGACCGCCAGCCCAATGAACAAGGGAATGGTGCCGAGCACGAGGAGCGCGGCAACGATCAAGCCCCAAATCGCCATCATCAGCGGATTTGCGAGCACCGCCCGAACGGAGGTGTGGATGGCGACGGCGGCGCCGGCGTCACGATCGATGAGCAGCGGGAACGAAATGGCACTGATGCTCAAGACGAGCGCGGCAAAGATAAATCCGATGCCGTTCCCAAGGATTATGAGCGCCCATCCGTGCGGGGTCGTGAGCACCTCCTCGATGAACTGCCCATAAGAAGCCGGCGGATCCGGGCCGAAAAGCCAGATATAAAGCGCTTCCGCGGTCGCAAGCCAGCAAAGGAAGATGACCATCAAAAGAAGGCCGAGCGCAAGGATTGAGGGCATGGCCGGGGAACCAAGGACGTCGAAAGCATGCCGCCAGGAAATGTCCATCCCGCCTTCTCGGCGTCGGCTCAACTCATAGAGTCCGATCGCCGCGAAGGGTCCGATGAGGGCAAAGCCCGATGCAAGCGGGTAGAGGAGGAACAAAGCATTGGTAGCGGCGAGGCAGGCACCGACGATGGGGTAGATGAGGCCGAGGAAAACGAGGTGAGAAGGCATGGTCAAGAAATCGTCGATGCCTTTTGCCATCGCGTCCTTGATGTCGGCGAGATCGATCTTGCGTATCTCGGGGCGCATCCAGGTGCCGCTCGAGCCGGCAATCACATGAAGATTCGCCATGTCCGTCCTCCCGAACCATAGGGCATCGCCCCGGGTGAGCGGCGAGAGGAAACGAGGCGGCTGGTCACCCGGAGCCGCGGCATTAACTTAAGCCTTATACGCGCTCAGACGAGACTTGTCGTGGCGGATATCGGCTTTTGCTCAGGAACAGAAAGTCTCCAAGTCTTGCTAAAGTGCAAGGGCCGCAATGACTTACGAGTTTACGGTTATGCTCGTCCCCTCGAGTTCACGATCTCGCCATCAGAAGAGGTCCCCCGCAATCTCCGGGCGCGGCCTAGTGATCCGGCATGCCTGATCCAGGCAACTTTTGCGGGTGCCCTTAGCAATTACTTCGTCATCGGCGCAAACCTAACCGATTGGTTCAACGGCGTGCGGCGGAACTTAGCCGCGACTTTTGGCGTATCGAAGCTGGTCAACAAAGGAGGCCGATCATGAGCCTTTTGCTGGTCATTCTTCTGATCATCCTCTTATTTGGCAGCGTCGGAACCTACCCAAGATGGGGATACAGCTCGGGTTGGGGATATGGCCCGTCGGGAATTCTGGGACTGATCTTGGTGATCATCCTCATCATGGCGCTTCTTGGCCACTCACCGGTTTAAGCGATGCCCAAATCCGAAAATGAGAGTGCGGCACGTGCGAGAGCTTCGCGATGAGCGAAGCGCTTCTTCCGGAAGCTCGCGCCGAGACGAGCTCCGTCAAGCAGCCCCCGACGCCCAAGCTTTTGCAAATTCTCGGTCCCGGACTGATCACCGGGGC
>Ga0213875_10002895_pt1 | contig 10025 bp, 9 predicted proteins | sample BarmaccomBMRX_R8_FD_160105 | JGI IMG/M metagenome (GOLD analysis project Ga0213875, IMG submission 160105) | Root-associated microbial communities from Barbacenia macrantha in rupestrian grasslands, the National Park of Serra do Cipo, Brazil - RX_R8 | ecosystem: Host-associated > Plants > Roots... | reverse complement strand
TCGAGCAGGACCTGGGCTCGGGCGAGCTGATCGCCAAGGGCTACGACCCGGATCTCGTGCAGCGGGTGATCCGGCTGGTGGACACGGCCGAGTACAAGCGCCGCCAGTACCCGCCGGGCCCCAAGATCACCAACAAGAACTTCGGCCGTGACCGGCGGCTGCCGATCACCAACAGCTGGCGCGAGCCGCCGCCCGGGCAGACCAAGGCACCGGCCGAGTCGGTGCCGGACGACGAGCCGCCCACGACACTGGGCGCCCGCTGACGACGATGGGCGCCCGCTGACGACGATGGGCGCCCGCTGACGACGATGGGCGCGCGCTGACGACGCCGGGCGCCCGCTGACGAGTGATCAAGAGATCGGCCGGAGCCTGTTTACCGAGCGCCTGGGCTGGTAACTCTCCTCCATGACGACTGACCCCCGCCTCACGGATGTTCGGCGCCAGGCCGGCTGGCTGCCGGAGAGCCAGGACGACCTCGAGGCCTGGCTCGACGGCCACCAGCAACGGGCGGAAGCCCGGGGTGAGCCGGCCGTGCTGCATCCGGTGCTCGCCGAGTTCCAGGAGCTGATCGACACCGATCCCGTGGTGCACATGTACGTCACCCAGATGATCGCCCAGGTGCCGGACACGAAGCCGTACCGTAAGCGGCACGTGGAGGACGTGGCGCAGCTGATGCGCCTGATCAACGAGGTGCTGACGATGGCTCCCGAGTTTGGGGGCCACATGGTGTTCACGCCGCTCGGCGCGATCCTCGACTGGACGATGGGTACCCGGGCGGGCTTCGCCGCCTACCGCGATCCGCGGGTCAACGCGATGATCAAAAAGGTCCTCAACGCCTGGGGTGAGTTCCTCTGCAGCCGCGACTCGCTCTACGCGCTCAACGACTCACCGACCGGCTGGAAATGCGCCCAGGCCCGACGCGCGATCGGCATCGAGCAGTACGAACACGACCCCAAGGACGAGCACTGGGGCTTTGCCTCGTGGAACGACTTCTTCACCCGGCGCTTCAAAGAGGGCGAGCGGCCGGTGGCCGCCCCGGACGACGACAAGGTGATCGTCAGCGCCTGCGAGTCCACGCCGTACGGCCTCAGCACCGACGTCAAGCGCCAGGACCGCTTCTGGATCAAAAGCCAGCCCTACTCGCTGCAGGACATGCTGGCCGGCGACGAGTCGGTCGACGAGTTCGTCGGCGGGACCGTTTATCAGGCATTTTTGAGCGCGACCAACTACCACCGCTGGCACAGCCCGGTGGCCGGGACGATCGTCCGGGCGTTCGTCCAGCCGGGCACCTACTACTCCGAGCCTGATTCCGAGGGCGCCGACGCGGTCGAGCCGATGAACTCGCAGTCCTACTTGGCGCACGTGGCCGCGCGGGCGATCATCATCCTCGAGGCCGACGACCCGGTCATCGGCCTGATGGCGTTCGTGGCGGTCGGCATGTCGGATGTTTCCTCCTGCTTGATCAGCCCCAACGCGGCCCCCGGGCAGCACGTCGGCAAGGGCGAGGAGCTGGGTTACTTCCAGTACGGCGGCTCGACCCACTGCCTGGTCTTCCGGCCGGGCACGATCGCCGAGTTCACCCTGGGCGCCATTCCCCAGCCGCACGACCCCCAGGCGCCGCTGATGCTGGTCCGCTCCAAACTCGCCGTCGCCCGGAGCGGCGCCAGCTGAGGACCTGGAGCGGCGGGCGCTAGCGGCCGGCGAACCGCCACCCTCTGGCCTGGCAGGCCTGCCGGACCGCCTTGCGGGAGAAGAAGCGGCCCCGCCACGGCCGGCTACCCGCCGCGGCCGGCCACTCCGCTAGCTGAGCAGCTGGACCGCGTAGGCGGCCAGCCAGTGGTCGACCATGTAGTGGTCGCCGGTCGCGTGGGGCAGGGCCGCGCCGGCGTGGTGGGCGGCGGCCTGCCAGGCCACCGGGACCCGGGGGTCGCCGGCGGGCAGCACCTCGGCCAGGCGGCGGAAGGTCCAGGCCCGGCTGAGGTTGAGGCCGTGCAGGTGGGCGATGAAGCCGTCGGACGAATCAGACACCACGGCTGGGGTGAACAGGGCGGCCGGCTACCCCGCCGCCAGGCCGGGCAGGAACGCGGTCAGCCAGGCGCCGAACTCGGTGGCCGGGAGCAGATAGGACATCAGCTCGGCCTCGGCCAGCGCGGGCGACAGGAAGTCCTGGCCGGACGGCTCCCAGGCGGCCGGGTAGTCCGCGTCGACGGCGAACCAGCGGGTCGCGGCGGCGGTGATCGCGTCCAGCAGCTCGGTGTCACCGGCCGAGGCGCGGCGGCGGGCGTAGGGCAGCGCCCGGGTCAGGCCGTTGTCGCTGTTGGGGTGAACGCCGTAGCGGACCGGATAGGTCGCCTTGGGCAGCCAGTCGAGGAAACTGCTGGTCAGCGTGGTAGCAAGCGGTTCCAGGGCGGTGACCCAGCGGCGGCCGTCGGGGTCGCCGCCGTCGGCCAGCCGGGCGGCCTCCTCGGTCAGGGCCAGCGCCCAGCCCCAGCCGTACGGCCGCTCGGGAGCCCCGTTACCGGGCTGGGCGATGAACTCCGCTTCCGCCCGCAACCCCGCCCCAGAGAACCCTTTATGCAGAGCGTTCCTGATCAGCTGATGCGGCACCGCACTGGGGCTCAGGCGCAGCAGCCGTACCAGCAGCCAGTGCATCTCCACGCACGAGTGCCAGTCGAAGCTGCCGAAGAAGACCGGGGTGCGCTCGCGCGGGCGGGACGGGAAGTCCCTCGGGCGTTCCATCGTGTGGTGGATACCCGAGGGAAACTCGCGCTCGATGTTGGCCAGCGCCACCTGGGCGTAGGCGGCCGCGTTGGCCTGCAGCAGGCGGCCGGGGTCGAACCCGTTGCCGCGCGCGGTGGTCACGTCAGCGCGGGGCCAGCCCGAGCAGCAGGCTGTCCACCACCCGTTCGGCGAACTCGCCGTCGTGGGGCACGATCTCGCAGCGGCCGCGTGACATCGCGGCGCCGGTCAGCGTGAGCAGGATGATCTCGATGTCGAGGTCGGGGCGGAGCTGGCCGGTCTCGATGCCGCGCCGCAGCACCGCCCGGATGACCTCCCGGCGCGGCTCGACCACGGTGTCGGCGTAGCGGGCCATCAGCTTGGGGTACTTGGCGCCCTCACCCAGCAGCAGCGTGTACTGGCGCTGGCGGGCGGGGTCGACGCCGTCCCTGGCCATCACCGCGACCAGCGCGACCAGGTCGGCGCGGACCGAACCGGTGTCCGGGTCGGGCAGCGGGCTCTTGAGCGAGCCGAGCGCCGCCAGCAGCAGGTCTTCCTTGTTCTTCCAGCGGCGGTAGACGGTCGCCTTGCCGACCCCGGCCCGGGCCGCGACCGCCTCCACGCAGAGGCCGTCCGGGCCTTTCTCGGCGAACAGCGCCAGCGTGGCCTCGATGATGGCCTGCTCGGCCTTTTCGCTGCGCGGCCGGCCGGGCTTGCGGCCGGCCGGCGGCCGGGTGGCCGCGGAGGCGGGCTCGTGGTGCGAGCCCGCCTCCTGGTCCTCAGCGGTGAGGTTGATGACGGCGGAAGACATAACCGCATTATCACTCTCCGCGGGGCGCCCGGGCGGAGGGGTTCTCCTGCCAGACGTCGAGCGCGTCGATCGGATCGATGCCCTGGGCCGCGGTGGCCTCGAGCGCGGGCACCGGCGCGAGCACCGGGACCGGCTCGAGGGTGGCCTCGGCCGGAGCCGCCTCGACCGGGACAATGTCGACCGGGTCCGCCTCGGTGAGCCGGGGCTTGCCCGGCATCCAGCGCAGCACCACCAGCGCGCCGGCCAGCGAGATCGCGGCCGCCACCAGCGTGGTCACGTGCATGGCACTGACGAAGGCGTCGTTGGCCGGGCCGAGCAGGAAGTGACCGGCCGAGCCGAGCCGGGCGGCGACCGCCTGGGTGGCCTCGATCGAGCTGCCGGCCGCGCCCCGCGCGGTGGCCGGAAGCTGACCCAGCGTCGGGCTGAGCGAGGTGTGGTAGGCCTGGGCCAGGATCGAGCCGAGGACGGCGGTGCCGAGGGCCACGCCGACCTGCCGGGAGGTGTTGGTCAGAGCCGAACCGGCGCCGGCCTTCTCGCGCGGCAGCACGTCCATGACGGCCGAGGTCGCGGCGGGCATGGCCACCCCGATGCCGGCCCCCTGGATGAAGAACAGCAGGCCCAGCAGCCACACCGGCGAGGTCGTGCCGAGCAGCACGTAACCGGCCAGCGCGACCGCCATGACGAGCATGCCCCCGGTGCCGGCGAGCTTGGCGCCGTAGCGGCGCACCAGCGCGGCGCTGCGCGGCGAGGCGAGCAGCTGGCCGACGGCGAACGGCACGGTCAGCAGGCCGGCGTCGACCGGGCTGTAGCCGAGCACGTCCTGGGTGTAGAAGCTGGTGAAGAAGTACACGCCGCCCATGCCGAAGAAGACCAGGGCGATGGCGCCGGCCGAGGCCGACAGCCGCCGGTCGCGGAACAGCCGGACGTCGAGGGCCGGGTGCGAGCTGCGCAGCTCGTGCCAGGCGAACAGGCCGAGCACGGCCAGGCCGCCGAACAGCGGGCCGAGCACCGCGAAGCTGCCCCAGGAGTCGCCGTCGCCCCCCTGGACGATCCCGTACACCACCAGCACCAGGCCGGCGATGGAGAGCAGGACGCCGAGGTAGTCGATGCCGACGCGCTCGGGGTTACGCGACTCGGGCACCAAGGTGGCGACCAGGATCGCCCCGATGATCGTGACCGGCACGTTGACCAGGAAGATCGAGCCCCACCAGAAGTGGGCCAGCAGCACCCCGCCGAGCACCGGGCCGATGGCCACGCCGATGCCGACGGCCGAGGCCCAGATGCCGATGGCCTTCGCCCGCTCCTGCGGCTCGAAGACGTTGGAGATGATCGACAGCGTCTGCGGCATGACCGCCGCGCCGCCCAGGCCCATGGCCGCGCGGGCAAAGATCAGCTGTTCGGGCGAGCGGGAGAAGGCCGACAGGACCGACCCGAGGCCGAACAGCACCAGGCCGATCATCAGCATGCGCTTGCGGCCGATGCGGTCGCCGACGACCCCGAACGTGAACAGCAGGCCCGCGAAGACCAGCGTGTAGGAGTTGATCGCCCATTCCAGCTGGCTCTGGCTGGCGCCCAGGCCGACGTGCGGCTCGGCGATCGTCTTGAGGCCGACGTTGAGGATGGTGTTGTCGAGGACGATAGCGAGAAGGCTGATGACGAGGACGCTGAGGATGCCCCAGCGCCTCCGGTAAATCGTCTGCGTGTCCATGGTGCCTTTCGCAGGTAATGAAGAACGTCGAACGGTCCCGCCGAAGCGGGAAGATCACGCGCGGCCCGGTGGTTGCGGATGACCGGGACGGGTTGGTCCCGGCGCCTCCGGACGCGCTATCGATACGGAACAGGACCGTATCGGAATACATTCCCCTGCGTCACGGGATTTTTTCCGTTGAGCGGTGGTCGCTGTGCGTTACCGGCAAGCAGGTGGGTCCGCGGCTGAGGTCGGCATTCATTTCCCGTGACCGGCCAGCACCCCGCCGTACTCCGGTTCCCACCGCCACCCCCGGTTCCCGCTCCGCTGGGAGAATCGGGTGATGACCGTCCTGACGGTGGCGACCTGCCAGTTCCCGGTGAGCGCAGACATCGGGCGCAACCTCCGCTGGATGACCGCGCAGCTGGCTGAGGCCGCCCGCGGCGGCGCCCGGGTGGCGCACTTCCCGGAAGGCGCGCTGTCGGGCTACGCGGGAGCGGACTTCCGGAGTTTCGCCGGCTACGACTGGCACGCGCTCGACCGCGCTACCGACGGCCTGCGCGAACGCGCCCGCGAGCTCGGTATCTGGGTGGCAGCCGGGTCCGCGCATCGGTTCAGCGGCACCAGCGCGCCGCACAACAGCCTGTACGTGATCAGCGACGGCGGCGAGGTCGCCGCCCGGTACGACAAGCGGTTCCTCGGCCGCACCGACCTTGACCACTACAGCCCGGGCCGCCACTTCAGCACCTGGGTCATCGACGGTGTCCGGTGCGGGGCGCTGATCTGCTACGACTATCGCTTCCCGGAGCTGTACCGGCACTACGTGACGCTCGACGTGCGGCTGATGCTCCACTCCTTCCACGCCGGGAACACCTCGCCCGCGCGGGTAGCGGCCATCGGCGCCGCCATCGGCCCCGAGTACGCGCCGCTCAACCCGGCCGCGACGCTCACCTACCCGGGCGTCACCATGCCCGCGGTGATGACCGCGTCGGCCGCCTGCAACAACATGTGGATCTCGTGCCCGAACAGTTCCGCCCCGGAAAGCCTGTGGCCCGCGTTCTTCGTGCGTTCAGACGGGATCACCACCGGCCGGCTGGCACGCAACGTGCCCGGCGTCCTGCTATCGACGGTGGATACCGACCAGGACCTGTACGACTCAACCGGACCGTGGCGGCGCCGGGCCATTGCCGGCACGCTGCACAGCGGCGAGCTGGCGGACGATGACCGCTAGCTTACGGCCGGCCCCGGCTCGTCGGGGCGGCCAGGTTGACGGGGCGGCCGGGTCGGCGGGGTCGGCGGGGCGGCCGGGTCGGCGGGGTCGGCGGGGCGGCCGGGTCGGCGGGGTCGGCGGGGCGGCCGGGTCGGCGGGTGAGGCTGCGGGAGCCGCACAGGCCGGACATGGTGCGGGGACGGACATGGCGGGCCGGACATGACGCGCCGGACATGGCGTGGGACCGGACATGGCGAGACCGGACATGGCGTGGGAGCGGACATGGCGAGACCGGACACGGCGTGGGAGCGGACATGGCGAGACCGGACACGGCGCGGGAGCGGACACGGCGAAGGCCCGGGCCCACCGAGGGCCCGGGCCTGAAAGGTCTGGGTGCTTACGCGCTGGGCGCCTTGAGGCCCCTGTGCTCAAGGCGCTCCGTGTGACTGATGGGATTTTGTTGCTGGTAAGACTGATGATGCTGGCGGGATTGGTGCTGCTGGCAGGACCGGCGGAGTGGTGCCCGCCGTTGGCCCGTGGTCTGCCGCCGTCGGCCGTGGTCTGCCGGCCGTCGGCCCTTGACCTGTCCGCTGTCTGCCCGCCGCGGCTTCCCCGTCGCGGCGGGCGGCTTCCCCGTTTCGGCCAGTCCCCCGACCGGCCTTCGTGCCGGTGGTGCGGTTGTGGTCAGCGGTGGTAGGTGCGGTGCGAACGCCGGGCGAAGGCCAGGATGACCAGGGCGATCACCGCGATCCAGACCCAGCCGCCGAACACCCAGGCCACCGCGTGGCTGGCGATGCTCAGGGCGATGACGGCCAGCGCGATGAAGACCAGCGGCTTGACGATCCGGCGCTGCGGGACCGCGCCGGGGTTGCGGTTGGTGACCCGGCCGCCGCCCGCCGGGGGCAGGCCCGCGCCGCTGCCGGTCTCGGTCGGCGGCAGGTCGGTGAGCAGGCCATCCAGGTCGCGGTAGGTCTTGGCGTTCATGGCCTGGCCGAGGCGCTCGTCGAACTCGGCCTGGTCCAGGCGGCCGTCGGCGAAGTGCTTGCTGAGCTGGTCGGCGACGCCCTGCCGGTCGGCGTCCGACACGCGGAGGTCGGCCTGGGCCGGGCCCTGGCCGAGCAGCCAGGTGGGGGTCCGGAAGTCGGGCATGGTGTCCATCTCCAAGGTGTGTCTGGTCGCGTCCGCGTTTCAGCGGTCGCGGTAGCTGATCGAGTCGATGACGTCGGCGGCGACGGACTGCCGGGCTCCCTCGTCGGGAATGAGCAGCCAGCCGGCCAGGTAGAGCGGGACGCCGGGGCCGGCGATGGCCAGCACCGCCAGCCCGATCCGGACGATGGTGGGGTCGACGTTGAGGTAGTCGGCGATACCGGCGGCGACGCCGGCCAGCATCCGGCCGCGGACGGGGCGCATCAGCGCGGGCGTCCGGGCGTAACCGGGACCCTGCGGCCCGGTGCTGCTGGTGTCGTGGGCGGCGGTGGTGTCGTGGGCGGTGGTGTCCTGCGTGGTGTTCGTGGTCGTTTCCATGGCTCCACTGTGCGTCGCGCGGGCCCGCCTCCACATCGGGAAGAGCCGCCCCCTGGTCCCCCATATCTGGACCTGGGGAATGGGGGTGGATCCCTATGGCCGCCCCCCTGGGGACCGGGCCACAATGTTCAGGTGGAGCCTCTCGTCGGAATCAACGAGCCGGACCGCGACGGCGGTGGCCGCCGCCGGGGCCGGGAGAGGCGTATGCGCCGCCGCGCGCGGCACGACCAGATCCGGGACCGGCTGATGAAGCACGGGCCCAAGTCCGACCGGCCGATGCACCGCGGCCGGGAGGACCGGCTGGTCGGCGGGGTGTCGGCTGCGCTGGCGGCCCGCTGGGGCCGCGACCCGATCCTCATCCGGCTGGGGTTCGCGCTGGCCGGGCTGCTGACCTTCGGAGTGCCGATCTACCTGATCGCCTGGGCGCTGCTGCCGATGGAGGGCGAGGACACCACGATCATCAGCCGGGCCCGGTCCGACAAGACCGGCATCGCCCAGGCAATCGCGCTCGGCACGATCCTGATCGTGCTGTACTACCTGTTCAGCGCGCTGGGCGTGAACTGGCTCGGCAGCGTCGCCTGGGCGCTGATCATCGGCGCGGTCGGGATGGTGCTGATCTGGCGGAACGCCTCCCCCGAGGAGCAGGCGATCATCCGCCAGGAGGCCGAGCCGCTGGCCGCGCTGACCTCGCGTAACCGGCGCAAGGCGACGCTGATCCGGTTCGCGATCGGCGCGGCGCTGCTCATCGGGGGCATGTCGATCCTGTTCACCGGGCACGTCGGCCTGGCCGCGCTGCGCCCGCTGGGCGGCCTGCTGCTGGTGGTGGCGGCGATCGTGATCGTGCTGGGCCCATGGTGGCTGCGGATCGCCCGCGACCTGATGCTCGAGCGCCAGGCTCGCGGCCGGGCCGAGGAACGGGCCGACATCGCCGCCCGGGTGCACGACTCGGTGCTGCAGACGCTGGCGCTGATCCAGCGCAACTCCGACCAGCCCGCCGAAGTGGTCAAGCTGGCCCGGGCCCAGGAACGCGAGCTGCGATCGTGGCTGTTCGAGGGCCGGGTGCCGGGCGAGGCGCACGAGGCCGCGACCGTGGCCGAAGGGGTGCGGCTGATCCAGCAGGACGTCGAGGAGCGGCACCGGGTGCCGGTCGAGGCGATCACGGTCGGCGACTGCGAGCTCGACGACCAGCTGCGGGCGCTGCTGGCGGCCGCCCGCGAGGCCACCGTCAACGCCGCCAAGTGGTCCGGCGCCGATACCGTGTCGGTGTTCGCCGAGGTCGAGCCGGACGAGGTGTCGATCTACGTACGCGACCGGGGCTGCGGCTTCGACCCGGCCGAGGTGCCGCTGGACCGCAAGGGGCTGACCGAGTCGGTGCAGGGCCGGATGACCCGCCGCGGCGGCACCGCGGTGGTACGAAGCGTGAAGGACGAAGGGACCGAAGTGACGTTGCGGATGCCCCGCACCACCGGCCCGCGGCCGGTGAGTCGCACGTGAGCGGGCCAGCCAACCCGGGGCCGCGGGTATTCATCGTCGATGACCACGGGCTGTTCCGGGCCGGGGTGAAGACCGAGATCGGCGACCGCGTGGACGTCATCGGCGAGGCCGACGACGTGCAGCCGGCCATCGCCGCGATCGGCGCGCTGCTGCCCGACGTGGTGCTGCTGGATGTGCACCTGCCCGGCGGCGGCGGCCAGGACGTGGTCCGCTCGGTCAAGGCCGATCATCCCGAGATCAAGTTCCTGGCCTTGTCGGCGTCGGACGCCCCCGAGGACGTGATCGCCGCCATCCGGGCCGGGGCCCGCGGCTACGTGACCAAGACGATCTCCACCACCGAGCTGGTGGCCGCGATCCGGCGGATCGCCGACGGCGACGCGGTGTTCTCGCCGATGCTGGCCGGGTTCGTGCTCGACGCGTTCTCGACCCTGCCGCCGGACACGGTGAGCGAGGAACGCCCGTCCTTCGATCCCGAACTGGACCAGCTCACCGCCCGCGAACGGGAGGTGCTGCGGCTGATCGCGCGCGGCTACACCTACAAGGAGATCGCCCGCGAGCTGTTCATCTCGGTCAAGACGGTC
>Ga0213875_10002894_pt1 | contig 10026 bp, 6 predicted proteins | sample BarmaccomBMRX_R8_FD_160105 | JGI IMG/M metagenome (GOLD analysis project Ga0213875, IMG submission 160105) | Root-associated microbial communities from Barbacenia macrantha in rupestrian grasslands, the National Park of Serra do Cipo, Brazil - RX_R8 | ecosystem: Host-associated > Plants > Roots... | reverse complement strand
GGTAACCGCGCCGCCGGATGTGATCTTGATGAACTTGAACTGCATCGTGGCGCAGGCCGGCACGCTGACCGTCGTGTACCAGTTGGGATAGTTCGGCGCAATCATGGGGCCGATCGCGACCGTCTTGCTGGTCGACCAGTTGCCCAGCTCATAGATGCTGCCGGTCAGATAAATGTTGTCGCCCAAGCTGGTTGGGCTGGCGTTATTGACCGTGAACGTCACGGGCACCTGCGCGCCGCCGAGCACTTTGATCGTGTAGGTGTTGCTGGTACCGCCCGAGGTCGTCACCTTGACCAGCGTATCGCCCGCTGCCACCGATGGCGCGTTGACCACGATGCGATTGGCCGACCAGCTCACCACCGTCGCGGCGGTCGTGCCGAACGAGACCGTGCCCGAGGTGCCGAAGCCCTGGCCCTCGATCGTCACCTTGTTGCCGGCGCGCGTCAGCACCGGAGCCACGCTGCCCAGCTGCGGCGCGGCAGGCGTCGGCGCTTTGTAGGACCACACCGCGACTTTGCCGGCACCCAGGTTGAAGGCGGTGACCGGATTGTTGCCGCCGGTTCCACTGCTTACCGTGATGCCCGCTCCGCCCAGCAGGCCGGTCAGCTGATCGCTGTAGGTGCCCGCCGGCATCGCCGTGTTCAGGCCCGTGATGTTGTAGTTGGTCGCCGACTTATTCATCGCCACGAGCACAACATCGTTGTAGAACTTGCGCTCGTAAATATACACGTCGTTGTTGAGCCAGCGCTCCTGATGCGAGCCGTAGGCCAGCGCCGGGTTGCTCTGACGCAGCGTCGAAAGCTTGTTCAGCAGCTGGTAGGCCGTCGTCGTGGTGCTGAAGCCGGGCATCATCGGGCGATTGTAAGGATCGCCACCGCCGCTGGTATCGTTGTGCAGATACTGCTCGGTGCCGTAGTAGATGCAGGGCGTGCCGCGCGTGGTCAGCATAAACGCCAGCGACTGATGCAGCCAGGTCTGGTTGTTCTGGAGCGTCAGGAAGCGCGACATGTCGTGGTTATCGATAAAGGTGATCAGGTTTTCTTTGTACTTGTAGTCGACGCCGGTCTTGTCGACGGCCTGATCCAGGCTGACGAAGCTGCCGCCGCTGCCGAAGGTGTTGCGCATGGCGATGTTGAGATAGAAATCCAGCACCGAGATGCCGCTATCGTTGGCGAAGCGCACGTTCTGGTCGTAGAGCGGATCATTCATGCTGCCCAGGTACCACTCGCCGAAGGCAAAGTGATCTTTGTTGTTAAGCAGCTTATCGATCGCGGCGCGCTGCCAGCCCTGCGTCATATGCTTCACCGCATCCACGCGAATGCCGTCGACGCCACGGTTCATCCAGTAGTTGGCAGCATCCGTGAGATACGTATTGATCGTCGCGTTTTGCTGCTCGAAGTCGGCGAGATCGGCCAGGTTCTTGTACTGGCTCTGGTACAGATCGTCGTAGTTGGTGATGCCGCCGTTGTGGTGGAAGTAGCCGTTGGGATCGGTGATGTAATCGCCCATGAAGGTGCCGTTGTTGTAGAGCGCGCCCTTCTCGGCGAACGTCGGATCGCTGGGATTGGCCGGGCTGGTGTGGTTGGGTGCCCAGTCCATGATCACTTTGATGTTGTTGGCATGCGCCGCGCTGATCAGGCTATCGAACTCGGCCAGCGTGCCGAAGTGCTCCTCGGTCTTCATGAAGTCGCGGGTCCAGTAGCCGTGGTAGCCCGCGTTAGGCACGCCGCCATAGACGGCAGTCTTGTCGATGTTGTCGACATGCGGCGAGATCCAGATCGCCGTGACGCCCATGTCTTTAAGATACGTCAGCTTCTGCTGAATACCTGCAAAATCGCCGCCCCAGTACAGCTTCCAGTTCGACTTGGTGCTATCGTACATGTTGGGGCTTTTGGCGGGATTGTTGTTGCTGGTGTTGCCGTCAAAGAAGCGATCGGTGGCGATCTGATAGCAAAGATCCTGCTTGAGGCTGGCCCGGTTGGTCACCGGCGCGTCGGCGCGCATAGCCGTTGGAAAGGCAATCGCCGCCGCTGTCAGCGCGAACATCATACCTTTGATGCCGTAGCGCTTGAACGCGCTGCGTGGGTGGACTGTATGATCAGGAGCTGTATGTGCTACCGCGTCGTTCCGATTCGTACGCCGACGTATCCGCATCATCGCATGGCCTCCACTGTGATTAAGGTTGACCGTTTTCGGCAAACCGCTGCCGATGGTAGCTTGTAGCCGTCCTGGCTACGCTTCTTGTTCCTCAGCCTCTGGCTCCTGAGGCGGCAGAGCTGCGAGATCGGTTGCTAGCAGCACTGCAATCCGATCCATCAGCGAGCGCAGCGTTTGCTGGGCCTCGCCGCCCAGCGCGCCCAGCCGGCGATGCACCGAGGAAGTGTGCGCGACTTTGGCGTCCTTCAGGCGGCTTGCGCCGAGTGGTGACAGCGACACCCGCACCAGACGCTGGTCGCGATCGTCGCCGTTGCACTGCACCAGGTCTTGCTGCTCCAGGCGGCGAACCAGCCGCGTAATGTTGCCGCGCGTACACAGCAGCGCCTGGCTAAGCTCCGTGATCGTCTGGCCTTCGTCGGGCCGGATCTCTAGTTTGAGCAGGAGGTTGTATTGGGTAGGAGTGAGACCGACAGTCCTCAAAGCCCGGCGATCGCCGTCGTCGAGCAACACATAGATCTGCTGAAGCTGATGATATATCACGAGACTGTGGTCTTTCATAGATTAACTCGGAGTATATAGATTGTTGACTAGTCAACAATCTGATTGTAGCACTCAGCCCCCGCCATGTCAATCCACTATTCGCGACTCATGTTCAACTTGCTAGTGAATGTGGTACGATAGGAATCTTCCAAATTGATCGAAACAGCCCACATCCTTTGTGCTACATGAGCGTTTATGCTTCTGTAGCACGATACACGTTGATGATATGTAGCTTCTCGGCACAGCATATGCAGAGCTTCTCCGTGGCTCTGCGGCGCTGCCGTCCAGGTACGAAAGCAAGTCGAGTCGTCTCCTTCGGGCGATTCCGACGTATGTTGCAGAAGAACCTGGTTCCTACTGTCAGGTATAACGTTTAGGTTGGGCGCGATACCCTAATCAATGCACAAAGCGACGTAGAGATCAAAGGGCAGCACCCGCGTACCCTCAGCCCAACGATGCGTGAGGGAGCCTTACGATTAAAAACTCGACGATCGGCACAGTTTGGAGGAAGTGCAGAGAAATGGGGCCAACATTTATACCAGACACTGAGCACAGCGAAATCCTGATCATCGCGGCTATTCGTTTTGTGCTGGCCTTTTCGGGGCTGCTGATCACCTATATCGACCCACCACAGCAGCGCGATCTCCTCAGCTATATCTACATTGTGCTCTGGCTGTACACGCTGTATAGCGCAGGCGTGTATCTGCTGGTCGTCAAGACGAGCCCGCTGCTCGGAACGCTGCTGCCATGGACACACTGGATCGACGTGGGCTGGTCGAGCACGCTGGTCGCGCTGACGCACGGCACCAGCAGCATCTTTTTCTTTGGCTTCTTTTTCGCACTGCTGGTGGCCTCGTTCCGCTGGGGCTTTGTGTCGGGTCTACGCGTCGCGCTGACCTCGGCGGTGCTCTTCACGATTGTTGGTGTGTATAGCTTCTACACCGAGCCGAACTTTGAGTTGAATCGCTTTATGATCCGCCCGACCTATCTCGTGGTGCTGGGCTATATGATCAGCTACTGGGGCGAGCTTGAGCTGACCTTTAAGCGCCGCATCGCGCTGCTGAAAGAAGTCTCGACCTTCTCCAATCCGCGCTTCGGCATCAATCGCACGATCGGCTGGCTGATGGAGCGCCTACGCAGCTTTCTCGCCGCCGACGATTGTTTGATCGTCACGCAGGGGCTGGAAGGCGCGGGGCATCAGCTGTTTCGCACCGATCCGCACGATCCCGAGGCGGGGGCGCGCGCCCAGCCAATTCCCGCAGATCTGGCCGAGCAGCTGCTGGTGCTGCCGCGCTCGAAAGCGCTGGTGTATAACGGCAAGCTGCGCTTCTGGCAGCGGCTGATACCCGACACCAGCAGCCGCGAGTCGACGCAGTACCTGGCGGAGAACCAGGCAATGATCGAGCGGATAGCCGCGCAGCTGGACGCCCACGCCTTCGTCTCGATCCCGATCCGCTATCGCAACGAGATCTACGCGCGGCTGTTTGTGCTGAAACGCCAGCGCGGCACCTTCCGGCAGTCGGACGCCGATTTCCTGCTGCAAGTTGCCGAGCAGGTCACGCCCGTGATCGACAATATCCGCCTCGTGGATCGGCTGGCCTCCGATGCCGCCGAGGACGAGCGGCAAAAGATCGCCCGCGACCTGCACGACAGCGTGATCCAGCCGTACATCGGGCTGCAGATGGGTATCGCCGCCGTACGCCAGAAAGCCAATAACGGTCAGACAAACATCGCTCAGGAGCTTGATAAGCTGATCGAGCTGACCGGCGAAGGCATCGCGGATCTACGCGGCTATGTGCATGGCCTACGCGGCAGCGGCGGTCGCGAAAGCAACCTGGTGCCGTCGGTCAAGCGCTTTGCGGCCAAGTTCGCCAGCGCGACCGGCATCGACGTGAAGATCCAGGCCAAGCCCGACATGCACTTCAACGACCGGCTCGCGGCTGAGGTTTTTCAGATGGTCGCGGAAGGGCTCAGCAATATCCGGCGGCATACCCGAGCGACGACCGCCAACATCATGCTCACGCGGCACAGCGATCATTTAATTCTGCGGATCGAGAACGACAGCCAGGATGGACCAGCCTCCTTCAAGCCGCGCTCGCTCACCGAACGAGCGACAGCGCTGGGAGGCCGCGCGCGTGTCGAGCAGAACGACGGCACATGCAGCGCTGTTGTGATCGAAATCCCGCTCTAAATGCGTTCCTTGAGGAGGATTGGCTATGACCACGATCGATAGCAAAACGGTCCGCATCATGCTGGTGGATGACCACACCGTCGTTCGCGCGGGCCTACGCATGCTGATCGAAAGTCGACCGGGTCTGCACGTCGTCGGCGAGGCGGCCACCACGGGCGAGGCGCTAACGGTCGCGGCGCAGGCGCAGCCCGACATTATTCTGCTGGACCTGGATCTGGGCGGCGACAGCGGGCTCGACATTTTGCCCGAGCTATTTACGACGGCCAAGCAGGCGCGCGTGCTCATGCTGACCGGCGTGCGCGATCCTGAGGAGCATCATCGCGCGGTGCGCCTGGGCGCGATGGGCGTTGTGGTCAAAGAAAAGGCCGCCGACGACCTGCTCAAAGCGATCGAAAAAGTCCACGCGGGCGAGGTCTGGCTCGACGGCGCGCTGATGGCGCGCGTGCTTGGCCGCTCCGGGCCTGTGGGCGAAATGACGCCGGTCAACCCGGAGACGGCCCGCATCAACAGCCTGACTGAGCGTGAGCGCGAAGTGATCGCGCTGATCTGCGAGGGCTTGCAAAATAAGCTGATCGGCGAGCGGCTCTTCATCAGCGAGACCACCGTGCGCCACCATCTGACCTCGATCTTTGACAAGCTTGGCGTGACCAACCGTCTGGAGCTTGTGATCTACGCCTACCGGCATGGCCTGGCCAAACTTCCTCGTTAGCCAGGCCGCTCGCTGGTTCCAGCCCAGCGCTCGCGCTGCATATCCTCACACCGGTGACTGAGCTCCGAATCTCCTGAATCGTCTGTTTGCTCCCGCGACCTATGCAGCCGGCACAAATGTGCCGTGCAGCATTAGCGCATTTGACGATGCGCGGTCCCATGCTGCCCGGTATCATGTGCATATTGTCGAGCAAGGAACATTTAAGCTATGTCGTTACCATCCTTCAAACATATGATGGACAGTTTTACAACAACCACAGCTATGCTTGCTTCTGATGGAAATCGGCGGAGTATGCTGCGGATTGAGATGCCATTTCCCGCGCTGGTTCGCGGCGTGGATGTTCATCAGCAGGCGTTTGAAGAGCAGACCGTGCTCGACAACCTCAGCGCCAGCGGACTTTCGCTGCGCCTGACGCGCTGTGTGGAGCAGGGAGCGTCGCTCTTTGTTGTGCTGCGGCTGGGCATCCAGCCAGACGCGCCGGCACCACGGGTTGCGCTGCGCGGCGTGATCCAGCGCGTGGAGCCGAACCACGATGCTACATGCAGGCTGGCTGTGGTGTTTTCCCGCTACCGCTTCTTGTACGCCAGCGCCGAGTAGCGCAGATCCTCCTGCGCCCGGCAGAAAACCGCGATCAGGAAAAAAGTACCTGGGCCGATTAGTTCGGGGCAAAAAAGTAAGCAGGACTAACGGCCTGGATGCGATCTGCTGCGGCGAGTGCTATTATCTGCACATCCGCTACAACGTGTTGCTCGACCGACTGGGGGGTGGGCCGAGCAACATGAGGTAGCGGATGTTTTTATTCCTCGCGGTAGCCGCGCTTGTCTTCCACAAGCCCTGTGTATCCAGACAGATTCCTAACCAGCGACATCAAAAAATGGGGGTAGGGGGGTGAAACTCTGTACCAACAGTCTGCTTTCAACCTATCGCTAAAAGGGTGTGGCGATCGGTTCAAAGCTATTTGTCGAGCCTACGTATCGCTGGAGGGTGTAGTGGCGACACGTCTGCCGACCTGTTGTGCCCAAGTGTGGGGGGAGAAGCACACCTGACTTGATCATGACTATAGCAGCCGAACCTTACCACATACCTTACCAGGAGCACCTACTTTTGCTGCACGAGATCGACATTGAGCAAGCGCTTAAAAGGACAAGCACCGCGATCGCTCACGGTGCTTGTCGCCGAATGTGAGTTAGCTGCCGCTTTTGCCGTTACCATTCGCCGGCCTGGCGAGCGGCGTCGTTACGGGCGCGGTGGGCAGCGGCAGATCGGCCTGGCGCTGCAGCATCTGCTGGCGGATCTGCTCACGCAGCTTCTCGGCCTCGGGGTTGCGCTCGTCCGACGTGATCGCCACGGCCTCGCCCATGCGCTCGGAGAGCATCAGCGTTAGCAGCGCCTCGAAGACGTTCCCGCCGCCTGACATGCCGTTGCCATTGCCGCCACCGCCGACCATCACGCGCGGCACCACGTCCACGCCGGAGCGCTCGATCGCCTCGGCAAAGCGATTCATCACGTCCTGCATAACCTGGAACTGCGGCCCACCGTACGCGCGTACCTGCTCCTCGATCGCGATCGCCTGGGCGATACCGATGCGCGCCGCTTTCTCGGCCTCGGCCTCGGCCAGCGCCCGGATCTGCGCCGCCTGTTGCAGCGATCGTTGGTACTCGGCCTTACCCTGGTTGCTCTGCACCGCAATGCTGATCTCGGACTCGGTCAGCACCTGCTGCTGGTGCGCGCGGGCCTCGGCCTCACGCAGCTCGCGCTCTTTGATCGCGGCCTTCTCCTGGCGATTGTAGGTCTCGATCTGCTCCTCGGCGATCTGGCGCGACCGCAGCTGCGTCAAGATCTGCTCGATCTTTTGGTCGTTGCCTGACGACGAGGGCGTACCGATCAGCACTTCTTCCAGCTCCAGGTTGTAGTGCGCGAAGCGCGCCTTCATCTCCTCGCTGGCGATCGTCTGGATCTCGCTGCGCTCCTGGATCAGCTGGATCAGCGTGCGGGTCTGGCCGATGTTCTTGAAGTAAGCCGCGACCATCGGGTCGAGCGTCTGCTCCACCAGCCGCTTGACGTCGCCGAAGCGCTGGATCACAAACGGCGCTTTGCGGTAATCGATATGCACCACCACCGACAGCGGCAGCGACGGCTCGAAGGCATCCTTGGTGATCAGCGACACCTCGGCCAGGTTCTCGTCCAGGCGGTGCGCGCCGGACTCGTCGCGATTCCACTTGAGGATGATGTTGGTCGTCGGGACCATAATCACCTTGCCGGCGTAGGTGTTGAAGGCATACTTGCCCGGCAGCAGCGGCGCGTTCCACACACCGCGCCGGCCCTCGTTCACCAGCTCGCCGTGCTTGTAGTCGTCGCCCGACAGGTCCGCGCCGACATCGCCGGTGTAGGAGATCACGACGCCCACATTGCCGACATCAACGACGGTCTTGGGGATCATCTCGACCGTGGCAAACAGGCGGTTGATATAGTACGTGCCTTCGACCAGCACCTGCAACTGACGGCCACGTCGGCCACCGGCGCGCAGAAACTTCTCGGGGTCCTGGAAGTTGTTATGATAGGTCTCGGGCTGATTGGCGTTATCGCCGACGGTTGGCGCAATAATCTCGCCCTGCGACAGCGACGCGCCGTCGTGAACGGTGACAATGCCGACCAGATCGTCGGTGCCTTTGATCACCACCGGCTCAAAGCCTTGCCGCTCTTTGATCAGGTCGGCCATGCGCTTGAAAACCGCATCTTCTTCACGGCTGAGCGGCAGGTAATGCACCTTATCATCGCTAATGACGACGAACTGCACCAGGTTGATCGCATAGGTACCTTCGCGCAAGATCTGGCGCTGCGGGCCGCGCTGGCCGCCATTGGCCAGAAACGCCGCGACATCCTGAAAGTCGTTGGCCGTGATGTTGGAGGCCAGCGCCTGCGTCGCACCAAGCTGCACGCCGTCGCGAGCGAAGACATAGCCGATCTTGCCCTGCGGGATCGTGACGAGCGGCACGCTGTGAATGCGGTATTGAAACGGCGTGAACATATGCCAGCCACCGCGCAGCACATGCGGTTGAAAACCAGCCTCGCCGCGCAGGGCGATAAAGCCTGATTTCACCGAGCCACGACCGCTGACGCGCTTTTCGACGATGCCGACGCGTGTATTGGGAATGTAGCGCACAAAGCCCGACATAAAGACCAGCGCCAGCAGGACGATGGCGATGATCAGGACAGTTGTACCGATAAACGGGATCATAAGAGGTTGTCCTTTCCGGCAACTCCCGGTTCTCGCTTTCAATGAACGCGCAAATCAATGCGCTTATCACACTCTACGAGGCGGCTGACGGGGATGTTACAGATCGGTGAGAGCACGCGTCACTCTACCTGATTTCGGCGGTGTTAGGCTACGGTATATCGTCTGTCCCTGCTCCTAAAGCGCACTGGCACCAACAGACACGGCGATTCGGGATGACACCGCAGTTTTTCCTGTAACACGGGAGACCAGATCCACGTATCCTTGATGTTCCGCGAATCCGTCCAAGCTACGTCCCAAGGAGACCGTATTCCCATGAACGTTTCACATCCTAACATCACCTCTCGGCTGCGAACATCTCCCAGACGACTCAAGTTGCTTATGTTGGTCATCACGATCATGCTGGCGCTAGCAAACGTATCGCCAGCCTCTACGCCGACCGCAGCGGCTCAAACCCAGCCGAATCTCAGTTCGGTCAGCCTAAGCTTTCAGCATGCCTGTCTTATTCAGGACGACAGCACGGTTGCCTGCTGGGGCAACAACGACTACGGGCAGACCGTAGCGCCGTCAGGAGCGTTTACGCAGGTCAGCGCCGGGTATGCCCACAGCTGCGCCCTGCGTACCGATAGCAGCGTCGCCTGCTGGGGCAACAACGACTACGGTCAGGCAGAAACACATTCGATCCCGCTCACACAGATTTCGTCAGGCGAGTCGCATACCTGCGGCCTGCAAACCGACGGCGCGCTCCTCTGCTGGGGCAACATTCCCTACGAGCTAGCGAGTGCGGTTGCTGGTCCATTTACGGAGGTTAGCGCCGGCGCGAACAACACCTGCGCCCTGCACACCGACGGCACGATCGCCTGCTGGGGAGCCAACATCGCCGGTCAGAGCGTGCCGCCGAGCGGTCAATTCGTCCAGCTTGAACTTGGCGGGTATCATGGCTGCGCAGTGCGAACCGATGGCACGATTGCCTGCTGGGGTGACGATAGCTATGGCCAGGCTACACCGCCCAGCGGCACCTTTACGCAGGTCAGCGGCAGCTACGCGCACTCATGCGGCCTGCGCAGCGACGGCACCGCGACCTGCTGGGGACAATATGACAACTGGACGAATGAAGCTCCGGCAGGAACGTTTACCGAGCTTACCGCCGGCGACACATACACCTGCGGCCTCGAAACCGACAACACGCTGACC
>Ga0213875_10002893_pt1 | contig 10030 bp, 8 predicted proteins | sample BarmaccomBMRX_R8_FD_160105 | JGI IMG/M metagenome (GOLD analysis project Ga0213875, IMG submission 160105) | Root-associated microbial communities from Barbacenia macrantha in rupestrian grasslands, the National Park of Serra do Cipo, Brazil - RX_R8 | ecosystem: Host-associated > Plants > Roots... | reverse complement strand
TGCAGAAGAATGCCGGTTCCGGAGCAATGGGCTTCGGCAAGAGCCGCGCCCGCATGCTGACCCAGAAGGAAGGCCGCGTGACCTTCCAGGACGTAGCCGGCATCGACGAGGCCCGCGAAGAGCTCCAGGAGATCGTCGAATACCTCAAGGACCCGGGCAAGTTCGCCCGGCTGGGCGGCAAGATTCCCAAGGGCGCGCTGCTGGTCGGTCCTCCGGGCACCGGCAAGACCCTGCTCGCACGCGCCATCGCCGGCGAGGCGGGCGTGCCCTTCTTCACCATCTCGGGCTCCGACTTCGTCGAGATGTTCGTCGGCGTCGGCGCCAGCCGCGTCCGCGACATGTTCGAGCAGGCGAAGAAATCCGCGCCGTGCATCGTCTTCATCGACGAGATCGACGCCGTCGGCCGCCATCGCGGCGCCGGCCTCGGCAACGGCAATGACGAACGCGAGCAGACCCTCAATCAGCTGCTGGTCGAGATGGACGGCTTCGAGGCCAACGAAGGCATCATCATCATCGCCGCGACCAACCGGCCCGACGTGCTCGACCCGGCGTTGCTCCGCCCCGGTCGCTTCGACCGCCAGGTCGTGGTGCCGCGGCCCGACATCGACGGCCGCGAGCAGATCCTCGGCGTCCATATGAAGAAGGTGCCGCTGGCGCCCGACGTCGATGCTCGGGTGATCGCCCGCGGAACGCCCGGCTTCTCCGGCGCCGACCTCGCCAACCTGGTCAATGAGGCCGCGCTGCTAGCCGCTCGCAAGGGAAAGCGCCTGGTCGCGATGCAGGAGTTCGAGGAGGCAAAGGACAAGGTGCTGATGGGCACCGAGCGCAAGTCCATGGTGATGACCGAGGACGAGAAGCGAATGACCGCCTATCACGAGGCCGGCCACGCCATCGTCGCTCTCCACGAGCCCGCGTCCGACCCGATCCACAAGGCGACCATCATTCCGCGCGGCCGCGCTCTCGGCATGGTCATGCGCCTGCCGGAGCGGGACAGCTACAGCTATCACCGCGACAAGATGTACGCGAACCTCGCCGTCTCGATGGGCGGGCGCGTCGCCGAGGAAGTGATCTTCGGCTATGACAAGGTGTCGTCCGGCGCCTCGTCCGACATCCAGTATGCGACCCAGCTGGCGCGCGACATGGTCACCCGCTGGGGCATGTCCGACGAGCTTGGGCCGCTCCAGTACGCCGAGCCCGACGAGGAGGTGTTCCTCGGTTATTCGATGAACCGCGCGCGGCAGATGTCGAACGAGACAGCCCAGGCGATCGACAAGGAAATCCGCAAGATCGTCGAGGACGGCTATGCCCGGGCCAAGAGCCTGCTGGACGAGAACCGGCAGGAGCTCGAGACGCTGGCGCAGGCCTTGCTCGAATATGAGACCCTGAGCGGCGACGAGATCAAGAAGCTGATCGCCGGCGAACCGATCGACCGGGGCGGCAACAAGGGCCCGGCCCTGCCCGCGGCCGGCTCATCGATTCCGAAGGCCAAGCGTCCGCGTGCCGGCGCCATTGGCGGCCCGGCCGCCGCCGGAGCCTGAGCGCCAGTCAAGCTGCCACGAAGGTGCCACGTTCGGATGCAAAGGCCGAGCGTGGACAAGGACTTATGACGAACACCGCAACCCTCCAGCGCGCCTCCGCGCCCGCTGCCGACACGGCGACGACGCGTCCCAAGGACGACGCGGCGATGCTCAAGGCCGCGGCGAACCTGACGCGCGACCTCAACGTGCCGAGCGCCCGCATCTACTGGGCCGACATGCTCAGCTCGGCGCTGATCGGTTATGCCGGGCTGTTCTCGGCGATGGCGCTTCATTCGACGCCGCTGGCGGCGGTCGCATCGGTCATCGCCGTGCTCGCGCTCTACCGCGCCGGCTCGTTCATCCACGAACTGACGCACATCAAGAAGAACGCGGTGAAAGGCTTCCGCTTCGCGTGGAATTGCCTGGTGGGCGTGCCCCTCCTGGTGCCGTCCTTCATGTACGAAGGCGTCCACAACCAGCACCACGCCAAGACCTACTACGGCACCGCAAACGATCCCGAATATCTCCCGCTGGCGCTGATGAAGCCGTGGACCCTGCCGGTGTTCATGATTGCAGCCGCCCTCGCGCCCATCGGCATGCTGATCCGTTTTGCCATCCTGGCGCCGTTGTCCCTGGTCTCGCCGAAGCTACGGACGCTCGTCGTGCAGCGCTATTCCGGTTTGCAGATTAACCCATCCTTCCGCCGTCCGGCACCGGATGGCGAGTTCGCCCGCGACTGGCGCTGGCAGGAAACAGCGTGCAGCTTTTGGGCAATCACCCTCCTGGCCCTGACCGCGACCGGGATCATCCCGCTTCGCGACTTCCTGATCTTCCTCGGCATCGCCGCAGGCGTCATGTTCCTGAACCAGGTCCGGACCCTCGTCGCGCACCTTTGGGAGAATGACGGCGAACCGATGAGCGTCACCGCGCAATATCTCGACAGCGTCAACGTGCCGCCGCCGAGCACCCTGCCGGCCCTGTGGGCGCCGGTCGGCTTGCGCTATCACGGCCTTCATCACCTGCTGCCGGGCCTGCCTTATCACGCGCTCGGCGAGGCACACCGCCGCCTGTGCCGGGAACTCGACGCGGAATCGATCTACCACCGCTCCAGCCACCGCGGCCTGTCGCCCCTCGTGGTCCGGCTGGCGCGCAGCAGCTGGCGCGGCGGAGCGGCCCGCTAAGGTTCACTGGCCCTCGCCGCAAACAGCCGCTAGCTCTCGCCCATGAGCTCAGCCGCCGTGACCGTCCGCCCGGTCTCCACCAAAGCCGACCGCAAGGCCTTCGTCGACTTCGCCTGGGAGGTCTACAAGGGCGATCCGCACTGGGTCCCGCCGCTGAAGGATGAGGTCCATGGCCTGATCACCCCGGGCAAGAACCCCTGGTTCGAACATGCGAAGGCGCAGCTCTGGCTGGCGGAGCGGGGCGGCAAGACCGTCGGCCGCATCAGCGCCCAGGTCGACGAGCTCGTCCTGAAGCAGATGGGCCCCGGAACCGGCAATTGGGGGATGTTCGAGGCGCTCGACGGCGAAGCGGCCGCCGCCCTCATCGCCACCGCCGAGGACTGGCTCCGCAAGCAAGGCATGACCCGCTCGATCGGCCCGATCAGCCTCTCCATCTGGGACGAGCCCGGCCTCGAGATCGAGGGCTTCCAGCAGGACCCGACGGCGATGATGGGCCACCACCGCCCCGAATATCGCGCCTGGGTCGAGGCGGCCGGCTATGCCAAGGCCAAGGACCTGCTGACCTACGAAGTCGACATCGCCCACTGGAACGACCCCAAGATCGACCGCCTGATCGCGGCCGGCGAGCGCAACCCGCACATCCGCATCCGCCAGGTCGACAAGTCGAAGTTCAACGAGGAAGCGCGGATCATCCTCAACCTGTTGAACGACGCCTGGTCGGGCAACTGGGGCTATGTCCCGCTGACCGAGAGCGAGATTGCCTACGCCGGCAAGAAGCTGAAGCCGATCATCTACAATGAGCTCGTCCGCATCGCCGAGCTCGACGGCGAGCCGGTCGCGTTCATGCTGACGATTCCCGACATCAACGAGCTGATCAAGGACCTGAACGGCGAGCTGTTCCCGTTCAACTGGGCCAAGCTCCTGTGGCGCCTGCGCAAGCCGCGCGTCAGTCGCGCCCGGGTGCCGCTGATGGGCGTCGCCAAGAAGCTGCAGCAGTCGCGCATGGCCAGCATGCTCGCCTTCATGCTGATCGAATTCACCCGCCGCGACTGCGTCGGCAAGTTCGGCATCGGTACCGGCGAATTCGGCTGGATCCTCGAGGACAACAAGGGAATGCTGTCCATCGCCGAGCTGCCGGGGGCGCGGGTGAACCATCGGTACCGAGTGTTTGAGAAGCGACTAGCCAGCTAGTGGCACTTCCGATCCATCCCAGCCGACATTGCCAGCCGTCCGCTTTCGATTCGTGCAGACGCTCCGGCGTCCACCAGACGCGTTGACAGCTACGCGGCCAGCGAACATGCTCCATCAGTAGGGGCCTCAATCGGGCGGGGATCATGAAGCTTTATCGAATTAACAAGCTGAGCAAGCTGGGCGGGATCATCCTCAAGAAAAAGGACGTGCTCGCGGCGTCCAACGGTGAGGCCGTTCGCATAGCAGCAAACAGTCCGGACTGCCCCGTCTGCGATGTCCTCAAAGACGGTCAGCACGTCGGCTCCGTCCTATGACTTAGGCGTCGTCATCCTGCCATTCCTGGCGGTGACGGCGAAGCATCTTCTCTGACTGTCCGACCAGCCGCTCAGTTTCCGCGATGCTCAGGCGCATGTTTTCTGACTAGCTTCGACTTCGCGCGACTGCTGTTCTCGGCGCCTGGTTTGCTCCTCTTTGTCGGTCATGGCTGAAGTAGCGAGCCAATTTCGATCAGTTCACCGAGTGCGCCGCCGCAGTGTCTGCTTTCAACCGAAGCAGACAATTCGTCTTGAGGCCTTTAGGTCAGCGCCACCCACGTCGGCGCGTGGTCGGACGCCTTCTCCTCGCCGCGGGCCCAGCGATCGACGCCGGCGCCGCGGAGGCGGTCGGCGGCTTCCGGCGAGCACAATAGATGGTCGAGGCGGAAGCCGAGGTCGCGCTGCCAGCAGCCGGCGGTGTAGTCCCAGAAGGTGTAGAGCTTGGGATCGTCGGGGTGGAAGGCGCGGAGGGCGTCGGTCCAGCCCTGGTTGACGATCCGCCGCCACAGTTGCCGCGCGCCCGGCTGCATCACCGCGTCGTGCTGGGTCGCACGGACCGAGAAGACGTCGCGGTCCTCCGGCACCACGTTCCAGTCGCCGCACAGGATGACCGGCCGCTCCAGCGCGAGGAGCTCAGCGGCATGGTCGTGCAGCCGCTCCATCCAGCGGAGCTTGTAGTCGAACTTCTCGGTGCCGACCGGATTCCCGTTAGGGAGGTAGATCGAGGCGACGATGAGGTCGCCGACCTGCGCCTCGATATAGCGGCTATGCGTGTCGTCCGGGTCGCCGGGGAGGCCGACCCGCCGCAGCTCGGGCGCATCCCCCCGGGCCAGCACCGCGACTCCGTTGAAGCCCTTCTGCCCGTGCCAGACGGCGCCATATCCCGCGGCCTCTATGTCGGCGATCGGCAGCGATTCGTCGGCGCATTTCAGCTCCTGAAGCGCGACCACGTCGGGCTTCTCTCGATCCAGCCATTCGATCAGGCGCGGCAGTCGGGCCCGAATACCGTTGAGATTGTAGGTCGCGAGCTTCATGCCGCCCGCCGTAGCGCGTCCGTCCTAGACGGAGAAGCTGCTTCCGCAGCCGCAGCCGGACTGGGCATTGGGGTTGGTCACCTTGAACGCCGCGCCGCCCAGATCCTCGACGAAATCGACGGCCGAGCCCTTGACCAGCTCGAGGCTGAACGGGTCGACGACGAGGCGCACGCCATCGGTCTCCGTCACCGCGTCCTCGGCGGTCTCGCTCTCGGCGAGCTCAAACTTGTAGGTGAAGCCCGCGCAGCCGCCGCCGTCGACCGCAAGCCGCAGGATTGCGGGTTTCGATTGGCGCTCGGCGATCCAGGCGACCCGCCGGGCGGCGCTCTCGGTCAGGCTGATGTCGGCGTTGCTCACGCGAGCGAGATAGGAAGCGCCCGCACGGGCGGCAAGATTAGCGGCCGGCCGTGATCGGGCCGCCGACCGCGACCTGGTCCATCGATGCCGCGCCGGAGCGCTTCTGCATTGCGATGACGTAGTCGGTCGATTTCATGAACGGGATCGGGTTGACCGGGCGGCCGTCGATCCGGACTTCGTAGTGAAGGTGGTTGCCGGTCGAACGGCCGGTCGAGCCCATGCGGCCGATCTGCTGGCCGCGAGTGATGTGGTCGCCGGCCTGAACGAGGACCGCCGACATGTGGCCGTAGCGGGTGACGATGCCGCGCCCGTGGTCGATCTCGACCATATTGCCGTAGCCTCCGTTGTTCCAGCCGGAGCGAAGCACTGTGCCGTCGGCAGTCGCGTAGATCGGCGTGCCGTAGGCGCCGGCCAGGTCGATGCCGGGGTGCATGGCGGCTCCGGCGTGGAACGGGTCGGCGCGGACTCCGAAGCCGCTGGTGAAGCTGACGTCGGTCTTGACCGGCTTGTCGGACGGAATGGCGATGACACCGTCCTGCAGCTGGTCGAGCTTCTTCCAGCTGTTGAACAGCGCCTTGAACGTGGGGTTGCCGACGCTCTCGAACGGACCTCCGCGCCCGGCCTGGCCGGACGTGTCGGGGTAGAAGCCGAGGCGGCGCAGGGTCGCGTCATCGACTTGCGAGCTGACGCTGAGCGCCGCGGCAAGCGCGATCTGGCGCTCTTCCACTGCCTGCACTCGGCGGTCCGTCTCGGCGGCGAGCTTCGCGACTTCGGCGGAATAGCCGGCGCCGTGCGCGGCAGGCGCAATGCTGACCGCCGGAGCGGGCGCGAGGAAGCGCGCGGTCGCATAGCTCGACCAGCCGACGAGGGCGGTCAGGACAAGGAAAAAGACAGCCTGGACCGGAGCGGACAAACGGAAGCGGCGGAGCTGGGCGCCGTCGTGAACGAAGAAATCGCGATCGCGAAACAGGGTGCCGGTTGCTGCCAAGACCTGGGTCATCGTCCCCCGCTCCACAAATGCTGCCTTCCGCGCGCGAGGACGCGCGGCGGCCATTTTCCATTTTCAGGAGCTCCCCAGCCCCGGACCAATCCCGCGATTGCCCGTCGCGAATTCGGCGAGGTCGAGACTGTCCGCAGTTGGTTAACAAATTCAACCGGCATGCCCCTTGCGCGGGACGAGCCGTCCGGACCCTGCGATGAACCGTTCAATCGCTCTCGAAACAATCATGGCGACGAGGAAAATCAGATATTTGTGCGCCGCAGCATTACGCCCGATCCATAACTGTGGAGGAATCTCGTCCCTCGCCTTGCGAGTGCCACATTCGGCCTTACAAACAGCGGCGGGCCACGCCGTCCCAACGCGGCGCGCGCTCTCTGTGAGGAGAGTTACGTGACTGAGACCATCGACGCGGGTGCACAGGTGCGCCCGGCGAAACCCGACATCCGGCCCACCAGGCCGAATTTCTCGTCCGGTCCCTGCGCCAAGCCGCCGGGCTGGGACCCTTCCAAACTCGCGACTGAATCGCTCGGGCGTTCGCATCGGGCCAAGATCGGGAAGACCCGCCTGCAATATTGCATCGATCTGATGCGCGAGCTGCTGGAGCTTCCCGGCACGCACCAGATCGGCATCGTTCCGGGCTCCGATACCGGCGCGTTCGAGATGGCGATGTGGACGATGCTTGGCGCCCGACCCGTGACCGCACTGGCCTGGGAAAGCTTCGGCGAAGGGTGGGTCACCGACAGCGCCAGGCAGCTGAAGCTCGACCCGACGATCCTTCGTGCCGACTACGGCCAGCTACCGGACCTTACTCAGGTCGACTGGTCGAACGATGTCCTGTTCACATGGAACGGAACCACGTCCGGCGTCCGCGTCCCCAACGGCGACTGGATCGCCGACGACCGCGCCGGACTGAGCTTCGCCGACGCGACCAGCGCGGTGTTCGCCTACCATTTGCCGTGGGACAAGATCGATGTCGCCACCTTCTCCTGGCAGAAGGTCTTGGGCGGCGAAGGCGCGCACGGAGTCCTGATCCTCGGCCCCCGCGCGGTCGAGCGGCTGGAAAGCTACACGCCCGACCGGCCGCTGCCGAAAGTGTTTCGGCTAGTCTCCAAGGGCAAGCTCACCGAGGGCATCTTCAAGGGCGAGACGATCAACACCCCCTCGATGCTGGCCGTCGAGGACGCGATCTGGTCGCTCGAATGGGCGAAGTCGATCGGGGGTGCGCGGGCGCTTCAGCAGCGGTCGGACGCGAATGCCGCGGCGCTGGACGAGATCGTTCGGGACCGCAACTGGCTCGGCCATCTCGCGGTCGACCCGGCGAGCCGGTCCACGACCTCCGTCTGCCTGACGGTCGAGGGCGCCGACGCCGACTTCATCAAGGCCTTCGCCGGCCTTTTGGAGAAGGAAGGCGCGGCCTTCGACATCGCCGGATACCGCGACGCCCCGCCGGGCCTTCGCATCTGGTGCGGCGCGACGGTCGAAACGAGCGACATCGAGGCACTCGGCCCCTGGCTCGACTGGGCCTGGGAGCAGTCTTCCTAACCCACTCCGTTCGCCCTGAGCTTATCGAAGGGCTGTCTTTCACTTGAGCAGAAAAGGGCAGGGCTTCGACAAGCTCAGCCCGAACGGGATTTTTCACAATGACCGAACAGATCAAAGTCCTCATCGCCGACAAAATGGACTCCAAGGCCGCCGCCGTGTTCCGCGAGCGCGGCATCGAGGTGGACGAGAAGCCCGGCCTGACGCCGGACGAGCTCCAGGCCATCGCCCACGACTATGACGGCATCGCCGCCCGCAGCTCGGCCCGGATCACCGCGCCGATCATGGACGCCGCCCTCCCCCGCCTGAAGGTCATCGGACGCGCCGGCATCGGCGTCGACACCATCGACGTCCCCGCCGCCTCGGCGCGCGGGATCGTCGTCATGAACACCCCGTTCGGCAACTCGATCACCACTGCCGAGCATGCGATCGCCATGCTGTTCGCGCTCGCCCGCGAGATCCCGCAGGCCGACCAATCGACCCAGGCTGGCAAATGGGAAAAGAACCGCTTCATGGGCGTCGAGCTCGCCGGCAAGACGCTCGGCCTGATCGGCTGCGGCAATATCGGCTCGATCGTCGCCGACCGCGCCCACGGCCTCAAGATGAAGGTCGCCGCCTACGATCCGTTCCTGTCGCCGGAACGCGCGGTCGAGCTCGGCGTCGACAAGGTCGAGCTGGACGAGCTTCTCGCCCGCGCCGACTTCATCTCACTGCACACGCCGCTGACCGACCAGACCCGCGGAATCCTCAGCCGCGAGGCGCTGGCCAAGACGAAGAAGGGCGTCCGCATCGTCAATTGCGCGCGCGGCGGCCTGATCGACGAGGCGGCGCTGAAAGAGGGCCTCGAGAGTGGTCACATCGCCGGAGCCGCGCTCGACGTCTTCTCCACCGAGCCGGCCAAGGAGAACGCTTTGTTCGGAACGCCCGGCCTGATCTGCACGCCGCACCTCGGCGCGTCGACGACCGAGGCGCAGGTCAATGTCGCGATCCAGGTTGCCGAGCAGATGAGCGATTTCCTGCTCTTGGGCGGCATCACCAACGCGGTCAACGTGCCGTCGCTCTCCGCCGAGGAAGCGCCGCGCCTGAAGCCCTACATGGCCCTCGCCGAGAAGCTCGGCCGTCTGGTTGGGCAGATCGCAGGGACCGAAATGCGCTCTATCGACATCGAGGCCCAGGGCGCCGCCGCCGAGCTCAATATCAAGCCGATCACCGGCGCGGTGCTGGCGGGTGTGATGCGGACCTGGTCGGACACCGTGAACATGGTCAACGCCCCGCACCTGGCGAAAGAGCGCGGCCTCGGCGTCCGCGAAATCCGCAGCGAGGGCGAGGGCGACTATCACACCCTGGTCGGAGTTACGGTCGGCACCGACCAGGGTCCGAAGCGGGTCGAAGGCACATTGTTCGGCAACCGCGCGCCGCGGCTCGTCAAGATCTTCGACGTGCCCGTGGAGGCGGAGCTGACCGGCCAGATGATCTACATCGTCAACACAGACGCCCCGGGATTCATCGGCGCGCTCGGGACGACTTTGGGCAGGCACGGCATCAACATCGCCACCTTCAACCTCGGCCGCCGCGAAGCTGCCGGGGAAGCCGTCGCGCTGGTCGCCGTCGACGACCCGATCACGCCCGACGTCGCCCGCGAATTGCATTCGCTGCCGGGCGTGCTCCAGGTCGTGCCGCTGAGTTTTTGACGCGGGCGGACCGCTAACCTAGAGCCCGCGCGGACCTCAAAGCAGGACAGAAGCATTGGGTAACGTCACCGTCATCGGCGCGCAGTGGGGCGACGAGGGCAAGGGCAAGATCGTCGATTGGCTCGCCAGCCGGGCCGACATGGTCGTCCGCTTCCAGGGCGGCCACAATGCCGGCCACACGCTTGTCGTCGGCGACCAGGTCTACA
>Ga0213875_10002892_pt1 | contig 10030 bp, 7 predicted proteins | sample BarmaccomBMRX_R8_FD_160105 | JGI IMG/M metagenome (GOLD analysis project Ga0213875, IMG submission 160105) | Root-associated microbial communities from Barbacenia macrantha in rupestrian grasslands, the National Park of Serra do Cipo, Brazil - RX_R8 | ecosystem: Host-associated > Plants > Roots... | reverse complement strand
GCCGAGGTCGAGCTTGCCGTCGTGATCGGCCGCCCCGGCCGAAACATACCGGTCGATCGGGCGCTGGAGCACGTCTTCGGATACACGATCGTGAACGACGTCACCGCTCGCGACCAGCAGGTGCGGAAGCGCCCGGACGGTACGGTCTGGTACGCTCTGGGGGTCGGCAAAGTGTTCGATACCTCCGCCCCGACCGGGCCCTGTATCGTCACCGCGGAAGAGATACCCGATCCTCAAGCGCTGACGATCAAGTCGCGAGTGAATGGCGAGCTTCGGCAAGGCAGCACGACCGCCAACATGATCTGGAACGTCGCCCAGCTCATTCATTTCTTCTCGATCAGCATGACCCTACAGCCCGGCATGCTGATCATCACCGGAACGCCGAGCGGGACAGCCTGGTCGTGCGACGCCGAGCTGGGTGGACGGTGGAAAGGTCATTCGATCGATGGCGAAGAGATGGTCCCAGCTCGGGGCTATTTGCAGCCGGGCGACCGCGTCACATGCGAGATCGAAAAGATCGGCATCTTGGAAAACGTGGTGGCCGCCGCTGGACCGTCCAACTCGTCGAGCCAGATTGGTCCCTCAACCAAGGAGCACGCCCCATGGTGACTGTGACGCCCGTTCATCCGAAAGAGCCGCTCCCGGAATACAACATGCCGTTTCTGCCGGCAGTGACGACCGAGGGCGGCAAGATCGTGTGGGTGGCCGGCGTCGGCCCGATCCCGATCTATCACAAACATCCCCACGTACCGGCGGAGGAAGCCGAGTGGATGAGCGGCGGGTTCCGCGCTCAGTTCGACAAGACGATGGCAAACATTCAGGAGGTTTTGGCGGCGGCCGGCGGCAATTTGCGATCAGTCGTCAAGATGACCGTCTATCTGACGGACATGTCGCTGCAAAACGAACTGAACCAAGGAATCTTCGACTACTTCGGACGGGAAAATCCGCCGCCGCGGACCTTGGTCGGCTGTGCCCTCTCGCATGAATCGATGCTGATCGAAATCGACGTGACCGCGGTCGTCTGAGCAGTCGTCGCGTCCCTGATCGTGCTCGGGAACTCTCAAATGGGCTCGCAATCATGAGGCGACGGAAGGCGGAGATCGCAGGCGCGGGACTGGCGGGGATGGCGCTCGCGACCCGCCTTGCTCAACTCGGCTGGGATGTCTCTCTGCACGAGCGAGACCCCGACCTCCGGATGTTCGGTTCGGGCATTTGGTTGTGGGAGAACGGCCTTAAATCCCTGAAGATCATAGGCGCTTTCGATCGAACCGTGGCGAGGGCACGGCCGGTCCGCGAGTGGCGGATCGAGGATGGGCAGGGCCGCTTGCTGATGAGCAAGTCACTGGTCGGCCGCGACCGCCTGCTTCTTCCGCCTCGGGCCGATCTCTACGAAGCACTGATCGAGCGAGCCAACGCTTTCGGCGTCGAGGTGCACACCTCGTCTTCCGCCTCGGCCGTCAGACCGGATGGCGTGTTGGTGATGGAGAGTGGTGAGGAGCGCTCTGCCGATCTGGTGGTGGTCGCGGACGGTGCCAACTCGCGGCTCCGAGAAAACCTGCTCGCGACATCTTGGATCGACTATGGCGTGGAAGGCGGCTTCCGGCTGCTGATCGATCACCGCGAGGGCGACCCCACCGAGGTGATCACCGAATGGTGGAGCGGCAATTTTCGGGCGATGTTCAACCCGTGCACCGACGGGTCCGACTACATCTATCTGGGCGGGCCGGTAACCGAGCCCCGCGCACGGGAGGTGCCCGTCGATCCGAACTTTTGGAGTGAGAGATTTCCCGTGGCCAGGGACATGCTCCAGCGCGTTGACAACGCCAGTCGATGGGACCGCCTCGTCAACGTTCGTATCCATAAATGGTCCGAGGGCAAGGTGGCGATCGTCGGTGACGCTGCGCACGCGATGCCGCCAAATCTCGGGCAGTCGGCGAACATGGCTTTCACCAACGCCATGGCGCTTGCAATGCAGGTTGACGGCGGAACGGACATCCCCAGTTCGCTTCGTAACTGGGAGGCGCGTCAGCGCCCTCTCACCGATCACGTGCAGCGCTGGTCGTACCTCTACCAGTGGGTGCTGGGCCGGTGGCCGGAACGGGGCGAGAGCCTCCGGTCCGATCTGGTCCGTACGATCGCATCCATGCCGTGGTTCGACTCGGGATTGCTGCGCGGGGCGCGGCATATTCCAGACGGCTACGACTCGTCGATGGATTGAGGGGGACGGCCATGAGCTTTGTCGAACAGCGCATCGAAATGGAGGAGATGAGTATCGCCTGCTATCGCGGCGGTCGTGGATTCCCGCTCTTGCTGATACACGGCAGCGGGCCGGGCGCGAGCAGCACAGGATATTGGCGCGCCGTGTTGGAGCCGATGGCCAAGCACTTCGAGATCTGGGCGATGGATCTCATCGGCTTCGGAAGCAGCAGCCGCAAGCCGCGGCCACCCTATTTCGACGTTGATTTATGGATGCGGCAGATCGGGCGCGTGATCGAGCAGATCGGCGCGCCCGCGCTCGGGATCGTAGGTCATTCCATTTCCGCATCGTTTGCCTTGCGGATGGCTGCCGCAGATCGGCGCGTGCGGGCGGTCGTCACGACGGGCGCAATGGGCAGAAGCTTCGTGGCGAACGATGCGACACGGGCCGTTTGGACGCCGCCTCGCGACCGCTCCGAGCTGCGCCGCACGTTGCAGGGTACTGTCTTCAACAAGGAGCTGATCAGCGAAAGTTATCTGGATGCGAGAGAGCCGGTCGTATTCGACCCCGGATTCGTCGAACACTTCGGGTCGATGTTTCACGGCGACAAACAGCGTTACATCGATGCGGTCGTCCTCGGTGACGAGACCCTAAAGGCTGTCCACTGCCCCGTGTTGCTGATCCATGGTCGCGACGATGTCCCGTTTCCGATGTCCGTGTCCGTAGAACTTTCCGAGAGACTGGCTGACGCCGATCTGATGATCTTGTCGCGATGCGCGCATTCCATCGCAATCGAGAGGTCCGAGACGTTGGTCCGCGCTGTTGAAAGCTTCTTCAGCGAACACGCGGGCAACCCGGAGTGAGAGGATCGTGTTCGCCCGGTCCGCTGCCGTTCCCAGGATATGCTCGATCGCGAGATGGTAAGATGCCCGCGGACCCAAGGAGCCTTTGTGGATGACTCTCAACCAGCGCGTGTACGAAGAGATGAAAGGTCAGCTGTTGTCGGGCGATATCGCACCCTATCAACGGCTGAAGACCTCAGCGCTCGCTGACGTCTACGGGGTAAGTCTCAACGTCGTGCGTGAGGTCCTCAACCGCTTGGCCGGCGAAGGGCTGGTGCATCTAGAGCCCAATCTGGGCTTCCGGGTTCGCGGGCTGTCGCGCGAGGATCTGACTGATCTGGTGGAGCAGCGCATCTCCGTTGAAAGTATCGCACTGCGCAAGTGCATTGCACGGCGCAGCGAAGAGTGGCAGTCGCTGGTCCTCGCCGCGCATCATCGGCTCGAGAAGACCCCGTTGCGGCCGGAAGCTCGAGCGACGGAGCTAAACCCTGTCTGGTTGTCGCGACACGACGAATTCCATCGTGTGATGATGGAAGGCTGCGGCAGTCCCCGACTTTTCCGCCTCGTGCGGCTATTGGCCGACGAAGCCGAACTGTACCACCGCGCGCTGTTGCCGCAGATGGCACGCGATCAGGAGCTCAAGCACGAGCATCAGCTTTTTGTGGATGCCATCCTCGACGATGATTCGGACGGCGCTGTCGCCGTGCTTGTACGGCATTTGGAGGGCACGCGCGACTTGATGCTGCCGTTGCTGCCGGTGACCCCGACCAGCCAGAAAGCAGCCTGATGGTCTTGTCACGCAAAACGCCGTGCGAGGAGAAGTCGGGTCCTGGGACGGTAACCGACCGGGTGCTGGAGGCGACGCTTTATTCCAGCGCCGGGCTTACCGCGGCCGGTCTTGACAGCTCGTCGAGGTCGCGGCCTTTCGGCTCGAAGCGCAAGCCGGTCAGCGCAAAAGCGCCGAGCAGCACCGCGCAGAAACCGAGCGCCAGGAACGTGCCGGCAAACCCGATCGCGGCAATGCCGGTCGGCACGATCCAAGTCGTCAGCCCGACCATCGTCCGCGCCAGCCCGTTGCCGATCCCTTGTGCCCGCGCCCTCAAATTCGTCGGCAACAACTCGGTCGGCAATGCCCAAAACGATGATGCGCCGAACCAGATCAGGACCCCGTAGATCGTGTAGACGGCGACGAACAGCACGGGCTTGTCGATCGACAGAACCAGCACTCCCATGCAGATCGCGCAGCCCCATAACGAGATTGCCGACGACACGAGCCGGCCGATCCGGTCGATCGTCAGAAACGCCAGGATCGAGCCGATCAACCCGCCGACCCAGATCAGCATCCCGCCCTTCAGTGCCGCCGTCGGGCCCATCAGCCCGACATAGCGCAGCACATAGGGACCGACGACGCTCGCCGGCGCGCCGCATAACGGCGTCAACCCGACGATGATGATCGCCAGCGACGCCTGCCGCGTGTACGGCGCGCGGAAGATGTCGAGATACGAGCCGGTCGGCGCGGCAGCAGCAGCGACCGGCGGCACATCCGGGGCATCAACGCCGAAGGCCCGCATCGCCGCCGCGGCCTCGGCGTTGCGGCCTTGCGCGATCAGCCAGCGCGGCGATTCCGGCAAGGTCCGCCGCCCGAGCAGGATGATGACCGGCGGGATCGCGCCGAGGCCGAAGATCCATCGCCACGCCTCGTCCCCGAGCGTCGCGTAAAGCGCGAGCGCGACCGCCAGCGACGACAGCGCGCCGAAGGTCCAGGCGATCTGCGGCACCGCGCCGGTCCAACCGCCGCGGCTGCGGCGCGGCGAAATTTCGCCGAGAAATGTCATGCTGGTCGCGATGTCCGCGCCGATCGCGATGCCCAGCAGCACCCGCACGACCAGCAGCTGCGTGTAATCGGTGACGAAGGCTGAAATCAGCGACAGCGCCGCGAATAGCCAGAAAATATGAACGAAGACGACCCGGCGCCCGATCCGGTCGGCCGCGGCGCCCGCGACGAGCAACCCGGCGGCCGCGCCGAAGAATGCTGCCGCGCCGAGCAGTCCCGTCATCGACGGCGTCAGCGCGAATTTCGTGTGCAGGATCAGCAGCGCGCCGGCGATCGAGATCAGGTCGTAGCCGTCGACGAACTCGCCGAGCGCGATCAGGATCATCGCCCGGCGCCGCATCGGCGTGACCCGCGGCGCGGAGTCAAACGCCTGAAGTTGTAGCTGCGGCGCGCTCGCCGAATTCATGCGTTCTCCCAAATCCGTGTCGCCGTCGTCATCGAGGCGGGACGAGCGACCCCACGGCGGCTTGCCAGCTTGCCGAGCAGCCGGGCTCGGCAGTGTCGCAGCGCTGCGCCCAAGCCGGGAACGAGTGCTGCAGGAACGCTTGGCGCAGCAACTGCTTGTCCGCCTCGCCGACCGGCACTTCCCGCAGCGCGTAGGACTGGCCTGACGCACACTGTCCGGTGCCGGTCCCGCACGCGATGGCCTCGGCCGCACTGCGCTCCGAATACCGCCATATCTCGTCCTCCAGCGATCGGAAGGCGGCCTCGAGTCGCCGTTGCTGCTCCGCCGCCAGCCCGTTCCATTGGTTCAGCGACATCGCATAACCGTTGATGCCGAGCTGGAAGGGCAGGGGCAGCACGTGCGTCGTAGCGCGGGGCAGCTCGGCGGCATTTGCCGCGACCGGGCTCGCCACGGCGCAATCGACGGTCCCGACAGCCAAGGCGTCCTGCATCTCCGCCCATGCGAGCCGGACCGGGACCGCGCCGAACGATTGCACCACGGCAGCGAGATCCCCGCCGTAGACGCGCAGCTTGAGCCCCGCGAGATCGGCGAGACCGGAAACCGGTTTGCGGCAATACAAGATCTCCGGCCCGAACGGCCAAGCGCCGAGAAACTTGATACCGAAGGCTTGTTGGAGCTCGCGGTCGAGCACCGGCCCATAGGCGTCGGCGATCCGGCGCCCCGAGGCGAAATCGGGGCCGGCCCCGACCAGATCCAAGCCGAGCAATATCGGCGCGTCCTTGCCGCTCTGCGACATGCGGATCGAAGCGATGTCCACCTCTCCCGCGCGCAGCGCGTCGAACGGATCGCCCGCGGCAAAATGCGACCGGTCGAGCGGCACATAATCGACCGCCCCCGGCAACCCCGCCTGCTGCGCCAGGGAGCTGAAGAAAGGCTGCTCGAAACGGCTCTGGATTGCGCCGACATCCGCGGGCTGGCCCAACACTCGCAGCCTCGGCGATTGCTGCCCGACCGCCGGTACGACGGCGACCAAGGCCGCGACGAGACCGAGGACTCCGGCCAGGGCGGCCAGGCTGCCTAACCACGATCGGACGGCTGCGGTCGGGCGCACGGTCATGTCCTCCTCATTTTGCCGGGCATTGCGGACGCGCCGGGCGGCCCTGGACCGCGTTGAGCACGAAGGCGAACAGCTCGCTGGGCAGGTCGGTCTCGTCGTAGAACCCATCCGCGCGCGCTCGGCAAGCCTGCTCTGTCGTCACCTCGCGGGAATAGATGATGATCGGCGTGTCGGTCCGCCCCGCCGAGCCGAGTTCCCCTTTCAGCTCGTCGGCGTTGCTGCGGCCGGGCCCCGCGGCATTCCGTCCGTAATGCGTGATTATCGCGTCATAGGGCTGCGCGCTGCGCGCGAGCGCGTCGCCGATCGTCGTCACCGCGTCGACCCGTAGCCCCATCTTGTTGAAGGCGGCAGTTTCGCTGGTGTTGTTGTCGGGGTGCAGGTCCAGCCACAAGATTCGTTTCGGCGGTATTTTCTGCTCGACCGCGCCATCGATAAAGGCCATCAGCTCGGGGGTGATCGGGATCGTGTTGTGGCCGTTCTTGGGCGAGTCGACGGCGGCACGCACGACGTCCCATTTGGCGGTGGCGCGCACCAGGTCGCGCCGAGCGCGCTCGGCCGCGTAATAGGATTGCGCAAATCCGGCGGCGAGCCCCGCAAAGACGACAATGACGCCGATTGCGACGGTCCAGCGCCGCCGGGCCGCTGCGCGGCGGGCGGCGTGCGATCGCGCGATGAAGGCGCGCAAATCCGCCGCAAGCTCGTCATTCCAGCGCCGGTCGAGGTCGACGGCAGCCGCGAGATCGGGGTCGCGCAACAGCAATTGCCGCCGCGTTCGTTCTCCGGCGCCGGCAGCCAGCGCATGCCAGCGCCTCTCCTGCCGCTCGACGAGCGCCCGGATCTCCAGGTCGCGGCGATCCCGCGCCAACTGGTCGCGCGCCCGCGGCCAGCGCGCGATCAGGGCTTCGTGGGCCAAATGCAAGGTCGCGGCCTCGCCGTCGCCGGAGGCTACCAGCAGCCGCGCCGCGGTCAGCGCGTCGACCGCCTGCCGGGCAGCGCTGCCGGCCGGGAAATCGGTCAACGGCGCCGCCCGCGAGACGGCCGTCGCGGAATCGCCGCCGCTCGGTGCCGTGGCCAAGGCCCGCAACACGCGCGGGAGTGCCGCCTCGGCCGGCCCGGGAAGCGCGCCGACAACGGTTTCCGCGCGCGTCGTGATCGCGCCTTCGAGCCGGCCAAGCGCCTCATAGGTCGCATAGGTCAGGACGTGTCCGCCGCCCCGGACGATGTCTTGGGCGTAGAGCTCGTCAAGGGTGAAGGAAAGCAGCGGCAACACCCCCGGCTGCGCCGCGGCCTCTTCGGCCAGAACGGCGTTGAGCTCGAGGCCGCTCTGGGGATGCACCTCGAAAGCGAGCCCCGCCGCCTGCGCCGGCTTGCGGATCATCTCGGCCAATTCGGCGGCGGAGGGGGGCGGCACATCGAGCCGTGCATTACCGGCCGCCAGCGCGGTCAGCTCGGGATCCGCCGCTGCGATGTGCCAGAAATCCGCCCGCAAGGTGGCGATGACCCAGACCGCGCCCGAGCGCGCCAACCCGCCGAGCAGCCTGGTAAACAGCCGCCGGTCGGCCGCGGGGATCGCGTCGACCGTGAAGAGCTCTTCCAGTTGGTCGACGACCAGGATCAGCTTGGCGTCCTCGAAGGCGAGCAGGTCGCCGCTGCGGCGCGCCGCCTCGGTGACCCGGGCGAGCGCCGCGGCGAACACGAAACCGGGCGCCTCGGCCGTCGCGCGGAGGTGGGCCGCCAGCTCGGCGGCGGTCTGCCCCGGTGCCAGCAGCTCCGGAAGGCCGGTCCCCGCCGCTGCGGCCGCGGTCAGGCTGTCCACCAGACCGAGGATCACGTCGCCTGCCGCTGCGGCGGGACGGAACACGGCGCGGCGAAGGAAGCCCATTCCTTCGATGCGTTGCGGTTTCATTAGCCGCGGCACCAGCGCCGCCTTGACGAGCGAGGATTTGCCTGAACCGCTCGCCGCGCAAACCAGCAGAAACGCGGTGCCGTCGCGGGCGTTGGCGGCGAGTTGCTCGGCTGCGCGAGCGACCAGCGCGTCGCGTCCGAAAAAAATCGCGGCATGCTCGAATTCGTACGATTCGAGGCCACGGAACGGCGCCCCGAGATAGATCGCGGGCGTCTCCCCCGTGGCATGACTGGCCTGGTCCTGCACCCGCCGCTCGACCAGCTTGCGCAGGGATTCTTCGAGCCGGGTGGCGAACTCCTCGAGGCTGCCGTACTGGTCGTAAGCGGCAAGGAAGATGCCACGGTCGGCGAAATGGCGCCGCCAAAACGCGTCGAGAGCATCGAGCTGGGCATTACTCCGCGCCCGTGCGGCCGGGTCGAGCGGGTCGACTGGGGCGGGTCGGATATTGCGGAAGGCGAGCATGTCGGGCGCGTTGCGGTTGCGGGCCGCCTTGAGCGCCTCCTCGTATTCCCATTCCGTCCCGGTGACCGGGGCGCGGTCGTCAATGCCGCGATAGGAGCGCATCGCGGTCTTCTCCGGCAGCGGCGTGCCGAGACGCGACCATAGGATCAGGATGACGATGTCGAATGCGCTCGGCGGCTCGATCGCATCCTGGAACTGGCCCGATGCGAGCAGCGGTTCGTGTTCCCAGCGATAGCTTTCGATCGCAAAAAACCGCCCGTAATCCTGCGCCAGCTTGTCGATGACCAGCGCCGCCCGCAACCGCTCGTCGGGAACGTCCCCGGGCGAGGAGATGAAGATCCTGAGCCGCTGCGGCATGTGGCGCGAAACCCGGATTCCCGCCCTTTTCCGGTGGCATTACACGAAGGCGCTGTGTCGATTGCAAGTGTCGGCGCTCAAAGCCGAGGATTACGCAGGCGACTGCAGGAGATCTGGCGGCGGCGGATGCGGCGCGTTAAACGATGCGGATGTCCCGGCTGACCGCCCTGCGGCGCGCTCTGGCGGCGCTCGCCATTGCCCAGTCCTTAGCGGCGGGACCGGCATGGGCGGAGCAGCCGAGCTCGGCCGAGGTGTCCGGCCGCATCGCCGGAATCGGAATCGCGCCCGCGCCTGCGGGGTGGAAGTCCGAACACCCGGGCGATGAGCGCCTCGTCTACACGATCGACACCGCGACCGGGCGGATCGCGATCTGCGGCGATTGCGAGGGCGAATGCCGCTCCCCCAGCGCCAGCCTACGGCTGGCCCGGGGAAGCCGGCCCGGCCGCTTTGCCGGCTTCGCGATCGCCGCTCCGAGCGCGGCGTGGCGGGCCGCTCACCCCGCGGACGAGCACGTGGTCTACTCGGTCGACACCGCCACCGGACAAGTGCTGGTTTGCGGCGATTTCGAGCAAATTTGTGCGGTCGCCCCGAGCCCGCCGCCAGCGGCGATCGCTCGGCCGGAAATCATCATCGTGTATCGGCGGGCCGATTCCGCTGCGATCACCGGGCGGATCTACGACCGGCTCGCGGCGCGCTACGGCGCGCCGGCCGTCTTCATGGACGTCTACAGCATTCCGCTCGCGACCGACTGGCGCCAGGCGGTTGCCGAAGCCTCGCTGAACGGCGCGGTGATCCTGGCCGTGGTCGGGCCCAAATGGCAGGGCCCGGGCCCGGACGGCCACGCTCGCATCGACAACGACGACGATCCGGTGCGCCTGGAGCTCGAAATTGCGCTGCAGGCCGGCGTCT
>Ga0213875_10002891_pt1 | contig 10031 bp, 8 predicted proteins | sample BarmaccomBMRX_R8_FD_160105 | JGI IMG/M metagenome (GOLD analysis project Ga0213875, IMG submission 160105) | Root-associated microbial communities from Barbacenia macrantha in rupestrian grasslands, the National Park of Serra do Cipo, Brazil - RX_R8 | ecosystem: Host-associated > Plants > Roots... | reverse complement strand
GTGCCGATGACCGGCCGCTACCGCAACGTCTTCGAAAGCGTGCTGGAAACCTACAAGCCGACCATCGCCGCGCTGAACGGCCCGGCGCTGGCCGGCGGCTGCGAGCTGGCGTTGGCGTGCGACCTGCGCCTCGCCGCCGACCACGCTTTTCTGGGCATGCCCGAAGTGAAGATCGGCATGGGCGCGAATTTTGCCTCGGTGCTGCTGCCGCGGCTGGTGCCGCGCGCGATCGCGCTGGAGATGCTCTACACCGGCGAGACTATCTCGGCGCAGGACGCGCTACGGCATGGCCTTGTCAACCGGGTAGTGCCGAAGGCCGAGCTGGCGGACGCCACGGAGAGATTCGTGCGCGGCATCGTCGCCAACGCGCCGCTCACGCTTCGCCGTTACAAGGAAATGTCGACCAAGGGCTGGGAGCTCTCGGTGCATGCTGCGCTGCGGCTGAACGCCGGCCCCAACCCCTATCTCAGCGAAGACCGCGAGGAGGGCATCCGCGCGCGGCTGGAGAAGCGGCCGCCGCGCTGGAAGGGCCGCTGAACGGCGCTCAGGCGCCCAGCCGGTCGGCCAGTTCCTCGACGCTTCCGGCGACCACGTCCCAGTCGCTTTCCGCACGCAAGTCGGTCGTCTGCCCGGGTCCGTGCTCCTGCGGGCGGGGGATGAAGGCCGTGCGCAAGCCGAGCGCCCGCGCCGCCGCGAGGTCGCCGTTATGCGCAGCAACCATCAGCACCCGCGACGCCGGCAGCGACAGCAGGTCGCAGGCGCCCAGATAGGTCTCCGGGTCCGGCTTGTAGTGCCGGAACACGTCCGAGCCGAACACCGTGTCCCACGGCAGGTCGCTCGCCTTCGCCATGTCCACCAGCAGCGAGACGTTGCCGTTGGACAGCGGGGCGATCACGAAGCGGCGCTTCAGCCGGTACAGGCCCGGCGTCGTGTCGGGCCAGCCCTGCAGGCGGTGCCAGACATGGTTGACGTGGTCGAGATCGGCTTGCTCCAGGTTCGCTAGCCCGAAGCGCGGCGCCAGCGCCTCGAGCGAGGCGCGGTGCAGGTCGTCGAGCCTGGTCCAGGGCCGCTCGCCACGCCGCACCCGATCCATCGACGGGCGATAGGCGGCGCGCCAGGCATCGGCCAGCGCCGGCCAGTCCACGTTGAGGCCGCGCTGCGCGCCCCAGGCCGAGAGGTCGGCGACCAGGCTGCCGCGCCAGTCCACGAGCGTGCCGAACGTGTCGAAGATGAGCGCCCGAACCTCCTGCATCACGACCGCATCCATCAGCCGCGGCCCTCGAAGAACTCCTTCACCTTGGCGAAGAAGCCGTCGGTGTCGGGGCTGCCCTTGCCGTCCGCCTCGGCCTGGAACTCTTCCAGCAGCTCGCGCTGGCGGCGCGTCAGGTTGCGCGGCGTCTCGACGGCGACCTGGATGTACATGTCGCCGCGCGCGGCGCTGCGCACCGCGGAAAACCCCTTGCCGCGCAGCCGGAACTGGTCGCCGGTCTGGGTGCCCGCCGGGATCTTCACCTTGGCCCGGCTGCCGTCGATCGCCGGCACCTCCACCTCGCCGCCGAGCGCGGCGGTGGTCATGTGCAGGGGCACGCGGCAGAAGATGTGCGCACCGTCGCGCTGAAAGATCGGGTGCGGGCGGATCGCGACGTGCACATAGAGGTCGCCCGCCGGCGCGCCGTTGGCGCCAGCCTCCCCCTCGCCGCGCAACTGGATCCGGGTGCCGTCCTCGACGCCAGCCGGCACCTGCACCTGCAAGGTGCGCTCGCGCTGCACCGTGCCGCTGCCGCCGCAGACGCGGCAGGGATTGCGGATCACCCGCCCGGTGCCGCCGCAGCCCGGGCAGGTCCGCTCGATCAGGAAGAAGCCCTGCTGCGCGCGCACCTTGCCCGCACCGTTGCAGGTCGGGCAGGTATCGGCCTGCTTCTCCTTGCCCTCGGATCCCGTGCCGGCGCAGGCCTCGCAGGCGACGCGGGTCGGCACGCGGATCTGCACTTTCGTGCCGGCGAACGCCTCGGCGAGGTCGATCTCCACGCCGTGGCGCAGATCGGCCCCCGGCCGCGGCCCGCGCTGGCCGCCGCGCCGGCCGCCCATGAAGTCGCCGAACATCTGGTCGAAGATGTCGCCGAGTCCGCCGCCGGCGGCGAAGTCGAACCCGGCGCTGTGACCGCCGCCGCCCTCGAAGGCGGCGTGGCCGAACCGGTCGTAGGCCGCGCGCTTCTGCTCGTCCTTGAGGACGTCGTAGGCCTCGCTGGCCTCCTTGAACCGCGCCTCCGCCTGCTTGTCGCCGGGGTTGCGGTCCGGGTGGAATTTCATCGCGAGCTTGCGGTACGCCTTCTTCAGGTCCTCGGCGTTCGCGTCCCGGGCCACGCCGAGCGTGGTGTAGAAATCCTGCTTGGCCATTTCAGGAATGCAAGGCCAGGGGCGCCGCCCCTGGACCCCGCTGGGGCCAGCGGCCCCAGGCCTCCTCACTCAAGTCAAGGATTGCAAAGGCCCTGCCTTTGCCGGGGGTCCAGGGGGGAGAGCCCCCTGGCCTTTCTTGCCTGCGCCTCACGTTGCCCGTCCGGCGATCAGGCAGACTTCTTCTTGTCGTTCACTTCCTCGAACTCGGCGTCCACCACCTTCTCGCCGTTCGGGGCGGCGCCGGCCGGGCCTTCGGCCTCCGGCGGCGCGCCGGCCTGCTGGGCACCCTCCTGCTGCGCCTTGTACATGGCCTCGCCGATCTTCATCGCGGCCTGGCTGAGCCGCTCGGTCGCCTGCTTGAGTGCCGCGGTGTCGCCGCCCTCCATCGCCGAGCGCGCCGCGGCGATCGCCGATTCCGCCTCGCCCTTGTCCTGGGCCGAGATGCGCTCGCCGTGCTCCTTCAGGTTCTTCTCGACCTGATGGACCAGTGCCTCGGCCTGGTTGCGCGCCTCGACCTGCTCGCGCCGGGCCTTGTCGGCCTCGGCGTTGGCCTCCGCCTCCTTGACCATGCGCTGGATGTCGGCGTCGGACAGGCCACCGCTGGCCTGGATGCGGATCTGCTGCTCCTTGCCGGTCGCCTTGTCGCGGGCCTGCACCGAGACGATACCGTTGGCGTCGATGTCGAACGTCACCTCGATCTGCGGCACGCCGCGCGGTGCGGGCGGGATGCCGACCAGGTCGAACTGGCCGAGCGCCTTGTTGTCCGCGGCCATCTCGCGCTCGCCCTGGTAGACCTTGATGGTCACCGCGGTCTGCCCGTCATCGGCGGTGCTGAACACCTGCGACTTCTTGGTCGGGATCGTGGTGTTGCGGTCGATCAGCCGGGTGAACACGCCGCCCAGCGTCTCGATGCCGAGCGACAGCGGCGTCACGTCGAGCAGCAGCACGTCCTTGACGTCGCCCTTCAGCACGGCGCCCTGCACGGCCGCGCCGATCGCCACCACCTCGTCAGGGTTGACGTTGCGCGCCGGCTCCTTGCCGAAGAACTGCTTTACCGCCTCGATGACCTTTGGCATGCGGGTCATGCCGCCGACCAGGATCACGTCGTTGATCTCGCCCGCGGTCACGCCGGCGTCCTTCAGCGCGGCGCGGCAGGGCGCCATCGTGCGCTCGATCAGGTCGTCCACCAGGCTTTCCAGCTTCGCCCGGGTCAGCTTCATGACCAGGTGTTTCGGGCCGGAGGCGTCGGCCGTGATGAAGGGCAGGTTGATCTCGGTCTCCTTGGAGGAGGAGAGCTCGATCTTGGCTTTTTCGGCAGCCTCCTTCAGGCGCTGCAAGGCGAGCTTGTCGCGGCGCAGGTCGATGCCCTGGTCGCGCTTGAACTCGTCGGCCAGGTAGTCGATCACGCGCGCGTCGAAATCTTCGCCGCCCAAAAACGTGTCGCCGTTGGTGGATTTCACCTCGAACACGCCGTCGCCGATCTCGAGGATCGAGATGTCGAACGTGCCGCCGCCGAGGTCGTAGACCGCGATCGTGCCGGCGTGCTTCTTGTCCATGCCGTAGGCGAGTGCGGCGGCGGTCGGCTCGTTGATGATGCGCAGCACTTCAAGGCCGGCGATGCGGCCGGCGTCCTTGGTGGCCTGACGCTGGGCGTCGTTGAAGTAGGCGGGTACGGTGATGACCGCCTGGGATACCTTCTCGCCGAGATAGGCCTCCGCCGTCTCCTTCATCTTGCCGAGGATGAAGGCGCTGATCTGGCTCGGCGAGTAGCGCTCGCCGCGCGCCTCCACCCAGGCGTCGCCGTTGTCGGCGCGCATGATGGAGTAGGGCACCAGGCCCTTGTCCTTGCCGACCAGCGGATCGTCGTAGCGCCGGCCGATCAGGCGTTTCACGGCATACAGGGTGTTGTTGGGGTTGGTCACCGCCTGGCGCTTGGCGGACTGGCCGACCAGGCGCTCGCCGTTGTCGGCGAAGGCGACCATGCTGGGCGTGGTGCGGGCACCCTCGCTGTTCTCGATGACCCGGACGTCCTTGCCTTCCATGATGGCGACGCAGGAGTTCGTGGTGCCGAGGTCGATGCCGATGACCTTGCCAGAGGTGGAGCTGGAGGCTGGGCTCATGGGTGTCTCCTTTGCAGCGGAAGCCAGCGGCCCGAAGCACCGCCCGCTTCCCCGAGGGTGAGAGAGGATGGCCGGGATGTATTGAGGCAGGGGCGGCCGGGCAAGGGCCGGCTGCACGAATCTTGGGCAGGCCCGTCGTGAACAGACCAGAACGTGGCGGGTGGGGTCACGCGGAAGCGGGGGTGGTGGCCTTCGCCACGACGACCATCGCCGGCTTAAGCAGCCGGCCGTTCAGGGTCCAGGCGGAGGTCCAGGCCTGCATGACCGTGCCGGGCGGATGCGCGTCGCTCGGCTGCTCGGCCATTGCCTGGTGCAGGTTGGGATCGAAGCTGGCCCCCGTAGGATCGTCGCGGCGGATGCCGTTGCGTTCGAGGACGGCGAGCAGGTTGCGCTCCACGCCCTCGAACCCCTCGCGCAGTTTTCCGACGATCTCGGGCTCCCCGGGCGAGGGCGGCGGCAGGCTGGACAGGCCGCGGCGGAGGTTTTCGGCTGCCTCGACCACGTCGGTCGCGAATTTCTGCACCGCGTACTGGCGCGTCTCGTCCACTTCGCGCCGGCCGCGGGCGCGGACATTGGCGATCTCCGCCTCGCTGCGCATCCAGCGGTCGCGCAATTCTTCCTTCTCGGCTTCCAGTTCGGCGATGCGGGCCTGGGCGGCCTCGAGCCGCTGCTCGATGGGCAGTTCGGGGGCGGCCGCGTCGGCCGGAAAATTGTCCTGCTGGAGGGTCGGATCGGTCTCGTTGTCCATCATGCCCGAGGGGGTCTGGTCAGGATCGTTTCTCATCGCGCCCTCAGGTAAGATGGCCCGGCGCCCGGCACAAGCGCGTGCCGGGCAGAACCTCGCGCCTTGCGTCGCGCGTTGCCGCAGCCCATCCTTTCCGTATGACCGTCTCTGACGAGGCCGAGCTGAGGATCAGCGTGTCCGAAGCCCGGACCGACACGAAATTTGCCGAGTTCCTCGGTCGGACCGAGGCCGGATTCCAGACCCTGCGGGGCGAGATGCAGACCGGGTTCGCGTCTTTGCGAGGGGAAATCCAGGCGCTGAACGTGCGGGTGGATGCGATTGAGAAATCGACGGCCGGGTTGCGGACCACCATTATCGGCACCGGGATCGCCACCGTCGCCGTGCTGATCGCGGTTCTCGCCTATGGCCAGACCTGGTTCGGCATCGGGGTGTCGGCGCGTGAGGTGATCCGCGCCACGATCGCCGAGTACCAGATCGCCCATCCCGAGCCGGCCCAGCGCTGACCCCGCGCGGTCAGCCCAGCAGCCGGCCGATCACCCGCGCCGTGTAGTCCACCACAGGAATGATCCGCGCGTAGTTGATGCGCGTCGGGCCGATGACGCCGATCGCGCCGACGATGCGGTCCGCCGCATTGCGCGCCGGCGCCACCACCATCGACACGCCGGAGGCGCCGAAGAGCCCGCTCTCGGCGCCGATGAAGATGCGCACGCCGTCCGATTGCTCGACCAGGTCGAGCAGCCGCAGCATCGTCTCCTGTGCCTCCAGCCGCTCGAACAGCACCTGGATCGAGGACAGCCGCTCGAGCTGGGTGATGTCGGAGAGCAGGCGCGCCTGGCCGCGCAGGATCAGGCTGGCGGCGCGGCCCTCGCCGGTCCAGGTGGCGAGCCCGGCCGCCACCACGCCGGCGGTCAGCCCATCGAGCTCGGTGCGGTTCGCGGCGATCTCTTCCGCCACCAGCCTTCGCACCTCCGGCAATGTTCGCCCGGCGATGCGGCTGTTCAGATAGTTGGCAGCCTGGGTCAGCGCCGAGGGCGGCAGGCCGGCCGGGATCTCGATCACCCGGTTTTCCACCTGCCCCTCGGCGTTCACCAGCACCACCAGCGCCCGCCCGGAGCCCAGCGCCACGAACTCGATGTGCCGCACCGCGCCCTCGGTCTTCGGCGCGAGCACCATGCCGGCGGCGGCGGAGAGGCCGGAGAGCATCGTGCTCGCCTGCGCCAGCGTGTCCTCGAGGCTGCGGCCGCGCGCCTCCAGCGCCACGGCGATCGCCTCTCGCTCCTCTTCGTGCAACTCGCCGAACTGCAGCAGCCCGTCCACGAACAGGCGCAGCCCCTGGTCGGTGGGCAGCCGGCCGGCCGAGGTGTGCGGGGCGAACAGCAGCCCGGCCTCGGTGAGGTCGGCCATCACGTTGCGGATGGTGGCGGGGGAGAGCGCCATCGGCAGGATGCGGGAGAGCGTGCGGCTGCCGACCGGCTCGCCGGTCTCGACATATTGCTCGACGACCTCGCGCAGCACCGCCGCGGCGCGGGCGTCGATGCCCGGGGGCAGCTCCGCGGGGCGGCGCAGGCCGGAAGGCGGAGTTGCCGGCTGGTCCATCCGCGGCGAAGGTAGGAACCTCGCCCACACCGGTCAATTCGCGCCCCCCCGGCTCGCTGTCCGGTCCCGCGCATTCAGCTGCAGCCTGCGCCACGCCGTCAGCTCACGCATCGCCGCCGCCCGGGCGGCGAAGCGCAGCAGCACGCCGGCCAGCACGCTCACCGCCCACCACCAGGCGACCTGCTGGGGCAGCCAGCCGGCGAGACCGAAGCGCATCGACCACATCAGGAACAGCGCAGCGGCCGCCGCGCCCAGTACCGCGCAGCGGGCGGGGCCGGCCGGCATCCCCCGGCCGAGCGCCAGCAGGCCGGGCAGGGCGAACAGCAGGAACACGGCGCGGTAGCGGATGCTCGCGTGCGCGAAGAAGCAGCCGCAGACCAGCAGTGCCCCCATCACGAGGAACAGCCGGGTGCGCGGCAGCAGGCGCGCGTCGGCCCCGGCGAAGCCCGCGTCTCCCGCGAGACGCGCGGCGCCGCCGAGCGATGCCGCGCACAGCAGCGCGAGGAGCGCCCCCGGCAGCCAGGCCGGGGCCCAGCCCAGCAGCACGCTTGCCGCGATCGCCGCGCCGTGCGGCAGGATCGTCGCGCCGAACATGTCGCCGAAATAGTTGGGCCCGGCAATGTTCGGCGCCAGCTTGCGCAACTCCGCGTGGTAGGCGAGCACGAAGCCGACGAGTCCGGCGCAGCCGGCCAGCGCGATCGCCAGCATGTCGCGCAGCCGCTCGCGCAACGCCACGACGAACAGCACCAGCGGAAAGAATTTCAGCAATCCCGCCCCGAAGACCACGGCGTAGCCCGCGGCGCGCAGCGCCGGCGCGCGCAGCCACAGGCGGCCGGCGGCGACCGCGAGGGCGAAGATCAGCAGATCGGTGTTGCCGCGCTCGAGGCCGAACGCCGTGACCTGCGACAGCGTCGCCGCCAGCAGCAACGCGCCGTCGAGCCGCGTGGCGGGGCGCGGCAGGAAAAACAGCGAGAGCAGGAAGCCGAGATCGACCAGCAGCCCGAACCGGTCGCTCCATCCCAGGCCGGTCGGCAGCGGCAGGCGCAACCACAGCGGCGAGTAGTCGTGCAGCCGGCCCAGCGCGTCGCAGGGATTGACCACATAGACGTCGATGCCGCGTCGCCAGCAGTCTATCTGGGCCAGCACGAACTGGGTGTCGAGGAACGGATAGCCGAACGGCTGCTCCGGCACGCCGAACAGCCGCAGCAGGGCGGAGTACGCGCCCGGAGCGTATCGGTAGAGCCCGGCGGCAAGCGCGAAGGCGAGAAGTGCCGCGAGCGGCACGGCGGCTGGCCCGGCACGGCACGTGACACGCCGTGCGGCGTTGCGGATCAGTCCGGCACGGCTGCTTGCAGGCATGGACCTGCCCGGAGGGACGCGCCGCGCAGGCTGGGGGAGAATCTTGTCGGATTGGTTAAGCGGTCACCTCACGCGACCGGGCGCACCGGCCGCAGGCGCCGCGGCAGGTAGCTCGATGCGTCCTCCAGCGGGGCCCCCTTGGCCACGGTGCAGCCGGCATAGGCGCCGCTCGCGTCGTGGTACAGCGCCCGATGGCCCGCGAGGTCCGTCCACTCCAGCCCGATCTGGTGATAGTGGAACTGCAGCGCCCGCCGCCGCAGGTCGGAGCGGTTGGCCGCCGTGTAGTGGTGGATCAGGCTGTGGAACACCAACGCGTCCCCCGGCTGCATCGGCAGCGCCACACGCTGCTGCGTGTGCACGTGCTCGGGGCGGATCGTGCAGAGATTGATGTCCTCGGCGGGGATGTGCGGCACCGGGCCGCGGCGGTGCGAGCCCGGGATCACCTGCATGCAGCCGTTCTCCGGGGTTGCCGGGTCGAGCGCGATCCATACGCCGAACACCAGGTTCGGGTCGCTGCCGCGGAAATACGCGGCGTCCTGGTGCCACGGCTTTTCGCCGCCGATGCGCGGCGGCTTCACCAGCGCCATCTCCTGCAGCATCACGCGGCCGCGCCCCATGATCTCGTCCAGCGCCGCGTGCAGCCGCGCCGACATCGCCGCCCGCAGCAGCGCCGGCGATGCATCGGTGAAGTCACCGAACTTGCGCACCCGGTCGATCGCACTCGCGGCGACCGCGGATTGCGCCTCCAGCGCGACGAACGGGGCGTCGCCGCCCGGCGGCGCAGCGGCGAGCGACGGTTCCTCCGCCAGGGCAGAGAGTGCCCCCAGGCACTCCGCCACGTGCGCGGCGCCAGCACGCCGGGCAGCACGACATAGCCGTCGCGCCGGTACGCGGCGATCAGCGCCGCGTCGAGCGCGCCGGCCGGACCGTCCGCCGTTTGTGCATCCACGGGCTTCCTCCCCAATCGACAGAAGCAGCATACTCGTCCCACCGGCCGCGGCCCAATCCGCGGCCCAATCCGCGGCACAGCAAGGGAGGCCGGGCATGCGCATCGTGCCGAACGGGGCGATCCTGGGGCGACGGTCGAGGAGCTCGATCCCGCGCCGCCCATCCCTATGTACTGAGCTGCCATTCATCGCGAGGTCAGCATGCACGCGCTCGACAATTTTGCCCTGACCGGCAAGGCCGCCCTGGTGCTCGGCGGCTCCGATGGCATCGGCCGGCAGATCGCGCTCGGCATGGCGCAGGCCGGCGCGCGGGTGTTCCCGGTGGGCCGGAGTGCGGCGAAGGTGGAGGCGGTCGCCGCCGAGCTCCGCGCCACCGGCCAGGACAGCGGCGGCTACGCCGCCGACCTGACGCGCCCGGAGGAGATGGACCGCGTCTTCGCGGACGCGATCGCGGCGAGCGGCGGCCTCGACATCCTGGTGAACTCCCAGGGCATCACCATCCTCAAGCCGGCGGAGGAGGTGACGCGCGCGGATTTCGACGCGATCCTCGCGACGAACCTCACCAGCGTGTTCTTCGCCTGCACGACGGCCGGGCGGCACATGCTCGGGCGCGGTGACGGCGCGATCGTCAACATCGCCTCGCTGGCGGCCGAGCGCGGCATGCCGCTTTCCTCGCCCTACACCGTCAGCAAGCACGGCGTGCTCGGGCTCACGCGCACGCTGGCGATCGAGTGGGCGACGCGCGGCGTGCGGGTGAACGCGATCTCGCCGGGCTTCTTCATGACGGCGCTGAACCGCGAGAAGATGCGCCCGGAGCGCAAGCAGGCGGCGCTACGCCGCACGCCGATGGCGCGGTTCGGCGAACTG
>Ga0213875_10002890_pt1 | contig 10036 bp, 15 predicted proteins | sample BarmaccomBMRX_R8_FD_160105 | JGI IMG/M metagenome (GOLD analysis project Ga0213875, IMG submission 160105) | Root-associated microbial communities from Barbacenia macrantha in rupestrian grasslands, the National Park of Serra do Cipo, Brazil - RX_R8 | ecosystem: Host-associated > Plants > Roots... | reverse complement strand
AGGCTCCCGTGCCGGAAATGTCTGGTCCGGGCCTAGAACGAGGCCTTCCCGGCGGCGTAGACATCCTGTGGGTGCCGAACCGGTCATCCACGGCGGTGACCTGCAACATCCCTGGATAGTGGCCATCGGCATGATCGTCGACCGTGGCGGTACGACTGCTGTATCTGATCTTCCGACAGCTCATAGCTTGGCTGGGACTGCTGGCTCGCAGCGCACAATCAAAGAACGCGGAAATCCTCGTGCTTCGGCACGAGGTCGCCGTGTTACGCCGCCAGGTCAGCAGACCGCGACTGTCCTGGGCGGACCGGGCAGTGTTCGCGGCCTTGACCCAATTGTTGTCTGCCGTTTGTCGACGGCATCGCATCGTCACCCCGGCCACGATCATGCGGTGGCACCGCGACCTGGTCAAGCAGCGCTAAACCCAGCCCCGACGTCACCGCACCAGCGGCCGGCGTACCCCACCCGAGCTGCGCCGGTTGGTGCTGCGGCTGGCCGCCGAGAATCCCTCCTGGGGTTACCGGCGGATCCAGGGCGAACTCGCTGGGCTGGGCTACCAGATTGGGCAACTACCGTGTGGTCGATTCTCCAACGGGCCGGCATCGACCCTGCTCCGCGCCGCGACGGGCCCAGCTGGCGGCAATTCCTGCGCGCGCAAGCCCGAGGCGTTCTCGCCACCGACTTCTTCTGCGTCGACACGCTGCTGCTGCAGCGGCTGTCTGTGCCGTTCGTGGTGCAACACGCGACCCGTCGCGTCCACGTCCTCGCAGTCACCGTCCATCCCAGCGGCGCCTGGGTGGCCCAGCAGCCACGCAACTTCCTGATGGACCTCGGCGACCGCGCAGCCGAGTTCAGGTTGTTGATCCGAGACCGCGACAGCAAGTTCACCGGCGTTTTTGATGCCGAGTTCGCCAGCGAGGGGATTCGTATCCTGAACACCCCGGTCCGGGCACCTCGAGCGAACGCAATCGCCGAACGATGGATCGGAACCCTCCGCCGTGAACTGCTGGACCGGACACTGATCGTCAACCGCCGCCATCTCACGGCAGTACTGACCCAGTACGTGGCGCACTTCAACAACCATCGCCCACACCGCGCGCTGGCCCAAGCAGCACCACTGACGTCACTACCACCACCTGCATCCCCATCCCAGCTTCAGCTCCAACGTCGCGATCTGCTCGGCGGGGTGATACACGAATACACCCAGGTCGCATGACGTGGATGACCAGTTCGGCACCCACAGGGTAGGATCGTGTTTCGATAACGCGCAAGCGGAATCGTTCAATGCCACGTTGAAGGTCGAGCGAGTGAACCGAACTACGTACCCAACGCGTGAATACGCTCGCAAAGATGTGACACGCTACATCGAGTTCCGCTACAATACCAAGCGGCTTCACTCGGCGCTGGGCTACCGAACCCCACAAGAAGCTCGTACCGACTACCAGAATCAGCGGCAGGCGGCCTAACAACACGAATAATATCTATCCGGAAAACGCGGGGCGGCCCACAACTCGCACCAGCCCAAGCCGAAACCCAACCCCCACCAGTGATCAACCTGGCCGACCATCAGATCCGCCGCAGACCCGTCCTCGGCGGGCTCACCAGTGAGTATCAGATTGCAGCGTGACCACCACCACAAGCGCCCAAACCGCAGGTCAACCCCACAATCCAATATTCGAGCCCCACAGGCAGCGAGAGCGCGGTCCTGTGCATTCTCGGGCTCTACGTCAATGATCTGCTGCGCAGGAAAATTTCGATACGGCACGCCATCACAACAGTGAGGGTTATTCAGGCGAGGTAGTTGATCATTGTTTCGTCGGCGTGTCTACATAGCGGACGGTTCGTTTTTCGAAAGAATTGGGTTACCACACTCAATTCGAGAAAAACGAACCGTCCGGGATGTATCATACAACAGGGCTCACTCGAGACCAAATTGTGGACCTGTGCGCTCGCGCGCAGACCGTGAACGACGCAGCACGAGATGACAAGAAAGCTACGTGGCCGCCAATTCTGGGGTTGTTTAAGTCCGTGGTGGTGACCTTGACCTATCTGCGTCGAAATCGGGCTCAAGCTGAAATCGGGGAAGCATTCAACGTGTCACAATCGACGATCAGCCGAGCGATCCAGGCCGTGACACTGCTGCTCGGCGATGTGCTCGCAGAGTATGTCCCCACGGCCGATGAACTGGACGCACAGACCCAGTACCTGGTGGACGGGACGCTGCTGCCCTGCTGGTCGTGGGCGTCGCACCCCCAGCTGTACTCCGGCAAACACAAGACCACCGGCATGAACGTTCAAGTCGCGGCCACCCTCGCCGGTCGCCTGGCCTGGATTTCCGATCCGGTCGACGGCAGCCGGCACGATAACCACTGCCTCAACACAGCCAACGCGCTCATCGGTGTCGATCCCAAAAACTGGGTAGCTGACAGGGCCTACGTTGGCAACGGCATGATCACCCCGATCAAAAAGCCAACCCATCGCGACTTGCTGGACTGGGAAAAAGAATTCAATAAACAGGTGAACAAGATCCGATGGGTCATCGAGCAAGTCATCGCTAACCTCAAAACCTGGCGAATCCTACGCACCGACTACCGTCGACCCATCGACACCTTCTCCGCAACCATCTCAACCGTTATCGCCTTGCACTTCTACGCTACCGCCTGAATAACCCTCAGTGTAATTCTGCCCACGCCAGAAGGAGAGTAAAAGGGTGTGATTAGCCGGGACGGTCGTTGCCCACGTGGGTCCCTGGCTGGGAAGAACGATCGACCTGCACGGTAGGACGGCCTGCGGTGGTGGTGTTGTCGGCCACCGTGCATCCGGTCGAGCCCTCGGTGATTAGTACTGCTCGGGTCAAATTCGGCCCGGAAAAGATGTTGTCACGCACCACAACACGCGGCCAGCGCCGCACGTTGACCGCTTGGGCACCGTTGTTCGCGCACAGGTTGTTCTCAAAGACAATCGAAGACACCCCAGACGGGGCGCCGGCGTTACCGCTCTGGTCACCGGTGGCGATCAGACACTGCGCATCGACATTGCGACAGGTGTTCCCCGCGATAACCACATCGAAGGTGGGTGGTTTACCGTTGTCCAAAGTCTGGAAACAGTCCGGATGCGGCGGATTGGCGTAACCCTGAGCGGAGATATCGAAGATGGTGTTGTCGGTGATCCGGTGCCCGGTGCCGTAAAACCGCATCCCATCAGCGTCACCGCCATCGACGGCCACCGTGTCGCTGATGGTGTTGGCGTGCACGGTGATCCGCGACCCGGTGATGTCGATACCGTTCGTGGCGACATGGCGCATCGTGTTGAATTCGATCGTCGCATCGGTGCACGAGTCACAGGTGATCCCCCCTTGACGCGTGTCGTGCACGGTGTTGTTCCGGGCGGTGACTCCGGTTCCCTCCAGCAGCACCCCAGCGCCACCGGTGACCGTAAATCCCTCCACCGTGACGTAATCGGCCCTGATCTGCACCTCGCGCACCGTGCCCCCATCCGAGACCAGCCGGATCGGCGCCGCGGCGGTACCCGATCGGATCATCACCACAGGAGAGTCGGCGAGGTCATCGCCGGAAAAACACACGATGCTTCCCGGAACTGCAGTGTTGAGCGCAGCCCGCACCCTGTCAGGCCCGGTGATCGTGTCAGTGCAGTCGGCCGGCAGGGCTTGGTGTCGCTGCCCGGCTGGAGGGCTCTGGCCCGGCTCGGGCTCGCCCTCGCCAGCGGGAGGTCTCTGACCTGCGGAGGTGCAACCCCCCGCAAGCACCGCCATACCGAGCAACGGCACAAACCAGCCCACAACTGGCGCCGCCTTCACCACGGCGGCCACAAAATTGCGAACACGGCCCCACACCTACCCAGGTGACCAAAGACGAAGATAAGCCCACGGCTCATCAGGATGGGTACTACGGCGAACGATGGTTAGCACCCTTCCCCGAAACCGGTCAGCTACCGCCACAAAAAACGCCACCCGCACGCCCAGTCAAGGCCCACCTGCATTCACCCAACCAGAGCACCGGTTTCACGCGATGCGGCACGGTACCACCCGCCACGAACACCTTCTTGGTCGCTGGTTAGACGCACGAAAAGCGCTCACCAGCCGCCACCAGATTCGGGTCTGGGATGCACCTAACCCGGCCGGCGGCATCGTCAACTTGACGAGGTTCGGTGGGTCTGGGCCACTAAGGACTTGGGGAGATGGTCCGAGCCGGTGCCGTTCAGGCTGCGGTGGCGATGCCGGTGACCTCGTTCCAGGTCGTGAACCGCCGGCTCATCTCGGTTCGCCACTCCATGCCCGACATCAGGTGCCGGCCCGGACGGAAGTGCGAGGAGATCACGCCATGCGCCGAGCAGAAGCGTTGCGCCTGGCCGGCGGAGTGGAAGCACTTCATGGTCCGCTCCCGTACTCGTGTGGGTTGGTGGGAGTTCTCGGCTCGATTGTTGAGGTACTTCGACCGGCGATGCTTCGCCGACGCCGCGGTGGGCGACCTGGTAGCTGCCCAGCTTGTCGGTGACGATCACCCGAGGCACGTACCGTAGGTGCTTGAGCAGCTTGCGGAAGAACTTCTTCGCCGCGACTGCGTCGCGGCGGCGCTGCACCAGGACGTCGAGTACGACCCCGTCCTGATCGACGGCTCGCCAGAGGTAGTGTCCAACACCGTTGATCTTGACGAATATCTCGTCCAGGTGCCACTTGTCGCCCGGGCGCGGCCGTCGGCGCCGCAGGGCGTTGGCGTAGTCCTGTCCGAACTTCTGGGTCCACTGTCGGATTGTTTCGTGCGAGACCACTACGCCACGGCGAGCATCAGCTCGGAGACATCTCGCAAGGACAGGGCGAACCGGAAGTAGAGCCAGACTGCGTGGCTGATGATCTCGCCCGGATACCGGAACCCCGCATACGACGCCGCAGGTAGCCACTCACCGCGATCCTCCCAGCCACCCCTGCTAGCCAAGTTGACGATGCCTGGAAGATCTCCCTGGGCCCGTCCGGCCAGTCGTCCCGGCTCATCGGGGCGACGATGGCTTCCCCGTAGGCGATGCCCGCGGACCCGGTCGGGATGTTGGGCGGCCCAGTCGAACCCGAGGGCGGAGCCCCAGTCGTGCAGCACCAGGATGGCGTTCTGCTCGATGCCGAGCTGCTCCCATAGCGCGAATAGATACTCGCGATGCTCGAGGTAGCTGTAGCGGTCCGGGCCGGAGGGGTCGAGCTTGTCCGAGTCACCCATGCCGATCATGTCGCAGGCGATCAGTCGCCCGAGGCCCTCCAGGTGTGGCATCACGTTGCGCCACAGGTACGAGGACGTGGGGTTGCCGTGCGCGAACACGATCGGGTCACCCTCGCCGATCTCGCGGTAGGCCATCCGATAGCCGTTCACGATCGCGGTTTTCTTGTCCGGTTGCAGCATGAGTCTCCGCGGGGCAGTGTCAGGAGTCGATACGGAGGTGGCGGAGTTTTGCTGGGGTGGCCACCAGGTCCAGTGCGGCGATCCGGCCGTCGACGATGGTAAAGCCGAGTACCGAGATGGGGTCGTCGCGGGTGCTGAACAGCACGCCGACCGCGCCGTTGACCAGCACTGGGGCGGCGAACGAGACGAACCGGGGCGCGGTGTTGAGCACGTGCTGGGCCACCGTGTGCGCCCCGGACAGCGCCGGTCGTCCGTCCGGTCCGAGGTCGAAGCGCAACACGACATCCGGCGCCAGCACCGTCAGCAACGCCTCGAAGTCACCGGAGCGGGCAGCGGCCAGGAACGCGTCGACCACCCGTCGTTGCAGTGCCAGGTCGCTGTCGGGTCGCGGCGCGGCCTGGACCCGGCGGCGGGCTCGGCTGGCCAGTTGGCGAGCGGCCGCCGGGGTGCGATCCATGATCGTCGCGATCTCGTCGAAGGACACCGCGAAGATGTCGTGCAGCACGAACGCGAGTCGCTCGGCCGGGCTGAGGCTCTCCAGCACGATTAGCAGCGCCAGGCCGAGGGTGTCGGCGAGCTCGGCCTGCTGGTCGGGTCGCTGCTCTAGGGGCTCCTCGACCAGTGGTTCGGGCAGCCAGGTTCCGACATAGTCGATACGGCGCGCCTGGCGGGCTCGCAGCATATCGATACAGATCCGGCCAACAACGGCGGTGAGCCAGCCGCGCAATTCGTTGATTGTGTCGGCGTTGCTGCGCTGCAGCCGTAACCAGCATTCCTGCACGGCATCGTCAGCCTCACTGACTGAACCCAGCATGTCATACGCCACGGCACGCAGATGGACACGATGCTGCTCGAACTGCGCGGCCAGCCAATTCGGCTCAGGCATCTGACTCCCCGATCTGAAATCTCCTCAACTCCTAGGACGAATCGTTCGACCTGAATGTGACATACCGCGCTACGTCACACCCGGCGGCTGGCGCTCGTCCTAGGGAGTAGTGAGGAGAAAGGAGAGCTACGCCATGTCGGCACCCACGGCACCCCCCCAATCCATCGCCGCGCTCACCGAGTTGTTGGAACAGACCAGGAAGGCCAGCGGCGGGCGGCTGTTGGCCCTGCACACCGACCTGGCGCGCTCACCCGCGGTGCTCGCGGCGTACTTGGGTGTGCGCCGAGCGGGCGGTGATTACCGAACGCTGGCCCCGACGGTGCGAGCGGCGATCATGCTCGCGGTGGGGGCAGCCAATGACGGCACCTACTCCCAGGCGATCGCCACCCAGCTCGCGATCAGCGTGGGGATGAGCCCAGAACAGACCGTGGCGGTGCGTACCGGGCAGGTCGCCGACGCCCATCTCGCGGCGCTGCTGGCGGTGATGCGGGAGGCCCCGGTGAACACCGGTCGGGTCACCGACGCCGCCTGGGCGGCCGCCACCACCGCCGGGTGGAGCACCGAGCAGCTCATCGAAGCGTTCGTCTTCCTCGCGCTGACGGTGTTCGTCGACTACTTCACCCACTATGCCCGCACTGACCTCGACGTCCCCCCGGCTCCGCCGGTACCTAGCGAAGGAAGCATCCGATGAGCGCGCTCACCCCGCTGCCCCGGCCAGCCTGGTTGCCGCGGGAACGGTGGCCCTTCCCCACCGCAGCGCTGGCGACACCGGTCGGGCAGATCGCGGTCACCGACGTCGGTGAAGGGCCAACGCTGCTGTTCGTCCACGTTGGGTCGTGGAGCTTTGTCTGGCGCGACCTGCTGGTGGCGCTGAGCCCGCACTATCGCTGCGTCGCACTCGACGCCCCGGGCAGCGGCCTGAGCTCCCGCCCGGAGGTGGTGGTGAGCCTGGAGGCCGCCGCCCTCGCGGTGGGCGCGGTGATCGAGGGGCTCGACCTGCGGGAGATCACGCTGGTCATGCATGACGTAGGAGGACCGGTCGGGCTGGCGGCAGCTGCCCGGCAACCGGAGCGCATCACCGGCCTGGTCGCGCTCAATGCCCTGGGTTGGCGGCCCACCGGCGCGGCGCTGCGGGGGATGCTCGCGGTGATGGGCAGCGCGCCGATCCGGGAGTCGGGCGCGCTGCTGGGCTGGGCGGCGCGGCTCAGCGCCTCGGCGTTCGGTGCCGGACGCGCATGGACCGACGAGGACCGTGCCGTGTTCCTGGCCGGGATGGACCGGCCGTCCCGGCGTAACACCCACCGCTACCTCCGCGCGCTGCGCACCGAGAACGACCTGCTCCAGCAGGCCCACGCAGCGTTGCGCGGTCCGCTGTCCCGGCTGCCGCTGCTCACCGTGTTCGGCTCACGCAACGACCCGTTCGGACTCGGCCGCACGTGGAAGCAACTCTTCCCCGACGCCGAGCAGCACCTTATTCCCGGCGGCAACCACTACCCGATGGGCGACGACCCGGCCGGCGTGTCCACCCTCATCCGGCGCTGGCACAGCGCCCACGTCCGCACAGCCGGCCAACCTCAGCGCTCGACCCACCAGAGCAGGTGAGCCACATGTCCTATGCCGTTGCTACACCCTCAGCGGACCACTTCCGCCAGCCCCGCACCCGCCGTCTCGGCGTGGTCGCCACCGCCGCCATCATCACCAGCCTGGCCTGGCTAGCCGGTCACCTCGCCGGGGTGGACTACCTCGTGGTGACACCGCTGAGCGCCCGCCCGATCACCCTCGGCCTGGTCGCTGCCGGCACCGCGGCCGCAGGATCAGCAGGCTGGGCGCTCCTCGTCTTCCTCGAGCGGCACACCCGCCGCGCGCGGGTGATCTGGACGGCGCTCGCGCTGGCGGTGCTCACGTCGTCCCTGGTGCCGATCTTCGTATTTCCGGCCGACGCGCCCACCCGGGTCACCCTGGGCGTGCTGCACTGCCTCGCCGCCGCCATCCTCATCCCTGGTCTGCGGCACGCTGGTCTGCGGCACACTCGGTGACGATCGCACCTCAAGGGAGACCAGAGCATGCTCGATCTGCACGACGTCGCCGAACTGGCAGCGACCAACGGACACCTCGCCATCATCTCCACCGTCCGAGCCGATGGCACAGTCCAGGCATCGCTGGTCAACGCCGGAGTCAGTACCCACCCCACGACTGGACGCACGGTGCTGGCTCTCGTCGCAGCCGGCCGGGTCAAACTGGCCAACCTGCGCGCCCGCCCCAACACCACCCTGACCTTCCACCACCGCTGGAACTGGATCACCGTCGAAGGCACCGCCGAGCTCGCCGGGCCCGACGACACCACGCTCGGGCTTCGCCCCGACGAGCTCACCGCGTTGCTCCGCACCATCTTCACCGACGCGGGCGGCACCCACGACGACTGGCCGACCTATGACCGCACCATGGCCCAGCAACGCCGCGCCGCAGTGCTGGTCCAACCCACCCGGATCTACAGCAACTAACCGATGCCGACCCCTCGCCAGGCCCAGCCCCACGAACTCAACGACCTCGTCGAACTCGCGCACGCGTTCTACCTCGAGGACGGCTTCGCCACCCCACCCGAGCAGCTGCGCGCCAACCTGGCCAATCTCCTAGCCGATGACAGTGCCCGCGTCGCGGTCATCGACAACGACGGCGGACAGCTGCTCGGCTTCGCCATCACCACCACCAGCTTCGGCCTGGAAAACGGTCCAATCGCCGAACTCGAAGACCTCTACGTCACCCCCGAATCACGACATGCCGGCCTGGGCCGCGCCCTCATCGCCGACAGCACCACCTGGGCAAGCCGACACGGCTGCACCTACCTGGAAATCGTCGTCACCGATGGCGAGCAATACACCCAACTCATCCGGTACTACCACACTGCGGGCTTCAGCCACCCCCGCACGCTGCTTCGCAAACGCCTCTCCTGACGACTAGTCGAAAAGACTCGCCGCGCTCAGCTTTGGCGATCAGCGACGCTGGGTGGGGTGAATCGGTCGCCGTAGCGGTCGGCGAGCTCCTTGGCTCGGGCGACGAATCCGGTCAGACCCCCGGGGCAGCCGTTGATGAACTGCACCACGCCGCCGGCCCACGGCGCGAACCCCATCCCCGTGATCGAACCGACGTTGGCGTCGGGCACCAAGGTGATCACGCCATCGTCGAGGCAGCGCACAGCCTCCAACGCCTCGATGACCAGCATCCGTTCTTTCGTGTCCGCGAACAGCATCACATCGGCGGAACGGACCAAATGCTCAGCCAGGCCAGGCCACAACCGCACCCGCTTCCCGGCCTCGTGGTCTTAAGAACCCAGCTCCGCCGGCCCGCCCGAGACGCTGATATTCCAACACCATCGCGTCGACGATCGCATCAACGGGATGCAAGATCCAGCTGTCGGCGAGCCCATGCGGTGCTCGCGGTTCTGGTCGATGTCGAGGGACGGCTGCGCGACCTCTCACTGGAGAACAGCCATACGCGAGCGTACTGGAGGCCATCGCCGATGCACTCGCTGCGAAGGCGGCCGAGCTGCGGGTGGATGACTCGCCCAACGATGTAGGCGAGGTCGCCCGCCATCGCATACTCGAAATAGCTCGCCGCCGTCTCCCAAGGGAGGAACACCGGGTTCTTGCGGTGGTTGCAACACCGTTGATGATCAGAGGGTGTTGCTGGGTATGGCAGTGTTTTCAGACCGGATGGTGCCGGAGAAGGTTCAGGCGTTTTGGGCGGCGTT
>Ga0213875_10002889_pt1 | contig 10043 bp, 10 predicted proteins | sample BarmaccomBMRX_R8_FD_160105 | JGI IMG/M metagenome (GOLD analysis project Ga0213875, IMG submission 160105) | Root-associated microbial communities from Barbacenia macrantha in rupestrian grasslands, the National Park of Serra do Cipo, Brazil - RX_R8 | ecosystem: Host-associated > Plants > Roots... | reverse complement strand
TTTGTCCAGCTCGGCGCGGAAATTCTGGCGGCCCCAGCCTTTTGCCAGCAACACGTCGCCCACCTTGATCTTCAGGCCGCGGAATCCCCGTGAGGCAAATGCCCTCGCTGCATCCGCCATCGCTTCGGGCGTCTTGTGATAGAGATTGGTCAGCATTTCCATGCGTGTGCGGTGGGCGCCGCCGAGCAGCGCGTGCACCGGCAGGCCGCGTGCCTTGCCGATCAAGTCATACAGCGCCATGTCGACGCCGGAGCGCGCACCGCGGCCACCGGGCATGCCGCCGCCCACGCGTCCTTCCATCGCGTGGTGCGCCATCGCCGGGTTCAGCGCGTCCCCGCCGCGCAGCGCATCGGCGTAGAGGCGGATGCAGGCCTCGATCTGTTCGGCGGTCTCGCCGAGATACCAGGTCTGGCTGCTGACCTCGCCAACGCCGTACGTGCCGTCCTCGGCGGTGATCTTGACCAGGAAGCTGGGCATCTGGCTCGGCCAGACATATTCGTCCTCGCCCCAGGCCTCCTTGACGACTTTTGGATAGAGCCGGAACGCTTCCACCGCCGCGATCCTCATGCGCCTTCTCCCATGCCAAATATCCGTCGCCGTTCCGGCAGCAGTCCCTTCGGCCGGAACATCATGATGACCGTGATCAGCGCACCGATGAACGTCAGCCGTAGCGCCGACAGCACTTCCGGCGGGATGTGCACGACCGTGCTGAGAAACCGCGTGCCGACGTAGAGTGTCTGCACCAGCACGGTGCCGACGATCACGCCCGTCGGGTTCCCGCGTCCGCCGACGATCACCATTGCCCAGAGCACAAAAGTCTCGACGGGCAGGCCGTCATCGGGGCTGATATAGCGGTTCAGCAACGCGTAGTACGCGCCGGCGAGCCCGCCGATCGCCCCGGCGATGAACATCGTCTCCAGCTTGAACGCGAACACCGGTTTGCCGAGTGCCAGCGCCAGCCGGTCGCCATCGCGGATCATGCGAATGGTGCGTCCGAAAGCGGAGGCGCCGATCAGCCGCATCAGCAGATAGACCGCGAGCGTGCTCGCCGGCACCAGCCATCGGAAGCCGGGCACCCGCACCAGCACGGTGCTGCCGCCGGCGCCGCCGCCGACCCACTGCTCGTTCAGCACGAACAGCCGCACAAGCTCGGCGAGGGCGAGCGACAGGATGCCCCAGTAGGTGCCGCTCATGTTGCGCACGGTCAGCGCGAGTAGCATCCCGAACAGGCCGCCGGCGAGTGCGGCGATCGGCATCGCGAGCCAGGGCGAGAGGCCGGCGTTGGTCGCGATCGCGGTGGCGTAGCCGCCGACAACGAGGAACGCGACCTGGCCGAAATTGACAAGGCCGCACCAGCCGAGCTGCAGGTCGAGGCTCAGCGACAGCATGGAAAAGATGCAGCCGACCATCAGCAGGTAGGCGGCGAAGCTGAAAAGCTGTTCCATCCGTCAGATTTCTAGTGGTCCGATCGCTGCAGTCGGTTCCCGACTGCAGCGTGAATCGGCCCACGAGCAGACTTTCTGGTGGTGCGATTCACGATGCAGATGGCGCACCGGCCGATGGTCGGGCCCGCGATACGGGGAGCCATCTGCATCGATCGCACCACTAGCGCGCCGACGGCACGGGCAAGATCACCACCAGCAGGGCCGTGCAGGTCCACGCGCCAACCTCAGATCAGCTCGCGCCGCGCGAGACCGCTCGGGCGGAGCAGCAACAGCACGACAACAAGCGAATACGCTACCGCCGGCTTGTACGACGCGGGCAGGCTGATATTTCGCCCGGCTTCCGCGAGACCCAGCGGTGCGAGAATCCCGCTCCAGTCGAAATTGATGCCGATATTCTCCGCGAAACCGACGATCGCCGCGCCGATGATCGCGCCGTAGAATGAACCGACGCCGCCGATCAGCACCACGCAGAACACGGGAATGATCAGGTTGAAGCCAAAATAGGGATCGAGCTGCGTGTCCCAGGCGATGAACATGCCGCCCAGCCCGGCGAATGCGGTGCCGATCAGCCACACCGCGCGGATCACCAGGTTCACGTCGATCGAACTGGCCTGCGCCAGATCCGGGTTCGTCGCCGTCGCCCGCATCGCCTTCCCGAGGGCCGTGTATTTCAGTAGGGCGTGAAACGCCAGGAGTGCCAGGCCCGCGACGACGATGATGCCGAGCTGCGGCGCCGTGATGCGCGCGCCGAACAGGAACAGCCCCTTCTGCAGGCCGTAATGATATCGCAGGAATTGCGGCCCGAAGATCGCTTGCACGGAATACTGGATCGCCAATGACAGGCCGAGCGAGCCGATCATCGGCGTCAGGTCGTCGGTGTTGCGCATCACGCGAAAGATCGCCGCGTCGATCAGCACGCCGAACCCGCCCATGGCCAGCGCCGCCGCGCAGAACGCGACCCACAGCGGCGCCCCGAGGCTGACATTGACGACCCAGGCGAGATAGGCTCCGACCACTGCCATCGTCGCATGCGAAAAATTGGCAAAGCGGAGGATGGAAAACGTCAAGGTCAGGCCGAGCGCGATAATGCCGAGCTCGGCCGCCGAGATGACGCTGCTGACCAGAACCTGGGCGACGTTCATGACCGTTCCGGCCCGGCGAGGATGCCCCCGCCGAGCCATCCCGTTCAGCCGTACAGCTTCTTGAAATCCGCATCCGAGGGCGCGGTGTCGCGCGGCGCGCCTTCCTCGCCGGCGTAGCGGAACACCACGACGTTGCTCTGGCTCCCTTTCGGCGTGTACGAGACGAGCTTGCCGCCCTTGAAAGTCTGCCCTTCGCCCTGGTCGGCCGCCTGCTTGCCGTACTGGTTGAAGCCCTTGTCGCCCTGCCCGGAAATGCCGAGGCAGTGATACGCCGCCGGCCACATCATGTTGCGGATGCGCGTGGAATCGAGCGAGTTCGCCATGTTGACGGCGATCGCCGCGATCCACACCGCGTCGTAGAAAGGTGGCGCCCAGGCGTCCGACGGCGGCTTGCCGAAGCGCGCGGTGAATTTCCTCATGAAAGCGTCGGCGCGCGGCCCGGCGGTGACGTAGTTCAGGCCCTTCATGCCCTCATTGAGCTGCGGATCGAGGGTGGCGTATTCGCTGAGATTGTAGCCGTAGAAAGTCGAGTAGTCGGTGACACCCATCTCGTAGAGCTGCTTTTGCATCACCTGCGCATCGTTGTCATACACGTCGGTCAGGATGGCATCGGGCTTCGCGTCCATCAGTTTTTGCAGCTCGGCACGGAAGTCGCCGGCACCGACCTGATAGAGCATGCTGTAGACCCAGTTCTCGCCGAGCTGCTTCGCACGGTCGCGGCTGACGGAATCGCGGTCCTGGCCGATCGGGTTGTTCTGGAACAGTCCCGCCATCTTCAAGGTGGGCTTGTCGGGGTGGTCGGCCTTCACGAAATCGACCAGCCCCGCGGCCTGATCCGCCAGGCCCGCGACGGCGAAGCAATACGGCCCGACGGTCTTCAGCTTGTTGGTGGTCGCATCGGTGACCCAGACGACCTTTTTCTCATTGAAGACCTGGCCGCCCGGCAACGCCGTGCTGCTGGAATAGCCGCCGACCGCGAGCGGCACTTTTTCCACGTCCGACAGCAGGTTGGCGGCGTCGACCGCCGCCTTCGGGCGTCCCTCGTCGTCCTGCACGACGAGTTTTACGGGCCGGCCGAGCACGCCGCCGGCGGCGTTCACCTCCTCGGCGGCGATCTGCATGCAGCGATAGGAATCGTTGCCGGCGACCGCACTGGGACCGGTGAGTCCGATCAGCACGCCGAACTTTACCGGTTCGCCGGATTGTGCCGCCGCCGGACGCACGCCGGCAGCCATCGTCGCGGCGATCAGCGCGCCGCCATAGCCGCCGAATTCCCGTCGCGAAACCATGTCTTCCTCCCCCTTTTTGGGCCCGCTCCTGATGGCGCGGCCGGCCGGTTCGGCGGGACGACCGCGGTCTGGATACGGTATAAACTCGGACCATCAGCGTCCACGCCAAATCGTGCTTACGGCGCAACGGCCTCGGCGCGGCCGCCAAGATAGGCGATCCGGATGCGCTCATCCGCCAAGACCTCGTTCGCCTTCCCATGGAACGCCACACGCCCGGTCACCAGCACATAGGCGCGCGAGGAGATCGCCAGCGCACGCTGGGCGTCCTGCTCGATCACGACGATCGCCGTCCCCAACGCGGCGATCCTCCGGATGTAGGCGAAAACCTCGTCGGCCCGCGCCGGCGACAGGCCGGCCGACGGCTCGTCGAGGAAGAGCAGGCGCGGCGCGACCATCATCGCGCGCGCCATCGCCAGCAATTGCCGCTCGCCGCCGCTGAGCGTGCCGGCACGTTGTGCGTCACGCTCGCGCAGCACCGGAAACAGCGCATGGATGCGCGCGAGCCCGGCGGCGATGTCGCGGGCCGGCAGCCGGTAGCCGCCCATCTCGAGGTTCTCCCGCACGGTCAGCGGCCGGAATACGTTGTCGAGCTGCGGCACGTAGCCGATGCCGCGCCGCGCCCGCGCGGTCGGCGACAGCGCGGTGATGTCCGCGCCGTCGAAGCGCACGGCGCCCCGCGTGGTGCGCACATAGCCGAGCAGCGCGCGCACGAAGGTGGTCTTGCCGCAGCCGTTCGGTCCGAGGATGGTGACGACCTCGCCCGCGTCGCAGGCGAAGTCGACGCCGTGGATCACCTCGTTGGCGCCGTAGCCGGCATGCAGCGCGTCGACGGCGAGCAGACCCACGACGTCATCCCTCCGGCCGGCGGGAGACGCCTAGATAGCTGTCGAGCACCCTTGCGTCGGTCCGCACCGCGTCCGGCGTGCCCTGCGCGATCACCCGGCCGGCATCGAGCACATAGACATGGTCGCAGAACTCCTGGACCACCTGCATGTTGTGTTCGACGATCAGCAGGGTGATGCCCTCGTCGCGGTTCATCCGCCGCAGTGCTTCGACGATCACGCTGATGAGCGTGGGATTGACGCCGGCGGTCGGCTCGTCGAGCAGCGACAGGCGCGGGCGTGCCATGAACATGCGGCCGAGATCGACCAGCTTCTTCTGCCCGCCCGAGAGATTTCCGACATACTCGTCGGCCACCGCCCGCAGGCCGAGCAGGTCCACCACCTCCCGCGCCCGCCGGAGGATCGCGCGCCCGCGGCCCCAGCCGAGTGCCGCGGCCGGCCGATGCTCCTGCTGCTCCGGCGCGGCCGCCAGCAGGTTCTCGATCGTGGTGAGCCGCTGGCCGCCTTCGGACATCTGGAAGGTGCGCATCAGGCCGCGCAGCGCGATGCGGTCGGGCGGCAGGCGCTCGATGCGCGCGCCGCGATACAGCACCGCGCCGGCGTCGCAGCGGCGAAACCCCGATATGACGTCGAACAGCGTGCTCTTGCCCGACCCGTTGGGACCGATCAGGCCGACGACCCGCCCGGCCGGCACGGCGAGGCTCACGTCCTGCAGCGCCCGCAGCCCGCCATAAGCCTTGCACACCGCGCGCACATCCAGCAGGTCCGCGTCTGCCGCGGTGCCGGCCGGCGGCAACTCAGGCGGGCCCGCGCCTGGCGCGCGGCTTCATGGAGGCAGCGGCGGCGCGCGGCGACGGCGTCCGGCGATCGCCGCCGGCGCGGGTGCGCGGCGCGGCGCCGCGTGCCGGGCGACCTGGCGTCCGGCCGCCGGCGCCGCAGCGGCGCGCCCGGGTGCCGAGCGATGCGCTTCGAGGAAGCGGACCAGCGCGGTCCCCGCGCCCATGATGTGCTTGCGCAGGAACTTGCAGGCGGCCTCGGTGCGTCGGCCCCGGCAAAGTGCGAGGAGACGCCGGTGGTCCCGGCGCGCGCGCTCGATCTCGGTCGCAAGCTGCAGGTGCAGGCGCAGGTAGCGATCCACGTTGAAGCTCAGGTTCTGCACCAGCCCCATGGTCAGCGGCCGGTTCGCCGGCGTGTAGAGCGCCGAATGATAGCGCCAGTTCAGCTGGCCCCAGAGCCGCACCTCCCAGCGCGCGAAGGCGTCGTCGAACGCCTGCAGCACCGCATCGGCGCGGCTGAAATCCGCCTCCGTCATGTTCGGGATGGCGCGGCACAGCAGGTCGCATTCCAGCAGCGCGCGCGTGTCGAACAGCTCGCGGATTTCGCTCGACGACAAGGCCGAAACGATCGCGCCGCGATGCGGGAAGAAGGTGACGAGCCCTTCAGCTTCCAGTTGGCGCAACGCCTCGCGCACCGGGATCCGGCTGACCTGGAGCAAGCCGGCCAGCGTGTCCTGACGAAGCTGTGCCCCCTCAGCCAGCTCGCCGCTGAGGATCATTTCGCGGACCGCGTCGATCACCTGCTGGGCGATAGATTGCGGCTTGGCCCGCTGCTGCACGCGCTCGATGAACACGCCGCCTCCCGCCCCTGCCCGACTTCGCCATGATTGCCGGAGCGCCTGTACTGCGCAACCCGTTGCATGCGTACGCTCGGCGCGGCGACATCGCGGCCCTGGCCTAACTCCGGGCTTCCCAGCATGCTCCGTCCGGCGCACCGCCGACCCGTGCGGGCGCGCGGGGAGGGACACCGATGATACGATGGACGACACTGCTGCTGCTGACGCTGCTGCTCCTGCCGGCGAATGCGCGGGCGCAGGCGACCGGGCAGGCGCAGCCGCCGGAGCCGGCCGGATCGCGGCTCCAGGCGATCTTGCAGGCGGGCACATTGCGGGTCGGCCTGACCGGCGACTATCGGCCGTTCTCGATCGTCGACGCCGGCGCGCCGGACGGCATGACCGGGATCGACGTGGACATGGCGGCGAGCCTGGCGCAGTCGCTCGGCGTGAAGCTGCAGGTTGTCCGGACGAGCTGGTCGAACCTGATGCCCGACCTGCTGGCGGGCCGCTTCGACTTGGCGCTCGGCGGCATCACCGTCACGCTGGCGCGGGCGCGCACCGCGTTCTTCTCCGCCCCCGTCATGACGGCGGGCAAGGCGGCGATCGCCCGCTGCGCCGACGTGGCGAAATACCAGACCCTGGCGGCGATCGACCGGACGGAGGTCCGGGTGATCGTCAATCCCGGCGGCACCAACGAGAGCTTCGACCGCGCCAGCCTGCACCAGGCGCAGATCGTGGTGTTCCCTGACAATGCGAAGATCTTCGACGCGCTGGCCGCCGGGCAGGCCGACGTGATGATCACCGACGGCGTGGAAACCAAGCTGCAGGCCAAGCTGCACCAAGGCGCGCTCTGCCCGATTCACCCGGACCAGCCGTTCAACAGCTCCGAACTGGCCTACATGATGCCGCAGGACCCGGCATGGCAGCAGTATGTCGATCTCTGGCTGCGCGTCAGCGATGAAAGCGGCGAGCACCGGCGCATCGTCAGCAAATACCTGGACTGAGCGATGCGGGCCGAAGCAGGGCGCATCAGCGGCCGATGGCCCCCGCTTCCTCCTTGGCCTCGAACCAGCGGCGGAGGCGGATGTAGCGGTGCGATTCGGCCATGCAGACCTCGCAATAGACCTCCTCGTCGGCGGCCAGGTGCCCGAATTCCTCGTCGGTGAATTCGCATTCCGGGCACTGGAACTTCCAGGCCCGTTCGACCGATGGCCGGCTCGCGGTGGTCATGCCGGGGCTCCCTGCGATGGCACGTGAGCGTCCTTATCACGGCCCGCGCGAGTCGAATCCAGGCCGGCCGGCGCCGGGCAGGCGTGCAGCCAGCGCCGGGCCACGCCGGACGCTTCCACGGACTCGCAGGCTTCCACCGAGGAGCGCGGGCCGGCGGTGCCGAGGCCGGGCGACAAGCCGCCCCTCGCCCCCCTCACATGGTCGCGACGAAGCCTGGAGGAACTGGCGCGCATGTTCCCCCGGGAGCAACGGGCCTGACGGGTCCGCCCCGAGGGAGCGGACGCCAGGCGGGCCGGCGCGGCGCTACTTCAGGTGGCGGGCGATGTGCTTGTTCATCTCGAACATCGTCACCTTGTCCTTGCCGAACACTTTCTTGAGCTTGTCGTCGGCCAGGATTTCGCGGCGGTTCTCCGGGTTCTGAAGCTTGTGCGACTTGATGTAGTCCCAGACCTTGCTGACGACCTCGCCACGGGACAGGGTGCCCGGACCGACCACCGCGGCCAGCTCCCCCGAGGGCTGCAGCGGCGTCTGCAGGGCGTTCGGCTTGCCGCTTTTCTTGGCGGGGGCTGCGGTCGTCTTCCCGGCGGTCTTGGCGGACCCGGTCTTGGCAGGGGCCGTCTTGGCGGACCCGGTTTTGGCGGCGGACTTGGGGGCGGCGGTCTTGGTTGGCATCGCTGGCCTCAGCTCGATTCGCGGGGGGATCGTGGCGCGTCTGCCGACGCGTTTCAACCGTGTAACGGCGGGACGGGCGAGGCATCGGCCTGGCGGACCGGCCGGCGCCTCCCGCCGAGCCCGATCCTGCGGCCATCGTCCGAGTCGGAGCGAGCACCAGATGGGGCCCTGCCCCGCCCGACCGGGATTTCCCCGACGCGCGGTGCCGATTTGCACCACTTGGCTGCGCGCCGCGAGCCGGGAGAGCGATTGGGCGATCGCCTTATCCCCCCTTCACGCCTCCGGCCGTCAGTCCCGTCACGATCTCCTTCTGCATCAGCAGCGTCAGCAGCAGCACCGGCGCCGTGACCAGCAGCGCCGCGGCGGCCAGGGGTCCCCAGCTGATCTGCTCGAACGTCAGCACGTTGTAGACCGCGACCGGCAAGGTCCGCGTGTGGCGGCCGGCCAGCACCACGCCGAAGATGAAGTTGTTCCAGCTGAAGATGAAGGACAGGATCGTCGCCACCGTGATGCCCGGGCGCGCCAGCGGCATCGCCACGCGGCGAAATGCCTGCCAGATGGTGGCGCCGTCCACCAGCGCCGCCTCCTCCAGCTCGGTCGGCAGGCCCTCGAAGAAGCCGATCATCACGTACACGACGATCGGCACGGTGATCACCAGGTGGGTGATGACGATCGGCAGCAGCGTGCCGACGATGTCGAGCCACTGGAACAGCAGGAACAGCGGCACGAGGTAGCTTAGCCCCGGCGTGATGCGGGCGACCAGGATCAGCGCCGCGGAACCGCCCGCGCGCGCCTTGGCGATGCCATACCCGGCGGGCACGCCGACCAGCAGCGCCAGGCCGGTGGCGCTGAACGAGACGAGGACCGAGTTCAGCGTGTACTCGGCGAAATCGTTCCGCGCAAACACCTCGGCGAAGTTGGCCAGGGTCGGCGGATGTGGCAGAAAGTTCGGCGGGTAGGCGACGGTGTCGGCCTCGGTCTTCAGCGACAGCGACAGCATCCACAGGAACACCAGCAGCGCCGGCGAGATCAGCACCAGTACCGAAAGCCCGAGGCCGATCCGGCCGGCCAGGCTGCGCCGCCTCATCGCGTTGCCTGGCGCACGCGGCGGCTCATCAGCAGCAGGGCGACCGCCAGGATGATGACGAAGAACACCACGACGATCGCCGAGGCATAGCCGATATCGTAATAGGCGAAGGCCGTCTGGTAGAGATAGAGGTTCAGCGTCTCACTGGCGGTGCCGGGGCCGCCGCCGCTGATGACGAAGATGGTGTCGAACGCCTTCAGCGCATCCACCGCGCGCAGCACCAGCGCCACCATGATGAACGGCCACACCATCGGCAGCGTGATGTGGCGAAACGCCTGCCAGCCGCTGGCGCCGTCGAGGGCGGCCGCCTCGTACGGATCGGCGGGCAGGCTGGCGAGCCCACCCAGCACGATCAGCATGACGAGCGGCGTCCACTGCCAGGTCTCCACCATCACCAAGGTCGGGATCACCGTGGCGCTGTCATAGACCCAGGTGGAGGGCGGCAGGCCGACCGAGGTCAGCAGGTAGTTCAGCACGCCGAGCTGGGGGTGGAACATCATCGTCCAGACCAGCGCGATCGCGACCGGCGTCGCCATCATCGGCAGGATGAAGATGGTCCGCGCCGGGCCGCGCAGGAAAAAGCGCTTGTTGAAGCACACCGCGGCGGCAACGCCGATCACCGTCGGGAACAGCACCGACAGCACGGTGAAATAGAGGGTGCGCAGCACCGACCAGACGAAGCGGTCGTCGCCGATCATGCGGCGATAGTTCGCCAGGCCGACGA
>Ga0213875_10002888_pt1 | contig 10043 bp, 10 predicted proteins | sample BarmaccomBMRX_R8_FD_160105 | JGI IMG/M metagenome (GOLD analysis project Ga0213875, IMG submission 160105) | Root-associated microbial communities from Barbacenia macrantha in rupestrian grasslands, the National Park of Serra do Cipo, Brazil - RX_R8 | ecosystem: Host-associated > Plants > Roots... | reverse complement strand
CTACATCTCCAAGCCGTTCGACCCGTGGGTGCTGCGGGCCAAGGTGGCGGTGTTCGTCGAGCTCTACGTCAAGAACCGGCAGCTGCGGGAGCAGGCCGAGCTGCTGCGCAGCCAGCTGGGGGCGCCGGCCCTGGAGCGGGGCACCGCCCGCAAGGCGATCACCGGGCCGGTGACCAGCGAGCCGGACGGCGCCGTCGGCGCGCCCGAAGCGGCGGCCGGGAACGCCGGCCCCGGCCCGGCCCCGGTGACCGGCGGCGACGCCCAGCCGTTGCTGCTGGAGCTGTCCAGCCGCCTGGCGGCGGTCGAGGACCTGGTCGGCGTGCTCAGCCAGCAGCCCGCGGTCAACGCCGACGACGTGCTGGCCGACTGCGCCGAGCAGCTGGAGCACCGGGTGGGGCGGCTCCGGGACGCCCTCGACGCCCTCCGGGTCGGCTAGCGCCCGGGGCCCATGGGGTCCAAGGGGCTGATGGGGTCGGCGTTGATGATGGGGCTGATGGGGTCGGCGTTGATAGTGGGGCTGACGAGGTCAGTGGTGTTGATGGTGGGGTCGGTGGGGCTGACGGTGTTGATGGGGTCGGTGGGGCTGACGTTGCGGGCGGGCCGCCAGCCGTCGCCGGGGACGTAGGAGCGGATGATCCGGGCCGGGACGCCGGCCACCACGCAGTGGTCCGGGACCTGACCGCGCACCACCGAACCGGCCCCGACGACCACGTGGCGGCCGATGCGGGAGCCGGGCAGCACGATCGCCCCGGCCCCCAGCCAGCTGCCGGCGCCGATCGACACCGGGGCGTTGGCGGGCCACTGGCGGCCGATCGGGACGTCGAGATCGGCGTAGCTGTGATTCTGGTCGGTGACGTAGACGTAGGGGCCGGTGAACACGTCGTCGCCGATGTCGATGCGCTGGTGGGCGACGATGTGCGAGCCGCGGCCGATCACGCAGCGGTCGCCGATCCGCAGCAGCGCGGCCTCCCCCAGCTGCTGGCCGGGCACGGTGCCGGCCGACATCGTCACGTGCTGGCCGACGACGGTGTCGGCGCCGATCTCGATCCAGGGCTGGCCGAAGATCGCGGCGGGCGGGAACACCAGGATCGAGCCGGGCCCGAAGGCGGCGAACCGGCGCCCGGCCGGGCTGTCGGCGGTGACCGCGCCCGCGTCCTGGGCGAGTTTCCAGGCCCAGTGCACGGCCCGCTGGGCCAGCGCCCGGTACCCTCTGCCCCGCACCACGTTCCCCGGCGGTCAGCTGGCGGTGGCGGCCAGCTGCCCGCAGGCGCCGTCGATCTCCCGGCCGCGGGTGTCGCGGACGGTGACCGGGACGCCGTGCGCCTCCAGCCGGCGGACGAACTCGTCCTGGTCCTCGGGCCGCGAGGCGGTCCAGCGGGAGCCGGGGGTCGGGTTGAGCGGGATCAGGTTGACGTGGGCCAGGTGGCCGGCCAGCCGGTCACCGAGCAGGTCGGCCCGCCAGGCCTGGTCGTTGACGTCGCGGATCAGCGCGTACTCGATCGACACCCGGCGGCCGGTGGTCTCGGCGTAACCCCAGGCGGCGTCCAGCACCTCGGCCACCTTCCAGCGCCGGTTGACCGGGACCAGCTCGTCGCGGGCCTCGTCGTCCGGTGAGTGCAGCGACACCGCCAGCGTGACCGGCAGCCCCTCGGCCGCCAGCCGCCCGATCGCCGGGACCAGGCCGACCGTCGACACGGTGACCCCGCGGGCGGAGATGCCGAGCCCGGCCGGGGCCGGCTCGGTCAGCCGCCGGACCGCGCCGACCACGTTGCGGTAGTTGGCCAGCGGCTCGCCCATGCCCATGAACACCACGTTGGACACCCGGCCGGGCCCGCCCGGGACCTCGTCCCGGGCCAGCGCCCGGGCCCCGGCCACCACCTGCTCGACGATCTCGGCGGTGGACAGGTTGCGGGTCAGGCCGGCCTGGCCGGTGGCGCAGAACGGGCAGGCCATCCCGCAGCCGGCCTGGGAGGACACGCACATCGTGACCCGGCCCGGGTAGCGCATCAGCACCGACTCGACGTAGGCGTCGTCGAACGTCCGCCACAGCGTCTTCCGGGTGGTGCCGTCGTCGCAGGCCAGCTCCTTCTCGGCGGTCAGCAGCCGGGGCAGCAGCGCCCCCGCCAGCTGCTCGCGGGTGGCCTGCGGCAGGTCGGTCATCTGGGCCGGGTCGTCGGCCAGCCGGGCGAAGTACTGACGGGACAGCTGGTCGGCCCGGGACGGCCGCTCGCCCAGGCTGGCGACCGCTTCGCGCCGCTCGGCCAGGGCCAGGTCGGCCAGGTGCCGGGGCGGCTTGGGGCGGCCGGGGCGGCCCTCGCCGCTCACGGTGAGCCCCAGCGGCAGCGCTGAGCTGGGCTGACTGGATGACACGGAAATCCTCTGGCGGTGGAGAACGAACAACAGAGATCAAGGATAGGCGCTCAGGCCGGCCCGCCGGTGCCACGCAGGTGGGCGGGCCGCGCAAGTGGGTAAATTCAAGGTATGCCGACGCTGCGCCGGGAGTCCGCGGGAACGCTGCAGCCGCGCACGCTGCTGGAAAGCGAGAACCCGTACGAGAGCCGTCGCCTCACGGTCGAGTACGACGGCGTCACCACCGCCGCCTACCTGCACGACGCGACCAGCACGGTCGCGGCCACCTGGATCGCCAACCACGTGCCCGCCCCGCCCAGCATCGACGTGGCCCGGATCGAGTCCGGGCAGGCCCCGATCATGCCGTCCGGGCACACCAAGCTGCCCGACGGCCGCGACCCGATCGAGCCCGCCGCCCTCGAGCCGCTGTGGTTCGAGGAGGGCGACGGGGTCGCGGTGCTGGAGAACGGCAAGCTGCTGGCGGTCATCCCCGGCTGGTCGGACGCCAGCCGGGGGATGCCCGGCTACAGCCGCGACATCGTCGGCCAGACCCCGTTCGGCTGGTCGCTGGACGACGCCGTGGAGGGGCTGGGACCCCGGGTCGAGCGGGCCCGGGCCTACTGGAAGTGGCGCGGCCACGAGCGTTCCTGGGGCGTGTTCCAGCAGGGCGTGCTCGGGCACCTGACCGACCGGCTGGGCGAGGGCGCCCACTACTGGGACGCGGCCATGGGCAAGCAGCCGACGGTGGGGATCTCCGAGCGCCCGCCGACCGCCGACCGGCCCTACACGGTGCTGTCGACCGTGGGGATGAGCTGCCAGCGCATGCCGGTGGTGGAACGGCTGGTCCAGGACCCGGGCCAGTACGCCCGGATCGAGCTGGCCATGGCCACCACCATGCCGGCCGCGCTGGCCGCCCGGGTGTTCCTGTGGCTGGCCCCCTACCCGTGGCGGGCGGTGACCTGGTTCGGTCCCGGCCACAGCGTGCGCTGGTACCACGAGCCGTCCACGTTCCCGCTGGGGGCCGGCCACGAGGCGGTGCTGCTGCTGGACGAACCGGGCGGCCTGCTCGGGCCCGAGCCGCCCGGCCTGTCCGGCTACCGGTTCGGCGGTGACCCGGTGCGCTGGCTGTGGGTGGTGCCGATCACCGAGACCGAGCGCATCGTGGCCAAGGACGAGGGCTCGGCCAGCCTGGTCACCCAGCTGGCGGCCCAGGGCCGCAGCTGGATCACCGGGCCGGCGGGCGGCGGCGAGCGTTAGGCGTCCGGGCCGGGGTCGGTGAACGTGACCTGGAGGTCGCGCTCGTCGGAGCCGCGCACGACCTTGAGGTCGAGGGAGCCGCGGGCGGCCGCCAGCGCGTCGAACAGGTCGTCGGGGGTGCGGACGGGCTGGCCCGCGGCCGCCACGATCAGGTCGCCGGAGGCCAGACCGGCCCGGGCGGCCGGGCTGCCGTCCATCACCTCGCGGATGAGCAGGCCGTCGACGTCGGGCAGGCCGACCGCGCGGCGCAGCCGCCGGGCCACGTGACCGGGGGCGATGGCGACGCCCAGCCGGGGCGAGGTCGCGGTCTCGCCGCGGCCGAGCCCGTCGGCCCGGCCGCGCAGGGCCTCGTCGGCCGGGATGGCCAGGTAGAAGCCTTCGCCCAGGCGGTTGGTGTTGATCCCCAGCAGCTGGCCGCCGGCGTTGACGACCGGGCCGCCCGAGGAGCCGGGCAGCAGCGGGGCGGTGTGCTCGAGGCTGCCGCTGATCCGGCGGCCGCGGGGACCGCGGAAGGTCCGCTCGACGCCGGAGACGAACCCGAACGTCACCCGCAGCCCGCGCCCGCCCGGGTTGGCCAGGGCGAACACCGGGGTGCCGACCTCGACCGACGGGTCGGCGGCCCACGGCAGCGCGGCCACCGCGCCGGTGTCGACGCTGATCACGGCCAGGTCGTGGTCGGTGTCGTGCCCGGCCACGGTCCCCTCGGCGGTGCGCCCGTCGGCGAACGTGACCGTCACCTGGTCGCGGCGGACGTTGTGCGCGTTGGTCAGCACCTGCCCGCCGGTGAGCACGATGCCCGAGCCGGTCCCCCAGCGTTGCCCGATGCCCACCACCGAGGCGCCGGCCCCCGTCGCCAGCTGCCTGATACTTGCTCCGACCTCATCGAGGATCGTCATCGTCGCCACCTCCGGTGACTAGTAACTTGCAATCCACTATCCACTACGGGAGGGACAACGAGGCTACGATTCGCCCATGGCTGAACCCGGGGATTCCTCACCGCTCGCCGAGGCACTGGCCCGCGTCGGCGACCGGTGGACGCTGCTGGTGGTGGAGGCGCTGCTGGCGGGGCCGCGCCGGTTCAACGACCTGCTCGGCCAGATCCCCGGTATCGCCGCCAACATCCTGTCCGACCGGCTCAAGCGGCTGGAACGCGACGGGCTGCTGGTGGCCCGGCCCTACTCCCAGCGGCCGCCCCGGGCCGACTATCAGCTCACCGCCGAAGGCACCGAACTGGCCGGGGCGCTGCGCCTGCTCGCCCACTGGGGCAGCCGCCACACCGATGCGGGCGACTCCCCCCGCCACCTGGCCTGCGGCACCCCCATCGAGGTCCGCTGGTACTGCCCGACCTGCGATCAGCTGGTCGACGACGAGCCCGACCACACCCAGGTCCACTTCGTGTGAGCGCCGGCGCAACCGAGGACCCGATCCGGTCAGCACATTTTAAATATTTAAAAGGGTTTGACCGGCGGCGCGGTAAGTGAGCTGCGGCGTGGTACGGGTGCGGCCTGCTAGCGGATGAAGACGGCCAGCAGCAGCCAGGCGACCGGGGCCGCGACCAGCAGCGAGTCCAGGCGGTCCATCACGCCGCCGTGGCCCGGCAGCAGCGTGCCCATGTCCTTGATCCCCAGGTCGCGCTTGATGGCGGACTCGGCCAGGTCGCCGACGACGGCCGCGATCCCGGCCGCGGCGCCGGTCAGCAGGCCCTGCCAGACGTGGCCGTGCAGCAGCAGGGGGACGGTGACCGCGCCGGCCGCCAGGCACAGCAGCACCGAGCCGGACAGGCCCTCCCAGGTCTTGCTGGGGCTGATGGCCTGGGCCATCGGGTGGCGGCCGAGCAGGCTGCCCGCGAAGTAGCCGCCGACGTCCACGCAGACGACCAGGATCACGAAGATCAGCACCCGGCGGGCGCCGTCGTGGGCGGCCAGCATCGCCACCACGAACAAGGCCGGGAACGGCAGATAGCCGAGCACGAAAACACCAGCCGAAACGTCCCGCAGATAACCGTCCGGGCCGCGGGTCAGCCGCCAGGTGAGAATGGCGAGCACACCCAGGATCAAGGCCGCCAGCACCGCGCGATTGTTCCACCAGTATTCGCACGCCCACATGGCCGCGCCCGCCGCGGCAATGGGTATGACCGGCACGTTTATGCCGTTGGTGCGCAGCGCCCGGGCCATTTCCCACACGCCGACCGCGATAGCGGCGGCCATGAAGATGAGAAACGTCCATTTGACCGTGAACAACGTCGCAATGACGAGGCCGCCGAGCAGCACCCCGATCGCCGCCGCGACCGGCAGGTTGCGGCCCGACGGAGCGGGCTTGGGTGAGTCGGCCGGGGCGTCGGGGCTTGCCGACACGTCCGGGTCGGGGCTCGCCGTCAGGTCCGCGTCCACCTACACCTCGAGGAGTTCGGCTTCCTTGTTCTTGAGCAGCTCGTCGACCTGGTCGACGTAGGTCTTGGTGAGGTTGTCGAGCTCGTGCACGGCCCGGCGGCCGTCGTCCTCGCCCTCGTCGCCGCCCTTGACCAGCTTGTCGATCGCGTCCTTGCCGTGGCGGCGGATGTTGCGGATCGACACCCGGCTCTCCTCGGCCTTGTGCCGGGCCACCCGGATGTACTCCTTGCGCCGTTCCTCGGTCAGGTCGGGGAACACCACCCGGATGACGTTGCCGTCGTTGGTCGGGTTGACGCCCAGGTCGCTGTCGCGGATCGACCGCTCGATGGCGGCCGTCGAGCCCTTGTCGTAGGGCTGGATGACCACCATCCGGGCCTCCGGCATCTGGAACGACGCCAGCTGCAGCAGCGGCGTCTGGGTGCCGTAGTACTCGGCGGTGAGCTTGTTGAACATGGCCGGATGGGCGCGGCCGGTGCGGATCACGGCAAACTCTTCCTTGGCGACCGCGACCGCCTTTTCCATCTTTTCCTCGGTGTCGAGGAGGGTGTCGTCGATCATTGCGGGCTCCTGTCGCGGCGGGCTGTTGCTTCAGTAACCAAGTTAGCCGGGTAAACGTGAGGTTACCGGTCAGTGCTACCGGCCGGTGTCACCAATCGGGGTCACCGGCCGGGGTCACCGGCCGGGGTCACCGGCCGGGGTCACCGGCCGGGGACGAGACCAGGGTGCCGACCCGCTCGCCGCGGATCGCCCGCACCACATTGCCCTCGCCGTGCAGGTCGAAGACGACGATCGGCAGCCCGTTGTCCATGCACAGGCTGACCGCGGTGGCGTCCATGACCTTGAGGCCGCGGGCCAGCACCTCGCCGTAGTCGACCTTGTCGAACCGCTTGGCGTCCGGGTTCTTGCGCGGGTCGGAGTCGTAGACCCCGTCGACCGCGGTGCCCTTGAGCACCGCCTCGGCCCCGATCTCGAGCGCCCGCTGGGCCGCGCAGGTGTCGGTCGAGAAGAACGGCGCGCCGAGCCCGGCCCCGAAGATCACGACCCGGCCCTTCTCCAGGTGCCGGATGGCCTTGCGGGGGATGTAGGGCTCGGCCACCTGGCCCATGGTGATGGCGGTCTGGACCCGGGTGTCGACGCCCATCTTCTCCAGCACGTCCTGCAGGGCCAGGCAGTTGATGACGGTGCCGAGCATGCCCATGTAGTCGGCCCGGGACCGGTCGATGCCGCGCGCCGAAAGGGCCTGGCCGCGGAACATGTTGCCGCCGCCGACGACGGCGGCGACCTGCACCCCGTCCTTGACCGCGGACATCACCTCGGCCGCGATGTGGGTCACCGCGTCGGGCGAGATCCCGAGCGGCTCCTTGCCCGCGAACGCCTCGCCGGAAAGCTTGACCACGACCCGGTGCCAGGGCGGGTGGAACACCCCCTGCTCGCCGGTGGACGCGGTCTCGTGCGGGACAGGGTCGCCGATCGCGGCCGATGCCGCCCGGACCGCCGCAGCGGTCGCGTCTGGTTGCTGAGCCGAACTCCCCCACGCGCCCTGCCGCTGCTGCACCGGGCGACCTCCTTAGTGCTCTGTTCCGATACCCCGTCTGGTCCCGGGTGGCAAAAGGCCGGCGGGCGACGCCCGCCGGCCTTGATGCTCAGGCCTGCCCGACTTGGAACCGGGCGAAACCGCGAACGGTGACCCCGGCGTCGGCCAGAACCTGCTTGATCGACTTCTTCTGCTCCTTGACGAACGGCTGCTCGACCAGCACCACGTCCTTGAAGAAGGAGTTGACCCGGCCGTCGACGATCTTTCCGATCGCCTGCTCGGGCTTGCCCTCCTCGCGGGTGATCTGCTCGGCGATCCGGCGCTCCTTCTCGACCACCTCGGCCGGGACCTCGTCCCGGGTGGCGTAGAGCGGGCGCATCGCCGCGACCTGCTGAGCCAGGTCCTTGGCGACGCCGTCGTTGTCCTGCTCGATCTGGACCAGCACGCCCAGCGTGGGCGGCAGGGCCGCGTCGGACCGGTGCAGGTAGCTGGTCACGTAGCCGCCCTCGAAGCGGGCGAACCGGCCGAGCTCGAGCTTCTCCTTCAGGGAGGCGCTGGCCTCCTCGATGACCTGCTCGGCGGTCTGGCCGGGGCGCACCTCGGTGCTCAGCACGGCCAGCCGGTCGGCTGCCCCGCTGGCCAGCGCGGCCTTGGCGATCTCGCCGGCCACCTGCTGGAACAGGTCGGTCTTGGCCACGAAGTCGGTCTCGCAGTTCAGCTCGACCAGGACCCCGGCGCTGTGGCCGGCCAGCTCGGCGGCGACCAGGCCGTTGCCGGCGGTGCGGGCGGCCCGCTTGCCGGCGTCCTTGGCGCCCTTGAGACGCAGCAGCTCGACGGCCGCCTCCTGGTTGCCGTCGGCCTCTTCCAGCGCCTTCTTGCAGTCCATCATGCCGGCGCCAGTGGCGTCACGGAGCCGCTTGACGTCAGCGGCGGTGAAGTTGGCCATGTCCCTCGTCTCTCACTCTCGTGCTCTCATGTCTGTGGTGGGCCTTGGGTCTGGAACCCCGCCGGCCGGTGGCACCGGCCCTGACGTGCGGCGGCACCCGGCGCTCGGTGCGCCGGGTGCTGCCGTAGCCGCCTGGTGTGGTGCGCTGCCGGTCCGGCTTCCCTGGCTCGCCTGGTTACTCGGCGTCGGTGGTCTCGGCCTGGCTGCCAGCCGCGACCGGCTCGCCCGCGGCGGCGGCGTCGGCGTCGGCCGGAGCCTCGGTGGCCTCGGTGGCCTCGGCCGCGGGGGCCTCGGTGGCGGCCGCGTCGGTAGCCGGAGCCTCGGTGGCTTCGGTCGTGCCGGCCGCAGCCTCGGTGGCCGGGGCCGCCTCTTCGTGCTCGACCTCAGCCTGGGCCACCTCAGCCTGGGTGGGCTCGGCCTGGGTGCCGTTGGCGGCGGCGGGCTCGTCGATCTTCGGAGCCTCGCCGTCGGTGGCCTCGATCTGAGCCGGAGCGCCCTCGTTCTGGGCCAGCTCCCGCTCCCACTCGGCCAGCGGCTCCTCGCCGCCCACGCCGTCGGTGGAAGGCTTCTCGTCGCCCTCACCGGCACCGGACCGGCTCATCAGCCCGTCGGCCACCGCGTCGGCCACCACCCGGGTCAGCAGCGCAACACTGCGGATGGCGTCGTCATTCCCGGGGATCGGGTAGTTGACCTCGTCGGGGTCGCAGTTGGTGTCGAGGATCGCCACGACCGGGATGCCCAGCTTGCGGGCCTCGGCCACCGCGATGTGCTCCTTCTTGGTGTCGATCACCCACACTGCGCTCGGCACCTTGGACATGTGCCGGATGCCGCCCAGGGTGCGGTCGAGCTTGTCCCGCTCCCGGCGCATCTGCAGCAGCTCGCGCTTGGTCATGCCCGAGCCGGCCACGTCGCTGAAGTCGATCTCCTCCAGCTCCTTGAGCCGCTGGAGACGCTTGAACACGGTGGAGAAGTTGGTCAGCATGCCACCCAGCCAGCGCTGGTTGACGTACGGCATCCCGACCCGGCCCGCCTGCTCGGCGATGACCTCCTGGGCCTGCTTCTTGGTCCCGACGTACAGGATCGTGCCGCCGTGGGCGACGGTCTCCTTGATGAACTCGTACGCCCGGTCGATGTAGTCCAGGGACTGCTGGAGGTCGATGATGTAGATGCCGTTGCGCTCGGTGAAGATGTAGCGCTTCATCTTCGGGTTCCAGCGCCGGGTCTGGTGCCCGAAGTGAACGCCGCTCTCAAGGAGCTGCCTCATGGTGACGACCGCGGCCATGCCGGTGGTCCTTTCGTCCTCGCGTCGCGCCGGAGCGCTGACGCTACTCGGTTGGTTTCCTGGCGCCCGTACGCATCTGCGGTGAACCTGGTCAGGCTCAAAAACCTGGTCAGGATCACGGACCGAGCGATGCGCACCGCCGGGAAACTGGTCCCGGCCGGCAAGCGGGCGCGCGAACTTGGCCGCCCGGGGAGCTCACACTCCACCTACGGCCTGGGCCAATTCTACGTGGGTTTGGAGGCAGCCTGTGTCGTTATTTCAGCCGCAGGTCAGCGCCGTTCCTGC
>Ga0213875_10002887_pt1 | contig 10046 bp, 9 predicted proteins | sample BarmaccomBMRX_R8_FD_160105 | JGI IMG/M metagenome (GOLD analysis project Ga0213875, IMG submission 160105) | Root-associated microbial communities from Barbacenia macrantha in rupestrian grasslands, the National Park of Serra do Cipo, Brazil - RX_R8 | ecosystem: Host-associated > Plants > Roots... | reverse complement strand
GTCGTGGTCAACGAAGCCGTCGAGCTGGCGAAGAAGTACTCGACCGAGGATTCCGGCCGCTACGTGAACGGCGTGCTGGGGCGCGTGCTGCGCGGAGAGCCGGCGTGAGCCGCGCGACGGGTGCGCTCGCGCGCCCGCGCGGCGGCGTGCGTCGCGGCGCGCGCAAAGGCCGAGGCCGGGGATCGACGGTGCTGCGCGTGCTGCGCGCCGTCGCGGTGCTCGTGCTGTTCGCGGTGCTCCTGTTCGTCGGCGTCGTCGCCGGCATCGTCGCATCCTACTCGCGGAACTTGCCGGACATCAACCGGATGGCCGACTACCAGCCGTCGCGTTCGACGCGCGTGTACGCACGCAACGGCATGCAGCTCGCGAACCTCTACCGCGAGAACCGGACGTGGGTACCGATCGACCGCATCCCCGTGCGCGTGCGCAACGCGTTCATCGCGACGGAAGACGCGCACTTCTACCAGCACCACGGCGTCGACTTCGGCGGGATCGCGCGCGCGGCGCTCGCGGACTACCGGCACCAGCGGCTGCAGGGCGCATCGACGATCACGCAGCAGCTCGCGCGCCGTCTCTTCCTCACCGACGAGGTGAGCGCCGCGCGCAAGATTCAGGAAGCGCTGCTCGCGATGGAGATCGAGCGCTACTACACGAAAGACGAGATCCTCGAGCGCTACCTGAACATCATGTACTTCGGCGCGGGCGCGTACGGCGTCGAAGCCGCGGCGCACACGTACTTCGGCACCGACGTCGCGCACCTCAGCCTCGCGCAGACGGCGATGCTGGCGGGCTTGCTCGCCGCGCCGTCCGATTACTCGCCGTACGTGAGCATGGATCACGCGAAGCAGCGCCAGCGCCACGTGCTGCAGCGCATGGTCGACGCGGGCTTCATCACGGGGTCGGACGCTTCCGCCGCCGCGAACGCGCCGCTGAAACTCATCGGCGAACGGCCGGCGGGGCTGCAGTCGTATCGGTACCCGTACTTCACGACGTACGTCACGCACCTCATCGAATCGCAGTTCGGCACGCAGGCGACGTTCGAGGGCGGCCTGCAAGTCTACACGACGCTCGATCCCGCCGTGCAGGACGCGGCGCAGGACGCGGTCACGTGGGGTATCGGGCGCGCGCGCGCGGAAGGCATCGGCGCGCATCAGGGCGCGCTCGTCGCGATCCGTCCGTCGACGGGCGAGATCCTCGCGATGGTCGGCGGTGCGACGCCGTTTTCGCTCACAAACCAGTTCAACCGCGCGTGGCAGGCGCATCGCCAGCCGGGATCCTCGTTCAAGGCGTACGTGTACACGGCCGAGATCGATACCGGACATCCGCCGACGACCGTCGTCGAGGACACGCCGGTCAGTTATCCCATGGGCGACGGAACGCGGTGGGCGCCGATGGACGACGACAACCGCTACCTTGGCGCGATCACGCTGCGCTACGCCCTCGCGCAGTCGCGCAACGTCGTCGCGGTCAAGCTCGCGCAGGACCTCGGCATCGACCGCATCGTCGAGTACGCGCACCGCATGGGCGTGACGGCGCCGCTCGACCCGACGCTCTCGCTCGCGCTGGGATCGTCCGGCGTCTCGCCGCTCGACCAGGCCGCCGGGTACGCGACGCTCGCGAACCAAGGCGTGCACATCCCGCCTTCGCCCGTCCGGCTCGTGAAGGATTCGCTCGGCACGCCGGTGCTCGACAACACGTACCCGCAGCAAACGGAAGTGGTGAGCGCGGGCGTGGCGTACGTGATGACGTCGATGCTGGAGTCCGTGATCAAGGAAGGCACGGGCTATCCGAACGCCGAGATCGGCCGCCCTGCGGCCGGCAAGACCGGGACGACGTCGAGCTTCCGCGACGCGTGGTTCGTCGGCTACACGCCCGACCTCGTCGCCGCGGTGTGGATCGGGAACGACGATTACACGCGCATGAACGAGTCGTACGGCGGAAACATCCCCGCGCGCATCTGGGCGCGCTTCATGAAGACCGCGCTCAAGAAGGTGAAGCCGCACGACTTCGTACTGCCCGTCGGCGAAGTGCACAAAGTACGCTTGTGCGGTACCGGTCGCGACGAAGTGTTCCTGACGGGCACCGAACCGCTGCACACGTGCGGCGATGCGACGGACGACGATTCCGGGACGCTGCCGAAGCGCGCGCGCCGTCACGCCGCCGCCGCCGTCCCGGTCGCGCCGGTCGCGAACGCGCTGCCGCGCACGCCGCCGTCGGTCGCGCCGCTGACGCCGGAGCCGAACACGATCGGTGACGGCCGCGCGTTCCAGCGTCTCGACGACGCGCCCGTCACGCCGCCTCCCGAGCCGCGATCGCCGTGACGCAGGCGGCGCGCGCCGACGTGCGCGTGGTCGCGGTGTCGCGGCTCGCGAACTACATCGCGACGCTGTTCGGCAAAGAGCGCGCCTTCGCACGCCTCGGCGTGCGCGGCGAGGTCTCGAACCTGCGGCTGCAGCCGAACGGCAACGCGTACTTCGACCTGAAGGACCGCGACGCGCTGCTGAACTGCGTGGCGTTCAGCGAGGCAGCCGCGTCGTTCCCCGAGCTCGCGAACGGCGCGGAGGTCGTTGCGTACGGCACCGTTCAGACCTACGCGAAGGCGTCGCGGTACCAGTTGCGCGTCTACGAGGTCGCCGCCGAAGGCGGCAGCGGCGTGCTGCACCGGCGCTACGAAGCGCTCAAAGCACGTTTAGCGGCGGAAGGGCTGTTCGCGCCCGACCGCAAGCGCGCGCTGCCGCGATTCCCGTTCCGCGTCGCGCTCGTCACCTCGGAGAGCGCCGACGGCGCGCGAGACTTCATCACGCAGGCGCGCGCGCGGGCGCCGCACGTCGTGATCGTCCCGGTGTGGACGCCGGTGCAGGGCGAGCGCGCCGCGCCGGAGATCGCGCGCGCGATCGCGCAGGCGTCCGCGATGCCCGTCGACCTCATCGTGCTCGCGCGCGGCGGCGGTTCGTTCGAAGACCTCTTCGCGTTCAGCGAAGAGCGCGTCGTGCGCGCGCTAGCGGCATCGCGCGTCCCCACGGTCTCGGCGATCGGCCACGAAGCGGACGTGCCGCTGACGGACTTCGTCGCCGACGAGCGCGCCGCGACCCCGTCGGCGGCCGCGCAAACGGTGCTGCCGAGCCGCGACGATCTGCTGGCGCAGGTGCGCGAGCGCGCGCGCGTCCTGCAGCGCGACGCCGATCGCGTCGTCGGCGTGCGCCGTCAGCACGTCGACCGCGCGTCGCTCGTGCTCGACCGCGCGATGCGCGAACGCATCCGCCGCTGCACCGAACGTCTGACGGCGCTCGACCGGATGCTGCACAAGGCGGCGCCGGGCGCGCGCCTCGCGCAGCGCCGTGCGCGGTTCGAGACCGCGCGCGACCGGCTGCAGCGGGCGATCGCGCCCGTGGCGGTGCGGCGCCGCGAGCGGGTCGCCGTCCGCGCGGCCGCGCTCGACGCGGCGTCGGCGCGGCTGCTCGAACGCCGCCGGGCACGGTTCGAGCGCGTCGCCGGGACGCTGCGCGGTTACAATCCGGCCATCATCACGCAACGCGGCTACGCGATCGTGAAGGACGAGCACGGCCGCGTGCTGACGGATGCGGAAGCGGCGCCGCCGGGCACGTTGATCCGCGCCGAGTTGGCTCGCGGAACGCTCACGGCACGCGTCGAAGGCGAAGGGACGGATGGCGGACGACAAATCAGCCTCTTTTGAGGGGCGCCTGCAGCGGCTGGAGGCGATCGTGCGAACGCTGGAGAGCGACGACACGGATCTCGAGCGCGCGGTGAACCTCTACGCGGAAGGCAAAGACCTCGTCGCGCTGTGTGAGGATCAGCTCAAGGCCGCGCAGCAGCGCATCGAAGCGGTGAACGCGCCGCCGGCCGCGGCGCGCGCGCCCGAGGACGCGCCGGATGACGCGCTGTGAGGCACGCCGTCTCGACGCCACCGTCGCCGAAACGACGGGACTGACGCGCTCGCAGGCGCGCGCGTTGATCCTCGCGGGCAAGGTGCGCGTCGACGACGCACCCGCGACGAAACCCGGCGCCAGCGTTCGCGACGGCGCGCGCGTGGCGGTCGAAGCGCCGCCGCGCTTCGTGAGCCGCGGCGGCGACAAGCTGGACGGCGCGCTCGCGGCGTTCGCGCTCGACGTACGCGACGCGGACGCCGTCGACGTCGGCGCGTCGACCGGCGGGTTCACCGACGCGTTGCTCGCGCACGGTGCGCGGCACGTCACCGCGCTCGACGTCGGCTACGGACAGATCGCGTGGAAGCTGCGCGGCGATCCGCGCGTCACCGTCATCGAGCGGACGAACTTCCGCACGCTCGGCGACGACGCGTTTCCCAACGGCTTCGACGTCGTGGTCATCGACGCGTCGTTCATCTCCGTGCGCACGATCGTCGCGCGCGCGGTGGCGTACCTGCGCGAGCGCGGCGCGATCGTCGCGCTCGTGAAGCCGCAGTTCGAGGCGGGACGCGAACGCGTCGGCGGCGGGGTCGTGCGCGATCCGGCGCTGCACGCCGCGATACTGCGCGAGGTGCGCGACGGCGTGCGCGGCGCCGGCGTGCGCGTCGTCGCAGCGGCCCTTTCGCCGCTGCGCGGGCCCGCCGGCAACGTCGAGTTCTTCTTCCTGCTGCGGCGCGACGGCGCGGAGATCGGTGACGCTGGGCTCGACGCGCTCGTCGACGAGGCGCACCGCTCGTGAAGCATCTGGCGCTGTACGTCAACCCGGTGCGGCCGAAAGCGCGCGAGACCGTCGAGCGCGTGCTGCGCATCGCGGCCGGTCGCGACATCACGGTGACGCGCTGCGAGGGCGCGCCGGTGCAGACCGAAGCCGGCGACCAGCAGTGCGATGTCGGCGACGCCGAGCTGCTGGTGACGGTGGGGGGCGACGGCACGCTGCTGCGCGGCACGCGGATCGTGCACGAGCTCGAGATTCCGATCTTCGGCATCAACACGGGGCGCCTCGGTTTCCTCACCGAGGTCGAGGCGAACGACGACGGCTTCGCGGCGCTCGAGCGCGTGCTCGACGGCGACGTCGAGTACGACGAACGGATCGCGCTGCACGCGACGGTTCACGGCTCGCACGCGGTGCATTTCGCGCTCAACGAAGTCGTCGTGCGGCGCGTCACGCAGGCGCGCCTGGCGCCGTACGGGCTCGCGCTCGACGGCGAGACGATCGCGCACTTGCCGTCCGACGGCGTGATCGTCGCGACGCCGACCGGCTCGACGGCGTACTTCCTGAGCACGGGTGGCCCGATCATTCAGCCCGCCGTCGACGCGCTCGGGATCGCCGGCCTCATGCCGCACACGCTCTTCGCGCGGCCGCTCATCGTGTCGAGCAGCGCGACGGTCGAGATCACGTGCGACGGCGAGCTGACCGAGGCGAACCTGGAGACGGACGGGTTCGTCGCCGCCGATCTGCGCGCGGGCGACCGCGTCACGATCCGGCGGGCGGAGAAGTGCGTGCGGTTCGCGCGCACGCGGCCGGGCGCGTTCTTCGCGCGGCTCGAGGAGAAGCTGCAGTGGGGCGTGCCGATCAAGTCGATGTGACGCGCGCGCGGGCGGTCTCGCCGTGACGCTGCTACGGCTCACGATCGAGGACGTCGGCCTCATCGCGCGCGCCGAGATGACGTTCGATCCGGCCCTTACCGTCATCACGGGCGAAACCGGTTCGGGGAAGACCATGCTGCTCGACGCGCTGCGCCTCGCGCTGGGCGAGCGCGCGGAATCCGACGTCGTGCGCGCCGGTGCGGGCCGTGCGCGCGTCGTCCTCGAGCTGACCCCCGACGAAGCGTTGCGCGCGCGGCTCGTTGCGCACGGGTTCGATCTCGCGCCCGACGACGACGTGATCGTGCAACGCGAAGTACTCGCGACGGGGCGGTCGCAAGGCCGCATCAACGGCGTCGCCGCGAGCGCGAGCCAGCTGCGCGAATTGATCGGCGCGCTCGTGGACGTCACCTCGCAGCACGAAGCGCAGCGGCTGCTCTCGCCGGCGTACGCGCTCGAGTTGCTCGACCGCTTCGCGCCGGCGGGCGCCGGAGACGGCATCGCGCTGCGCGACACCGTGCGCGCGCTGCACGCGCGGGCCGGCGAAGCGCGCGAGCGCGTCGTGGCGCTGCGCGACGACGACGGCCGCAAGGCGGCGCGCGCGGACTACGCGCGTTTCGCGCTCGGCGAGATCGACGCCGCGGCGATCGAAGACGACGGCGAGGACGAGCGGCTGCGCGCCCGTCGCGATCTGCTTGCGAACGCGGAGCGCGTGCTGGCATCGCTGGCGACCGCGAGCGCGGCGCTGGAAGACGACGCCGGCGCGGTCGATGCGCTGGGGGCGGCCGAGACCGCGCTGCTCGGCCTCGCGCGCTACGGCGAACGGTTCGCCGATCTCGCAGGCAGCGCCGCGGCGCTGCAGTCCGACGCGAACGAGTTGGCGGCACGCATCGCGCGTGAGCGCGACGCCGTCGAGCTCGATCCGGCCGAGCTGGAGTCGATCGGCGCGCGGCTCGACGCGCTCGACGCGCTGAAGAAGAAGTACGGCGGATCGCTCGCGGCCGTGCGCGCGCAGCGTGACGCGCTCTCGGCCGAGATCGCCGACGTCGACGAACGCGACGAGCGCGTCGCGGAGGCCGAACGCGCCGCCGCCGCGCTCGCCGCCGAGCTGCGCGAACGCGCGGCGGCGTTGAGCGCGCGTCGCGTGAAGACCGCGCGGGCGATCGAAGAGGCCGTGCGCGACGAATTGTCCGCGCTCGCGATGCCTGCCGCGACGTTGCGCATCGCGCTCGAAGCGCTGCCGGAGCCGGGCCCGAGCGGAAGCGAGCGCGCGGAACTGCGCTTCGCGGCGAATCCCGGCGAGGCGGATCGCCCGCTCGCGCGCGTCGCTTCCGGCGGCGAACTGTCGCGCGTGCTGCTCGCATTGGTCGTGACGACCGCCGGCCGCCTCGATCGGACGACGTTCGTCTTCGACGAGATCGACGCCGGCATCGGCGGCGCGACGGCCTCCGCGGTCGGCGCGCGGCTCGCGCGCTTGGCCGCGCACGCGCAGGTCATCTGCGTCACGCACTTGGCGCAGATCGCGTCGTGCGGCGACGCGCACGTCGCGCTGCGGAAGCACGTGCGCGGCGGCACGACGACGATCGAGTCGCTGCCGCTCGAGGGCGAGGCGCGCCGGGTCGAGGTGGCGCGCATGCTCTCGGGGGACGAGTTGGGCGTCGCTCTCGATCACGCCGCCGAGCTGCTTGCTTCCCGCGGGCGGTAGCCCGCTTCCGGCGCGGACGAAAGCCGCCGATCCTGGCAATTTCTCAGACGACGCGGGTAGCATCCCCGCATGCGGACGGTGGTCGCCTGCCTCGCGTCGGCGTGTCTCGTCCTCCTCCCGTTCCCGGCCGCCGCCGACGACGCGCCGCCGGTATCGTCCGTGCTCGCGGAGCTGCAGACGTCGCCCGGACAAGCGCAAGAGTACAAGGCGTCCGTCGCGCTGCACGTGCGGCTGCGGATGTTTCCCTTCATCCGCATGACGCTGCACGGCGACTCGTGGTACAAGCGACCGGGACTCTATCGTTTCGTGTTTCGCGGTGTGCCGGCGATCGCGCGCGCGTTCTCGGACAGCAAGTACGATCTCGGCGACCCGATGCACTGGCCGGACAAGTACGAGATCGCCTACGCGCCCGGATCGACGGCGGAGGCGCCCGTGTTGCGCCTGACGCCGCGGGCGCCGGTGCTCGTGAAGTGGCTGGACGTCGCGGTCGACCCGGCGCGCGGGCGCATCCTGAAGGCGACCTGGTCGCGCTCGGACGGCGGCGTGATCACGCTCGTGCAGACGTATACGCCGGTGGCCGGGCACGCGTTCGTCGCGAAGCAGACGGCCACGATCGACCTCCCGCGCATGAAGGCGGAGGTCGTCGCCGAGTACGCCGACTTCGACACCACGGAAGCATCGATCGCCACCGCGCCGTAGTACTCGGGCCATGCCCGAGCGACACTTCGCCAGCGACAACAACGCCGGCGCGCATCCCGACGTCCTCGCCGCGCTCGCCGCGGTGAACGCCGGCCACGTCCCGGCCTACGGGGACGACGAGCACACCGAACGCGCGCGGGCGTCGTTTCGCGCGCTGCTCGGAGCCGATGCGCGCGTGTTCTTCGCGTTCAACGGAACCGGCGCGAACGTGATCGCGCTGGCGGCCGCGCTGCGGCCGTATCAGGCCGTCATCTGCGCGGCCGGCGCGCACCTGAACGTGGACGAGTGCGCGGCGTTCGAGCGGTTCGCCGGCGGGAAGCTGATCGACGTCGCCGTCGAGGACGGCAAGCTCACGCCCGACATCGTTCGCCGTGAGATCCGCGGCATCGGCGACCAGCACCACGTGCAGCCCGCGGCGATCTCGATCTCGCAGTCGACGGAGGTGGGGACCGTCTACACCGTCGACGAGCTGCGCGCGCTCGGCGACGCCGCGCTCGAGCACGGGCTGTTCTTCCACGTCGACGGTGCGCGCATCGCCAACGCCGTCGCGTCGCTCGGCGTCGACGTGCGCGCGATGCTGTGCGACACCGGCGTGGACGCGTGCACCTTCGGCGGCACGAAGAACGGCCTGCTGTTCGGCGAGGCCGTGGTGTTCCCGCGGTACCATCCTGCCGTCGAGGCGATGCCGTTCACGCGCAAGCAGGGGATGCAGCTCACCTCGAAGATGCGCTTCGTGGCGGCGCAGTTCGAGGCGCTGCTGCGCGGCGGGCTCTGGCTCCGCAACGCCGCGCACGCGAACGCGATGGCGCGGCTGCTCGCGGACCGCCTGCGCGACCTCGACGACGTCGTGCGTCTCGCGTATCCGGTCGAGGCGAACGGCGTCTTCCCGATCCTCCCGCGCGAAGCCGTCGAACCGCTGCAGCGCGAACGTCACTTCTACATGTGGGACGCCGAGCGCAGCGTCGCGCGCTGGATGACGGCGTGGGACACGACGGCCGACGACGTCCACGCCTTCGCCGACGCCGTCTGGCGCATCGCACCGCGCCAGAAAGCGCGCGCATAGCCGTGGCGCTCGAGGATTTCCGCTACCGCTTGCCCGTTCGAGTCGTATTCCGCGACGTCGACTACTACCGGCACGTCAACAACGCGGTGTACATCACGTGGACCGAGACGGCGCGCATCGACTACTGCAAGGTCGCGTTCGACCGCGCGCTGGGCGCGCCGGTCAACGTCATCATGGCGTCGCAGACGTTCAACTACGAGCGGCAGGCGGCGTACGACGACCGCCTGATCGTGGCGGCGCGCGTCTCGCGCATCGGCACGAAGTCGCTCGACATGGCGTACGAAATCTGGCGCGACGAGGAACGGATGGGGTACGGAACGTCGGCCCTCGTCGCATACGACTACGAAGCGGGCAGATCGGTGCGCGTCCCGGACGAGTGGCGCCGCAAGATCGCGGCGTACGAAGTGGTCGCGCCGGCCGGTGCCGCTACGGAAGACGGTGGATCTTGAGCATGTTCGTGCCGCCCGCGCCGACCGGCATGCCGGTGGTGATCGCGATCGTCTCGCCGGGCGACGCGTGGCCTTCGGCGACGACGCGCGCCTCCGCGATCTCGATCAGCGTCTCGATGTAGCGGTACGACTGCACGACGGAGGTCTCGACGCCCCACACGACCGCCATGCGGCGCGCGACGTCGTCGAGCGGCGTGAGCGCGACGATCTTCGCGCGCGGCCGGAACGAGCTGATGTGGCGCGCGGTGTTGCCGGTCGTCGTGCCGCTCACGACCAGCCGCAGGCCGAGCGCGTCAGCGGCGCCGACGGCGGCCTCGGCGATCGCCGAGCCGATGTCCTCGTCGCTCTCCATCCCGCCGTAGTCGCTCGCGCGCCTCCGCCGGCTCTCGTTGTACGGATACTTCGCCTCGACGTGTTGCGCGACGGTCGCCATCACGCGCACCGCTTCGAGCGGATACGCGCCGCGCGCGGTCTCGCCGGAGAGCATCACCGCGTCGGTTCCGTCGAGGATCGCGTTCGCCACGTCGGTCACCTCGGCGCGCGTCGGGCGCGGTGAGGCAATCATCGACTCCAGCATCTGCGTCGCGGTGACGACGGGCTTC
>Ga0213875_10002886_pt1 | contig 10046 bp, 8 predicted proteins | sample BarmaccomBMRX_R8_FD_160105 | JGI IMG/M metagenome (GOLD analysis project Ga0213875, IMG submission 160105) | Root-associated microbial communities from Barbacenia macrantha in rupestrian grasslands, the National Park of Serra do Cipo, Brazil - RX_R8 | ecosystem: Host-associated > Plants > Roots... | reverse complement strand
CCTGGTCAACCTGTTCCAGCAGGCGTCGCTCTACATCATGCTCGGAGCCGCCCAGCTGTTCGCGCTGATCCTGTCGGAGATCGACCTCTCGGTCGGTTTCGTGATGGCCTTCGGCGCGTTCGTGATCGTTGAGCTCGCCGGTGCGCCGGTCAACTTCCCGTGGTGGCTCGCGATCCTCGGCGGGGTCGCCGTGACGGCGGCAATCGGCTATCTCCAGGGCACGCTCATCACCAGGCTCCACGTCCCGTCGTTCGTGGTCACGCTGGCCGGCCTGCTCGGCCTCGAAGGCGTGATGATCGTGCTGGTGGCCCGCAGCGGCCACGGGCCCGGCGGGTCGATCCCGATCAACAACAAGATCATCGGTGACCTGGCCGAGGGCAACCTCAGCCCGGTGGCCGGCTGGATCGTCATGATCGTGGTGGTGGCGCTGGCCGCGGCCGTGCTGCTGCTGCGTGACCGCCAGCGCCGGTCGGCCGGGCTGGTCACGCCGCCGATCAGCGTCACCGCGCTGAAGATCGTGGTCATGGCGGTGGCGGGCGTGGTCGTGGTGCTGATCGGCAACGCCAACCGGGGCACCGCCCTGGTGAGCCTGCGCGGCGTTCCCTGGGTGGCGCTGATCATCCTCGGCGTGCTGGCCATCTGGACGTTCCTGCTCGGCCGGACCCGGTTCGGCCGGTACATCTACGCGATCGGCGGCAACGCCGAGGCGGCCCGCCGGGCCGGCGTCAGCCTGAACTTCATCCGGACGATGGCGTTCATGCTGACCGGCCTGACCGGGGCGATCGCGGGCATCGTGCTGGCCTCCCGGCTGGGTTCGATCTCGACCGACACCGACGGCGGCCAGCTGGTCCTGTTCGCGGTGGCGGCGGCCGTCATCGGCGGTACCCACCTGTTCGGCGGGCACGGCAAGATGATGAACGCCCTCATCGGTGGCCTGGTGGTGGCGGCCATCTACAACGGCCTCGGCCTGCTCGGCCTGAGCGCGGCGACGACCTACATCGTCACCTCGCTGGTCCTGCTGGCGGCGGTCACGGTGGACGCGCTGTCGCGCCGGGGTGCCCGGGACAGCTGACCGTTCCCTGCAGTTAACGAGGAGGTATCCGCGCTCAGCGGGTACCTCCTCGTTCTGCTTGGTGACCGCTGGCCGTCAGAGCATTTTCATAGGAAAGGGCTGCTTAAGCTGCGGCTGTTCAGGCTGTGCTGAGGGAACCCTGATGCGGGCCGGCCAGACTCGGGTCGCGGATTGCCGCGTGGCCGTCCGCCGTCCGGTTCCCGACCGCCTGGAGGCCCGCTTGTCCACGACCGTCGTGGATACGCCGCTGTACCCGTCCGTTGATGACGACCGGACCGGAGCGGCGGCCGGCCGGCCCCGCTGGCAGTTCTGGCGCTCACCCCAGGGGCAGCCACCGTGGGCCCGCCCGGCCCTGCTCGGGATCGCGGCGCTGGCGGCGGCGCTGTTCGCCTGGAACATCGTCGACGCCGGGCTGGCACCGTTCTACTCGGTCGCGGTCAAGAGCATGTCGGTGAGCTGGAAGGCGTTCTTCTACGGGGCGCTCGACCCCAAGGCGACGATCACCATCGACAAGCTGGCGGGCTCGTTCGCGCCGCAGGCGCTGTCGGCCCGGATCTTCGGCTACCACCCCTGGTCACTGGCGTTGCCGCAGGTTATCGAGGGCGTCATCGCCACCTTGGCCATGTACCGGGTGGTCCGCCGCTGGGCCGGCCCGGTGCCCGGCCTGCTGGCGGCCGGGATCTTCGCGCTGACCCCGATCGCGGCCTCGATGTTCGGCCACAGCATGGAAGACGGCCTGCTGACCATGTGCCTGGTGCTGGCGGCCGACGCCTACCAGCGGGCGGTGATGGAGGCGCGGCTGCGCTCGCTGATCTGGGCCGGGGTCTGGGTCGGGATCGGCTTCCAGGCCAAGATGCTGCAGGCCTGGATGGTGCTGCCCGCGCTGATCATCGGTTACCTGGTGGCGGCGCCGGCCCCGCTGCGGCGCCGGCTCGGGCAGCTGCTGGTGGCCGGGGTGGTCATGCTGGCGGTGTCGCTGTCGTGGATCGCGCTGTACACGTTCACCCCGGCCCAAGACCGGCCCTACGTGGACGGGTCGACCAACAACAGCGCGATTTCGATGGTGTTCGGTTACAACGGGCTGGAACGGTTCGGGATCAGCGTGCCTGGTTCGGTGACCAGCGGGCCGGGCGTAAGCGGGGGCGGTCGCGCGGTGGGTGGCCCGACCCGGGAGTCGGTCCGGACTGGTGCCGGCGGGACGGCTCCGGGCGGCAATGGGACGGCGCCGGGCGGCACGGGGACCGGCCGGACCGGCACCGGCGGCTTCGGCGGCGGGGCCCCCGGCGGGGCGGTTGCGGGCGGTGGCACCGGTGGCTTCGCGCCCGGCGGCGCGCGGGCTGGAGGCGGCAGCTTCGGGCAGGGCTGGACCAAGCTGCTCGGCAACGAGTTCGGCACCCAGATCGGCTGGCTCTACCCGCTGGCCATCCTCGCGCTGATCTTCGGCCTGCTGTGGACCTGGCGGGCCCGCCGCACCGACCAGGTGCGCGGCGGGTTCGTGATGTGGGGCGTCTGGCTGGTCACGTTCGGGCTGATCTTCAGCAAGATGAGCAGCATCCCGCACACCGCCTACGTGGCCTCGCTGGCCCCGCCGCTGGCGGCCTTGTCGGCGGCCGGCATCGTGATGTTCTGGCGTTACTTCCGGGCCGGGGACCCGCGCGGCTGGGTGCTGCCGGTGGCGGTGGCGGCCGAGGCGGCCTGGGCGCTGTTCCTGTGGCGGGACGACAGCACCTTCCTGCCCTGGGTGCGGATCGTGATCGTGGCGGCCGCCGTGATCGGGATCGCGGTCATGGTGGCGGCCCGGCTGACCCGCCGGGCCCGGGCCCGGCTGCTGACCGTCGGGCTCAGTGCCGGGGTCGGCGCGATGCTGATCGCCCCGGCCGCCTGGGCCGGCTCGGTGCTGGACGCCAAGTACGCGGGCAGCTCGTTCAACGCCACCGCCGGCCCGTCGGCCACAACGGGCTTCGGTGGCGGGGGCGGCGGCCCGGCGGCCGGCAACGCCTCGGCCGAGGACGCCTTCCGCGACTTCGCCGACGAGTCCGGCGACCGGGCCGGCCGGACCACGACCGGCCGCGGCGGCGCGGGTGGGTTCGGCGGCGGCGCGGGCGGCATCCAGGGCAGCGCCAGCACCACCCTGAGCAGCAGCGAGAAGGCGATCTACGACTACACCAGCGCCCACCGCGACGGCGCCTCGTACCTGTTCGCGGTGTCCTCCTGGGAGACCGCGTCGCCCTACATCGAAGCGACCGGCCAGGAGGTCATGCCGATGGGCGGCTTCAGCGGCTCGGTGCCGGAGCCGACGCTGGCGCACGTCCAGCAGCTGGTGAAGTCCGGCCAGCTCAAGTTCTTCCTGCTGGACGGCGCGGGCGGCGGCTTCGGCGGCGGTGGCCGGGGCGGGACGTCCACGGTGTCCAGCATCGAGTCGTGGGTCGAGCAGACCTGCCAGACGGTCCCGGCCAGCGACTACGGCGGTGGCACCGCGACCGGCACCCTCTACGCCTGCTCCACCAGCTCCTGACGCCCGCGGGCTGCGCTGCTACGACTCGGGCAGCGCCAGCTCGTGGAAGCGCCAGGTGAGGTCGTCGATCCAGGCGGCCGCGGGGCGATGGTCGGGCAGGGGGAGGCCGGCCTCGCGGCGCCAGAGGATGTCGCCGAGGGCGGCCCGCAGGTGCCAGGCCATGATCCGGTCCATCGCCAGCGGGCGGCCGGTCAGCTGCTGGTAGCGACGGACGGTGGCGGTCAGCAGCTCGAGGTCGGGGCCGAGGCCGGGGCCGGGGAACGCGCGCAGGTCGTATTCGGGTTCGGCCCGGCCGGCCGAGCCGAAATCGATGACCGCGGCGAGGCGGTCCTGCTGCCAGACCTGGTTGTCGCCGTGCAGGTCGCCGTGAACGAGCACGGCCGGTGAGCCCGGGGCGCCCAGCACCCGATCGGCCCAGTCGCACCAGCTCAGCACGGCCGGCCACTGGGCCGGGGCGATCCAGCGGCCCAGCCCCGCCCGCAGGGCCTCGGTGCTGACCGCCAGCTGCGGGCTCGGCCAGGTGCCCAGCGCAGCGGTGGCCCGGGACTGAGCGGCCGGGCCGTGCAGGGCGGCCAGGAAGCTGGCCAGCTGTTCCCCCGCCCTCGTCCGGCCGCCCACCCCGATCGGGCCGGCCACCGCGAACAGCGACTGACCCGGAACCCGGCGGGTGACCAGCAGCAACGGGTCGGTGCTGGCCGTCACCACCTCGGGCAGGTAGGGCACCAGGCCGTCCCGCCCCAGCTCGGTGAGCAGGCCGATCTCCCGCCCAAGCCCCAGCCCGGCCGGCTGCGACCAGGCGAACTTGATCACGTAGCGTCCGCCCGCCACCGCGGTCGAAGACCAGTAGATCGGGTCCTCGCTGGCCCCTTCGGTGTTGGCGGAGATCACGATCGGTTCGGCCGCCAGCTCGGGGGCGACCGCCTCGAGCGCCGAGATCAGCGTCGCGCGCCGTCCATCGGCCAGCCACCTCACGGCGACGGAGGCGCCTGGGGAGGCTGCTGAGGCTCGTGGGGCTCGGCAGGCTGGTGGGTCTGATGGGTCTGGTGGGGCGTGGCAGGCTGGTGGGGCGGGTGGGGCGAGGGCGCGGAGCGGGGCTGCCGGGCCAGCGCGGCGGCCGCCTTTTCGATGTCGGCTTCCGACACCAATACGTGGCGGGCGGCGTCGCCCAGCGGGATGAAGCTGTCCTCGCTGGCCACCCGGGCGACCGGGCCGCGGAAGCCGTGGTCAGCCAGCGCCGCCAGCACGCCCTCGGACACCCCACCGGTCCGGCGGGTCTCGTCCACGACCAGGACCCGGCCGGTGGCGGCGGCCTCGCGCAGCAGGTCTTCGACCGGCAGCGGAGCCAGCCAGCGCAGATCGAGGACCCGGACCCCGGCGCCGGCCGCGGCCAGCCGCCGGGCCGCCCGCAGGCTCATCCGCAGGCCGTTGCCGAACGTGACCAGCACCAGGTCGGTACCGTCCCCGTAGGTCCGGCCCTGGCCGAGCGGGACGTGGGTCGCCGCCCAGGTGTCCGGGGCCGGGTAGGGGGCGAGCCAGCCGCCGTCGCCCTCGGCGTGCAGGTCACGGGTGTGGTACAGCGCGATCGGCTCCAAAAAGACGCACACCCGGCCGTCCACCGCGGCCGCCGCCGCGCAGGTCCGCAGCATCGCGGCCGCGTCGTCGGGGCGGGCGGGCGAGGCGATGATCAGGCCGGGGATGTCGCGCAGGACGCCGACCGCGTTGTCGTTGTGGAAGTGGCCGCCGAACCCCTCCTGGTAGGCGTAGCCGGCCACCCGGACCACGGCCGGGTTGCGGAACAGGCCGCGCGAGAAGAACTGCAGCGTGGCCGCCTCGCCCCGCAGCTGGTCCTCGGCGTTGTGCAGGTAGGCCAGGTACTGGATCTCGGGGACCGGCAGCAGCCCGGTCAGCCCGGCCCCGAGCGCCAGCCCGAGGATCGACTGCTCGTCGAGCACGGTGTCGAACACCCGGGCTGCCCCCACCTGCTTGAGCAGCCCGCGGGTGACGCCGTAGACGCCGCCCTTGACCGCGACGTCCTCGCCGAACACGAGCAGGCCCGGGTGGCTGGCGAGCAGGTCGGCCAGCGTCCGGTTGATGGACTGCGCGAGCGTGACCAGCCCTTCGGCTTCCGGCATTTTATTTTTGAAAATGTCACGCCGGGTGGAGTCATCAGCCGCGCCGGCGGCCAGTTCGGCCACGGCGGCCGGCCGCGACGGGGCCAGCGGGGCGGTGATCTCGACCGCGCTGCGCAACGGCGGCCGCCGGATCACATCCCCGGCCGTCCCCTGCACCCGCTGGCGCATGGCCTGGTAGCGCTCGATGATCTGGGCGGGGCTGGCCACCCCGCGCTCGGCCAGCAGCCGGGCGGTGGCCAGGAGCGGGTCGCGGGCCAGGTCGGCGGCGATTTCCCGCGCGCCCCGGTAGGCGCTCTCGGCGTCCGAGCCGGCGTGGCCCATCAGCCGGACCGTCCGCAGGTGCAGGAAGGCGGGCTGGCGGCGCTCCCGGACCCAGGCGGCCGCCTCGGTGGCGGTGGCGTAGAGCCCTTCCGGGTCGGTGCCGTCGGCCCGGAAGTAGCGCAGCCCGGGCCGGGCCGAGTAGGCGGCCTCGATCCAGCCCGGCGGGGTGCGCACGCTGATCCCGATCCCGTTGTCCTCGCAGACCAGCAGCAGCGGCAGCGGCAGCCGCTGGAACGCGCAGTGGCAGGCGGTGTTGATCGCCCCGGTGGCGGTCGAGTGGTTGGCCGAGGCGTCGCCCAGGCTGGCCACCACCACGCTGTCGTCCGGCCAGCGGCCGGTGACGCCGAGCCGGGCGGCCCGGCCGAGCGCGAACGCCACCCCGACCGCCCGCGGCAGGTGCGAGGCGATCGTCGAGGTCTGGGGGATGACCGCCAGCGGTTCGCTGCCGAACACCTTGTGGCGGCCGCCGGCGATCGGGTCCTCGGCCGCCGCCATCATGCCCAGCAGCGCGTCCCGGATCGGGTCCTGGCCCGGCACGCGGGCAGCGCGTTCGGCGTAGAACGCGCCCGACCGGTAGTGCAGCAGGGCCGGGTCGGACGGCCGCAGCGCGGCCGCCACGTAGGCGTTGGCCTCGTGCCCGGCCGAGCCGATCGTGTAGTAGCCGTGGCCCTGCCGCCGCAGCACCCGGGCGGCCAGGTCCAGGTGGCGGCTGGCCAGCTGGGCGTCGAAGATCTCCAGGCCGCGGGCGCCGGTCAGCGCGCCACCGGGGCTGAGCGGCTGGTCCGGGTCAGCCGCGGGCCGGGCCGCCAGCGCGCCGATTGCGTCGAGAAAGCCCCGGTCAACCGCTTCGTCAGGTGTCATCCGGTTCAGAATTTCACAGCCGCCAGGGACCAGCCAGAGGCTTTACCGGAGGATGCCGACCAGGCAATTACGACGCCATGTAGGCTTCACTGTGGCTGACGGGCCATCATGCTCGCCTCGCCCTCCCCGTTAGCCGGAAGGTGGTCGGTTTTCGTTGAGTGCCCTCGACACCCGGCGAAGCTCGCTGGTCGCGGGCCGCGAGACCAGCGGGCCCAGCTCTGCCCCGGGCAGCGCGAGCCCGCAGGCGCCCACGGCCCGTCAGGTCGTGCAGGCCTACGTGGCCCTGTGCAAGCCGCGGATCATCGAGCTGCTGCTGATCACCGCCGTGCCGGTACTGTTCCTGGCCGACAAGGGGCTGCCGTCGCTGCTCGACGCGGCCGTGGTGGTGCTCGGCGGGGCGCTCGCGGCCGGCAGCGCCAACGCCCTCAACTGCTACATCGACCGCGACATCGACCAGGTCATGCGGCGTACCCGGAGCCGCCCGCTGGCCCAGCACACGGTCTCGCCGCGGGCCGCGCTGGTCTTCGGCACCGCGCTCGGGGTGGTGTCGGTCGGATTGTTCGCGGCGCTGGCCAACCTGCTGGCGGCCGCCCTGACCCTGGGCGCGATCCTCTACTACGTCGTCGTCTACACGATGCTGCTCAAGCGGCGCACGTCACAGAGCACGCTGTGGGGCGGCATCTGCGGGGCGGCGCCGGTCCTGATCGCCTGGGCCACGGTGCGGGACTCGCTGTCCTGGCCCGCCGTGCTGCTGTTCCTGGTGGTGTTCTTCTGGCAGCCGACCCACTTCTGGGCGCTGGCGGTCAAGTTCAAGGACGACTACCGCAGCGTCGACATCCCGATGCTGCCGGTGGTGGCCTCGCTGCGCCGGGTCATGACCGAGAGCCTGATCGACATCTGGCTGGCGGTGATCGCCTCGGTCGCGGTCTGGCCGCTGGCGACCGGCCCGGTCTACGGGGTCAGCGCGATCGTGTTCGGTGGCCTGTTCCTGGCCGACGTGCACCGCATGCACTGGCGCGCGCTGCGCGGTGGCCAGGTGCAGACCATGCGGCTGTTCCACGAGTCGAACATCTACCTCACGCTGCTGTTCGCCGCGCTCGCGGTCGACGCGCTGGTCCACTGACCCGGGCGTAGCCGTGACTCGGTTCTCAGCCTTCCGGAACGGGCTCTACGCGCGGATGGAGGAGATCAGCTTCCGCACGTCCATGACCGTGCTGGGCGGGGTGGTGGCGGTCGCCGCCGTCGTCGCCACGGTGACCGTGCTGACGAGCCAGGGATCGGTCCCGGCCGCCCGGCCCGCAGCCCTCAGCCCGTCGTCGGCCAGCCATTCGATCGTGCCCACATCGGCGCCACCGACCCCGGCCGTCAGCCCGTCGCCCGCCGCCCCGGCGACGTCCAGGCCGGCCAAGGCCCCGGCCGCCCGGCCGGAGCGGACGACGACCTACGTGGCCCCGGCCGAAGACTCGGTGCCGTACCGGCCCGCCGCCGCCTCCGGCTACGGTTACGGCCGCTACCGGGCCCAGCCGCATCTCAACGCGGCCGCCGCCTGGGCGGCCTGGTGGCGGAGCAGGCTGGCGGGCGCCGGTGGGCACGCCGGCGGGTTCGGCGGGTACGGCGGCCACGGGTTCGGGGGCTTCGGCGGGTTCGGCCACGGACTGGGCCACCGCTGACCCAGGGCCTGACACCGGCCGGCCACGCGGCCGGCCGCGCCGGTAGAGTCCGGCAGCGTGATCGTCATCATCGCCGGGCCGTCCGGCAGCGGCAAGACCACCGTCGGGACCCAGCTGGCGGACCGGCTGGGCTGGCCGTACGCGGACGCCGACACGTTCCACTCGGCCGCCGCGATCGCCAAGATGCACCGCGGTGAGCCGCTCACCGACGCCGACCGCTGGCCGTGGCTGCGCGCCATCGGCGCCTGGATGGATCAGGAGATCGCGGCCGGCCGGCCGGCCGTGGTCACCTGTTCGGCGCTGCGCCGCGAGTACCGCGACCTGCTGCTGGGCGGCCGGCCGGAGGCCCGGCTGGTCTACCTGGACGAACCCCGGGACGTGCTCGAACAGCACCTGGCCGGGCGGCACGGGCACTTCTTCCCGGCCGGCCTGCTGGACAGCCAGCTGGCCACCCAGGAGGTCCCCCACGGCGAGCCGCAGGTCCTGGTGGTGACCCCGGCCGACACGCCGGCCGGCACGGTGGCCCAGATCATCGCCCAGCTGTGGCCGGCCGGACCGCCCGGGCCGCAGGTGCCCGGCCCGGGCTGATCGGCGGTCAGCGGGTCAGGACTCGGGCTCGAGCACCACGACCGGGATCGGGCGGCTGGTCTTCTGCTGGTAGTCGTTGTAGGCGGGCCACGTCTTGGCCATGACCTCCCACATCGCCGGCTTCTCGGCCGCGGTCGCGGTCCGCGCCCGGGCCCGGAACTTGTCCCCCAGGACCTGGACCCCGACCTCGGGGTTGGCCTCGAGGTTGAGGTACCAGGCGGGCGGCTCGTCGGCCCCGCCCTTGGACGCCACGATCAGATAGTCGTTGCCGTACTTCTGGTAGATCAGGGCGTTCTTGCGCTGCTGGCCGGACTTGCGGCCGGTCGTGGTGAGGATCAGGGTGACGGTCCCCTGCCAGTCGTGACCCTCGGCGCCGTCGGTCTCTTCGTAGCGCTTGACGTGCTCGTCTCCGAACAGCATGCGTTGCCTTTCTGCTCTGTGTCGTACGGGTCGTGCCGTACGGTCGGCCTATGAAGCTGAAGCTGGACCTGCATGACATCTACAACCGGGGTGCGGACATCGACCGGGCGCTGCGGGACATCATGGCCGAGGCCGAAGCCAAGAAGGCCCCGCTCATCGAGATCATTCCCGGTAAGGGCTCCGGCCAGCTCAAGAAGCACGTGTTGCGGTTCCTGGAACAGAAGGAGATCAAGGCCAAGTACCACCGGGTGGAGAAGGACTCCAAGAACTTCGGCCGTTTGTTCGTCCACTTCAAGTGGAAATAACGAACAAACTTTCCCAAAAGGGTACAGTCGCTCCCACGGCCCTTCCGCTGTGACGGCGGACGTGTCATAATCCCTATCCGCGCGGTCTGGACACTGGCGACTAGGGGGCGGCTTCCGGACCGCGCGGGCCCCCGGCCGTTGAGACTCCGGGGGTACCCGCCG
>Ga0213875_10002884_pt1 | contig 10052 bp, 9 predicted proteins | sample BarmaccomBMRX_R8_FD_160105 | JGI IMG/M metagenome (GOLD analysis project Ga0213875, IMG submission 160105) | Root-associated microbial communities from Barbacenia macrantha in rupestrian grasslands, the National Park of Serra do Cipo, Brazil - RX_R8 | ecosystem: Host-associated > Plants > Roots... | reverse complement strand
GTAGGGATAGGCGATGATCTGCGCCAGGGTCATCGGCCGGAAGGGCGTCTGAACCTCCACGCCCAGGTCGGCGTCGGGAACGGCTTCGATGGCGGCGATGACTTTGGCGGTGTTCTGTTCCAGGAGCGATTGGGCGGCGTCCGCGTCCTGGGCCAATTCCGCCTTGGCGCGGAGAAAGGCGTCCATGTTGTTGTCCGACGACCAAGTGTGGGTTTGGATCAGGTCGGCGGCACGCCCGTTCAGGAGGGCGCACTCGGCGATCTGGTCCAGCGCGGTGCGGGCGTTGCCCATCGGACTCCAGTTGCGCTTGTCTTCGGGGAGACGCTGGAGTGCCGCGACGAGGTCATCGGCGGCTTTCCGGGTGGCGCGGGCGAGCAGTTGTTGCGGGGTGTTGGACATGCGATTGTCTCCTGTGTGATGAATGTTGGCCTCGGCCACGGATGGCCGGGCTAGAGCCAAGACAAGCCCCATGAATGGGGCTACGGACATGGGCCATCGTCCTGGCAGCCGGCTTCAGCCGGCTTTTTCTGGCGATAGCCCTGCGTTCCAACGCCGGGCATCACTGGCTGCCGACGCCGTGAACGCGCATCTGTAGACCGTAAATGCTGGTGCTGGCCGTAATGAACAGGGTGCGGCGGTCCCGGCCGCCGAAGCAGATGTTGCCCGTCCAGCCCTCCTGGATGGGGATGTGCAGAATCTGCTTGCCGGCCTTGTCGAACACGGTGACGCCGTGGCCGGTCAGGTACACGTCGCCCGCGCTGTCAATGGTCATGCCGTCGGAACCCAACTCACAGAACAGCCGCTTGTGGCTGAGTGCGCCGTCACGCCCGATGGCGTAGGCGTAGGTCTTGCCCGCGCCGAGATCGGACACGTAGAGCGTTCTGCCGTCGGACGTGCCGATGATGCCGTTGGGGGTCTGCATGTCGCCGACCACGCGGGTCAGATCGGTGCGGCCCGGCGTGAGGTAGTAGACGCCCTGGGTGTCCTGCTCCATCGACCCGCGCTGCCAGTAGGAGCGCGGATAATATGGATCCGTAATGTATAATCCGCCGTCGGGTCGGACCCACACGTCGTTGGGGCCGTTGAGCAGCTTACCGTTGTAATTCTTGACGACCAGCGTGACTTTGCCCGCCGGGTTGATGCGCCACAGCTCATTTTTCTCGTCGGCGCAGGCCCAGAGGTTGCCCTGATGGTCGAAGCACAGGCCGTTGGACCGCCCGCACGGCTGGAGGAAAGTGGAAAGCTTGCCGTCCACACTCCACTTCAGGATGCGGTCGTTCGGCTGGTCGGTGAAGAAGACGTTGCCGTGAGCGTCACACGCCGGTCCTTCGGTGAACGCGAACCCGCCCGCCAGTTTTGTCAGTTGCGCCCCCGGCGCGACGATGTCGCTGTCGGCAGAGAAAGCCTTCCCTGCCACTGTCAATGTCAGGATCAGGGCGGCGAGAACACCGCAGAACGAAAAAAATTGGATGAATGGGTTCACGATCGCGGTGCCTTCCCTACGCAGCAATGGATTTCTGGCCGGAGAAGTCTCCGCACAACATCTTCTCACCGTGCTTCTTCAGCAAGGGGGCCAGTACCCCCAAACGCCGGTTTTGGCTACCATCAGCATCCCGGATGACGCTTTTCGGATCATCCGCCGACCGAGGAGGCAATTGAAAATGCGGGCTGTCCTGCGAAATGAGGGTCAGCAACTCGGCCCGCCGGCGGCGGATGATTTCGCGCTCGCGCGACTCCAGGCGAACTCCAACCATGCTCACGGTCACGAGGCAAGAGGCCGTGGCGAACTCAACGACCCAGTCGCTGTCCCGGATGATTGCAAAGCCGTACTCGTTGATGAGGTATGCGAAATGCCGCTTCACCAAGGCCGAGAAGATCGGTGTTTCTTCTTCGGTACGCGCCCGCCAGTCTGCCTCGTCCACACCGAACTTCTGCCTCGCCTGACTCTTCGCTTCTTCCACCGTGCCAAACCAGGAGTCGCCAGCGAACCTGCCGTGCCGATCATAGCCAATGAGAAAGTAGCCGTCTCTCTCCTCGATGATCTCGACGCGCGTTGCCGGCGCAAAGCGATGGGGATCAGAGGCCCTTTGCGGCTCATGGGCGAGACTTCCGACAGCGGTGTCAGTCGCGGGAACGTCGGAGGTCAGTGTCATCATTGTTGCTGAATTGCCGCAATTCACGGCGGATTTCCTCGGCGAGTTCCTGCTCGCTTGGCAGGTGCAATCGGTAGCGACTGGCGAATATCTGGCGGCTGGCCTCCCCCAGAGTATACTTCACAACCGCGTCGTTTTTGTCGGCGCAGAGGATGAGGCCGATCGTGGCGTTGTCGTCCTCGGCGCGGCGCTCGGCGTCATAGTAGTTGACGTACAGTTGTATCTGGCCTAGGTCGGCATGAGTCAGCTTACCGGCCTTCAGATCGATGAGAACATAGCACTTGAGCAGCGTGTGGTAGAACACGGGGTCAATGTAGAAATGATCGCCGTCCAGCATCAGCCGCTGCTGGCGCGCAACGAAGGCGAAGCCCCGGCCCATCTCCAACAGAAAATGTTGCAGGTTGCTGATGAGGGCCTCCTCCAACTCCGACTCCACTAGGCGGCGGGACTCCGGCAGGCCCAGGAATTCCAGTACCACAGGGTCTTTGATGGCGTCTTCCGGCGTCTGGATTTCCTGGCCCTCCGTCGCCAGTTGCATCAGACCTGTCTTGTCGCGGCTCTGTCGCGGCTCCGAGCCAGGCGCTCGAACAGCAGACTGCTGATCTGGCGTTCGAGTTCGCGTGAAGACCAATGGTTCTTGAGAGTTTCCGTCTCATAAAACGAGCGGGCATGGGGAGACTCCACCTTTGTTGAGAAGGCGGTAATGGGTCCATGAGAGATTTGGGTTCAGGTATCCCATGTGCGGAGATTCATCACGCAATGCGTGATGAATCTCCGCGTCCAGAAGTTGCGGGTAAGCGGAATAGAAAAGGCGCATGTAGCGAAGGTTGGTCGTGGTGAAGCCCTTCCCGAACGCTCCCTGTAAGCGTGCCGATATCTGCTCGATGAGAGCCTCGCCATAACCGGCGCGGGCGTGGCCGGCCTGCTCCTCCTCAACGATCTCCCGCCCGACCAGCCAATAGGCGCGCACCATCTCCGCGTTGACAGTGCGGGTGACGTTCAGGCGGGCTTCGGCCAGGATCGCTCGAATACGTTCGTACAGTGGCTCAAGCCGCCCTGCCTCAATTTCTGGAAAGGTTTTCTCAGGAAGCGCCATGCGTGTTCTTCAGGTGGTGCGTGGAGCCGCGCTCGGTGAGGGGAATGGCGGCGAGCCAGGCGGGGACGGCGTCGGGGGGGTACTTGGGGATGTCCAGGGTCAGCAGGGCTTCCAAAGGAACGCCGAAGTCGGTCATGCCGCCGCTGCGGTCGGCGAGGACGCCGACGCCCACTAAAATTCCGCCCCAGCCCTCCACCACCGCGATGGTGTCGCGGACGCTGCCGCCGGTCGTCAGGATGTCGTCCACGACCAGGACGCGCTCGCCCTCTCGAATCTCAAAGCCCCGGCGCAGGACGCGGCCCTTGCCGTCGTCGCCGCGCTCGGCGAAGATGCCGCGCGTGCCCAGGTTCTTGGCGACCTCGTAGGCGAGCAGGACGCCCCCTGTGGTCGGACCCAGCACCACGCCCACCTCATCGCCCGCGAACCGCTCCGCCAGCGCGGCGCACAGCCGTTCCACATAGCGCGGGAACTGTAGCACTTGAAATTTCTCCAGATACTGCGCGCTGTGGTAGCCCGATGCGAGCAGGAAGTGGCCCTCCAGCAGCGCCCCGGCGTCCTTGAAAATCTGCAAGGCTTCCTCATTCGTCAGCATGGAGGCGCAATTCGGCGGGGGTGTCGGGGATTCCTGCCGGCCCAAGTCGTGGCCGCGCCCGCCTTGACAAATGGAAGCGCCGGGGCGTATACTGTAGCGGTTCCGGGTGGACTTTATGGCCGACCAGATGGCTGCGCCGGCGGCGGGGATGAGTGCCCCGGTCGCCCCGCGCCCCAATGTTTTGACCAGCCTGCTGACCTACATCGGCGAGATCGCCTTGCTGCTGGGGCAGGCGGGCCGCGCCCTGGGCCGGCAGGGCGTGGACGGGCGCGACCTGCTGGACCAGATGGCCGCCATCGGCGTCAACTCCGTGTCCATCGCCCTGCTGACTTCGTTCGCGTCCGGCGCGGTCATTGCGCTGTACTTCACGCCGTTTCTGATGCAGTACGGGGCCGGGTCCTTCGTCGGCGGCGTCGTGGGGCTGGCGGTCTCGCGCGAGCTGACCCCGGTGCTGACCGGCGTGGTCGTCGCCGCGCGCGCCGGATCGCAGATCGCCGCCGAGATCGGCACGATGAAGGTGACGGAGCAGATTGATGCGCTGCGGGCGCTGGCGGTCAGCCCCATTCAGTACCTGGTCGTGCCCCGCGTCCTGGCCGCGCTGATCATGCTTCCCCTGGTCTGCGCGCTGGCGGACGCGCTGGGGATTCTGGGCGGCTACCTGGTCGCGGTGTACCAGGAGCAGATGCCGGCGGCCCTATTCCCCGCCTCCATCCAGCAGTACGTGGGGCCGTGGGATTTTCTCTTGGGGATGTTCAAGACCGTCGTGTTCGGCCTGATCGTCGCCCTGGTCGGCTGCCACCAGGGGCTGAAGACGGAGGGCGGGGCCACGGAAGTCGGTCGGGCGACCACCAACACCGTCGTGCTGTCCATCGTGCTGATCTACATCTCGAACTACCTCATGGCCTATGTCATGTTTCATAAGGCGACCGGGTTTTGAGAGCAGGCCCCCCGGCCCCCGATCCCCGGGGAATAGGAGAAAGCGTGGCAGGGGCGGAGGAGGCATCTGGCCGGGCGCTCATTGATGTGCGCGACCTGCGCTTTCAGGCCGGCGGCAGGCAGATTCTCAAGGGCGTCAGCCTGCACGTCATGCCCGGCGAGATCGTCTGCATCATGGGCATGTCCGGGTCCGGCAAGACCACGACCCTGCACTGCATCGGCGGCCTGACCCGGCCCACGGGCGGCGAGATCTGGATCGGCGACGCCCAGATCGTCGGCATGACGGAGGATCAGCTCAACGGGGTGCGCGAGCGCATGGGGATGGTCTTTCAGTACGCGGCCCTGTTCGACTCGCTGACCGTGTTTGAAAACGTCGCCTTCGGCCCGCGCCGCCGCCGCCGTCTGCCGGAGGACCAGATTCGGGCCATCGTCGCCGAGAAGCTAGAGTTGGTCGGCCTGCCAGGGACGGAGAATCTGTACCCGTCGCAGCTGTCGGGCGGCATGGCCAAGCGCGTCGGCCTGGCGCGCGCCATCGCGCTCTCGCCGCCCGTGCTGCTCTATGACGAGCCGACCAGCGGGCTGGACCCGGTCGTGGCGAGCGTTGTGGATGAACTGATCATGCAGATGCGGGACAAGTTGGGCGTCACCAGCCTCGTCGTCTCACATAACATCACCAGCATCTTCCGCATCAGCGACCGGATCGCCATGGTGCATGAGGGGCAGATCTTGATCGAAGGGACGCCGGAGGAAGTGCGGGCCAGCCCGGACCTCGTCGTGCAGCAGTTCATCCAAGGCCGCTCGCATGGCCCGATTGAGCAGGCGCGTCGGCTCGCACGGCTCGCGGAGGTTCGCCCCCCTCTCCACTCCGAGGGGTGAGCCGGAGGGGGCTGAACGGCAACATTTATGGCTATTCTGGGACAGGCGGGGCGCGTCGGCGCGGTGGTGCTGCTGGGGCTGGCATTGGTCGCAGGAATGTTCGCGTTCTTCAGCGGCGGCCTGTTTCGGCACACCTACACGCTGGGCGTGCTCTTCAACGACGCCACCGGCGCGACCAAGGACGCCGCCGTGGCCCTGGCCGGCGTGCCGATCGGCAAAGTCCGGGACATCCGGCTGACCGGCGCGCAGCAGGCCGACCTGACGCTGGAGATTCAAGATAAGTACCGCATCCCGCGCGGCTCGACCTTCTCGATCACCACGCCCATCCTGGGCACGGCCGGAACGGTCGTGGTGACGCCGCCCCCCGACGCGGCGAAGCGCCCGGACGACATGATCCCGCCTGACACCACCGGCCTGACCGGCGCGCCCGCCCTGAGCGTCAACGCGGCGTTCTCCCAGGCCAGCGGGCTGATGACGCAGTTGAAGGAGACGGTGCGGCGATCCGACAGGCTCATTGACACGCTGACTCATACGGCCCAGAGCGCCGACAACGCCATCGCCGGGCCGGCGGCCCAGAAGGCGCTTGGCAATTTGGGCGAGGCCTCCACCAATTTGAATCGGGCGTCTGCCAACGGCCTGAAGCTGACCGAGCGGCTGAACGGGGTGCTGGCGCAGGACAACGCGCAGCTCCAGGGCCTGCTGCGGCAGACCCAGTCCGGGGCGCGGGTGGCGCTGGGCAACATTGACGCGACGACGGCCCAGATCAAGGGCCTGACGGCCGAGAACCGGGCCAAGCTCAGCGAGATCGTCACGGACCTGCAGCAGACGACGGCCTCGGTCTCCGGCATCACCGACCAGCTCAACACGTCCTTTCATGAGGGCAAAGTCCCGCAGAACTTGACGGCCATCGTCGGCAACCTCAGGGCGGCGTCGGACAACCTGGTGGTGATCTCGAACAACTTCCAGAAGCTATCCGGCGATCAGGGCCTGCAGGGCGACCTGCGCGCGACGCTTCGCAACGTCCGCGCCAGCACCGAGCAGACGACATATCTGTTGGAACGGCTCAACCAATTGGCCGGCACGAAGCCTCACCCCACGGTCGTGATCGCTCCGGGGACGACGCCGCCCGGCGGTGCGCCGCCGACGCGCACCAACCAGGAGCTTGTTGCGCCGTTGCTGCTGCCGCGCGTTGATCTGGTGCAGGACCTGCGGGCCAGCCGCTTCCGCGCGGACGTGGACGCCGTCGTGCCCATCCGGGGCAGCGCGCCGGGGGCGTTCGCGCGGGCCGGCATCTACGGCCTCGGCGACGCCAACCGGGCCATCGCGCAGTTCGGCGCGGCGCTGGACCCCGCCGGCCTCTACGATGTCCGCGCCGGCCTGTACGCCTCCAAGCTCTCCGTCGGCGGCGACATCGGCCTGGGCCGCCGGGCCACGCTGTCGCTGGACCTGTGGGACCCGAACCGCTACCATCTGGACGCTCGCGGTGCGCTGATGTTCGGCGGCGGGTACGGCCTCTTGGTCGGCGCGGAGGACATTGCCCGCCGCACCAGCCCCACCATCGGACTGGAATATCGGCGGTAGGGGAACCCCCACCCGTCGGGCAAAGCCTTTCCGCAGGAACCAAGCCGGCTTCCCTCCCCCTCCGGAATGGGAGAGGGAGTATCACGAGAGATTGGCCTTCTCTCAGATTCCCTCTCCCGCATCGAGGGAGGCGGCGAGGCTTGGTTCCTGCAGAAAGGCTTCGCCCGAGCCGGAGGGGGGCTTCCAACTCAAGCAAGAAAGGAACCATACCATGAAAGTCATATTGATGCAGGACATTGCCGACCAGGGCAAGCAGGGGGACATCGTCAACGTCAGCGACGGCTACGCCCGCAACTACCTGTTCCCCCGCAAACTGGCTGTCGAGGCGGCGGGCGGCGCGCTCAAGAATCTACAGACCAAGCACGCCCTGGAGGAGCGCCGGGCCGAGAAGCTGCTGCAGACGGCCGAGAAGGCGGCGGAGCAACTGCGAGACAAGACCGTCACGCTGCCCGTCCGCGCCGGCGAGAACAATCGCCTCTACGGCCGCGTCACCGCCGCCGACATCGCCGAGGCCGCCCGGAAGGGCCTGGGCGTGACACTGGACAAGCGCAAGGTGGGCCTGATAGACCCCATCAAGTCGGTCGGCGAGTACGAAGTGCCCATCAAGCTGCACCGCGATGTGACCGTGCCGCTGAAGGTCGCCGTCGTCGCCCAATCCTAGGCCGTCCCCTCTCCCGGGGGCCGTGCGGCTCCCGGATACCGGCGGCCCGCGTCCCCGTTTCTCCCTCTGTGAGCCATGACCATGTCCGACCAAGGCAGCGGCGGATATTCCCGCTACACCCGGCCTTCCAACCGAAGCAGCGACGGCAACGGAAACGGCGGCAGCGGCGGCTTCAGCGCCCTGGGCGCTCTTGTTCCGCCTCAGTCGATTGAGGCGGAGCAGAGCACGCTCGGCGCGATGCTGCTCGACCGGGCCGCCATCGAGAAGGCGGCGGAGATCCTGGAGAAGGAGGACTTCTACCGGCCCGCGCACCAGACGCTGTTCGAGGCCGTCACCGCGCTGGCCCAGCGCGATGAGCCGGTTGATCTTATCACTGTCCAGGAGGAGCTGAAAAACCGCGACAGGCTGGAGGCCATCGGCGGCCTGCCCTATCTGACCGCCCTCTTCGACACCGTCCCGACGGCGGCCAACGTCGAGTACTACGCCAAGATCGTCGAGGAGAAGGCGATCCTGCGGCGCCTGATCGGCGCGGCGCAGGAGATCATCGGCCTGGCGCGCGGCGAGATCGCGGACATCAACGAGGTCATTGATCAGGCCGAGCGCGCCGTCTTCAACGTTTCCCAGCAGCGCACCGCCCAGTACTTTGCGAGCCTGAAAACCCTGCTGCTCTCGGTCTACGAGAGGACGGAGCAGCTTTCCGATCTCAAGCAGCGTATCTCGGGCCTTTCCACCGGCATCCACGACTTCGACATGATCACGTCCGGCCTCCAGGACACGGACATGATCATCGTGGCCGCCCGGCCGAGTATGGGGAAGACGAGTCTTTGCCTCTCCATTGCGGAGCACGTCGCCCTCAAGGAACAAAAGACGGTCGCCATCTTCTCGCTGGAGATGTCCAAGGAGCAGTTGGCGCTGCGGATGCTCTGCTCACAGGCGAAGGTGAACGCGCACAGGGTACGGACGGGGAATCTGACGGAAACTGAGTGGGGGGAGATGGCGCAGGTGGTCCAAGGCATGTACGAGGCCCCCATCTTCATTGACGACGCCACCGAGACCTCCGCGCTGACCATGCGCGCCAAGTGCCGCCGCCTGATGGCCGAGCACGGGCTGGGCCTGGTCGTCGTGGACTACCTGCAGCTTATGCGCTCCCACCGCCGGACGGAGAACCGCGTCCAGGAGATCGGGGAGATCGCGCGCGGCCTCAAGTCCCTCGCCCGCGAGCTCAAAGTCCCCGTCCTCGCCCTCTCCCAGCTCTCCCGCGCCGTCGAGAATCGCGAGAACAAGCGCCCGATGCTATCTGATCTGAGAGAGTGCGTCGTCGGCAGTACGCGGCTGGTGGATGCAGCGACGGGCAGACTCGTTCCCATCCGCGAGGTCAGGGCCGGGGACAGGGTGCTGGCCCTGGGCGAGCGACAGAAACTGGGGGCGTTCGACGTGCGCGATGTCTGGTCCACCGGCGTCAAGCCCGTCTTCACCCTGACCACCCGCACGGGCCGCACGGTGACGGCGACCGCCAACCACCCGTTCCTGACGGCGCAGGGCTGGAGGCGGCTCGACGAACTGCGCCCGGGCGACGTCCTGGCGACGGCCCTGCGCCTGCCGGAGCATGGCGAGGAGAGGCCGGAGCGGGCGGAACTCTGCCGTCTGCTCGGCTACCTGGTCGGTGACGGCACTTTCCAGAGGCACCGCGCCATCGGCTTCTGCGGCTCCGACCGGGCGGTTGTTGCTGATGCCGCGCGGATCGTCTCCTGCTGTTTCACCGGCGTCGTCTGGCGGCAGAAGAAGGCGTATGGCGGCTACCAAGAAGGTGACTTTACCTGCGTCTATGAGAACGGCTATGGCAAGCCTTTCGGAAATCCCCTGCGGGAGTGGCTGCGGGAGATCGGCGCGCTCGGCAGGAAGGACAGGACCAAATTCGTCCCGGACTGGGTGTTCGAGGCCGGGGCGGCCGGGGCGCGAGAATTCCTCGCTGGCTATTTGTCGTCAGATGGTTGCGTCAAGCACACGCAAGGGCGGGGCTGGTTCGTCCACTTTGACACTGTCAGCCGCCGACTGGCTGAAGATGTGCAGATGCTATTGCTGCGCCTCGGAATCATTGCCACAGTCAATGGTGGTTTTCAGAGCGCGAAGGCGACGCAGCCGATTTACCGCGTGAGC
>Ga0213875_10002883_pt1 | contig 10054 bp, 7 predicted proteins | sample BarmaccomBMRX_R8_FD_160105 | JGI IMG/M metagenome (GOLD analysis project Ga0213875, IMG submission 160105) | Root-associated microbial communities from Barbacenia macrantha in rupestrian grasslands, the National Park of Serra do Cipo, Brazil - RX_R8 | ecosystem: Host-associated > Plants > Roots... | reverse complement strand
GGAAGACCACGAGGTCCACACATGACGGGAATGCCCTTCCAGATGCAATAGTCGCCGTGACCCGGCCGGGGCGTCTTGGTCAGGTCCAAATCTACGTAATTCGCAACGAACAGATCCAGGTAACCATCGCGATCGTAATCGACGAAAGAACAGCCCGAGCCGTAGCGGATGCCGGTGACCGGCAACTTCGCTTTTTCAGTCACGTCTTCGAAGGTGCCGTCACCCCGATTTCGATACAGCACGTTATGGCCGTAATAGGTAACTAGAAGATCGGGCCAACCATCGTTATCGTAATCGCCTACGCAGACACCTTGTGCCCAGCCTCCCGCTTTGAATCCTGCTTTCGCTGCGACATTCTTGAACCGGCCGTTGCCCTCGTTGTGATAAAGCTGCGGTAAGTTGGCGCCCTTGTCTGCTTGCTGATCGAGGCGGGTGCCGTTGGCGATAAAGATGTCGTTGCGTCCGTCGCCATCGTAGTCGAAAATTGCAACTCCGTTCCCCGTTGTCTCCAGAATGTAATCTTTGCGCTTGAGTCCGCCGTAGGTGTTCTTATCTAGCAACCCGGCGGATGCTGCGATGTCGTGGAAATCCGCTTGAAAAATTGGAACAGCGCCTGCGATCAAGGCCGCAAACGCGATAAAGGCCAAGACGGCGTTGCGCGTCATGGATGGGCCATTATAGCGAGGAAGCAGTCAACGGGCTTCGCGCGGCCACGCTTCCCGAATTCCGCTGCTGAATCGCAAGTCGAAGCAATCAAAGGATTGAAAATCGTTGAATTCAACGTATCGTTGTGATAATGTTTTCCCAAGTTAGACGTTAGAACTTCAGTGGTCCATTCAACTCTACGTGGAGGAAACATGTCACGTTGGCTCAGTCGCCTTGGTGTGGCTTTTTCTTTTCTGCTGCTGTTGAGCACGATTGCTCTCGCACAGCGGGATCTCGGAACAATCACCGGAACCATTACTGACGCCCAAGGCGCAGCGGTTGCAAATGCAAAAGTCACCATCACCAATGACGCCACAGGCGTGGCCTCCGACACGGTCAGCACGGATACTGGATCTTTCACGCGTCCGGCTCTGAACCCCGGCACCTACACGGTTACTGTCGAGGCGTCAGGGTTCCAAAGGTCCGAGCAAAAGAACGTCCTTGTCACTCCCAACGAACCGGTCGCGTTGAACCTGACCCTTCAGGTGGGGAACGTCAACCAAACCGTCGAGGTCACAGCAGCCGCTCCTCTGCTGCAGACCGAATCGCCGGTAATCGGCGAAACGCTGAACACCCAGCAAGTAACAGATCTTCCCCTGGGTGGGCAGCGCACATTTACCTTCCTGGCTCGTTTGACACCGGGCGTGCAGCCTTCTGAACCCGGGGCTCGTGACGCGCTGGGCGGCGGCTTCTCTGCTAACGGCGTTCGTTCGACCGGTGAAAATAACTTCTTGCTCAATGGCGTGGACAACAACGTCAACGTGATCGACTTCATCAACCAGACTGCGTTTATCATTGGTCCCGCGCCTGAGGCGATCGGAGACATGCAGATCATCAGCAATGGCGCAGACGCACAATATGGCCGCGCGGCAGGCGGCATTTTGGAGATCAGTCTTAAAAGCGGCACGAACCAACTTCATGGCACTCTTTGGGAGATCTTGTCGAACACCGATTTCGACGCAAACAAATGGGAGAACAACAAAGCCAGTTTGCCCCGCAATAAGTTCGATCAGAATCAATTCGGCGCCGCGGCGGGCGGCCCGCTCATAAGGAACAAACTATTCATCTTCGGCGATTACCAGGGCACGCGCATCCGCACGGCGGGCGGCTCGGTTCAAAACCTGGGGTTCGGCCCGACATTTACCATACCGACTCCCGCGGAGAGAAGCGGCAATTTCTCCGGCCTCGCCAACACGCTGTATGATCCAACCACTACGGTGTGCGTCAGTGGCTGTGTTCCGGGGACCTTGAATGCTGCCTCGGGGCAAAGGGCAACTTATTCGCGCACCCCTTATGTGAATAACACCATTCCCGTCTCAGAAATGGATCCCGTCGCGATGAAGCTCGCCGCGCTCTATCCGAATCCCAATACGGCGTTAGCCAACTGCGGCGGGGCGGCCAGCGGCGCGGGCTGTTATGCCGTGGCCACTCCGGGAGCCTTGAATACCGATCAAGGTGATGGCCGGGTCGACTGGCATTACAACGACGCGAACAGCATTTTCGGCACGATCAGTTGGGCGAACACGGCCAAGAGCAGCGTGCCTCCGTTCCCGGGCGCGTTGGATGGCGGCAATTTCCAAGGCTCGAGCGAGCAGGATCTCGGCCGCAACGCCATGTTGAGCTGGACCCATACCTTCTCCCCCACGATGGTGAATGAAGCGCGCGTCGGGTTTAGCCGCCTGGTTACGGCGCGCACGCAAGCCAACGCCGACACAGATGAGTACAAGGCGCTAGGTATCGGCGGTTATGACCCGACTACGACGCTAAACGGTGGCGCGCCGCAGATCGACCTTGGCCGTTACAGCCAGATCGGCGCGAACAATTGGCTCCCCACTAAGGAGTACAACAACGAGTGGGACATGATTGAGAACCTCTCGATCGTGCACGGGAACCACCAGTTCAAAATGGGCGGTGAATTCCGCGAACTGCACTTTCCGTTCTTCCAAGTACCCTTTCCTCATGGAGAAATGAGTTTCGGACAGGCAGAAACGGGCGCGCAGGCTGCCACAGGCAACGTAAACGCACTGGCTCCTGGGACAGGGGACGAATTCGCTTCGTTCCTTTTGGGATCGGTCGATACCACAGCTCAGATTTCCACCACGAACTTCATCTCCTCTACCAAGCAGGCATACGCGACCTACTTCATGGATAACTGGAAGGTGACACCGAAGCTCACGTTGAACCTCGGGGCGCGCTACGAATTGTTTTCGCCGATTGGAGAGCAGTTTGGCCGCCAATCGAACTTCGATTTCGCCAATCTGACCCTTTATATCCCTAATGGCCCGAACCAAAATGCTCCCCTGCCTCCGAATTTCAACTCACCTGCGACTATCAACGGTGTAACCTTTGGCCCACTTTTCACCACGCCCATTGCCGTCAGTCGTGGGCAGGTTAGCAAATACCTAATTCCTTGGGACAAAACCGATATTGGGCCGCGTCTAGGCTTCGCTTACAATATCGAGCCGAAAACAGTGATCCGCGGATTCTTCGGCATGTTCTATGGTGGCGAAGAAAACCAGGGCGGCAATCCGAATCGTGGCGAATCTGCGCCTTTTAACGAATCGCCGTCTTTGGCCCGCCCAGGGAAGGTAAGCATTTTCCAACCGGATCCCCTGATGGCCAATGGCGCATACACGGGCGCGCTGAACGTCGGTTTTCCAGTGAATGTGTTCAACGGGTATCCAGTTACCTCGCTCCAGTTCCGCGAAGTCTATCCGGACTTCCGGAATCCGCTGGTGCAAGAGTGGAACTTCGCGATTCAGCACGAACTGCCTGGCCAAGCGGCCTTGGAGGTCGGCTACGAAGGCAATCACCAGGCGCGCCAGTTGTACCAGCCTGATCCCAATGCCTGCCCGACTGTGGTGAACACCGGTTCTTTGAACTGTACCGCGCTGCGGCCTCATCCAGACATCGGATCGGTAAGCGGAACGGCCACTTTCGGCATAGGGAATTATGAGGCGATGACGGCATCGCTGACCAAGCGGCTCTCGAGCGGATTGCAGGGCCAGGTGTCGTATACCTACGGCCATGCCTTATCCGACACGGGAACCACGCTTTCCGGATCGCCCGGGTTTAATATACTTGATGGAACGAAGATCGGCACATCCTACGCCAGCGCGCCGTGGGATATTCGCCATGCTCTTGTTGGATCTTTCAACTATGAGATTCCTTTCGGCCGCGGCAAGCAGTATGGCGCTAATCTGAACAAAGTGGTTCAAAGCCTGGCCGGCAACTGGCAGCTCAACGGAATCCTGACCCTGCGCACGGGACAACCCTTCACTTTGGATTCCGGCGGAGGCGCATGCGCGGACGTGATCAGTGAGAATGGAACCTGTTTGCCCACGATGGTGCCGGATCAGACGAATCCGAACCAGGCTCCTCCGGGCGGGCGTTCTCCGAACGCGTGGTTCAACACGGCGAACTTTGTGCCGATTAAGCAGCTCACCCTAGGTGAACTGGAGACACAGGGCAATACTGGGCTGAATAGCAACGTGGGACCGCCGGAGCGGACGTTTGATTTCTCCGTCTTCAAGGATTTCGACTTCACCGAGAGATGGAAGCTCGAATTCCGCGCGGAGGGAACCAACATCACGAATACACCGCAGTACAACGTCGGTTGTGTATCGCTGAACCAAAACAACAGCAACTTCGGCCAAATCACTTGCACCAACGCCGGAAGCGAGCGGCACATCGACTTTCAGTTGCGCCTGATGTTCTAGACAGGTTCGTTCAAGCTCGATCTTGCATAACGGGCGTCTCGCTGCGTATGCGCACGGCGCCCGCTGGCAAAATCACTTCGAAGCGGGAGCCTTTCCCGATCTCACTATGGACCTGAATCTCGCCACTGTGAGCCTTCACGATGCTCGCCACAAAGCTCAATCCTAATCCCAAACCTTTTTCGGGATTCGGGTCTGGAACTCTATAGAAACGGTTGAAAATGTGCGGCAAGTGATCTTTGGGTATTCCGACGCCCGAATCCTCCACGACGAGTCGAATGCTCGCTCCTTGATTTTCGGCGCAAGCTCGCACCCAACCTCCGGCCGGTGTGTACTTGATCGCATTTGATAACAGATTTGTGATTACGCGCTCAATCTGAGTGCGGTCCACTTCGCAGAGTATGGATTCGCGAGTCTCATGCGTGAGCTGTATTGAGCTCGCTTCCGCTGGAATTTGAAATTGATCTACCAGATCTCCCGTCAAGTCACGCAAATCCAATACGGTTTTATTCATTGGAATCTGGCCTGATTCCGATTGCGAAAGCAGCAGCAGAGCCCGAACCAGATTCGCGAGCCGCTCCACGTCTTGCAAGGCGTTCTCAATGGCTTCTTGGAGTTGTTCCTTTCGAGTTGCCGTGAAAAGGGCCACCTCCAACTGACCTTGAATAGCAGTCAAAGGAGTGCGCAGCTCGTGCGATACATCAGTTGAAAATTGGCGCATCTGCTCGAAAGAGGCCTTCAGTCTGCCGCTCATCGCATTGAAGGAATCGATGAGCCTGTCCAGTTCGTCGTCCGCGCCGCGCTTTTGAATTTGCAGGCCGAGGTTGGATCCGGTGATTTCTTGCGCCGCCTTTTCGACCGACTGGAGCGATTCGAGCACCCTCCCGGCCGAATACCAGCTCACCAGCGCGCAGGCCAACAAAGCAATCGGTAGAAAGATAAAGAAATTGCGCCGAAATCGCCGCAGAACGAGACGATCCGCGGCCAAGCTGCGGCCCTCCGCAACGTACCACTTGCGATCGAGGTCAGCGTCGGTCATCGTGCTGCTGATTACCTCGTACGGAACTTTGTCTTTTCCAACAATGGTCTTGAACAGCGGTTCTTTCGCCTTCTCGATCTGGGCTAAGTCGGAAAGTATGCCGTTGCGATCGAAGAGCTCTTTCAATGCCGGATCGGGCGATCCGTCCCAGGCGTCGCCACGATCGTTTGCGATCACGAAAACTGCCTTCAGCCGTCCGACGGTCGCCTCTTCTTCGGGATCGCCAGTATCGGCGAACCAGATTGGATTCCCTTGGCCATCGAAATGGATGTATCCTTTCATCGCGCCTAGCTGGTCGTGCAGCACTGCCTCGCTTTGGTTTTCCAAGATTGTCCTAAGCGTTTGGGTGCCGACCAGACCCACCACGGCAAGCACGCCTGTGAGCAGCAAAAGAAAAGTGCTCGCGAGACGAAACCGCAGCGTACGGAAGAGCTTCACGTCGCGCAGTTTCCGCCAGAACATCTGAGGCACCTATGCGTTTACTGTTTCGCTGGGAACGGATTGCGGGCCTTCGGGCGCGTCCAGCATGTAGCCGATTCCGCGCACGGTATGAATCATCTTGGTTGGAAACTTGTCGTCAATCTTGCTGCGCAAGTGCCGGATATAGACATCTACGATGTTGGTAAGCCCGTCGTAGTCCATATCCCAAACGTGTTCCACGATCATGGTGCGGCTCAGAGGACGTCCCCTGTTGCGCATCATGTATTCAAGTATGCTGAACTCTTTCGGCGCGAGCTCGATGTTCTCATTACTACGAGTAACTTTGCGGCGGATGCAATCGAGAGTCAGATCTCCAACTTGCAACTTTTCTGGGGTCGGTTGACCGCGGCGCAAGAGAACTCGCGCGCGCGCCAGCAGCTCGACAAAGGCAAACGGCTTGACCAGGTAATCGTCAGCTCCCTGTTCTAACCCCTTCACGCGGTCATCGACCGAGTCTCGCGCGCTGAGAATCAACACGGGCGGAATTGTTTTCCGATTCTTGATTTTCTGGAGCACTTCGAGGCCATCGACATCGGGAAGTCCGAGATCGAGAATGACTAGATCGTATTCGGTCGAATGGACCCTCTCAATGGCATCGCCACCCCCATTCACTACGTCGACTGCATAGCCGGCGCTTTGTAAGCCTCGCGAAAGGAAATCGGCGATTCGCTTTTCATCTTCCACAACTAATACGCGCATGCGGTTTGTGTAATGTACTGAATAAGAGTCTAGCGAAATCGATGCCTTAATCGCCGGAGGAGGGCCGAGGTTGCGGAATCGGCCGAGGCTGGAAGAATGCAGTAACCGACCTATAGCGTGTTCGCAAAACGGAAAGCACAATCATCAACCCGATGAGCGCGCTTGTATACGCGAGAACCTGAGGAACCGATAGCCCTTCCTTCCAACCGCCGAACCAGCGCCCATAGACTAATTCGATGTGTACCCAATAAACCAGAAGCGAGGTTGTTCCGAGCTGCCGGAAGACACTCCATCGTTGCGGAGCGCCGAGGTTGGACCAAAGATACGCGAGCGCCAGGAGGGCTAAAACAGCTCCCAATTTAATCATGATCATCGCCGGGCTATTCAGCCAGAATTCGCTCTTTGTGTAAATCGAGTAACCCAGGGTTGTAAGCTGGTGCGCAACGGTCGTAAGGCCTAACCCGATTACCATGATCCACAGCATCGTGCGGCCCATGTCTTCCTGTTTTACGGTGCGTATTATGCTTCCTGCAACCATGCCAAACGCCAAGAAGCAGGCCCAGGGAAAGAAGCCGAAATAGTTGTAGCTCGGGAAAAAATAGGAGCGGATGATCCAGGGGACATGCGATCCGTCGATCAGGCTAACAAGCGGCGCGAGCACGACGATAACTAAGCCCAAAACCGTACACAAGCGGATTCGTTCACGCGTCGTGAACACGGCCATGGGGGCAAAGATCAACATCGCCATTCCCATGCAATTTAGAATGTCTACTCGGAGGAGTTCGTTGGCGGGGCTAGTCGGAAAACCAAAGACGTAGAGCTGAATTCGGAAGAGAAACGCCAGCAGGAAGAGATATCTCGATCGTTTCAGCGCGGCAACCAAGCGTTTCCACGCCGTTCCGCCTTGCCTTTCCTGGCTGTCCATCAAAAACGCGAACGTGATTCCCGTGAGGAAGAGAAAAATAGCCGGAGGCAGACCGCCGAGGAACTGCGAGAACATGAATGGACCTTTGTCCCGAAGATCATGCCGGGTGAACGAATCGAAGGTGTGCCCCTGCAGCATCACCACTGCGGCAAAGCCGCGCGTCCAATCAATAAAGCCCAAGCGTCCCACTGCTGCTGTCTTCTGTCCCGCCATCCTATTGGCTCTGTCTTTTCGCCCCAGGTGGCAGCTTCAGGTCCAACGTCCCGTGAATAGGAGGATTGAGCTGAATATTGCTGTAAGTCACCGTGCGGTAATTGCCCGAAGGCTCATAGAATTGCTGCTGAACGGGATAGGGCAGTCTGGCTGGAATCCAGATCTCGATTTTGGTCAGCCGCTGCTGAACTTTTGAGTCTTTCGGAAGAAGCAGAAGTTTTGCTGTGTCCTCGCCTGCAACCTTTTCCTGGCCTTCCATGCTGATGGTATAGCTTTGCGCCAAATCCTTCCCAGAGGACCCAAACCCAAGCAGCAGGAATTGGTTAAGCACATCGCTATTCTTCCCAACTTCGTAATCTTGATACGCTTTGACCTTTGGGTAATAAATCCTGACAATTTTTCCAAGAAACGCGATGACCCGCGCGTCGGTCTGGCCTGAAAAATCGATAATCGCGCGAACATCGCCCGCTTTCAGCCGCTGCATTTTCAGCGTGCCGTCTTCCACAGTTTTGTCGCTGAGAATGGCTGTGTAAGTAAGCATCCGAACATCCGCCGACATGGCATGGAAGTTCGGGGATGCCTGATCCATCCGGGCCAAGATGGAATCAACGCTCTGATCTTGCGCAAAACTGGCAGATATAAAAAGGCACAGCGCGAACAGAAGAGTTTTCATCTCTGGTTATAAGACGCGAAGATTTAGGGAGCGGTATACGCGATGAATCCCTTGATTTCCTGCTCGGTTTCGTCGCGGATCGGTTCGACACGCATGACGTGCCAGGATTTTCCGGTCCTTGCGTGAATTAACGATTGGGCACGTTCGGGACGTTGTTGATCAGCGACGTCCTCCAACAATTCGGTCGCGATAAAGACGCGATTCGAGCCGTGCAGGGATGACATCAGGATGATGCTGGACGCTTTGGGCTGATCGTGAAACCAGTCTCGCGGCGTCGCAAAGATGAAGATGAGGATGAGACCGACGGCCAGATCGTAACGCCAGGAAGCTCGGGGAAAATCCCAAAAGATGAATCGCTTGACTACGGCTCCCAGGTTCGCGATTTCAGCCACTCAGCTCATTTTAGCATCCCGAGCCTAATACTTCCGCATTACGGCAAGGACGCGGCCTTGGACACTGACGCTGGCAGGATCTACAAAAATCGGGTCCATTGCTGAGTTAGCGGGTTGGAGCCGCACCCGTCCGTCGGACTCCAGGTAGTAGCGCTTCAGGGTTGCTTCCGTCCCATCTACAAGCGCGACTATGATGTCCCCGTTCTTAATAGAATCGGTCTTTTCCACCAGCACGAAATCGCCGTCGCAAATGTGATCTTCAATCATCGATTCGCCGCGGACCGCCAAGGCGAATGCGTCATGGCTTCCGGTGAAATCCGAAAAGTGGAGAGCCTCAGGATTGGAGATAGCTTCCACGGGGCGGCCTGCTGCGATGCGGCCCAGTAGCGGAACACTCGCTTCGGCCGTTTGCGGCTTTCTAGCCTGCTCCTCTGAAAAATAACGATCTCCAATCTCGAGTGATCGGCTGTGATTGTAACTGCGTCGCAGATACTGCTTCGCCTCGAGCGCTTGAATGTGCTTATGAACCGTTGCAAGCGAAGCCAAGCCCAGTCCACCCGCGATCTCTTCGTAACTGGGACTGTATCCATGCTGGTGGATGAAGCCGGACAGAAAGTCCATCAACTCCTTTTGCCTCCGAGTTAGTGCCATGTTCCTCCCTCTTAGTACCAGTTTGGGCGAACAAAGCACGAAAGTCAACCAAAAAGGTAATTATCCCTTGACCACACGTACAATGAAATCGCCCGATGCCGGATATCCTCCCGCAATGCACTAAGGTGCCGTACATCATTGCCCGGGGTAGAGGTGGGATGAAGAAAAGGGGTCGACTTTTAGACTCTGAGCGTTCGGAAGGATATGGTTTTCTTCCCCTGATCCGCACCTTCTGGGAGTGGCCTGCTCGATAGATATACGTTTTCTCAGAGGCGACAGGGTATGTGAACTTATCAGAACCGACGGCGATACTGACAGCATTGAGGTCTTGTTCGATGTTCTCTGGGTACCGAAAGCGCCGACATTCGCGGGTGGATGCCGGAACCTGACCCGGATCCGTTCCCGAGACGCTCAAAAAGGTACGTCCGATAATCGAAGATCAGTTTGATGACCCTTTGAAGCGGGCCGTTTTTTCTCACCAACCCACCCGCTCGGAAACCTCATCCTAAAAGCGCGTTGAAAATTAAGTTCCCTTGATCTCTCCGGTTGTAACGATTGATG
>Ga0213875_10002882_pt1 | contig 10055 bp, 9 predicted proteins | sample BarmaccomBMRX_R8_FD_160105 | JGI IMG/M metagenome (GOLD analysis project Ga0213875, IMG submission 160105) | Root-associated microbial communities from Barbacenia macrantha in rupestrian grasslands, the National Park of Serra do Cipo, Brazil - RX_R8 | ecosystem: Host-associated > Plants > Roots... | reverse complement strand
ACGGCGTCCTGGGCGCCGGTGCCGCCGCTGCACCCCATCGCGCCGACCAATTTGCCCCCGATCACGATCGGGATGCCGCCCGGCGAGGCGGTGACGTCGGGGTCGAGCGCGCCGACATAGGGGTGCCCGCTCTCCATCGCGTCGAAGAACACCTTGGTCTCGCGCCGGAACCGCGCCGCGGCGCGCGCCTTGCGTGGGGCGATCGCGGCGGAGGCGAGCTGGGTGTCGTCCATCTTGAGGAAGAAGGTCAGGTCGCCCGACGGCGAGACGACAGAGATCGCCATCTTCCAGCCGCGCTTCGTCGCCTCGGCTAGCGCCGCCTCGACGCCTCTCTTTGCCGTCTCCACCGAGATCGGCGCGCCGTAGGGAATATCGAACGGCATCTTGTCGGGCACCGCCGCCGAAGCGGGCTGCTGCTGTTGCGCCCAGACAGGCACGCTCACGACGGCAACGCCGCAGGCGGCGGCAAGGATCAGCGCGAAACGGTTCATGACGTTTTCCTCCCTTCGTTTTGCTGTTACGGCCTCACCCGCGCGAAAGCGCGAAAGCGGGACCCTTTGCAAAGCCCCTCACCCCGCCCTCTCCCGCATTGCGGGAGAGGGAGCCATCGGCGCGAACCCTTAACCCTCTCCCGCAATGCGGGAGAGGGAGGGACCCGGCCCGGAGGGCTGGGAGGGTGAGGGTCTCCTGGCCCGACGCAATGTCCCGTTTGCGAAGCCGATAATGTAAAAACCGACCGTAGGGCGAGTGGAGCGCAGAGCAACCCGCCACCGGGCGGCCGGGAACGGCGGGTTGCACCCGCCCTACATCACCGTCCCTGGAATTGCGGGCGGCGCTTTTCCATGAAGGCGGTGCGGCCTTCGATGTAGTCCTGGCTGGCGAAGCACTCCTCGACGACGCGCTTGCACAGCGCGAGATCGCGCTCATCGTCGTCCTTCAGCGCCTCGCGCACGATCGTTTTCACCGCCCGGACGGTCAGCGGCGCGTTGCCGGCGATCATGTTGCAGTAATTCTTGACGTAGCTTTCGAGTTCGCCCGTCGGCACGACCTGGTTGACGAGCCCCATGCGCAAGGCCTCCTCGGCGGTGAATTGGCGCGCCGTGTAGAAGATCTCGCGCGCCGCCGCCGGACCGACCAGATCGATCAGTTTCTTGATGCCGTCATAGCCGTAGCCGAGACCGAGCTTGGCCGCCGGAATGCCGAATTTCGAGCCCTCGGCGGCAATCCGCATGTCGCAGGCGAGCGCCGTGCCGAGCCCGCCGCCGATGCAATAGCCCGAGATCATCGCGATCGTCGGCTTCGGCGTCTCCTGCAATTTGAGGCGCGCGCTTTCGGAGATACGGCTGTACGCGGCGACGTCCTCCGCGGTGTTGCGCTTCTCCTTGAATTCGGAGATGTCGGCGCCCGACACGAAGGCCTTGCCACCGGCGCCGGTCACGACGATGACGCGGATCGCGTCGTCCGTCTCGAAATCCTCGACGATCCGCGACACCGCCTCCCACATTTCGAGCGAGACCGCGTTGTGTCGCGCCGGGTTGTTGAAGATCATGCGGCCGATCGCGCCGTCCTTCTCGGCGAGCATCTTGCTGGTCATCGGCTGGTCGAGCATGGCTGGCCCCGCTGCTGTGTGATCGCCCAGTGTGCCAGATCCCCGGGAGGCGCGCACCTCCGGGGCGGTCTTTTCTCGTCACGCCGCGGTTCTGGCAGCGAACCCGCCCGGCGCAACCGATGCCAACGGATGGTCGGGGCGCATCCAGAACGCCATCACGACGCCAAGCAGCAACAGCGCGATCGAGATTCCAAACGGCAGAGTCCAGTTGCCGGTCAGGTCGAGGATGCGGCCGAACACGACGGGGGACAGGATCCCGGCGACCGCGCTCGACGCGTTCATCAAGGCGCTCGCCGTGCCCGATTGCTCCGGCGCGATGTCCATCGACACCACCCACATCGGCGCGATCGCCGCCTCCAGGAAGAAGAAGGACAGCGTAAAGCCAGCCGCGTCGAGGATGAGATCGTGGATCAGCATCGCCGGCACGAGCGAGGTCAATGACAGCAGCAGGCAAACCGCAATCAGCCAGGAGCGCGCCACCTGCTTGCTGTGCGTCCGGCGCAGCAGATGGTCGCTGACCACCCCGCCGACGGTATCGCCGACCATGCCGGCGAGGAAGGTGCCGGACGAGAAGAAGGCCGAGCTTTTCAGGTCGAGCCCGTAATTGTGCAGGAACAGCGAGGGCATCCAGGTGACGAACAGCCACCCGGTCCAGCCTATGCAGAAATAGACGAACATCGTCGGCAGCATGCGCGGGACGAGCCGGCCCCATTGCACGGCGCCCGGGGTGCGCCGCACCCCGCTCGACTCCTGCGCTTCCGGCAATTGCGCCAATTCGGCCGCGCTCAGGCTGCCATGCTGCCGGGGATCGTCGCGGAAATACCACAGCCAAAGCACGGCCCAGGCGGCCGAAAGGCTCCCGAGCACGACGAACGACCAGCGCCAGGACAGCCACACGATCAGGAACGCGACCACCGGCGCGGTTACCGCCGCCCCCAGCCGCGACGCGGAGTGCGTGATCCCCTGCGCGAAGCCGCGCAACTCGGCGGACATCCAGCGCGTCATCGCCGTGGTTGCCGCCGGCAGGGTCGCGCCCTCGCCCATGCCGAGCACGAGGCGTACCGCGAACAGGCTCGCGAGACCGCCGACCGCACCGGTCAGCATCGTCGTCACGGCCCAGATCAGGGCGCAGATCGCCAGGGTCAACCGCGCCCCGGCGCGGTCGGCGATCCAGCCCCCGACGATCTGAAACGTCGCGTAGGAATAGTTGAAGGCCGAGAATGCCACCCCGAGCTCGGTGTTGCTGAGCCCGAGATCCTTCTGGATCGAACCCGCCGCCGCCGCCAGGTTCACCCGGTCGACGTAGAGGATGAAGTACATGATGCTGAGGACCAGCAGGAAATTCCTGGTCCCCCGCCCCTGGATTCCGAACATCTTGGCCATCGCTTCGGGACGCTATTCGCCGGTATGGCGCGACGAGAGAGGCGCTCGCGCCATCACCATAGCCCGCGAGCGCGGAGATCGAGCTTGGGCTTATACCACGTCGCGGGCGCGCAGATCGGCGATTGCCGTGGTTTCGTAGCCGAGTTCGCGCAGGATCTGCTCGGTATGCTCGCCGAGATCCGGGGTCGGGCGGAGCTGCTCCGGCTCCGGCGTGCGGGTCATGTTGATCGCCTGGCCGACCGCCTTCAGCTCGCCGAGCCGAGGATGCTCGAGCGGGCGGGCCATTTCGAGGTGCTGCACCTGCGGGTCGGCGAACACCTGATCGATCGTGTAAAGCGGTCCGCAAGGCACGCCGACCTCGTTCATCAATTCGATCCAATAGGCGCTCGGACGCCGGCGCGTGATCTCGGCGATGCGCTGATTGAGCGCCTTGCGGTTCTTCGAGCGGGCGGCGCCGTCCGCGTAATCGGGATCGTTCAGCAGGTGCATCGCATCGGCCGCCTCACAGAAGCGCCGGAACATGTGATCGCCCGAGGCGGCAATGTTGATCTGCCCGTCCGCGGTCGGGAACAGCCCGGTCGGGATGCCGGTCGGGTGGTCGTTGCCGGCCTGCTTGGCGACCTCGCCCGCCATCAGCCAGCGAGAGGCCTGGAAATCGAGCATGAAGATCTGCGCTTCGAGCAGCGAGGTGTGCACCCACTGCCCGTGCCCGCTGTGCTCGCGCTCGATCAGCGCCATCATCATCGCCTGCGCCAGAAGAAGCCCGGCGCACAGATCGTCGATCGGAATCCCGACGCGCACCGGCCCCTGCTCCGGGAAACCGGTAATCGACATCAGCCCGCCCATCCCCTGCGCGATCTGGTCGACCCCGGGCCGCTTGGCGTACGGCCCGGTCTGACCGAAACCGGAGATGCTGCCATAGACGATGCGCGGATTGACCTTGCGGACCGATTCGTAATCGATGCCGAGGCGATGCTTTACCGTCGAGCGGAAATTCTCGACGATGACATCGGCCTTCTCGGCCAGCTTCATAAAGATCGCCTTGCCCTCCTCGGTCTTCAGATTGAGGGTCAGGCCGCGCTTGTTGCGATGCAGATTCTGGAAATCGAACCCGTCGCGCCTCGAACCGGTGACATCGCCTTTCGAGTCGCCCGGCGGCTCGATCTTGATGACCCGGGCGCCCCAATCGGCGAATTGGCGCACCGCGGTCGGCCCGGCGCGCGCATGCGTCAAATCAAGCACGGTGTAGCGGGACAGCGGCAAAGATCCGATGCTCACGGCGGGGTTCTCCAGAAACGAAGCGGCCAATTCCGGCCGCAACTCTCCCCCTCCCCGCCCGCACCGTCAAGGATCGTGGGGCGCAGGCAATCGTCCGGGCGACACGGAGCGGGACCGGAGCCGAGGCTGGTGCGGACGGCGGGACTCGAACCCGCACTCCCTGTCGAGAAGCAGATTTTCGTACCACTTCGGCTTGCGCCGCCGCGGTGCTCGCCGAGCCTCCCGCGTTCGTGGTCTGGACTATCCCTTCGCCATAGCCTCGCCGGAACCGCCGAGGCCTTAGGCGCCGCCCGTCTAGTCTCTACACCTTCCCGCCGGGACCCGCCGACGGGCTTGGCTCGGGATCGGCCGAGCGCCCTTCCCTGCCCGGCTTTCCCCGAATTTGAGCGGTTCTACTCTCCGGGTTTCCCCGGAGGCACTCCAATCGAAGTCTGCTGCGTCTACCGTTTCGCCACGTCCGCTTTGCCGTCAACCTTCTTCGAGACCCTCCTGCGGATCGCCTCCCAATCGGCGGATCAAGGCCTTCAGCTCCTCGAGAGCCGCCGCCAAACGGGCGCGGTCGGTACCGCGCAAGACGAGGCTCACGCCGAAATCGCTGCGCCGAAAATACGGGTAAGACCCGATCTCCAGATCGGGGTAGCGCGCCTGCAATTCGCCGAGATCCTTGGCCAGCGTCCCTTCGGCGAGCGCGCAGCTGACGCTCCGACTCAACACGGTTTCGCCGCCGACGAGGCGATGCTGCAATTCGGAGAAGATCGCCTGCATGATCTGCGGCACCCCGGGCAGCACAAACACATTGCCGATCTGAAAGCCGGGTGCCCGCGAGATCGGGTTGGGCAGGAGCCGAGCCCCCTGCGGGACATGCGCCATCCGCAACCGCGCCTCGTTCAACCCGCCCGGCGGGTAATGGGTTTCCAGCAGGCGCTTGGCTTCGGGGTCGAGGACGAGCGGCACTGCGAAAGCGTCGGCGATCGCCTGCGGCGTGATATCGTCGTGTGTCGGGCCGATCCCGCCGGTCGTGAAGACGTAGTCGAAACGGAGCCGCGCGTCGTTGACGGTCGCCACGATCGTGTCCGGATCGTCGGGGATCACGCGGGCCTCGCGGACCCGAATGCCGACCGCATTCAGCCCCTTTGCGAGAAAAGCGAGATTGGCGTCCTGGGTGCGGCCGGACAGTATCTCGTTCCCGATAATCAAGACGCAGGCGGTCACGACGCGCCCTGTTTCCGCCCTCTCCGCCATCATCGCGTCGCGCTCGCTCATCCCGGCTCCGACGGTGCGCACTGTCGCCGGCCTAGATAGACAACCCGGCGAGCCGGCACAATCGCCGCGACGAGGCGGCTGAAGCGCGGGCAGGCGCGCCGGCGGCATTGCCCCACGCCGGTCTGGCACCTACCTTCAAGGTCCGGTCGTGAACATCCGGAACATCCCTGCGGCTCCGCGCAGCGTTGCCGCCCCGGACGGATCGGATTATCACCTCAGCGCCGCGCGTGAGACCGCGTCAGGAGCGAAGAGCACGCTTGATGCAGCAGGATTTGATGATGGGCCTCGGCGTCGGCCGGGGCGACGGACCGCGCGAGAGCCAGATCAAGCTTCACGGCCCCGAGGCGTTCGAAGGGATGCGCCGGGCCGGCGCGCTCGCGGCGGAGACGCTCGATTTCATCCTGCCCTATGTCAAGCCGGGCGTGACCACGGGCGAACTCGACCGGCTATGCCACGGGTTCATCGTCGACCATGACGCGATCCCGGCGCCGCTCAATTATCGCGGCTTCCCGAAATCGATCTGCACCTCGATCAATCACGTGGTCTGTCACGGTATCCCGGGCGACCGCCGCCTGATGGATGGCGACATCCTGAACATCGACGTGACCGTGATCCTAGACGGATGGCATGGCGATACGAGCCGCATGTTCTTCTCCGGCGAGCGCATCCCCGTGAAGGCGCGCAAATTGGTCGACGTGACCTACGAAGCCATGATGCGCGGCATCGCCGCAGTGCGTCCGGGAGCGCGCGTCGGCGCGATCGGCGACGCGATCCAGCGCTACGCCGAAAGCCACCGCTATTCGGTGGTTCGCGATTTCTGCGGCCACGGCGTCGGCCGCGTCTTTCACGACGCGCCTTCGATTTTGCATTACGGACGGCCGGAGGAAGGGCCGGTGCTGCGCGAAGGCATGTTCTTCACGGTCGAGCCCATGATCAATGCCGGCCGTTACGAGGTGAAGATCCTCAGCGACGGCTGGACGGCAGTCACCAAGGACCGCTCGCTCTCGGCGCAGTTCGAGCACACGATCGGGGTCACCGCGACCGGTTACGAGATATTCACGTTGTCGGTCGCCGGCCTGCACCGTCCTCCTTACGGCGCAGTCGCGGAGCCCGCCGCGAGCTAAGCGTCTGGTTACGAAGTTCGCGGTTACCGGTCCTCACGTCCGTGTTGCCCCGGGCTCGCGAGCCGCGCGGCCCCGAGATGACCCAAATCGGAAGCGGGCGGTTTCGATTCACTCGGCCGCGGCGGCCGGCTCGGCCTCCAGGTCGCTCGTATACGTTTCCGGACCGACCCAGATCGATCCCGCGGTGATCAGCGCCAAGACGATCACATAAATTGCCACCCCCCAGGGCGCGCCGCCCATCCAGAAGACGAGGAGCCCCGACAGGAACGGCGCCGGGCCGCCGGCGAGGATCGAGCCGAGTTCGCGTGCGAAGGCGAACCCGCTATAGCGCAGCCGCGGACCGAACAGCTCAGCGAAATACGCGGCTTGCGGCCCGAACATCGCCGCGGCGCCGATCCCCATCACGCACACAAAGGCCAGCACGATCAGGGCGGTCGACCCGGTATCCACGAGCCAGAAAAACGGGAACGCGAATACGGCCGAAAACAGCGCCCCGCCGAGATAGACCGGGCGGCGACCGATGCGGTCGGACAGCCACGAGAAATACGGGATGCCGATGATCTCGGCGAAATTGCCGAGAAAGACACCGAGCAAGGCGGTCTCGCGCGGCAGGTGCAAGGTGCCGGTGATGTAGGAGAGCCCGAAGACAGGGAACAGGTAGCCGAGCCCGTTCTCGGCCATGCGGGCGCCGATCACGACCAGGAAATTGCGCGGATGCCGCCGGATCGCCTCGATCCCCGGCACCCTGATCGGCTCCCGCTGGCTGGCCACCTCGGCGAAAACCGGGGTCTCGGCGATGCGCGCGCGGATGTAGAGCCCCAATGCGACGAGCACGATCGACAGCAGAAACGGGATGCGCCAGCCCCAGGCGAGAAACGCCTCGCGCGGCATCAGATTGACGAGCGCGAAAACGCCCGCCGCCATCAGATTGCCGGTGGTGACGCCGATCGGCGCCCAGCTGCCGAACAGCCCGCGCCGGCCCTCGGGCGCATATTCGACCGCGAAGATGACCGCGCCGCCATACTCGGCTCCGGCCCCGAAGCCTTGCACCAGCCGCATCAAGACGAGCAGGACCGGCGCCCATTCGCCGAGGGTGGCGTAGGTCGGCAATAGCCCGATGATGAAGGTGCCGACCCCGACCAGGAGCAAGGTCATGACCAGCATCGGCTTGCGGCCGATGCGGTCGCCGAAATGACCGAAGAAGAGCCCGCCGAAGGGGCGCGCGAGAAAACCGACCCCGAATGCGGCAAAGGCCGCCAGCGTGCCGATCGCGGGATCGAATTTCGGGAAGAACAGGTCGTTGAAGGCGAGCGCGGCGGCCGTGCCGTAAATGAAGAAATCATACCACTCGAGCGCCGAGCCGACGGCCGAGGCAAAGGCCACGCGGGTGAGTTCGGCGCGGCTGCGCCGCGGGCGCAACCCGGTGGCCGCGGTGCGCTCGACCATCCTGTCCTCCCCTGGCCGCATTTTCGTCGTCGCCGGCGCGGCCTTCTTGCAGTAAGAATCAATCCGGTACGCGGGTCAATCGCGAGATCGGGCTCCGCCAACGCGGGCTGGTGAGGAAGCGTGAAGGTCCGGATCGAATACTGTCGGCAGTGAAACTACGAACCGCGCGCCCTCCGTGCGAGGGACCGGCTGATGCGGCGGGCCGGTATCGAGGTCGAGCTCGTACCGGGCGGAGGCGGCGTCTTCGAGATTGCCGTCGATGGTCATCTCAGATTTTCAAAGAAAGCGACCGGGCGGTTCCCAAGCGACGCCGAGGTGGACGCGCTAGCGCAGGCGTAATCGATGCCTCATCATTAGCGCATACAATAGTATTGTCGTCGTCGCGTGTCCGGTCTGCGAACTTGGTAAATTTGCCGGCAAGCAATTTCCAAAAGCAGCGGCGCGCTTACTGCGTCGGGAGCCGGCCTGATGTCTTGCATTCGCCGCAATAGGCTCTCCAGGACTGCGCGGCTTAAGACTTTCGCAACAAACTCCTACGAAGATGGCGAGGTTAGCCCCGAGGAGGACTCCTGATGTTTGCAACGCTCATCAAGGTTTTGAGGGACGAAGCGGGTGCGACGGCCATCGAATATGGCCTCATCGCCGCCCTGATCGCCGTGGCTGCCGTGACCGTCATGGGCACGGTGGGTACGAACCTCAGCACCACCTTCAACACGATCGCGAGCAAGCTGTAGCTTTCGGTCTTGGTGATCACCGGACGGCGCTCGGCGGCAAAAGCTTGCGGCCGAGCGTCCGCACCGGATTACTGCCGAGTTAAGCCGCCCTACCCAGACTTTCCGGGGCGCACGGCGCGTCCTGGCGGCGCGGCTTTCGCGGCAGTTGCGGTTTTGCCGTTTGGCCCACGGATCTCCGGCTTGCCCGGCATCGAGCGCAATTTAGCGCCATCGATCTCGATATTGATTTCGAGCAGCGAGGTCTCCCCCGATTTGCCGAGGTTGACGCGGATCGCGTCGTCACGAATCTCGACGTAGCGGCCCACAACCTCGATCAGCTCCTTTTGCAGCCCCGGCAGAAAGTCGGGCGCGTGACTTCCGGCGCGCTCATGCGAGAGCACGATCTTCAGCCGCTCCTTGGCGATCGAGGCGCTGTTGTCGCGCTTCGGGAACAGAAAGCTCAGGAAGCTCATCACGCCCTACCGAACAGGCTCCGGAACAAGCTCTTGCGCTCCGGCTTGACAAAGCGCATCTCGCGCTGCTCGCCGAGAAAACGCGCGACCGCGTCGAGATAGGCGCGGCCCGCCGGGCTCTCCTCGTCAAACACGACGGGCGTCCCGGTATTCGACGCGCGCAGCACGGATTCGGATTCCGGAATGACACCGAGCAGCGGGATCGACAGGATCTCCTTCACGTCCTCGACGGTCAGCATCTCGCCGCGCGCGACCCGCTCCACCGAATAGCGGGTCAGCAGCAGGTGAACGTCGACCGCCTCCATATTCTGCTCGGCGCGACGCGATTTCGACGCGAGGATGCCGATGATGCGATCGCTGTCGCGGACGGAAGAGACTTCGGGGTTGGTTGCGATGATCGCGCTGTCGGCGAAATAGAGCGCTGTGATCGCGCCGTGCTCGATCCCGGCCGGGCTGTCGCAGACGATATAGTCGAAGCTCTCCTTCAACTCCTCCACGACGCGCTCAACCCCTTCCCGCTTGAGCGCATCCTTGTCGCGGGTCTGCGAGGTCGGAAAGATGTAAAGGTTGTCGTTCCGCTTATCCTTGATGAGGGCCTGGTTGAGGTTCGCATCACCATTGATCACATTGATGAAATCGAACACCACGCGGCGCTCGCAGCCCATCACCAGGTCGAGATTGCGCAAGCCCACATCGAAATCGATGACGACGGTCTTGTGCCCGCGTATTGCGAGCCCGGCGGCAAACGCCGCGGAAGTCGTGGTCA
>Ga0213875_10002881_pt1 | contig 10056 bp, 10 predicted proteins | sample BarmaccomBMRX_R8_FD_160105 | JGI IMG/M metagenome (GOLD analysis project Ga0213875, IMG submission 160105) | Root-associated microbial communities from Barbacenia macrantha in rupestrian grasslands, the National Park of Serra do Cipo, Brazil - RX_R8 | ecosystem: Host-associated > Plants > Roots... | reverse complement strand
ATATCGACGATCGGCGTTTCCATCTTCCTGCGCAACGCCGCGCAGCTCACGTGGGGCAGCCAGCCGCTCGTGATCCCTAGTCTCTTCCCGGTCGACACCGTCGCCGTCGGGCCGCTCCACATCCGGCCGCAGGACCTCGTGATCATCGCGGTGACCGCCGTGCTCATCGCCTTCCAGTACCTGCTCTTCGAGCGCACCACCCTAGGCAAGCAAATGCGTGCGACGGCGCAGGACCGCACCACCGCGCGGCTGATCGGGATCCGGGTCGGCCGCATCGTCGCCATCACGTTCGTCTACAGCGCACTGCTCGGCACGATCTCCGGCCTGCTCGTGGCGCCGCTCTTCACCGTGACCAAGGAGATGGGCGGGCTGATCGCGCTCAAGGCGTTCGCTGCGAGCATCGTCGGCGGCTTCGGCAGCATCCCCGGCGCGATCGTCGGCGGCCTCGCGATCGGCGTCGTCGAGACCTTCGGCGGGTTCTACGTCTCGTCGGCGTACGAGGACGCGATCGCCTTCGTCATCCTGATCGCCGTGCTGCTGGTGAAGCCGTCGGGCCTCTTCGGCGAGCGCGTCGCCGAGAAAGCATGAAGCGCGCCGCGGGCATCGCCGCGCTCGTTGTCGTGCTCGCCCTCATCCCGAGCGTGGTGCACTCCGACTATGTGCTGACGCTGCTCGATCTCGCCGGCATCTATGCGATCGCGGTCATGGGCCTCGGCATCCTGCTCGGTTTCACCGGCCAGATGTCGCTCGCGCAAGCGGCGTTCCTCGGCATCGGCGCGTACACGTCCGGCTGGTTCACGACGCACCTCGGCTGGCCGGTGTGGCCCGCGATGGCGTGCGCGGTGCTGTTGAGCGCGCTCGTCGGACTCGCGGTCGGTTATCCGTGCCTGCGCCTTTCGGGACACTACCTCGCCCTGGCGACGATCGGCTTCGGCATCATCACGCAGCTCGTCCTCATCAACTGGAAGGACGTGACGAACGGCAGCGACGGCATGAACGCGATCCCGCCGCCGGTGATCGGGCCGTGGACGCTCGACTCGTACGGCACGTACTGGTACCTCGTCCTCGCGGCGGTGCTCGTGTGCGCGTACGTCGCATGGCGCATCAAGTCGACGCGCGTGGGACGCGCGCTGCACGCGATCCGCGAGAATGAGATCGCCGCGCGCGCGACCGGCATCGACGCGACGCGCTACAAGATCATCGCGTTCGTGCTCGCGGGCGCGTATGCGGGGCTCGCCGGCAGCCTCCTCGCGCACGACATCAAGTTCCTCAGCCCGGACTCGTACTCGTTCGATCAGTCCGTCGTCTTTCTCGTCATGCTGATCCTCGGCGGATCGTCGTCGATCGCCGGCGCCGTCCTCGGCGCGCTGCTGCTGACGATGCTGCCCGAGGTGCTGCGCCCGCTGAAGAGCTCGTACATCATGGTGTACGGCGCCGCGGTGATCGCGATGATCATCTTCATGCCGCAGGGCCTCATGGGGTTGTTTCGCGCGATGCGCGCGCGGGTGGAGCACCGGCCGCCGCCGGCCGACGTCGTGCCGGCCGGCGTCGCCGGCGATCCCGAGGCGTCGCCCGCGTGAGCGCGCCGAACACCGTCGCGGCCGGCGAACACGGCTTGCTCGAAGTGCGGGGCCTCGTCAAGCGCTTCGGCGGCGTGACCGCCGTCAACGCGCTCGACATGACGGTGCGCACGGGCGATGTGCACGCGCTGATCGGGCCGAACGGTTCGGGCAAGACGACGACGCTGAACGTCATCTCCGGCCTGTACCGCGCCGACGGCGGCTCGGTGCGCTTCGACGGCGGCGAGATCGCCGGCGCGGCGGCGCACGCGATCGCCCGCCGCGGCATCGCGCGAACGTTCCAGAACATCCGGCTGTTCGGCGAGCTCAGCGTGCTGGAGAACGTGATGATCGGGCGCCACGTGCGCACGCGCACGGGCTTCCTCGGGGCGCTGCTGCCCGGCGGCGCCACCGCGCGCGAGGAGCGCGAGACGCGCGAGAAGGCGCGCGACCTCCTGGAGTACGTCGGGCTGCGCCACGTCGCCAATCTGCCCGCTCGGAGCCTGCCGTACGGCGACCAGCGTCGCGTCGAGATCGCGCGCGCGCTCGCGAGCGAGCCGCGCCTTCTGCTGCTCGACGAACCGGCAGCGGGCATGAACCCGGCCGAAACCGACACGCTCGTCGACCTGCTGCGGCGCATCCGCGCGAACGGCACGACGCTGCTGCTGATCGAGCACGACATGAACCTCGTCATGTCGGTGAGCGACACGATCACGGTACTGAACTTCGGGCAGCACATCGCCGAAGGGCCGCCGGCCGACGTGGCGCGCGACCCCGACGTCATCACGGCCTATCTCGGCGGCTCGCTCGATGCTGCTTGAAGTCGAGGATCTCGTCGCGCGCTACGGCGCGGTCGAGGCGCTGCACGGCATCACGCTCGGCGTCGGTGAAGGCGAGATCGTCTCGCTGCTCGGCGCGAACGGCGCCGGAAAGAGCACGACGCTCAAGACGATCTCACGGATCATCGCTCCGTCGTCCGGTTCGATCCGGTTCGCCGGCCGCTCGCTCGACGGGCTCGAGCCGGAAGACGTCGTCGCGCTCGGGATCGCGCACGTGCCGGAGGGACGCCGCATCTTCCCGGGTCTGTCGGTGATCGACAACCTGCGGCTCGGCGCGACGCCGCGGCGCGCTTCGCGCGCGGTGATCGACGCCGACGCCGAGTCGGTGCTCGCGATCTTCCCGATATTGCGCTCGCTCGGATCGAAGCTCGGCTGGACGCTGTCCGGCGGCGAGCAGCAGATGCTCGCGATCGCGCGGGGGCTGATGGCGCGCCCGAAGCTGCTGTTGCTCGACGAGCCGTCGCTCGGGCTTGCGCCGCTTGTGGTGAAGAACGTCATGGAGACGATCGCGCGCATCGCGCGCGACGGCACGACGGTGTTGCTCGTCGAGCAGAACGCGCACCTCGCGCTGCAGATCGCGAGCCGTGCCTACGTGCTCGAAACCGGGCGCGTCGCGCTGAGCGGCGATGCGTCGGCGCTGCTGCAGAGCGAGGAGATGCGGCGCGCGTATCTGGGCAGCGCCGTTCGCGTATCGTGACGTTGCTCGCGAGCAACTTTCCGCGTCCGCACCGATAGAGGAACCGTATGAACCGGAGCGCCTTCGTGACCGCCGTCGCCGCCGCGTCCGCCGCGTCGGCGATCCCGCTGCGCGCGCGGGCGCAGTCCGCCGAAGACGCGAACCTCACGACGCCGACCGGTACGCTGTACGGCACGCTCGAGCGTCCGCCGGGCACCGCACGCGTCCCCGCCGTGCTCTTGCTGCCGGGCTCGGGTCCGACCGACCGCGACGGCAACGCCCCGATGCCGGGCGCGCACTTCGACACGCAGCGGCGCATCGCGCTCGGGCTCGCGGAACGCGGCATCGCGTCGGTTCGGTTCGACAAGCGCGGGATCGCGGCGAGCGCTGCCGCCGGCGCAAACGAAGCCGATCTGCGCTACGACATGTACGTCGCGGACGCCGTCGGCTACGTGCGCATGCTGCGCGAGCGCGGCGCGTTCACGCGCATCGCGATCGCCGGACACAGCGAGGGTTCGCTGATCGGCATGCTCGCGGCCGTGCAGACCAACGTCGACGGCTACGTCTCGCTCGAGGGCGCGGGTCGGCCGCTGGGCGTGGTGCTGCGCGAGCAGCTGCACGCGGGGAAGGTCGGCGCGATGACGCCGGAGCTGCTCGCCGCGTCCGACCACATCATCGACGAGCTGTCCGCGGGGCGGCTGGTGCCGGACACGCCGCCCGCGCTCGCCGCGTTGTTCCGGCCGCAGATCCAGCCGTTCCTCATCTCGGTGTTCAAGTACGATCCCGCCAAGGAGATCGCGAAGGTGCGCTGCGCTGCCGCGATCGTGCAAGGCACCGCGGACATCCAGACGCCGGTCGCCGACGGCGCGGCGCTGCACGCGGCGTTGCCGAGCGCACGGTACGTGCTCGTCGACGGGATGAACCACGTGCTCAAGCACGCGCCGGATGTGTCGAGCCCCGACGCGATCCTGGCCGGCTACATAGACCCCGCGCGACCCGTCGAGCCGGTCGTAATCGATACCATCGCCGCGGTTGCGCGCGCTTGAGTGGATTCGCCGTTGGCGAATCCTTCGCGTTCGGTCCGTCTCGGACCGATCCGCCCGCCGACTACTCGAGCTCGATCGCGCGTTCGACGACGTGCCGCAGGCCGAGCTGTGGCATGTCGAGCGTCATCGTCGCCTGCAGTGCGGCCGTGCCGTCGATCGTGCCCGCGGCGAGCGCGTCGCGCACCGCCTTCTCGATCTCCCGCTGCGACGTCACGCCGACTTCCTTGAGGAACTTGCGGACGGCGATGTTGAAGCTGTCCTCGTTCATGGGCCCTACGTACGGCGGCGCGAGCCGACTTCCCGCGCGTACACTTCGGTGAACTGCGCGCCGAGCAAGAACAGGTACGACGAGTAGTAGAGCCACAGCAGCACCACCACGAGCGAGGCGGCGCTGCCGTACGTCCACGGCAAGTTCATCCGCGCGAGGTAGAATGCGATCAGCGCCTGCGCCAGCGCGAAGCCCGCCGTCGTGACGAGCGCGCCGACCCACACGTCGCGCCAGTCGAGCTCGGTGCCGGGCAGCCACTTGAACAGCGCGGCGACGAGCGGCGCGAACACGATCGCGCCGATGGCGGTTGCGCCGATGCGGATCACGATCGCCGCCGGCGCGCCCTGCGCCCCGGCGGCATGCACGACGGCCGCGGCCACCGAGCTCCCGAACACGAGCACCGTGAGCGCGCCGATCGTGAACACCGAGATCGCGCCCGCCGCGACGAACGACAGCACCGTGGCCATCACGCTCGAGCGCGCGTGCAGCGGCGTCTCCCAGATCCGGTGCAGCGCGCGCTGCATCGCGTAGAATAGGCGGGAGCCGGCGAAGATCGCGATCGCGACGGACAGGATCGTCGCGACCGTGCTGCTGCCCTCGTGCGCGTTTCCCGCGACCCCTTCGAGCGAGCGGACCGCGCCGTGGCCGGCGATCGGCGTGATCAACAGCGCGAGGCCGTGCACGACGGCGGGACGGCCGCCGACGGTCTCGGCGATGCGCAGCGTGATCACGAGCAGCGGCGCGAGCGCGAGCGCGGCGAAAGCGGCCATCGCCGCGGCGTACAGCCAACCGTCGCGCCGGCTCCACGTCGCGTACGTCGCGCGCACGAGGCGGACGGCCGATCGGGCGAAGCCCGAACGCGGCGGGTCCGCCGGCGGACCCACTAGGCGGGCGTCAGCGCGGGCTCGACGTCGAGCGTCGTGACACGCCGCAGATCGCGCCGCTGCGTGGTCTCGTCGAAGGGCAGCCCGCGGTGCATCGTGCAGCGGTTGTCCCAGATCACGAAGTCGCCGATGCGCCAGACGTGGCGGTACACGAACTGCGGCAGCGTCGCCAGCGCCATCAGCTCGCGCAGCAGGATGCGTCCCTCCGGCACCGGGCGGTCCGTGACGTGCGAGGCGTGCGAAGCGATGTAGACGCTCGCGCGACCCGACCCCGGATGCGTCCGCACGAGCGGGTGCTCGGCGCCGGGAAACTTCGCGCGCTCGTCGTCGGTGAAGTCGGTGAAGCCGATCGTCGAGCGCGAGTAGATGATCGAGTGGAACGCGCGCAGATCCGCGATCTCGTCTTTCAGCGCGCCGGGAAGCGCGTCGTACGCCGCGCGCATGTCCGCGTACTCGGTCTCGCCGCCGGCGTTCGGCACTTCCTTCGCGGAGAGCATCGAGTACCGCGCGATCGGGTCCTGGAACGAGGAGTCGGTGTGCCACAGCCGGTTGCCGAGCGCGTACATGCGACGGCGGTCGTGACGATCGATGATGCCGGCGTTCTCGTCGAGGTTCGAGATGTCGGCGATGCCGGGCTCGCGCAGCCGCGGCTTGTCGTCGATGATGCTGCGACCGACGAGCGTCAGGATCTCGCCGCCCAAACGGCGCGCGAACGCGACCTGCTCGGCGTCGTCGAAGGGCTGGTCGCGCACGACGAGCACCGCGTAGCGGTCCATCAGCGACCGCAGCTTCGTGATGCCGTCGCCGTCGAGCCGGCGAACGTCGACGCCGGTGAGCTCGCCGGCGAAGAGCGGGTGCAGCGGTCGGGCCTCGAGCGCCATGACGTGCAGTTCGATTCCGGCGCGCGCGGCCCCGCCGGGCGCTACGTCCCCTTGGGCGCCCCGATGTAGCGGATCCACTTCACGAAGAGCGCAGGCGTCGTCGCGAGGCTGTTCGGATCGCCGTACACGACGTAGAACTCGTTCCGGCTGCTCAGATAGTGGAACGCGACCGAGACGTTGCCCGCATTCACGTACGCGAAGGGCGGCAACTGGAACGCGTTCGGCAAGAACGTTCCGACGATCCGGCGGCCGCCGACGTCGAACGAGGCGTCCTTGCTGATCTGCCAGTCGAGGCTCGCGCGCTGCAGCCACTGGTTCGTCGTCGACTCGCCGCGCGCGACCGTGAGGTACTTGTCCTCGTCGGCCTCGAGCGTGAGATGCAGGCGCTTGCGCAGCGGCAGGACCGTCACCGCGCGGTACGCGTTGAGCTCGCCGTGATAGTACGGGCCGCCGCTGTACTGGACGTACGTGGGCGTCGCCGTGTTGACGCGGTATCCAAGGTAGAGCGTGTTGCCGTCGAACGGCAAGAGCTCGCCGCTCGGCACCTGCACCGCCGACACCGACGGGTTGACCCTGAACGTAATCAGGTTCTTGAAGTCGAGCTGCACGCTCTCGGAGGCATCGGTCTGGTCCGTCTGGCCGAACCGGTTGTGGTAGCGCGCGTAGAAGTCCTGAACTTGCACGTCGTGCAGAAAGTAGCCGGGCTTGAACGTCCACGTCTTCTTGCCGAAGAACTCGTAACCGGTGAGGTCGGTCTGCGGCACGAACGAGTCGACGGGCGAGAACTGCGCGCCGACGCGTTGCGCGTTGAGCACCACGATCGCCGTCGGGCCCGCATAGCCGCCGCCATACTCGAAGTAGTTGCCCTGGCCCGGCGTCGGGACGAGGCTCCCGCGCTCGAACGCCGCGTTCAGGTACACGAACATGTGCGTCTTCTGGTTGCCGGCGCCGCCTTGAAACGACTCGAGCTCGTCGTGGATCCCGGTCGCCGTGTCGACCGCGACGCGCTGAAAGTTCGCGGCCAGGAAGTTTTCGGGGCTGCTGCGCCCGTAGTCGTACGCCATCGCTTGATCGACGCGGCCGTAGCCGATCGCGTCGAACGCCCCGAACGTCACTGGCCCCTGCGTGCCTTCGAGCGCGTACCCTTCGCGGAAGGTCGGGATCGCCGGCGTGTACAGCAACTGGGGACAGTTGGAGCACGACACGTTGTAGTTGAACGCCTGCGCCGCTTGCGTGAAGAACGGCCGCACCTCCGCGTACTGGTACGCGAACGCGGACGGCACGATGGTCTGCTGGTCCAACTCGACGTTCGAGTAGTCGGGGTGGATCGAGCCGACGAACGACGCGGTCGGCGTCACGGGGAGCGAGAAGTCCGCACCGAGCCGCGAGGTGTTGCCGCCGTACGCAGGCGTCGTGCGTTCGCCGAGCGCGTAGAGCTGCGCCCGCGGTTTCGGGCGAAGCGCGGTGCTCTTCGCGCCGACGCCGACGAGCGTTCCCGCGAAGGTCGCGTCGCTCGCGTTCGAGGCGCGCGGCGCGAACGCCCAAACGGCGAGGCCGCCCGTCGCGACGGTCGAGCGAACGAACTGCGCGCGCCACGTCGTCGAGCCGCCGCTGCGTATCACGTCGAGCGGGATCCGCATCGTCACGACGTAGCCGGACGACGTCACGTGACCGGCCGCCGTCCACGGCGGCGAGTACGCCGAGTTTTCGCTCGACGTCTGATAGCGCGTGCCGCGTGGGTTCGCGAAGAACCCGTACGAGAAGCCCTGTGTGCCGCGCGGAAAGAGGTAGACGCCGACGTAGTCGTCGCTCTGCACGCTGGAGCTGTTCGTCGCCTGCGACTCCGTGCGCGGCTCGCGCTGCGTGACGATGAACGCGATGTCGAGGTACGCGCCGTCCTGCGCAACCGCGACCTCCGTCGCTTCCTCGACGGGCCGGCGGTACGTGAAGTCCTGCCCGAGCGCAAGGCGCGCCGCAGGCTGCCAGCTCTCGTCGACGGTGCCGTTCATCGACGGCGGCGCCGCGAGCACCGGAACGGTGATCGTCGACGGCGCGGGCGACGGAGGCGGTTCGGCCGGCGCGCTCTGCGCGTACGCGCGATCGCCGGCCGCACAAGCGAACGCGAGGATCGCGGCTGCGCACGCGAGCGCGCGCGACACGAAGGACGGCACACCGCATCCTACTCCGCGCGAGCGTGCGATGTCAACTATGAATTTAGGTACGATCGGACGAGCGCGCGGCCTCAGCCGGTCGCGACGTCGAGCCCCATCAACGTACGGATGCGCGCCTGATCGGCGGCGAGTTCCGCGGCGGGTCCCGCGTGCACCACCCGGCCGGCGTCGAGCACGTACGCGCGGTCCGCGATGCGCAGCGCGAGCAGCGCGTTCTGCTCGACGAGCAAGATCGCGTGCCCGGTACGCTTGAGCTCGCCGAGGATGCGATACACGTCCTCGACGATCAGCGGTGCAAGCCCTTGCGATGGTTCGTCGACGAGCAGCAGGCGCGGGTTCGCGACCAGCGCGCGGCCGATCGCGAGCATCTCTTGCTCGCCGCCCGACAGCCGTCCGGCGCGGCGGGCGCGCAACTCCGCCAGTTTCGGCAGGTGCTCGAACACGCGCGCGATCGACCACTCGCCGCCGCGCCCGTTCTCGGCGAGCTGCAGGTTCTCGTACGTCGAGAGATCCTTGAACATCCGGCGTCCTTCGGGCACGTAGCCGACGCCGAGCCGCGCCATCTTGTACGCCGGCCAGCGCGTCACGTCGTTGCCGTCATACGTGATGCGCCCTGCGCGCGGCGGGGTGAGCCCGAGGATCGTGCGGATGGTTGTCGTCTTGCCCGCGCCGTTGAGTCCAAGCAACGCGACGACCTCGCCTTCGCCGACCGTCAGCGACACGTCGCGCAGGATGCGAATCTTGCCGTAGTTGGTGCAGACGCCGTCGAGCGTGAGCAGCGGGTCAGACATGGTCGAGCACGCCCTCGCCGAGGTATGCGCCGCGGACGGCTTCGTTTGCGGCGATCTCGGCCGGGCTGCCTTCGGCGAGCAGCTTACCGCGGTCGAGCACGGTGATGCGGTCGGCGAGCGAGAGCACGACGCGCATGTTGTGCTCGACGAACAGCACGGTCAGCCCGAGGCGTTCGCGCAGCTGCCGGATGACGCTCATGATGCGGTCGGTCTCCGCCTCGGCGAGGCCCGCCATCGGCTCGTCCAGCAGCACCAGCGCCGGATCGGTCGACAGGCTCATCGCGATCTCGCATAGCCGCTGCGAGCCGTGCGCGAGCTCCGAAAGCGGCCGGTCGCGCTGCGAGCGCAAGTTGACGAAGCCGAGCAGCTCGTCCACGCGCGCATCGACCGTCTTCTTCGCGTCGCCGTGCGGCTCGCGCAGGCGAAACGCCTGCCGCGCGTGCGCATGCACGCCCAGCCGCACGTTGGCGTCGACGGTGAGCTCCGGGAAGATGCTCGGCGTCTGGAACGTGCGGCCCATACCCATCGCGACGCGCCGCCAGTTCGGCGTGCGCGTGACGTCGGAGCCCCGGAAACGCACCGTGCCGCGGTCGGGAAGCGTGAAGCCCGAGATCGCGTTGAAGAACGTCGTCTTGCCGGCGCCGTTCGGGCCGATCAGCGCGTGAATCGTCCCTTCGCGCACCTGCACGGAGACGTCGTCGACCGCGCGCAAGCCGCCGAACGTCTTGACGATGCCCTGCGCGTCGAGCAGCACGTCAGGAGCCACGGCCGACCTCCACGGGCGCGTTCGGATCGAACGCGGCGTTGACGTCGTCGCCGGTGAACGTCTGCGGCGCGCGTCGCGTGAGGGCCTCGAGCGAGCCGAGGATGCCGCGCGGGAAGCCGAGCACGCACGCGATGAACAGCGCGCCGAGGAAGATCTGCCACAGCGGCGTGATCGA
>Ga0213875_10002880_pt1 | contig 10056 bp, 8 predicted proteins | sample BarmaccomBMRX_R8_FD_160105 | JGI IMG/M metagenome (GOLD analysis project Ga0213875, IMG submission 160105) | Root-associated microbial communities from Barbacenia macrantha in rupestrian grasslands, the National Park of Serra do Cipo, Brazil - RX_R8 | ecosystem: Host-associated > Plants > Roots... | reverse complement strand
GCCGGTGGGCAGCGCCGCGAGGCAGAGTTGCGTCGCCTCCTGCACGGAGAAGGCGCCGTGCTCGGTGTCGATGAACAGCCAGTCGAAGCCGGCGGCGCGCGCCAGCATCGGGGTTGCGGCGCTGCGAAGGTGGTGCACGCCGAAGCCGATCGCCAGCTCGCCCTCGCGCATCTTGCGCAGCGCGGTGTTCGGAGTGATGGCCATGCGCGTCCTCCCGATTTTCCGCGAGACGCTACACCAGGCGGCCGGCCCGTCAACGCGGGATTCGCCTATTGCGCTGCCTCGGCCGGCGTGGTGGCGACGTGACGAAGCAGCGTGTCGAGCCGGTCCGCCTCGGCCGCCGGCTTGTCCGTGCGCAACCGGGCGATGCGGGGGAAGCGCAGCGCGACGCCGGATTTGTGGCGCGTCGAGAGCTGCGCGGCATCGAAGGCGATTTCCAGCACCAGCGATTTCTCGACTTCCCGCACCGGGCCGAAACGGGCGGTGGTGTGGTTGCGGACCCAGCGATCCAGGAACGCGAGTTCCTGGTCGGTGATGCCGGAATAGGCCTTACCGACCGGCACCAGCTCCTCGTTTCCCGCACCGTCATCGCGCCAGAGGCCGAAGGTGTAGTCGGAATAATAGCTGCTGCGCTTGCCGTGGCCGCGCTGCGCGTACATCACCACGGCGTCGATGGTCAGCGGATCGCGCTTCCACTTCCACCACAACCCCTTGGGCCGCCCGGGCACGTAGGGGCTGTCGGCCCGCTTCAGCATCAGACCCTCGATCGCCGCCGCGCGCGCGCCCTCGCGGATGGTCGACAAGTCCGTCAGGGCATCGAAAGCGACGAGGTCGGAGAGATCCATCCGCGCGGGATGCACGCGCGCATACCATTGCTCCAGCCGCAGCCGCCGCTCATCGAAGGGCAGCGGGCGGAGATCCTCGGCGCCATCGAACAGGATGTCGTACAGCCGCACGCCGGCCGGGAAATCCTTCAGCATTCCGGCACCCGGCGTCTTGCGGTTCAGCCGCTGCTGCAGATCGGCGAACGGCGCGACGACGCCGTCGCGGATCACCAGCAGCTCGCCGTCCAGCACGCCCTCGAACTTCATCGCATCGAGGATTTCCGGGAACGCCGCGGAGACGTCGTCTGCGCCGCGCGAATAGATCCGCCGTCCGCCCCTGGTCGCCACGAGCTGCACGCGGATGCCGTCCCATTTCCACTCCGCGCGGAACGCCGCCACGTCCAGCCCGGCGAGATCCGAGGCCTCGAGCGGATGCGCCAGCATCGGCGGACGGAACACCGGCGCATCCTCCGGATCGGGTTTGTCGCCGCGCCCCTCGATCCAGGCGAACAGCGCGGCATAGGGCGGCGTCAGGCCGTGCCACACCTCCTCGATCTCGTCCGGCGCGATGCGGCCTTCCGCCATTTCCGACAGCGCGATCTTCGCCAGGCGCGCCGAGGCGCCGACGCGCAGCCCGCCGGTGATCAGCTTGAGCAGCGCGATCCGCACCGACGCGTCCGACGCATCGAGCCACGCCGCGACGATCCCCGGCAGGTCGGATTTCGGCGCGGCGTGCAGCGCCTCGACGACCTCGCTCATTGCCGGCGGCGTCGCGCCGCCGCCGCCGGGCCACATCAGCGCCACCGTCTCGGCCAAATCGCCGACATAATCGTACGACCAGCCGAACAGCACCGGATCGGTGCGCGCGGCGGCGAGGTCGCGGATCAGGCCGGGTTTCGCGGCGGCGAAGGAAAGCTCGCCGGTGACCGCGGCCAGGCCATAGCCGCGGTCCGGGTCGGGCTGGGTCGAGAAGTAGCGGCGCAGCAGCGCGATCTTGGCGTTGCGGCCGGGGGTGAACAGCAATCGTTCCAGCAGGTCGGCGAAAGCGATCATCGGTCTGTGGTCGCCACGTCGTCCTGCTCCTCGCCGTAGCCGACCAGACGCAGCGCGCGGCCGACGATCCCGCGCTGACCGACGGCATGGATGAGCGCTTCCTCGTTGCCGTGCGTCACCCACACTTCCGGGGCGCCGACCTCGTCGATCGTGTCGTTCAGCTCCTGCCAGTCGGCGTGGTCGGAAATCACCAGCGGCAGTTCCACGCCGCGGGATTTCGCGCGCTGGCGCACACGCATCCAGCCCGAGGCCAGCGACACGACGGGATCGGCCAGGCGCCGCGCCCAGCGCTCCGTGATGGCGCTCGGCGGCGCGAGCACGACGGCGCCCTTCAGGGACTCCCCGTCGGCGACCGTGGCCGGGCGGAGATCGCCGAGGGGAACGCCGAGCCGCTCGTATTCCCGGCAGGGTGCGGCGAGCGCGCCGTGCAGGAAGATGGGGGCATTCCAGCCGGCGCGACGCAGCAGCGCGATCAGGCGCTGGCACTTGCCGATGGAATAGCAGCCGATCACGTGCGTGCGCTCCGGGAACAGGGAGAGGCTCGCCAGCAGGCGGTCGATTTCGTGCGCGTCGGAGGGATGGCAGAACACCGGCAGGCCGAAGGTCGCCTCGGTGACGAACACGTCGCAGGGGATCGGCACGAATGCCGCGCAGGTCGGGTCGGGCCGGCGCTTGTAGTCGCCGCTCACCACCGCCCGGCTGCCGCGCCACTCCATCGCCACCTGCGCGCTGCCGAGCACGTGCCCCGCCGGCTGCAGCCAGACCCGCACCTCGCCGATGGTGATCGCCGCACCCCAGCCCAGCGCCTGCTGGCTTTCCCCGGCGCGGTCCTCGCCCATCCGCGCCCGCATCAGCGCCAGCGTCTCCGGGCTCGCCAGCACCGCCCCATGCCCCGGCCGCGCATGGTCGGAATGAGCATGGGTGACGACGGCCCGCTCCACCGGGCGCAGCGGGTCGACGTAGAACGCGCCGGGCCGGCAGAACAGCCCCTCCGGCCGAACACAGAGCCAGGACTCGGGATGCGGCGTCATGACCCGACGGCAGGTGGCGCCGACGCGGCCCGAACGGGATTCAGTGGCGCGCTTCGGGCGGCGGCACGGCCAGGTTCACGTTGACCGTCTTGGTCTCCGTGAAGCTGTCCAGCATGCCCTCCAGGGACATTTCGCGACCGATGCCGCTCTGCTTCACGCCGCCATAGCTTTGCCCCAGCATCTGCCCGCCGCCCTGGTTCACCTGAACCCAGCCGGCTTCCACCTCATGCGCCATGCGGAGCGCCTGGCCGATGTCGCGGCTCCAGACATAGGCGGCAAGGCCGTAATGGCTGTCATTGGCCATGCGGATCACCGCCGCCTCGTCTTCCCAAGGGATCGCCACCAGCACCGGGCCGAAAATCTCCTCCCGCGCCAGCCGCCACTCATTGGACGTGTCGGCGAAGATGGTCGGCCGCGCGTAGTAGCCCTTGGTGAGCGGCCCCTCGCTCGGCGGCAATCCGCCCATCACCAGCCTTGCCTCCTTGCGGTCCAGCCCGTCCTGCACGTAGCCGCAGACCTTGCTGAACTGCTTGGCGTTGATGATCGAGCCGATGTCGGTGCTCTCCTCCAGCGGATCGCCGATCACCAGTCTGTCGGTCTGCGCCACCAGCCGTTCCAGGAAGGCGTCGAAGATCGACCGATGCAGGAACAGTCGCGACCCGGCCGTGCAGGACTGGCTCTGCCGGGTGAAGCGCATGGACGCGATGATGCCGTCGACCGCCCAGGCCTCGTTGGCGTCCGGGAACACGATGGACGGGCTCTTGCCGCCCAGCTCCAGCGAGACCGGCGCCAGCCGGTCGGAGGCGGCGCGCATGATCGACTTGCCCACCGCCGTCGACCCGGTGAAGCTCAGCTTGCGCACCGTGGGGTGCTCGGCCAGCGGCGCGCCGCATTCGGGACCGTAGCCGGTGATGACGTTCAGCACGCCCGGCGGCAGATGCTCCTGGCACACGCCGGCGATCAGCAGCACGGCCAGCGGCGCATCCTCCGCCGCTTTCAGCACGATCGTGTTGCCGGCGCACACCGCCGGCGCGATCTTGAGCGAGCCGAGCTGCGCCGGCGCGTTCCATGGCACGATCGCCCCCACGACGCCGATCGGCTCGCGCCGCGTGTAGCTGAGGATGTCCTTGCCGAGCGGCAGGGTGGTGCCCCGCAGCTCGCTCGCCAGCCCGCCGAAATAGCGGAACGTGTCGACCACGAATTTCGCCTCGCCGCGGGCCTGGGTGCGCAGCGCGTTGCCGGTCTCTTCGGCGATCACCCGCGCCAGCTCCTCCTGCCGGGCCTCCAGCTGGTCGGCGATACGCTGCAAGGCGCGCCCGCGGTCGCGCGCCGGCACGCGGGACCAGCCGGGAAAGGCCCGCGCCGCCGCCGCCACCGCGCGGTTCACGTCCTCGGCGCGAGCCCGGGGAACGGTGCCGATGGGCTGCCGCCGGCCCGGGTTCTCCACCACCAGCGTCTCGCCCGCCGCCGCGCCGCACCACTGCCCGCCGATCAGCATCTGCCGCGCCGGCAGATGGTCCGCCGTCACCGGCCGGGCCTGTTCAAGCGTCCCCGTCGTCATGGTGGCCTCCTGCTCAATTGCCTTCGATCATCATGATGATTGCCGCATAGTCCAGGTCGCCGTGCCCGGCGCGGCAGAACATGCCGAACAGCGCTGCCGCCGCCTTGCCCGATCGGCAGCGGCAGCCCGGCATCGAGCCCGGTCTGCTCGGCCACGCGCAGATCCTCGAGCATCAGCGCCGCCGCGAACCCTTGGCATAGTCCCGGCTCGTCGGTACGTTCGGCAGGAGGCCCGACACTCGGCGGATAGCCGCTCACCACCGCCCGGCTGCCGCGCCACTCCATCGCCACCTGCGCGCTGCCGAGCACGTGCCCGGCCGGCTGCAGCCAAACGCGCACCTCGCCGATAGTGATAACCTCGCCCCAGCCCAGCGCCTGCTGGCTCTCCCCGGCGCGATCCTCGCCCATCCGCACCCGCATCAGCGCGAGCGTCTCCGAGCTCGCCAGCACCGCCCCCATGCCTCGGCCGCGCATGGTCGGAATGGGCGTGGGTGACGACGGCCCGCTCCACCGGGCGGAGCGGGTCGATGTAAAAGCCTCCGGGCCGGCAGAACAGACACTCCGGCCGAACACAGAGCCAGGTCTCGGGATGCGGCGTCATGACCCGCAGAGGTGGGTCGGCCTCGGGCCGAATACGACCCGCCCGGGAGCGTGACGCCAACAGCCGGCCTAGCAGGCAGTCCGCTACAGCGGCTACCGACCCAAGTCATCCATCACTAATGCTACTGGAGGCCCCAGAAGCGGACGTTTGCAAGCAACTCGAGACGATACACCTAACGTGCGCTCACCAAAGTTCGCAGTTCGTCACGGAGGATTTCATCGAGTAGATCGATGTTGTACAGGTGCTCCAGTAAGGCGGACGGTCCGACCCGCATCAGGCTGGCTGCGTGGAATAGGCCGTCACGATCTAGCGCTTCGATCGGCATGGAGCGGCGAACCAAATCGCGAGGCATCAACAGCATCGCGGCGAAGGCGTTGGCGCGTTTCTCGATACCAGGCGCCGCCCAAGGTCCGCTCGTATGTGTAATGCGACGGGCGCGCTCACGATCATAGAGGACATGGAACAACTCATGGGCCATAGTAAACCGACGCCCGGCATCGATCGCGTTGTAAAGGCTTGTCGTATTCACGAAAATTGCAGGGGCATAGCCTTCGCCGGCGATCGCGACACCCCGGATCGTCGCGGTGCGTAGGGGCTTTCTAACTACATCAATGCCCAGCCGTTCGACGATGCCCTCAATGTCAACAGCCGAAGCGTCCCCCGGCATCTCGAGCGCCTCGAGCAGCTCTTCCGCAAGCTCGTAACCTTCTTCGAATGGCGCGCTTAGAGGCGCACCGATGCTCGTTTTTACCAGCCTGGACAGGGCGCCATTGTCAGTGCCACCGCGCTGTGAAATCAAAAGCGCGATCAGATCACGGGCATCGCTTGCGCCAACGTCCGGGTTGACGCCGCCAAACATGAGAACCGCGTCATCGATCCTTGAGATAGCAGGTGCCGGAGTGACACGCACGCTCTTGTCTTGAAGACCTTGTTCGGCGCGGACCTCCTCTACCTTTTGAAAGAGCTCTCGCGGTAGATACGCACCCTCCAGAGTGACCGTAGAAAGCTTCGCAAGGTCGACAATCATGCGCTCAAGTTCGACAATAGAGCCGCGGTCCCGCTCCTCCAGTTGGGGTGGGCAACTTACCGCCCAGGCGAGCGCCTCCCATAATGGCCCCGCCACCTCGGCGATCGGTAGCGTCGCGGCACCCGGGGAAAGCGCAAACCGAAATCCGTCCGGCGCGTGAATAGGCTGGCGCGCAGTCCATGAGATCTCAACATCATCGATGAACCGGCGGATAACGACGTCGGGGTAGAGCGCACTTGAGTCGGCCGCGCGTAGCGCGTGGCGGAACCACCAATCCTGAACTCTCGCATACGCCGCCTCACTCGAAGCCTCATGCGAATCTATCAAGCGGCGCAGCGCGAGGAAGACGGCGGTAGCAGCGGGTGCAGCGCTGTTTTCGCGCCATCCGAAGCGCTCTTCATGAAGCAAGGAGATCCATTGCTTCGCCAGCCATTCGAAGACCGGCAGAAGATACCATTGCACCGTGTCGCAAACCTTTTGGCCACGTTCGTGGCGAGTCAAGACGTAGTTCCCGACCGTCAGCCGCAACTCGCCAGTTGACCATCCGCCATGGGCTGGGCGTCGCTCACGGGGCTCGTGGTCGTGCGTCCATCGGACCGCAATCTCAAAGCGTCCAGGATCTCCAAAGCGAACTAGGTCGGTCATCAGGTGTCCGTCTGCATGGCCCAATGAATATCATCCTTGTCGAAGCGAAGAAACTTCTTCACGTCTCGCTTCGAAACGGCCCCGCTTTTTAGCCAGCCATTCTTGATTGCAACCGGGACGTTCTCCCACGAGATAGGGTATCCATGCCAGCTGCCGTCAGCTGTTGACTTCGCCTCGAAAGCAATGCCCCTCGCGGTCGCATAACGCCGTCCACTGACTTCATCAATCTTAGCCTCGGCAAATAGCACTGCGGCGGGTGTCTCTTTCCAATCATGGGCATGGACGTCGGTCGCAAATCCTCCGAGAGTAGTTTTGTGTGTCCATTCCGGGCACAGCGTTCCCTTCTGTTCGTTGGCAGGCCGATTCTTGTGCTTCGAAGAGCCGCGATAGATCGGTGTCGTGGCTGAGGTCTGATCCGTCATCTACCAACCCGTTGGCGAATAAGTCGACGTTGGCCGCCGGGGAGCAGACAGGCCGAAAGCCACCCATCTCAGCCCACCCAGCCATTTGGTTGCAACGTCCTCCTTGCGGCGCCGATCCTACTTGCCAAGCGACCAAATTGGGCGCAGAACCGCCGTGCTCAAGTGTATATCGCTCTTGATAGGCAGCTGCCGCTTGTTGAAAGTGAGGACGTAAGGGATCAGCCGAACTGGAATAATTGGGCGCTAGCGAGGCAACCTTGGGCTGGCCCCGAGCAGGTTACGAACCGCACCGGGTAGTCCGCCGTGTGACGGTCCTCCGACACAAAATTTGCCGCCTCAACGATCGCTTGGGCGATGAGCAGGTGATTGAACGGGTCCTTGTGGTGCGCCGGCAGCGCGCCGAGGCGGAGGAGGTGCGCCGGGGTGATGGACAGCAACTCGAAACCCTGCCCTTCGATCGCGTCGAGGATGTCCTGCATGTCGGCCGTCAGCCTGCCGACCCGCATCTTCACCTGGATTTCCCAGAGGGAGACCACCGACACGAGGATTTCGTTCGCGGGATCGGCGATGAGGTCCCGCGCACACGGCCCGAGTTGAGGGTCGTCCGAGAGCCACCACAGGAGGGTGTGGGTGTCGAGGAGGAGCCTCACTCCCCATCGCCCTCCATCGCGGCCAGAAGGTCCGTTGGCAGCGTGTCGAAGTCCGCCGTCATCCGGATCTTCCCACGCAGTGTGCCGGGCTGCCGCCGCGGCCGCGACGGAGGCTGAGGCGGCTGGATGATCGCGACCACTTGGTCGCGCGACGTTACGATGAAGGAGGCGCCGTGTCGGACCTGGCGCATGAAGCCCGAAAAGTTCCCGCGAAACTCACGGACCCCGATCCGCTTCGCCTGACCTGGGGTCGTCTTCTCCTGTTCAGCAACGGCGTCGCTCCGATGTGGACACTGGATGTGTACACGAGGGAGTTCCTGGGTCAACGAATTGCCCGTGCCCCGGAGACACGTAGCGTTGCGCTTCCCGCCCGCCCGCTGACCCCCTAAACAGGGAAGATGGTCGGAACATTACCGGAACCATTCGCCGGCTGGTTCGCCGCCCGGGGGTGGCGGCCGCGGCGCTTTCAGCTGGAGGTGCTGGAAGCGGCGGCTTCCGGGCACTCCGCGCTGCTGATCGCCCCCACCGGCGGCGGCAAGACGCTGGCCGGGTTCCTGCCCAGCCTGGTCGCACTGCAGGCGGCGCCGCGCGAGGACATCCATACGCTCTATGTCAGCCCGCTCAAGGCGCTGGCCACCGACATCGCCCGCAACCTTACCGTCCCGGTGCAGGAAATGCGGCTCGCCGTCAGCATCGAGACGCGCTCCGGCGATACCCCCGCCGATCGCCGCAAGCGCCAGCGGGAGCGGCCGCCCAATATCCTGCTGACCACCCCGGAAAGCCTCGCTTTGCTGCTCTCGCTCCCCGAGGCGCCAAAGATGTTCGCCGGGCTCGCGGCGATCGTCATCGACGAGGTGCACGCGCTCGCCGGCAGCAAGCGCGGCGACCAGCTCGCCCTCTGCCTCGCCCGCCTCTCCCGCCTCGCCCCCGCCGCGCGCCGCGTCGGCCTCTCCGCCACCGTGCCGCACCGCCAGGCGCTGCTCGACTACGTCTCGCCCGACGGACGCAGCACCGGCGTCCGGCTGATCGAGGAGCCGGACGGCGCGCCGCCCGCGCTCGCCATGATGCTGCCGGAAGGCGCGCTGCCCTGGGCCGGGCATATGGGCCTGTTCAGCGCCCCGCAGATCCTCGAGCGCATCCGCGGCGCCGGCATGACCATCGTCTTCGTCAACACCCGCGCCCAGGCCGAGCTGCTGTTCCAGGAATTGTGGAAGCTGAACGAGCAGACCCTGCCGATTGCCCTGCACCACGGCAGCCTGGAACTGTCGCTGCGCCGGCGGGTGGAGGCGGAGATGGCGGCCGGCCGGCTGCGCGCCGTGGTGGCGACGGCCTCGCTCGATCTCGGCATCGACTGGGGCGGGGTGGACCAGGTGATCCAGGTCGGAGCGCCGAAGGGCGTCTCCCGCCTGCTGCAGCGCGTCGGCCGCGCCAATCACCGCATGGACGAGGCGAGCCGCGCCATCCTGGTCCCCGCCAACCGCTTCGAGGTGCTGGAATGCGAGGCGGCGATGCAGGGCGTGGCGGCGCGCGAGCTCGACGGCGATCCGCCACGCCCCGGCGGTCTCGACGTGCTGGCGCAGCACCTGCTCGCAATGGCCTGCAGCGCCGCCTATCACCCCGACGACATGTTCGCCGAAATCACCCGCGCCGCCCCCTACGCCGCCCTGCCGCGCGCCGATTTCGACGACGTGCTGCGCTTCGTCGAAGACGGCGGCTACGCGCTGGCCGCGTATGAGCGGTACAGAAAACTGTTCCGCGACAGCGAGGGCCGCGTGCATGTGAAGAGCGAGCGCATCGCCCGCCTGGCGCGGATGAATCTCGGCACCATCGTCGACGCGCCGCTGCTGAAGGTGCGGCTGGTCGGCAAGCGCGGCCGCGGCCCGGTGCTCGGCGAGGTCGAGGAGTATTTCGTCAACATGCTGCGCCCCGGCGACACCTTCATGTTCGCCGGCCGGCTGCTGCGCTTCATCCGCTTGCACGAGACGGTGGCGGAATGCGCCGAGGGCGGCACCGGCGAGCCGATGGTGCCCGCCTATGCCGGCGCCCGCATGCCGCTGACCACCAGCCTCGCCGACCGCGTGCGCGCCCTGCTCAACACGCCGGCGAGCTGGCACGCTTTCCCCGAGCCGGTGCGCGAATGGTTGTCTCTACAGAAGGCGAGCTCGCGCATGCCCGGGCGATCCGATCTATTGGTGGAAACCTTTCCGCGCGGCGACCGCCACTATCTCGTCGCCTATTGCTTC
>Ga0213875_10002879_pt1 | contig 10065 bp, 8 predicted proteins | sample BarmaccomBMRX_R8_FD_160105 | JGI IMG/M metagenome (GOLD analysis project Ga0213875, IMG submission 160105) | Root-associated microbial communities from Barbacenia macrantha in rupestrian grasslands, the National Park of Serra do Cipo, Brazil - RX_R8 | ecosystem: Host-associated > Plants > Roots... | reverse complement strand
TGTGCCTGTGCCGCTTCGAGCGCGCCAAGCTCGCCGGCTTGCTGCGGGAGCTTCCCGATCTCGAGCGCCGCTTGCTGGAGACGGCCTGCAACGAGTTAGCGACGGCGCAGGAGCACATGGTCCTGCTCGGGCGCAAGACCGCGGCGGAGCGCGTGGCGAGCTTCCTGCTGAACTGGACGCGGTGCGCGCCGGACGGCGACGTGCATCTGCCGATGACGCGCGGCGAGATCGCCGACCATCTCGGGCTGACCATCGAGACGGTGAGCCGGACCTTCACCCAGTTCCGCGCCGGCCGCCGGGTCGCCACGCCCTCCACCGACTCGGTCCGCGTGCTCGACCGGCCGTGGCTGGAGGACCTCGCTTTGGCCGCCGGGTAAGCCTCGTGGGGTGGGTTGCCGTTATACGCTCGGCAGCAACGGATGACTGGCGACCACCATACTCGTGACCCCCGGGCTTGGGTGACGAGAAAGGCGGGCGAGGAGCCCTGATCTCTGAGGCTTGGTAAGAACCCCAGCCTTTCAAACCCGGGCGGACCAGCGCGACAGCACCTCCTGGTTGACCACGTTCTCGGCGATCGGCGCTCCGTCCAGCACGCTCAGCAGATTGAGCGCCGTCATGCGCGAGCCGGCGGTGCGGGCCTCCAGCGTCACCCCGGCCATATGCGGCGATGAGATCACGTCGGGGCGTAGCAGCAGCTTGTGGCCCGGCGGCGGCGGCTCGGTCTCCACCACGTCCAGCCCGGCGCCGGACAGATGGCCAGACTCCAGCGCCGCATACAGCGCCGCCTCGTCGATGATCCCGCCCCGTGCCGTGTTGACCAGCACGGCGCCGCGCTTCATCCGCGCCAGGCGCTCGGCGCCGAACAAGCCGACCGTTTCGGGGTTGCGCGGGCAGTGGATGGTGACGTAGTCGGCGCGCGCCAGCCCGGCGTCGAGGTCCTGCACCCGCTCGTAGCCCGCCTGCTGCACGGCCTCGGCGCCGACATACGGGTCATAGACCAGCACGTGCATGCCGAAGGCGGCGCAGCGCGGCGCCGTGCGGGTTCCGATGCGGCCGAAGCCGACGATCAGCACGGTCGACCCGGCGAGCTCCCGCGGCAGATTGCGGGCGCGGTCGTGCCACTCGCCGTGGCGCATGCGCCGGTCCAGCTCCACGCCCCGCTTGGCCACGGCCAGCATCAGGAACATCGCGTGCTCGGCGACGCTGGTCGAGTTCGTGGTCCCGACCACCATCAGCGGAATCCCTGCCTCGGTCAGCGCCGGCACGTCCACCGCGTCGAAGCCGACGCCGAGCCGCGCCACCACTTCGAGCTTCGGCGCTGCGTGCAGCTCTTCCGCGCCGAACGGGGTGACCGACAGCGCGACTCCGCTCGCCTCGGCGATCAGCGCCCGCAGCTCCGGGCTGCCGAGCCGGCTGGGGAAGGTCACCACCTCTACGTCGTCCCGCGCCCGCAGCACTTCGAGCCCGCTCTCGGCCATCATGTCGGGCACGTACAGCAATTTCACGTTCTTCATGGTTCCTCCCTGACCGCCGCATTATTGACCCGGGACGGATCGGGGAGAAACTGGCGTCATGCGCTGGCCAATCTCGCTCCTTGCCCTCGCCCTGCTCGCGTCCCCGTGCCTGGGCGCCGACCCGCCGCCCGTGCCGGCCAGGAACGCCATGGTGGTGTCGGCGCAGGCGCTGGCCTCACGCGCCGGGCTCGAGATGCTGGAGCAGGGCGGCAACGCGGTCGATGCGGCGGTGGCGGTCGGCTACGCGCTGGCCGTGGTCTATCCGGCGGCCGGCAATCTTGGCGGCGGCGGGTTCATGCTGCTGCACCTGGCCGGCGGCAAGACCACCTTCCTCGACTTCCGCGAGAAGGCGCCGGGTGCGGCCACCGAGACCATGTACCTGGACGAGCACGGCGACGTCGTCCCGGGCCGCTCCACCAAGACCTGGCTCGCGGTCGGCATCCCCGGCTCCGCCGCCGGGCTCGAGGCGGCGCGGGCGCGCTACGGCACGCTGCCGCGCGCCGCCGTGCTGGCGCCCGCGATCCGCTACGCGCGCGACGGCTTCGTGCTGACCCCGGGCGACGCCGCCCTGCTCGGCCAGGCGACCGACGACTTCCGCCAGGACCCGGCCGCCGCCGCCATCTTCCTGCCCGGCGGCAAGCCCCTGCAGCCCGGCGACCGCCTGGTCCAGCCCGACCTCGCCCGCACCCTGCTGCTGCTCGCCCAGAACGGTCCGGACGCCTTCTACCGCGGGCCGATCGGCGATGCGCTCGTCGCCGCGAGCCACGCCGGCGGCGGCATCATCGAGAAGGCCGACCTCGAAGCCTACAAGGTCCGCGAGTTCGCCCCGGTCACCTGTTCCTACCGCGGCTACGACATCGCCTCGGCGCCGCCGCCCTCCTCGGGCGGGACGGTGATCTGCGAGATCCTGAACATCCTCGAGGGCTACGACCTGCGCGCCATGGGCTTCCACTCGGCGGACGAGATCCATGTCCTGGTCGAAGCGATGCGCCATGCCTTCCTGGACCGCAACAGCCAGCTCGGCGACCCCGACTTCGTGCAGAATCCGCTCGGCCGCCTGCTCGACAAGGGCTACGCCGCGGCCATCCGCGCCAAGATCGACCCGGTCCGCGCCACGCCCTCCGCCTCGCTGCGGCCCGGCACGCCGCCGCACGAGGGCGCCAGCACCACGCAGTTCTCGGTCGAGGACAAGGCGGGCAACGCCGTCTCGGTCACCTACACGCTGAACGACCTGTTCGGCATCCGCCGGGTCGCGGCCGGGACCGGGATCCTGATGAACGACGAAATGGACGACTTCACCAGCAAGCCGGGCGTGCCGAACATGTTCGGCCTGGTGCAGGGCGCGGTGAACGCGGTCGCTCCCGGCAAGACGCCGCTCTCCTCGATGTCGCCCACCATCGTCAGCCGCGACGGCAAGCCGGTGATGGTCATCGGCAGCCCGGGCGGGCCCCGCATCATCACCATCACGCTCGAGGCCATCCTGAACGTCATCGACCACGGCATGACGGTGCAGGAGGCCATCGACGCCCCGCGCATCCATCATCAATGGCTGCCCGACACGGTCTACATCGAGCGCTTCGCCCTTTCGCCCGACACACGCCGCGCGCTCGAGGACCGTGGCTACCAGTTCAGCGAGGGCGCGCCCTGGGGCGTTGCCGAAGGCATCCTGACCGGCGGCCCACGCCTCACGCCGCCCGAGTCCGGGCCGCCATCGCTGTCCGCCGGCGTCCCCGGCCTGCCCGGCGCCACCCTGTTCGGCGCCCACGACCCGCGCGGCTATTCGGGCGCGGCACTCGGAGACTGAGCAACCGCAACCGCTTCAAAGGCGTATCCTCCGCGCCATCCGGGAGAAACGACATGTCGGTCACGACGGCCCAGCAATCGGCGATGGACAGCGCGGTCCGCTACCTGGTGACCAACTACAACCCGAGCGGCAACCGGGTCGGATGGCTGATGATGTCGTCGATCCTGGTCGAGGCCTGGGATCTCTACTCGATCGCCTTCGTGCTGATCTTCATCAATCAGCAATTCCACCCGGACCCGCTGCTGCTGGGCCTCGCGGGCGCAGGCACGCAGGGCGGAGCACTGGTCGGCGCGCTGATCGGCGGCTGGCTGTCGGACAAGATCGGCCGCCGGGTCATGTTCCTGGCGACGATGATCCTGTTCATCATCCTCGCCATCGCCCAGGCCTTCGTGCCGAGCGTCGGTTGGCTGGTGATCATACGGCTGTTCCTCGGCGTCCCGCTCGGGTCCGACATCTCCAACGGCTACACCTACATCATGGAGTCCATGCCCAAGGGCCAGCGCGAGGTCATGGGCAACCGGTGGCAGTTCATGTTCGCCGTCGGCGAGGTGCTGACGCTGGCGGTGATCGCCGTGTTCATCGTGGCCAACCTCAATCCGGAATGGATCTGGCGGGTGACGCTGGCGCTGGGCGCCGTGCCGGCCGCGGTCATCCTGGCCATGCGGCATGACCTGCCGGAGACGGCGGTCTGGCTGATCCGCAACGGCCGGTTCCGCGAGGCCAAGCAGGTCAGCATGTCGATGTACAACGACCCGCTGCCGATGCTCCCGGACCAGGACGTGCCGGTGGAGCAGCCGCGGCCGACCGCGTTCCTGGCCGACATCAGCAAGGACCCGATCCGCTGGCGGGCGACGCTGTATGGCTGGATCGCCTGCTTCTGCCAGGGCAGCGAGTTCTCGACCTTCGGCTTCTATCTTCCCGTGCTGTTCGCGACCGTCGGCGTCTCGACGGTGCTCGGCAACGATCTGGTGACCATGGCGCTCTATGTGGTGGCCGCCATCTCCGGCTGGATCGGGCCGCTGATCACGCCGCGCATCGGCCATCGCGGCATCGGCATCGCCGGGTTCGGCATCGTGCTGGTCTCGCTGCTGGTCGCGGCCTGGGCGATCTACAGCGGCCACACCATCCTGCTGCCGATCGCGGCGGCCTGCATGCTCTGGGGCCATTACTGGGACGCCTCCAACTGCATGACGATCCCGACCGTGGTGGCCCGGCCCGAGTATCGCGGCACGGCGAGCGGCTTCGCCTACATGTTCGTGAAGCTGCCGTCGTTCCTGTCGATCTTCCTGTTCCCGTCGCTGTTCGCCGCCATCGGCCAGGCGGGGGCGACGCTGTTCGTCGCGATCTTCCCGCTGGTTGGGCTCCTCGCGGCGGTGTTCATCCTGCCGGAGATCTACGGCTACGAGCACGATTGAAGGAGCAGGTTCGTAGAGCTCACCCCTCTCCCAATCATAACCCCCGGTGGCGCTGCACGCCGCCGGGAGGGGATCGGGCTGGCGCCCGTGCCGTAGCCTCTCCCGATGAACCGGCACGGTTGGCATCCCTTTGCCCCCTGGGCCGTTCACACCGCATCGATGGGACTCGTCCCGAGGAGGACGCTGATGAGCAAGGAAACCGGAGGGCGCGTGCCGCTGACGCGGCGCCAAGCGCTGGAGGCGGGAGCCGCCGTTGCCATTCTCGGGCGCGTGCAGCCCGGCGCGGCGCAAACGACGGCGGGCGTGCCCACGATGACGGTGAGCTTCACCGTCAACGGCCGGCCGGAGACGCTGACCGTCGACACGCGGACCACCCTGCTCGACGCGTTGCGCGAGCATCTCGACGTCACCGGGCCGAAGAAGGGCTGCGACCACGGCCAGTGCGGCGCGTGCACCGTGCTGCTGGATGGCAAGCGCATCAACGCGTGCCTCTCGCTCGCGGTGATGCATGAGGGGCAGAGCGTCACGACGATCGAGGGGCTAGCCCAAGGCGACCAGCTCCACCCGATGCAGGCCGCCTTCGTCCACCATGACGGCTACCAGTGCGGCTACTGCACGCCCGGGCAGATCGTCTCGGCCGTGGGCATGCTGGGCGAGCACAAGGCGGGCTGGCCGAGCTACGTCACCGACGACCTCGCGACCGGGCCGACGCTCTCCGAAGCCGAGATCCGCGAGCGGATGAGTGGCAATCTTTGTCGCTGCTCCGCCTATCCGAACATCGTCGATGCGATCCGCGAGGTTGCGGGAGGGGCGTCGTGAGGACCTTCACCTACGAGCGAGCGGCGAGCCCGCAAGCGGCGGCGCAGGCGGTCGCGGGCACCCCGGGGGCCAAGTTCATCGCCGGCGGCACCAACCTGCTCGACCTGATGAAGCTCGAAGTGGAGACGCCGACCCACCTGGTGGACGTGAACCGCCTGACGCTCGCCGACGTGGCGGATACGCCGGAGGGCGGGCTCAGGATCGGCGCCCTAGTGCGCAACAGCGCGCTGGCCGCCCATCCCCGCGTCCGCCGCGACTACGCCGTGTTGAGCCGGGCGCTGCTGGCCGGCGCCTCCGGCCAGCTCCGCAACAAGGCCACCACCGCCGGCAACCTGCTGCAGCGCACCCGGTGCCTGTATTTCTATGACACGAGCAAGCCCTGCAACAAGCGCGCGCCGGGCTCCGGCTGCTCGGCGCTGCAGGGCTTCAACCGCATGCACGCCGTGCTCGGGACCAGCGAGGACTGCATCGCGGCCCACCCGTCGGACATGGCGGTGGCGATGCGGGCACTCGACGCGACGGTGGAGACGGTGCGGCCGGACGGCACCGAGCGTGCGATCCCGATCGGCGCGTTCTACCGGCTGCCGGGCAATACACCGAACGTCGAGACGGCGCTGGCGAGCGGGGAGATGATCACCGCCGTGACCTTGCCGCCGCCGCCGCCGGGTCGTCAGGTGTATCGCAAGGTGCGCGATCGGGCGTCCTACGCGTTCGCGCTCGTCTCGGTGGCGGCGGTCGTGCAGGCCGTGGGCGGCAAGATCCGCTCGGCCAAGCTCGCCTTCGGCGGCGTCGGGGCCCAGCCTTGGCGCGTTCCGGCCGCGGAAGCGGCGCTGCAGGGGGCGACCGCCGACCCGGCCGCCTTCGACGCGGCGGCCGACGCCGTGCTCGCCGGCGGACGCGGTTATGGCCATAACGACTTCAAGCTCCCGCTGGCCCGGCGCACCCTCGCCGCCGTGCTGGCTGGCACAACGCGCGCATAAAGGGGGTTCGCATGATCAACCTGAACACCCCCATGGGCGACACCCCGCTCGACGCGCCAGGGGGCCTGCTCGGCCAGTCGATCGACCGCATCGACGGCCCGCTCAAGGTCACCGGTCACGCGCCGTACGCCTATGAGTTCCATCCGCGGACCACCCCGGCCTACGGCTATCTGGCCCTCGCCACGATCAGCCGGGGCCGCCTCGCCGAGATCGACACCTCGGCCGCCGAGCAGGCGCCCGGCGTGCTGCTCGTGCTGACGCACAAGAGCATGCCCTCGCAGGCGGCGGCCTCCAGCGACACCGCGCCGCAGCTGGCCGGGGACCAGATCCGCTTCCGCGGCCAGCCGATCGCGTTCGTGGTGGCCGAAAGCTTCGAGCAGGCCCGCAGCGCCAGCCGGCTAATCCGGCCGACCTACGCCGCCGAAACCGGCGCGCACGACCTGGCTGCCGCGCAACAAGCGGCGTTCGTCCCGAAGCCCAGGAACGGCTCGGCCCCGGACACGCACAAGGGGGACGCCGAGGCCGCGTTCGCCACGGCTCCGGTCAAGCTCGACGTGACATACAGCACGCCCGCGCAGAGCCACGCGATGATGGAGCCGCACGCGACCTTGGCCATCTGGGACGGCGACCGGCTCACCCTGTTCACCGCCAACCAGAACGTGACCGCGGGTGCAGCCATCGTCGCCAAGACGCTGGGGTTGCCGAAGGAGAAGGTGCGCGTGGTCAGCCGGTTCGTCGGCGGCGGCTTCGGCGCCAAGCTGCAGCCGCAGGCGGATGCGATCCTCGCCGCTGCGGCCGCCCGACTGCTGCAGCGCCCGGTCAAGCTCGCGCTGGCCCGGCCGCAAGTGTTCACGGCCACCACCCACCGCAGCGCCACCATCCAGCGCATCCGCCTCGCCGCCGAGCCGGATGGCGCCTTGCTCGCGGTGGCGCACGAGGCCTGGTCCGGCAACACGTCCGGCCAGGACTCTTTCGAGGGCGCGGCGCTGGCGACCCGCAACATCTACGCGACCCCGAACCTGCTGACCGCGCATCGCCTGTCGCAGCTCGACCTGCCGGTCGCCTCGGCGATGCGGGCGCCGGGCGAGGCGGTCGGGCTGCTGGCGCTGGAATGCGCGGTGGACGAGCTAGCCGAGACGCTCGGCATGGACCCGATCGAGCTGCGGGTGAAGAACGAGCCGCAAGCCGATCCGCAGGACGGCAAGCCCTTCTCCACCCGGAGCTTGGTCCCCTGCATGCGCAAGGGCGCGGAGCTGTTTGGCTGGTCGCGGCGCAACAAGGCGCCGGGTCAGGTGCGCGACGGCGAGTGGCTTGTCGGCCTCGGCATGTCGGCGGCGATCCGCGGCAACCCGATGCGCGAGGCCAAGGCGCATGTGGAACTGGGGCCGGATGGCGTGCTGCTGGTGCAGAACTCGCTGACCGATATCGGCACCGGTACCTATACGATCCTGGCGCAGATCGCCGCCGACCTGCTCGGGCTGCCGATCGAGCGGGTGCGGATGCAGCTCGGCGACAGCGACCTGCCGATCAGCCCCGGCTCCGGCGGCTCGGCGGGCGCCAACTCCTCGGGGTCGGCGGTCTATGACGCCTGCATGAACCTGCGCGACGCACTCGCCCGGCGGGCGGGGGTGGACCCGGCCAACGCCGTGTTCGCCAAGGGCGCCGTGGGCGGCATGCCGTTCTCGCAGCTCACGGCAGCCGGGGCGATCGCCGCCGATGGCGCGGCCGATCCGGGCGATTCCCGCAGCGCCTTCACCCAGCAATCCTTCGGGGCGCACTTCGCCGAGGTCGGCGTGAACGAGGTCACCGGGGAGATCCGCCTGCGTCGCATGCTCGGCGTGTTCACCGCGGGTCGCATCCTGAACGCGAAGACGGCGCGCTCGCAGGCGATCGGCGGCATGGTGTTCGGCATCGGCGCCGCGCTGATGGAGGAGGTCGCCGTCGATGCGCGCGACGGCGACTTCGTCAACAACAACCTCGCCGAATACCACGTGGCGACCCACGCCGACGTTCCGCGCATCGACGCCGTGTTCCTCTACGAGCTGGACCCGCACTCCAGCGCGATGAAGAGCAAAGGCTTGGGCGAGCTGGGCATCTGCGGCGCCGGCGCTTCGGTCGCCAACGCGGTTTACAACGCGACCGGTGTCCGCATCCGTGACTATCCGCTGACGCTGGACAAGGTGCTCCAGGGCTGGGCCACCGGCCAGAAGCAGCAGCGGAGCGCGCTCTCCCCGAAGCGCAGCCCCTCGTAGGATTACGACTCGGTCAGCGTCCCCGCATAAACCACCGGCCCGGTCGGCAACCCGGTGGGTGAGCCGCCGGGTGGCTCTTGGCTGACCAGGAGTTGCGTGCCGGCGCGGTCGGAGACGATCAGTCGACGCTGGCCGCTGGCCGGGATCAGGCCGAGGCTCTCCGGGGCGGTGGCGCCGGGCTTGAGCGCCCACAGCTCCAGCGCCTTGCCGGACGGCAGGTCGGGGCGCCCTGCCGCGACCACGGTCGCGTGGCCGTCGGCGTCCACCCGCACGAGGAAGATGGCGCCGGGCGCGCCGGAGGGCGACAGCGCCGCGAGCATGGGTTGGCCGACCGGTTGCGGCCGGGTCAGCAGCAGGAAGGCGAGGCTCGCCGCCACCGCCAGCGAGAGCGCCGTGGTCGCCCGCCACAGGCCCGCGCTGCGCCAGACCCAACCGGGACGGGCGCCCGAGACGCGGTCGATGCCGGTGGCCAGCGCCAGTCGGCGCCACAGCACCGGCGGCGGCGGATGGGGGGCGAGCGAGAGCGCGATCGGCGCCAGCCGGTCCTGCCAGGCGGCGATGCTGTCGCGGATCGCTGGGTCGTGCAGCGCCAGGGCCTCCAGGGCGCGCGCCTGCTCCGGCTCCAGCACGCCGAGCACGTATTCGGCCGCCAGGAGGTCGGGGTCCTCGTCGAACGGATCGGGCGGATGGTCGCTCATGCCGGCGCCCCCTCCAGGCAGGCCCGCAGCGCGATCAGGGCGCGCCGGATGCCGGACTTCACCGTGCCCAGCGGCTGGCCGACTTTTGCCGCAACCTCCGAGTGCGACAGCCCTTCGAGGAACGCGAGGATCACGAACTGCCGGCGGTCGGCCCCTACCTCGTCGAGGCACTTCCGCAGCGCCTGGCCGGCCCGGGTCTGCGCCAGGCGGCTGAGCGGATCCGGCTCGGGGTCCACTTCCTCGGGCAGGTCGGCATCCGCCGCCGACACCTCGCGCCGCGTCCGCGCCACCAGGTCCAGCGCCCGATAGCGGACCAGGCTGACTAGCCAGGCCCGCGCATTGCCGCGCGCCGGGTCGAAGCGGGCGGCGTTGCGCCAGACCTGGAGCAGCGCGTCGTGCACCGCGTCGCTCGCCAGCGCCGGCCGGCGGGTGATCCTGAGCGCCACGCCATACAGCACCGGCGACTCCAGCTCGTAGAGCTGGCGGAAGGCCGCGCCGTCTTGCTGGGCACAGAGACCCAAGAGCATGGCAACCTCGTCGGACAAGGTCTGTTCGGGTGGGGTGTTCAGCATGGTTCATTGTC
>Ga0213875_10002878_pt1 | contig 10070 bp, 9 predicted proteins | sample BarmaccomBMRX_R8_FD_160105 | JGI IMG/M metagenome (GOLD analysis project Ga0213875, IMG submission 160105) | Root-associated microbial communities from Barbacenia macrantha in rupestrian grasslands, the National Park of Serra do Cipo, Brazil - RX_R8 | ecosystem: Host-associated > Plants > Roots... | reverse complement strand
CAAGGAACAGTACGATCCGCCGGCCGCCGCGTACGACGGCGTGCGCGACGACCGTTTGCAGCCGCACGACTGGACCGTGATGATCCGGCGGTCGTCCGCGTCGCGCGACGGCTGGTTCTGGGCGGAGGTCTTCACGAAGACGAAGCCGTCGGGCAGCGGCATGACGTTCGGCGGCACGCAATACCCGTGGGCCGGGTTCGGCCTCTACTGTTTGCGGTGCCACGCTTCGGCGAACACCGCGGCGACGTTCGCGGCGCTCGACAACATCGCGGGCTTCGCCGGCGAGCCGCTGACGTACAAGATCGACGACTCGTGGCGGACGCCCGCGCCGTCGACGGAGGCACCCGCGGTTCGAGCGCAGCCGGAACCGGAGCACGAGAAGAACGCCGTCCACCCCGCGATCACCTCGCACGCGCCGCCGATCGCGATCCAGACCTTCCCGGCGGAACCGCTCGACGATCGCGTGCAGAGCGCGCACGGCACGACGCCGCGCATGTTCGTCACGTCGTCGCAGTGCATGGGCTGCCACAGCGCGGCGGCCGGCGCGCCCGCCGGGCCGCTGATGTGGCTCACGCCGGCGCCGCAGCCGTCGCCTTCCGGATCGCCGTGGCCCGCGCCGCCGTCCGCGCCCGCCGGCGTGAACGTGTCCGAATACGGCGAGTGGCGCTGGTCGCCGATGGGGCTCGCCGGACGCGACCCGGCGTTTTTCTCGCAATTGGAGGGCGAGTTGACGGCGATCGCAGCGATCCCCGACGCGCGCATCGCCGGCACCGATCCGGCGCGCACCCGCGCGACGCTACAGCAGCAGGTGGTCGACACGTGCATGCGCTGCCACGGCGTGATGGGCAAGCGCACGAACGACATCGAGCACGGTAGCGGCGCGCACTTCGACATGCGCTGGGTGTTCGAGGCGCGGCCGGGCACGCCGGAGTTCCACCTCGGCGGCCTCGCACGCGACGGCATCAGCTGCACGGTCTGCCACCACATCGCGCAGACGACGGAGGAAGCGCGCTCGCTCGCGTTCGTGCTCGAGCACCGCAGCACCGGGCTGTTCTCGACCGGCCGCGCGGACCAGCTGCATGGGCCGTTTCCGAGCGATCAGGTCGCGGTGCAGCCGATGAACGAATCGCTCGGCACGAAGCCGGTATTTTCGGCGCTCACGAAGTCGGCGCGGCTGTGCGCGAGCTGCCACAGCATCGATCTGCCCGTCATCGACAAGGTGGCGAAGATCGCGCCGATCACGCCGTCGATCGCCCACGACGTCGAGCAGAACACGTACGTCGAGTGGGTGAACAGCCGCTACCAGACCGAGTACAAGCCGTTGCCCGGCGCGAAATCCTGTCAGGACTGCCACATGCAGGGCGCCGTCGACAACGACCGCCTCGACGTGCACGTGCCGCGCATCCGCGCGCAGATCGCGCTCGTGCAGGACCAGACGTATCCCGCGTCCGAGCACCGCGCGCCGCTCGACGCCATCGACGTGCGGTATCGAACGAACGGCTTCGCGCGGCACGAGCTGCTCGGTCTCAACGCGTTCCTGCTGCGGACGTTTCAGACGAACTCCGACGCCCTGGGCGTGCGGCTGAACGACTACATGTCGGGATCGTCGACCGATCTCGACGACGCGATCGGCAACGTCGTCCGCCAAGCGCGGAACACCACGGCGCGGGTCGACCTGGCGGCCCGCGTCGAGAACGGGATGCTCGTCGCGAACGTCGGCGTGACCAACCTCACCGGGCATCGCTTCCCGAGCGGCGTCGGCTTCCGTCGCGCGTGGATCGAGCTGCGCGTCGTCGGGCCCGACGGCCGCGCCGTCTGGGCGTCGGGCGCCGCGAACGATGCCGGCGAGATCGTCGACGTTGCCGACGGCCGGGCGTTGCCGACGGAATACTTCACGCGCGGGCCGGATGGTGCTCAGCGCTACCAGCCGCACTTCGACGAGCGCTATCCGATCACGCGCACCGATCAGGTGCAGATCTTCGAGGAGCTCGTGAAGGATCGCGACGGCGAGTTCACCGAGAGCTTCGTTCACCGCGACGCGCACGTGAAGGACAACCGGCTGCTGCCGCAAGGCTGGCGTCGCGACGGCCCGCGCGGCGTCGCGCTGCCGAAGAACTGGCTCGAGGCGACGCGTCCGGAGGGCGCGCGCGTGGTCGACGACCCGAACTATCTCAACGGCACGGGCCGTGCGGTCACCGCGTACCGTATCCCGCTGCGCACGGCGCTCGATCCGTCGACGCTCAGCGTCGAAGCGACGCTGTGGTACGAGTCGTGGGAACCCGCGTTCCGCCGCGCACGCACGACGGGCACGGGGCCCGCCGCAACGCGTTTCCGCGTGCTGCTGAGCAACCTCGACCTCGCGCGCACGCCGATGGCGGGCTGGCGCCTGCGCATCGCGTCCGCCTCGGCGAAGCTCTGAACGCGGATCCCTGAAAAAGAAAAGGCCCGGGGACGTATCCCCGGGGCCTCGTCATCGGCGATTCGCCGCGTGCGCTCCGCGAGGAGCGCGCTTACCGGTACGACGACTGCCGGTTTTGGAAGCAGTCGCGGCAGTAGACCGGCTTGTCGCCACGCGGCTGGAACGGCACTTCGGCCGTCTTGCCGCAGGCGCTGCAGGTCGCCTGGAACATCTCGCGCTGCGGACGGCTGCCGCCGTATCCGCCGCTCGAGTAGGAGCTGCCGCCGCCGCCGCCGCCGCCCGCTCCACGCTGGCTCTTGCGAGCCGCGCGGCAATCCGGGCACCGGTTCGGCTTGTTCGTGAAGCCCTTCGCGGCGAAGAACTGCTGCTCTCCGGCCGAGAACGTGAAGGGCGCATTGCAGTCGGTGCAATTCAGGGTTTCGTCAGTGTACATCGATTGGGATCTCCGGCGTCGGAGGAAGTGAAGACGCGCGATGTACCTGAACCGGGAGAACGCCTGAGCGCCAGACCACGCGGGAACATACTCGTACTCTCAACCGGACGTACGACGCCTACGAGACGTCCGGCTCGGATACTCTAACACATCCCGTGTCAAAATGGTGCCGCCCCGCCACGTAAGGACCGTGTAAGGCCGGGGTACGAGCTTGGCACGATGGTCGAGCAGCACGAGCTGACGGATCTCACCGCTCGCCTCGGCGCCCCGCACCTCGAGCAGGTGACCGTCCGGAGCGGGCAGCCGTCGCAGTTGCTCGTGCATTGGGGCTGCGGCTGTACGGCGATGGGCGCGCCCGCCTCGGGCAAGGGCCGTGCGGGCGTTCGCTGGTCGCGGTGCGACCACCACGCGGCCGCCGAGTCGGTCGCCTGATTCGGGCGGTTAGTCCGGCTCCTCGCGCGCGATGACGTAGTCCCACGCGAAACCCGCCGCGACGCCGACCATTCCGAATACGATTGCCCCAACCAGCATGACGCTCCGCACAACCGTCGCGGCGTCCGTGAAGTTCGCTTGCGCCGGCGGCCGCGGCGCGCGGAAACGGCATTCGGAAGCGAATGGCCGCTGCGAGTCGAACGAAGCCCGTCACTCGCACTCCTCGCATCCCCGAAGGAGCTCCCATTCCCCCTCCAAGACGAAAAGGCGGCGGCGGTAAGCGCCGGCGGCGCGAACCCATCGCGCCCGTCGCCAAAGAAGATACGCTGAGCCTGGTCGGCCGCGTCGTCGAGACGTTCCCGAGCTCGACGTTCAAGGTTGAACTGGAGAACGGTCACACGATCCTCGCGAGCCTCGCCGGTCGCCTGCGCCGTTTCCGCATCCGCATCACGCCGGGCGACGACGTCGACGTCGAGCTGTCGCCGTACGATCTCACGCGCGGCCGCATCACGTATCGCCGGCAAGGACGGAACGCATAGCTCGACGCGTCCTGCTCCTGGCGGTACTGTTCGTCGTCGCGGCCGGCGCGGCGTGGTGGTTCACCGGCCGCACGCACGACGCAGGCGTCGGCGACACGATCGCGGTGTTTTACGCGAAGCCCGACGGCACGACGCTCGTTCGGTGGACGCTCACGCTCAAGAGCGACGCCGACCGCAAGAGCGCAGGCTTCTTCGCCGCGACGCAGTGCGTCGCGGGGCCGCCGCCCGGGACCGACGCGGTTCGGTTCCCGGCGGGAACGCGCGTGCTCGCGTTCGACGTTCAGGGTTCGACGGCAGACGTCGATATCTCAAAGGAGGTCGCGAGCTCCGCCGAAGGCGGTTTTGCGGAATCCGCGGAGTTCAAGGCGCTCGTCTGGACGCTCACGCAGCCGAAGCTCGGCTTCGACGCCGTGCGCGTCCGCATCAACGGCGCACGCGTCGCGACGCTTCCCGGAGGACACCTCGAGCTCGATGAACCCCTCTCGCGTTCGAGCTTCTGACACCACGGCGCGCATGATGCGCGCGCTCGCGCTGATCGTGCTGGCCGCCGTGATCACGGCGAGCGGCGCGCGTGCGCAAGACCGGCCGCCGAACCTCTGGTTCCAGGGCACGCGCCTCATCTTCGAGCATGCCGTGCCGGTGCAGGGCGATCTCGCGGTCAGCACGCGCGACGCCGGAATGCGCCGTTTCCTCGACCGGCTCGGCGCGACGGTGTCGTTCGACCCGCACCAGCGCTTCGTCGTCATCACGGCGCAAGATCGCCGTACGGTCGTTTTCGCGCTGAACGATCCCTCGTACACCGTCGCGGGCGTGCGCGCGACCGCGCCGTTCGCGCCGTCCGCCGACGGCGACGACGCTGTGCTGCCGTTCTTCGCGCTGGCGCGCGCCCTCTACGTCGAGCCGGTCGTCACGCCGAGCGAGACCGTGCTCCAGCCGCGCATCGGGGCCCTCGACGTGCGCACCGACGGCGGGCGCACCGTCGTCACCGTGCGCGGCGCGATGCCGCTCGTCGAGACGACGACGGCCGACGGCTCGGACCGCATCGTGCTCTCGTTCGCCGGGCTCGGCTCGTCGCTCGCGCCGTCGCGGCGCGCGCCCGGGGCCGCGGTCGACGCGATCGACGTCGCCGTCGGCGGAACCGCGCGCGTGCCGGTCACGACGGTGACGATCACGGGCGCACACGGAACCGCGCACCGCGTCGTCGCGTCCGCGTCGCCGGACGCGTATGCGGTGGCGTTCGAACCGCACGACGTCACGCAGGCGCTTCCGTCGCCCGAGCCGTCCTCGCGCGTCGGGCCCGTCGCCACGCCGCCGATCGTCGCCGGACGCTCGACCGTCACCGACGTGTCGGTCGCCCAGGGCGCGGGCGACGCGCTGGCGGTGCACGTCGCGCTGAGCGGCGCGACGTCATATGAATGGCACCGGCTCGCGGACGACCGCTGGTACGTCGACTTCGCGAACACCACGCTGAACGGTCCGGGCCGTGACGAGCAGCCGCAATTCGGCGTCGTCCAGTCCGTGCGCATCCGGCAAACGGGATCGACCGACGCGCCCGTCGTGCGCATCGCCTTCACGATGACGGGACAGCAGCGCGTCGACATCGCGCCGGCCGACGACGGCGTCTCGATCACCGTCTCGCCCGACGCGGCCGCCGATCTCGCGCGCTCGGGCATCGGGCGCACCGGCGGCGCGCCGGTCGTCGCGAGCGAGGCGTCGCCGGAACCGAGCGCGTCGCCGGAGGCGTGGAAATACGGCAACGGCTCGAAGATCATCGTGCTCGACCCGGGTCACGGCGGCGCCGACGCGGGCACGCAGCACAACGGCCTGACCGAGAAAGTGCTCACGCTCGACATCGCGCAGCGGCTGCGCGCGCTGCTCATCGCGCAAGGCTGGACGGTGCGCATGACGCGGGAGACCGACGTCGATCCCGTCAGCACCGCGAACCTCGCGAAGATGCGCGCCGACGGCAAGCCGAACGCGGACGACCGTGCGTACCTGCAAACCCGGTGCGACGTCGCGAACGACGTCAACGCGCGGCTATTCATCAGCATCCACGTCAACAGCGCGCCGATCGAGAGCGCGCACGGCACGACGTTCTACTGGTACAAGCCGCAGGACGCGCCGTTCGCGCAGGCGCTGGAGAAGAGCGTGATCCCGGCGGCGGGGACGTTCGACGACGGTACGCGTCACGAGAACTTCTACGTCGTGCGGCACACCACGATGCCGGCGGTGCTGATCGAGACCGCCTTCGCGACCAATCCGGGCGACGTCGCGCTGTTGCGCCAGCCCGCGTTCCTGCAGAGCGTCGCGCAAGGCATCGCGAACGGCGTGAAGTCGTACGCGGGTTCGCCGAGCGCCAACGCGCTGAGCCAGCAGTAGGCGGCGCGGTGCTCGGACTCTACGACTCGGGGCTCGGCGGCCTCACCGTCTTGCGCGCGCTGCGCGCTGCGGGCGTCGATCAGGACGTCGTCTACTTCGCCGATCAGGCGCACGTGCCGTATGGCGAGCGCACGGACGCCGAGCTCCACGGCTACCTCACCGAAAACCTCGCGCTGCTGGGCGGCCTGCGCGTCGACGCCGTCGTCGCGGCGTGCAACACGAGCTGCGCCGTCGCGCGCAACCTCGGGTGGCCGCGCGCGCCGTTCCCCGTGCTCGACCTGATCGAGTCCGCTGCGCGGTCGTTCGCCGGGGCGCCGTACCGGCGGATCGCCGTCGTCGCCACGTCGGCGACCGTGCGCGCAGGGGCATACGGTGCGGCCATCGCCGCGCACGCGCCGGATCTGCGCGTCGACGAGATCGCGGCGCCGCGCCTCGTGCCGATCGTCGAAGCCGGGGACGCGGAGTCGCGCGAAGCGGGCGATGCGGTCGCGGATGTCGTGCGCGAGCTCGCGCCGGACGTCGACGCCATCGTGTACGGCTGCACGCACTACCCGATGCTCGACCATTGGTTCGCGGCGGCGCTCCCCGCATCCGTGGCGCGGATCGATCCCGCAAACGCCCAGGCCGCCGCCGCGCGCGCGCTCGTCGAGCGCCTCGCGCTGCCGCCCGGCAGTGCGACGACGACGTACTCGACCAACGGCGATCCGGTCGCGTTCGAGCGCGGCGTGCGCCGGTGGACCGGCGACGCGTCGGTACGCGTCACGGCGCTGATCGCGCGCTGAGCGCGCGCTGACGGCCGAGGCGCGCGGCGCTTACTGTCCCGTCAGACGCTGCACCATCTTGTACACGATCGAGATTTGCGTGCCGCTCTTCGTCGAGTAGTTCGGATCGTCGTATCCCCACCAGTCCCAGCACCCTTGCGGGTTGACGATCGGTGCCGTCGAGCGCACGGCGTACGGGTAGAGCACGACGACGCGGTTCGTGTCCGCCCACTCGTCGATGCCGGACTCGGTGACGAACTTCGTCCCGATGTCGGCCTGCGTTTGCTGGCAGCCGTGGAAGGCGACGACGAGCCCGCAGCCGTCGTCGGCGTCGTGCCGTCCGCGATCGTCGTCGCGGTCGCGTCCGCGGCTCGCGCATGCACGCGGCACGTACACGTAGCCGTTCGTGTCCATCGAGTTCGTCGTCGGGCTCGCGCCGAACGCCGTCTGGTCGAAGTTGATGAGGGTGCCTTGCAGCGCGTGGCCGTTGCGCGGCGCGAGCCGTCCGAAGAACGCGCTCATCCACACCGCCTCGGAATCGTACGGTTTGGCGCCCGCGTTGCACGCGATCATGTACGGTTCGCCCAGCGTCCCGCACGCGAGCTCACCGTCGGGCGACTCCCACCCGTGCTCGGCCGGGAACGCGTTGTCGAACCGCACGATTCGCGCGCCGTAGTGCTCGTACTCGGCGTGCAGATCGGCCATCTCTTTCGGGTTCACGACCTCGTCCTGCGTGCCGGACCAGAGGTACACCGGTTGCCCGCGCAGGTTCGACTCGTTGTCGATCGTGCCCAGCTTCGACTGCGCGTCGAGATACGTTTCCGATTCCGCGAGCGTGCTCGCATAGAGCGCCTGCCCGTTCACGGTTTCGCCGCCGCATGCGAGGAGCGCCGTGCCGACGCTGTCGAGCGCGCAGTAGTACACGCCGCCGGCGTAGATCGCCGCACCGTGGATCGTCGCCGAGTGTGCGACCTGCATCTGCACCGCGAAGAATCCGCCCGACGAGATTCCGGCGACGTAAATCTTGCGCGGGTCGATCGCGTACCGTCCGAGCGCGGCCGGACCGCTCGGCGTTGGCGTCGCGACGGGCAGCGACGCGACGGACTGCGTCTGGACGCCGGCGGACTGTGGCTGCACCCCCGCGGACTGCATCTGCGGCCCCGCGGGCAGCGCGGTCGCGCCCCCGCCGGCGCCGGCGCAGCCCGCCGCGAGAACGAGCGAGCCGAGCGATACCGCGAAGACGAGACGACGAAACGCGATCATCCGAGTTCCTCCGGCCGGCCCGTGGCGGGCTCAGCGAGCAGCGTGCCGTGCCGGTCGTACCCGCGCGCCGCCGCTCCTAGACGATGCGAAAGATCCGGAAGAACAGCAGCGTCGAGGCGAGCGCGAGGAACGTGCCGGCGACGACCTGCAGCACCGTGTGCGCCCGCAGGTAGACGCGCGACCAGCCGACGAGCGGGATGAGCACGTAGAACGGGACGGGCCGTTCGCCGAAGAGCACGGTGAGGCCGACCAGCGGCGCGGTGATGCCGAGCGCGTGCGTCGAGATCTTCCAGTAGCGCGTGATCCACTGCACGACCAGCGTGCTCACGGCGAACGCGGCCATCGAGGCGGTCATGATCGCGGGGGCGTGGATCGCGTACAGATCGAGCGCGCCGAGTGCGTAGAAGACGACGAACGCGATGAACACGCGCTCCCGCTCGGTGCGGATCGACATGTCGAGGTCGGAGATCCGGTCGGTCGCGTACAGGTAGAAGATGAACAGCATCGGCGCGATCGACGTGAAGAACGCGCTGTTGAAGAGCAGGATCCAGAAGTCGGTGACCCCGTTCGATCGCGCGTCGGCAAGGATCACGAACAGGGCAAGCGAGGTCAGGAACGGGTTGCAGACCGTCGAGACGATGCGCGCAACGTCGGTCCACACGCGCTTGCGCACCCGCAGCGGCGTCGGCGGCTTCGGCGATTCGCCGCCCGCGAATCCCTGACGGACCTGCACGCGGACCGGGCTTTCGGGCGGGGTCGTCGAACCCCCGCCGGATATGCTCCTGGACCGGATCGCATCGCCCGCCGACGTCAAACGCCTCACACGCCCCGAGCTCGACCAGCTCGCTGCCGAGGTCCGGCAGACGCTCATCCGGGTGTGCGCGGCGAACGGCGGACACCTCGCGCCGAACCTCGGCGTCGTCGAGCTGACGATCGCGCTGTTCCGCGTCCTCGACCTCACGCACGACGCCGTCGTGTGGGACGTCAGCCACCAGAGCTACGTGCACAAGCTCCTGAGCGGCCGCGCCTCGCGCTTCGACACCCTGCGGCAGGGCGGCGGCATCAGCGGCTTCTCGATGCGCAGCGAGTCGGAGTTCGACGTGTTCGGCGCCGGCCACGCGTCGACGTCGATCTCCGCTGCGCTCGGCATGGCGACGGCGCGCGATCTGGCGGGCCGCGACGACACGGTGGTCGCGGTGATCGGCGACGGCGCGCTCACCGGCGGACTCGCCTACGAGGCGATCAACAACGCCGGCCTGATGAAGACCAACTTCATCGTCGTGCTCAACGACAACGAGATGTCGATCGCGCCCAACGTGGGTTCGATCGCCTCGTACCTCGGCACCCTGCGCTCGAAGCCGCTGTTCACGAAGGGGCGCGAGATGCTCAAGGGCGTGCTCGATCACGTCCCGCTCGGCGACACCGCGCGCCGCGCGCTCTCGACGGCCGAGATCGCCGGCATGCGCTTCACGCTGCCCGATCACAAGGCGCCGGTGATCTTCGAGGAGATGGGCTTCCGGTACGTCGGCCCGATCGACGGACACGACGTCGACACGCTGATCGACGTGCTCTCGAACGCACGCAAGATCGACGGACCCGTGCTGCTGCACGTGAAGACCGTCAAGGGCAAGGGCTACGACATCGCCGAGGGCGACAGCCGCACGTTCCACGGCGTCGGCCCCGGCGTGTACCATCCCGACGAAGGGAAGCTCGAGAAGAAGCCCGCGCGGCCGACGTTCGCGCAGGCGTTCGCCGACGCGCTGATCGTCGCAGCGCAGCGTGACGAGCGCGTCGTCGCGATCACCGCGGCGATGCCCGACGGCACCGGCCTCGCGAAGTTCGCG
>Ga0213875_10002877_pt1 | contig 10074 bp, 5 predicted proteins | sample BarmaccomBMRX_R8_FD_160105 | JGI IMG/M metagenome (GOLD analysis project Ga0213875, IMG submission 160105) | Root-associated microbial communities from Barbacenia macrantha in rupestrian grasslands, the National Park of Serra do Cipo, Brazil - RX_R8 | ecosystem: Host-associated > Plants > Roots... | reverse complement strand
ACATCCGAACGACGATGCGCTATGTTCATGTGACGCAAGAACATCAGCATCGTGCGATGGAAAAGTTCGAAGCGGAACGCTCGCGTCTCGAAAAGCAATATGAGGACCGGCAGCGGCAGCAGGAGAGCCTCAAACCTGCCCCTTCATCAGAGCGCCCGAACTGAACCGATGATAACAGCTTGAAAATTAACACTGAGCATCCGCCTCGGTGGAAGTTTTTCACGTCCAAATTTTGTCCAAAATCGAGCGGGAAACCGAGTCATTCAGCCCGGGTCGCCCGTGAACGAGGATGATTCGGCGGGAAGACGCAAAGCATTGAACGCTGGCAATTTGTTGGAAAAACGTTGGAGGCGCGGGGCGGGATCGAACCGCCGAATAAAGGTTTTGCAGACCTCTGCCTTACCACTTGGCTACCGCGCCGTCGGAGAGTGGATCGCTCTCAGCGTAACACGCGTTGCGCTCATCGCGCTACGCTCGTAGCTAGCGTGAAATTCGTTCTCGCCATTCTTATTACAGCCGTGTCCCTCACCGCTCAATCCCACACCGCCAGTGCGTTCCCCGACGCCGCCGAACTGGACCGCATGGCCGCGCGGTTCGCGCCTACGCAGTTGGCTGTCGACCTTTCTGAACTGTCGGCCGGCGATCGCGCAGCTCTCACGCACCTGATCGCCGCTGGCCACATCATCGACTCCATCTTTTTTGAGCAGCTCTGGTCCGGCAACGAGAACCTGCTTCAGCAGCTCGAGCGCGATCAATCACCGCTTGGGAAGGCCCGCCTCCGCATGTTTTGGATCAACAAAGGTCCGTGGTCCGACCTTGATGCCCATCGCGCGTTTCTGCCCGGCGTTCCCGAGCGTAAACCGCTCGGCGCAAATTTCTATCCCGGAGACATGTCGCGCGAAGAATTCGAAAACTGGGTCGCGCATCTGTCGCCTTCGGACGCGCAACTCGCGAAGAGCTTCTTCACCGTTATCCGCCGCGATTCCGCATCTCGGCAGCTCACGATTGTGCCATACTATCGCGAGTACGGTACGCTCCTCGAACGCGCAGCCGCACTCCTCCGCCAAGCCGCTTCCGAAACCACGAACGCGAGCTTCAAACATTTTCTTGAAACGCGGGCCACCGCCTTTTTGAACGACGACTATTACGAAAGCGATGTCGCATGGATGGATGTCGACGCGCCGCTCGATCTCACGATCGGTCCTTACGAGACGTACAACGACGAGCTGTTCGGCTACAAAGCTGGGTTCGAGGCGTACGTGTGCATCAAAGACGAATCGGAGACGCAGCGGCTCGGCGGCTTCTCCAAGCACCTGCAGGAAGTCGAGAACAATCTGCCCATCGACGCCGCGTATAGGAATCCAAAGCTCGGCGCCACCACTCCCATTCGCGTAGTCAACGAAGTGCTGTCCGCCGGCGACGGCAATCACGGCGTTCAAACGGCCGCATACAACCTGCCCAATGATGAACGAGTGATCCAGCAAAAAGGCAGCAAGAAAGTCATGCTGAAAAACGTGCAGCATGCAAAATTCGACCGCACGCTTGTTCCGATCTCGCGCGTGGTTTTGCCCGCATCCGCGCAATCCGATCTTGCGTTCGACTCATTCTTCACGCACATTCTTGCGCACGAGTTGAGCCACGGAATTGGCCCGCACGAAATCACAGTGAACGGCCAAAAAACCTCCGTTCGCCTGGAGCTAAAGGATCTCTACAGCACCATCGAAGAAGCCAAGGCCGACGTGACGGGCTTGTTCATGCTGCAATACTTCTTCGATCACGGAATTCTGCCCGGCGGCGAAGCCAAGGAACGGCGATTGTACACGACCTTTCTCGCCTCTTCGTTTCGCACTCTGCGCTTCGGCATCACCGAGGCGCATGGCCGCGGCATGGCTCTGCAGTTCAACTATTTCTCAGATCACGGCGCCTTTTCCACTCAGGCTGACGGCGCGTTCGCGGTCGACCGCGCGCGCATGAAACAAGCCGTTCGCGATCTCACGCACGATCTGATGACGATCGAAGCGCAAGGGGATTACGCGGGCGCAAAACAACTGCTTGACCGCTTGGCCGTTATACGGCCCGCAATGACCCACGCCTTCGATCGTCTCTCGGACATTCCGGTCGACATTCAACCTATTTTTGTTACCGCGGATGAACTTTCGCGCGCTCAGCCGTAGTCTGGTTCAGCGGGTCGCGCACCCTGGTCCGTTCGAGCTTACAGAGGCGCTTTTTCTGCGGCTTCTGGGCCTTGTCTACTTAATCGCGTTCGGTTCGTTGTGGCCTCAGATCCTCGGACTGATCGGCTCGGCGGGAATCGTACCCGCGTCGCAATACCTTTCCAGTGTTCATGTGCAGCTTGGCATGGACGCCATTCGCTATGTGCCGACGATTTTCTTGGCCGGCGTCAGCGACGGCGCACTCGTCGGCGCATGTGTCGCCGGGTGCATCGCATCGCTCGGTCTGCTGATCGGTGTTTGGCCACGCGTCTCGGCTGGTTTGTGCTTTGTCCTTTATTTGTCCATCACGACCGTCGGCGAGCCGTTCACGTCCTTCCAGTGGGATGCGTTGCTGCTCGAATCCGGGTTCCTTGCCCTGTTTGCCGGCGCGCCATGGATCTTGTGGGCATACCGGTTCCTCCTGTTCCGCCTCATGCTTGAATCGGGCGCGGTCAAACTTTTGTCGCACGATGCCAATTGGCGCAATTTCCACGCGCTGCGATTTCATTTCGTTACGCAGCCCATCCCGAATCCCATCGCCTATTACGTGTACCGTTCACCGACATGGTTGCTCGACTTCATGACCGGCGCGACGCTCGGGATCGAGCTTATCGCTCCGTTCTTGCTCTGGGGACCGAAGCCGCTGCGCTACACGGGCGCCGGCCTGCTGATACTTCTGCAGGTTGTGATCGCGTTAACCGGCAACTACGCTTTCTTTAACTTGTTATCGCTCGCGCTTTGTTTGTGGGCATTCGATGACAGCACGTTTACGCCACTTGCGCGTTGGCTGCGGAGGCGCGCACCCCGAACCGCGTTACCCATGCTGCGACGAGCGGCAAACGCGGTGCTCGCGGCCGTGATTCTCCTGGGGGCGGTTCAACTAGTCGGAATGTTCGCAGAACGGACCACAAGCGTGTTTTCGCCAGTTCTTAATGCGATTGCGCCATTCGAAATCGTCAACAGCTACGGCCTGTTCGCCGTAATGACCACTACGCGCCCGGAAATCGTCATCGAAGGATCCGATGACGCGATCAATTGGAAACAATATTCGTTCCGCTACAAGCCCGGAGAGCTGCATCGCGATCTTCCGTTCGTTGCTCCTTACCAGCCTCGGCTCGATTGGCAGATGTGGTTTGCCGCGCTCAGCGATTATCAAGAGAACAGATGGGTTGGAGCGCTCATCTACAGGCTTTTGACGGGTGACGCAACGGTTCTGCACTTGATGGACGCACCGCCCTTTCAAAAACCGCCGAAATACATGCGTGCTCTGCTGTACGATTATCAGTTCACGACGCCGGCGGAACGCGCGCGCAGCGGTGCGGTTTGGCAGCGTCGGCTTCTTGGACGCTGGCTCAATCCCGTTTCGCTCGGCTCACAGTGACGCTGCGCCTCCGTGCGCTTGCTATAAACGCGGTATGCCCCGGTACGCGGCGGTCGACATCGGTAGCAACTCCGTCCGCATGATGGCGGCGGAAGTTGCCGAAGGCCGCACGCGCATACTCGCGGAAGATCGCGAGGTGACGCGACTGGGCGAAAGTGTGTTTCGCAACGGGGCGATCAGTCGCGAAGCGCTTACCTATTTATGCGCCACGCTGGCCCGCATGCACGCCGCGTACAGCAAGCTGGATGTTGTTGGAGTGCGCGCGGTTGCGACCAGCGCAGTTCGCGACGCAAGAAACCAAGGCGAGTTTCTGAGGCGAACGCGAGCCGCCCTGCATACCGACGTCGAAGTTATCTCCGGCGCGGAAGAAGCGCGCCTCATTCATCTTGGCGTTGACGCCCGGTGGCCTCGCCCGCGCGAACGAACGCTGATTGTCGACGTCGGAGGCGGCAGCGCCGAACTGATCGCGAGCGAGGGCAAGCAGTTGATCGACTCCGTTTCGAAGCCCTTGGGCGCTGTCCGCTTGACGGAAGTTTTCCTGAAAAACGATCCGCCGGCCGCAGACGAGCTGCATCGTTTGCATGCATATATCGACGAGAAACTCCGCTCATTCCACAAGAAGCATGGATCTGAAAACTTCGAGCGTGTGATCGCCACTTCGGCCACTGCCGCTGCCATCGTGTGCGCCGCGAACCGGGTGCCGCGATCAAAGCGCGATCAAGCCGACCGCCTGCGCGCAGGGATCGGTCAAGTTCGCGCACTGTACAGCACGCTGAGCGAAAGGCCGTTGTCGCGGCGGCGCAGAATTGCCGGCATCGGACCTCGACGTGCCGAAATCATCATCGCGGGCACGGCAGTGTTTCTGCGCGCGCTTGAAATGTTTGGCCGCCGAGGGTTGTATTACTCCGCGGCCGGCGTACGCGACGGCATCATTGCCGACCTTGCCGCCCGGCGTGTTGGCCGCGAATTCTCTCAACTCTCGGCCGAGCAGCGAGGCGTAGTCCAGCATCTCGCACGCCACTACGGTGTGTCTCTGCGACATGCAAGTCACGTGGCGCATATCGGGCATCGATTGTTTGACGCACTGCAGCCGGTGCACCGCCTGCCCGCCGAAGCCGGCAAGCTGCTCGAGGCTTCAGCGTATCTCCATGACATCGGTCACTATGTAAGCAGCACGGCGCATCACAAGCATTCGGGTTACTTGGTTGCGAACTCCGATCTGCCGGGCTTCACTGACAAAGAGCGCTTGACGATCGCGGCGCTGTGCCGCTTTCACCGCAAGTCGATGCCGCAGGCGAGGCACTCATCCTTTCAGTCGTTAGAACCGGCTTCGCAGCGCTTGGTCACCAATCTTGCGCCGATACTGCGCATTGCCGATGCTCTTGACCGCGGGCAAGATGGCCGCGTACAGGATGTTCACGCGATGCGAAGAAACGGTTCATTGTTGATCTTCGTTGACGCGGACCGTAGCGCCGATCTGGAGATTTGGGCCGCAAACGAAGCCGCGAAGACGTTTCAAGATACCTTCGCGACATCGATCTCCGTGCAGCGGACGCGCGCGCGAAAGGCTGACGCGCGCAGTTAACGAACCGGCGCGCAAATCAATGCAGCACCACCTTCGCCAAACCCGCGTTATTGGCCGAATCATAAACCCGAAACACAAGCAGATGCTCGCCCGGACGAAGCTTATCTAAGTGCAGATGAAACCGCTCTTGCGGCGAGTCGGTAATCCCATCCGCCGCCTCAATCGGTTGCCATAATCCGGCATCCAGAGAATACTCGCACAGCCGCAGCGTACTTGTCGCATCGCGCACCTCCACATCCACATCGAGCGACGTACCGCTGCGAACAGGCGTGCCGATCTCGACTGCGGGCGGCGTGTTGTCGATGATGACCGGCGTACTGATTAACGCAGCTTCGCGCGCATATTCGGGTGCGTTCGAAGGCGCGTCGGATGCGACGACGCGGAAGAAATAGCGGCCGTCGGCCAGCACGTCGGGATCAAGCAGCAGCGTGTTCTCGAACATACGGCTGCGGATCAGTTGCCACTCTTTCTCGGTCTCCGCGCGGAAGTACACCGAGTACACCAGCTTGTCGCCATCGGCGTCGTCTGCCTGCCACGAAATTTGGGTTTGCGTTGTCTGCAGTCGCGACACCGTTTGGCTGCCGCTAGTGGCGGAACTCGCGGCTGGTGCGTCGCCTGTATCGGTCACCGTGATCGAATAAGCGCCGGTCGAAGTACTTCCCCCGCTGGTGGTCTTTGCCGCGCTCGACCCGAGGATTGATGTCACCGTAACGCTGCGAACGACTGGCGGCGAATTCTGCGGAAGGTACGGCACGTCGACCGCGTCAATTTGCGCCGTACTGCCTGCCGGCCACTCTACCCGCCACTGGATGAAGCGCGCTGCCGGACTCGTGATCAGTTGCTTGCCCGATTCCGTAATCGGCTCCGACCACGGGCTCCACGTGGAATCCACTCGCGCGGCGTTTCCGGTTCGTGTGCGGAATGCCACACCCGGACCGGATCCGTGCCACTGGAAATGCCCCCAGCGCGCAACACTCGTTGCATCGTGTACTTGCGATTCGTATGAGCCTGCCGCGTTTCGAGCGGTGGTCAACGCAATCACGTGGCCCGCAGTGCTGGTTCCTACATACAACACGTCGCCGGATCGCAGTAGCCGCGTTGCTTCTCCTCCGGCCTCCGCCAACAAAGTTGTTTGGGTGCCGCGGAGTTGATAAACCCGGCCACGAACGTCGGTCGAGAAGGTGATCTGCTGCCCTTCAACCGACAAATCGTAAACGTTGTCCTCCTTCGAGGTGCGCAAGGTCTCGAGAGTTCCATCAGCCGCGATCCGATAGATCGCCGACTTATCCACGCCGCTGACTTCCACAACGGATGTGGAAGTGCTCCCGCCCGACGTGCCGGACGATAGCGCTGTTCCGCGCGTTTGATCCGCAGCCGGAGGCTTGATCGGGGACTGCTGCGCGGGCGTGCTGCTTTGCTCGGCTTCGGTGACCGTGATGACGGTCGGTGTCGTCGCAACCACAGCGGATGTCGCCGACCCGATTGGAGTCGTCGCGCCGGCCGTCCGCGAAGCGACCGATCCTCCCATCGCTGCGACGTACACAGCGCCGCTTGGATCCGGCACAATCGCCCGGATTTCGGGAAGCTTCGAATCGAGTAGCACAGTCGCATGCTTCGCGGACGAGATGTCATACAGCAGGCCATTCGGTTCCGTGCCCGCATAGATGTGCCCATTGCGCCCGGCGGCCAGCGCCGTTACGTTCGATTGTCCAGTTTCGTAGTACAGTTCCGCGTTGCCGTTGCTGTGAATGACATATATGTTTGCCGGCTCGCCGGTTGCAACATAGAGATCGCCGTTGTTCGCCGCCTGCAACGCCCAAATGTATTTCGCAGTTGAATGCCAAATCTCCGTCGCTTTACCACTCGCGATTCGGTACAGACCGCCATTCGGAGAGCTACCCGCAAACAGCGTCCCGCTTGCGTCGGTGCAGATTGCAAATACCTCGGGCTGCTCAGCGGTCCACACGATCGAAGCCTTGCCGGTTGCCGAAACGCGAAAGACTTTTCCCTGGTGACCCGTCGCCGCATATATGCCGCCGTCGCTCGCAGCCGCCAAACTCCAGACCGCCGGTTGATCGAGCGTGGCGTCGAACCGCTTCGCCGGCCCCAATGCCAGAAGCCCATCTGACGTAAGCGATACGCCGGAAAACTCTCCCTTCAAGAAATCAGGAAAGCCGCTCACTTCCCAGGTCGTGCTGGTTGCGGCGCACATCACGACGGCCGCCGCGCAGAAGGCGATCGCCCGGTGCGCCCTCACTCGACTACTTCCACCTGAACTGTTCTCGCGCCCCCAATCACGGCGTAGCCTGTCACCGGCAACGAAAGCTCCGCGATATCCGCACCGCGCGTCAACGTAAGCAGCGAACTCGCGCTCACCGAAGACGATGCGTTCGCGAGGATCAGGGTCACGGATGGAGGAGGATCGCTCAACTCGCCGCGCGTTGCGGGCCCCGAAACAGAGAACGAAGGCTGCTGTCGCCACACGCGCACATATGCCGCATCGCTTCCTCTGAATTCGTTCAACGTTCCGATCAGGCGCTCCGGCGTTCGGAACGAACCGGGGGTCAAGCCCGCGAATTCGGGAAAATTCAGTCCGTTGGCATCGCTGATCGTGAAGTTCAGCAGGCCAGCGGGAGCACCCACCGGAACGCGATAGGTCGCTGTGCGCGTAAACTCCACTCCATTCGTTCCCGCGAGCACGGCCGTAATTTGCACCCCATCGCCGGGGTGAATCTGATGCGCCGATGTCCAGGCCTGCGCAATCTGCAACTGCCGTTTGGTCTCGCGTGCATCGAGATCAAAGGTAATGTTTGCGACGCGGAGATCCGCAAAATCTCCGCCCAGCGCGAAGCCGAGCGAAACGACGGCATCCATTGCCGCCTGCTGCGCCAAACCGCTATCGCTCACAAACACGTCCTTGATGATCAGCGGTGGCACGCCATTCTGGAACTCAACCCGGCCGCTCAGCCGGAGCGTGCCCGCACCCAGCGTCCGATCTGCGGCGTCCATCACCGAAAAAATCGCGGTCTGCGTCAAAAACGGCGTCAGCAACCGGTCGTTCACCACCTGGAATTGATATGTGCGGGCGCCCGTCGCCGCATGGACGCCAATACTCAGCGGAATCGTGTGCGACGGCCGGCCGATCTCGCCCGCAATGGCCGTGCTTCGATCGCTCGTGATCGTGCCGAGCCATGGGCCGGCTGCCGAAATCTTAAACGACATGTTTAAATTGGGCAGCAATCCGATGACTTCGGAGCGCGCGAATGGCAGCTCTGTCGTACCCGCGTCGAGAAATTGGTGACCGAACGCGTACACGCGATTTCCTTTTATATATGTAACGGTGCCGTCCGCGCGAACCGACATGTCCCCTGAGAGCAGCGCCACGCTGATCATCGAACCCGGCTCAAGCGGGCGCGAAGCAGCCGCGGAACTTGTTTGAGAGCTTGAGACAACCCCTGACACTCCCTCTTGTGGCTCAAATCCCAATTTGCGGAAATCCGACGCGAAAACGGCGAGCGCGGCGGGCGTGAAGCCCGAACAGGAAATGGGCGTGAGAATTTCCGTCAAATTTCCGGAGGGAAGCGGAATGTTCGCCCGGCTGGGCAGATCCATCCAATCGAGCCACGACCCCGCCGTATGAACCAGATCAAACGAGCCTCTCGCGACCTGCGGCGCGTTGAAAGTGCCGTCGGAGAGCATCTGTTCGATGGGCTGGATGCCCGCGATGGTCTCCTTCGAGAACGCGAACCCGAGCGCGACTGCCCCAACCAGTTTCCCGTCGATGTAAACCGGGCTTCCGCTCATGCCCTCCAAGACGCCGGTCTCGGCAAGCGGGCCGCCGGACAGCCGGGCCAGGATAACGCTCTGCTTCGGTCCGGGATTCTCCATAACGCCGATGATCTCCACCTGAAAGTCCTCGATCTTTTGGCCGTGAAAAACCGTACGTCCAATGCCGCGCAGGCCGGCCCGGACGTCCTTCAAAGGGAAAATCTCCTGAGCGCGCGCGACGTGAGCACATGCGCATATGAGCGCGATGACAGCCCACGTGAGAGTCTGCGGACCCATCCGCGAGCCGGCCGATTGACACACATTCGTCATTGTTCCGCACCCCTGCTGCACAAGTTACTCACACAATCTAGCTGTGATTAACTGAAAAGAACCTGTATTCATGGTAAGCGCCTCTGTTGTCCCAAGGACGCAAACCGCAGCGCAGGACCGCAGAATTTCCTGGGGTCTCGTTGCCTGGTTTGGCGCGCTGCTGCTGGTCTGTTACGCGCCGATCCTGTATCGGATGGCCGTGCAATGGGCCACTGATGAAAACATGGGGCACGGTTTCTTCGTTCCGCTGATTGCCGGTTTCATTGCGTGGCAGCGCCGCGGCACGCTTGCATCCATACTCCGTGAGCCAAACATGTGGGGCCTCGTCCTGGTGATTTTTGCCGCATGCCAGGCGCTCATTGCGACGCTCGGAGCCGAGCTGTTCACAGCTCGACTCGCGTTTGTGATCGCGCTGTTTGGCGTCGTTCTGTACCTCGGCGGAAAGAAATGGGTGGCCGCGCTGCTTTTCCCCTTGCTGCTGATGCTGTTCATGATCCCCATTCCGCAGATCCTATACGCGCGTCTCACCCTGGGTCTCCAGTTACTCGCGAGCCGGCTTGGCGAGATCCTCATCGGCTGGATGGGCATTCCCGTCGTCCGCACCGGAAACTTGCTCGAGTTGCCGAGCCAAACGCTCGATATTGTGGACGCCTGCAGCGGAATTCGCTCCTTACTTTCCTTGACTTTTCTAGCTGTGGTGTACGCGTATTTTGCCGACCGGCGTGTCTGGATGCGCTGGGCGCTGCTCGCCGCGACCGTCCCCATCGCCATCCTGGCCAACGGCATTCGCGTCGCCG
>Ga0213875_10002876_pt1 | contig 10078 bp, 5 predicted proteins | sample BarmaccomBMRX_R8_FD_160105 | JGI IMG/M metagenome (GOLD analysis project Ga0213875, IMG submission 160105) | Root-associated microbial communities from Barbacenia macrantha in rupestrian grasslands, the National Park of Serra do Cipo, Brazil - RX_R8 | ecosystem: Host-associated > Plants > Roots... | reverse complement strand
GAGCGGATCCGGGCCGAGACCACCGAGGGAGCACGGTCGGCCGCGCTGGCCCGGTTGTTCGCCGCGTTCCTGGGCCTGGCCGACACCGCATCAACCCAAGCCCGGCTCGTGCTCCTGCCTCGTCTGCAAGGGACGGTTCCCCCGTCGCCGCTTGCCGACGTCCTCGTTCAGCGGCTGGTGGCCAATCCGCTGTCCTGGTTCGGTGTGGAACGGCCGAACCTGCTGTCCATGGTGCGCTACGCCCGGGCCGAGCAGGAGCGTTGGCAGGCAGACCTGCTGACTCGAAGACTGAGCGAATTCCTGTGGGCCCGCGGCTACTGGGACGAGTTGCGCGATCTTCATAACGCCATGCTCGAGGACGCTCGCCGGGCCGGCGACGAGCTGGCCGAGATCTGGGCGGACTTCCTGTCGGCGAAGGTCCGGTACACCCGGGGAGAGACGACGGGGGTGGAGCAGAGCTATCAGCGGTGTATAGCCGTCTTCGAGCGGCTCAATGATCGCCATGGGCTCGCCTGTGCGCTCCATCATTACGCGAATCTCGTTGTCATGCATGGTCGCCTCGACGACGCGACGGACTGTTGGAGGCGTGCCGAGAAGCTCTTCCAGGACGAACGCGACGACTACGGCCAGGCCACGGTCCTGGGAGGCCTTGCGGTGCTGCTGACCATGCGTGGCCGTCTGGACGAGGCGTTGCGTGTCAGCGAGCGGTCCCTGGCGGTGGCCGGGACCGTGGGCGAACCGCGGTTGCTGGCCATCCTGTTCGTCTACGCGGCCAGGTTGCACATCACTCGCGGCGAGCTGGCTCGCTCCTTGGCGGCCAGCCAGAAATCGGAGGACTTGCTCGACCGCATCGACGACCAAGCCGAGGTGCGGTGCGCGGTACTGCGGGTGCGGGCGCTGGCAGAGGCGGCATTGGGCCGACACCGTGTCGCGGGCACCCTTTTCGAACAAGCCCATGTGCTTTCTGGCCAGCTCGGGCTGGCCGCTGGTCAGGCCATCGCGGCCCGCAACCTCGCCGCATGCTGGATAGCGAATGGACGTGCGGCCGAGGCGGCGGTCGCCCTGCGGTGCAATGCCAACAGGTTCCGTGAGCGGCGGATATCTCGCCATGAGGCCGTGTCGCTGCACCTGTTGGCGCTGGCCCACGAGACCCTCGGCCAGCACGCGGAAGCGGCCGCGGCACGGGAGGAAGCCAGCGGCCTGGAAGACGCCGATGACGCCTTCCAGGCCGCTGAACTGAGAATTTTACTCGCTCTCGCCGCTCGGGCGGACTCGGAGAGCGAGCTCAGGCCGGGCTGAACTGCTTGCGCGCCTTGTTGTAGGCCTTGCGTGCCCGATTGAACGCGTTGCTCGGGCCAAGCCACACCAGGACGATGGCCACGAGGGCCGCGGCCGCGTTGACCCCACCGAGGATCTTGAGCATGGTCGGCACTTCATCGGTGAGGGTGTAGGTCAGCAAGGCGATGGCCTGCAACGCGAAGATATTGAACAGCACGCGTGCCCAGGTCATGCCAAGGCGCATTGGCACGAGCAGTGCCAGGTAAATGGCGCTGTAGATGGTGAAGATGATCCCGCGGCTGCTCAGCGTGTCGTAGGCATTTCCGACCTGGAACTTGAATTCCTCATTGTCGGCGATGTCGGCGGGAGTCGTGCCGAGTGCCTTGGCGAAGACCTCCTGCAGCATCTGCTCGCCGGAGACCTTGGTCACCACCAGGGTGACGATGCCGGCGAGCGCGGCCAGCACGGCGAACAGCGCCGCGGCGTTCAGTGTGCCCGGCACCTTGGGCTTGGCCGGCATCGGTGCACCGGCGACCGGCCGTTGCTGAGGGTGCTGCCAGTTGCCCTGAGCCGGGTTCTGCTGTTGGTGCGGCCCTGGCGCCTGACGCGGCGGCCCAGGCGGCGGCCCGTATGAATTCACTTCGGTGCCTTCCTGAATCTCTCTGTTCGGATTGCGATGTCGTGGCCCCGGAGAAAATGCTTCGGTTGTGGACCCCGGCTGTTCCAGTGGGAAAGATCGGGGGCCGCCTCCGACAGCGCTGTCCGCGACAGGGTCGACGACTCCTGGGCGACTTCCGAGCCTGGACGGCCGAAAGTGTTACGACTTCGCAGAGCGCCACTGTGCACCGAGGCGCCACACGGACCGAACACAGACCGAACACGACCGCCCAGTAGGCCGCTGCGGTCACGGACGGCGGCCGGTGAACCGGAGACACTCCGCCTGGATGTCCTTTTCACCCGAATAGTTCGATTTAGATCGGAACCCAGGAGTTCAGCCGACCACGCTTGGCCTGAGCGCGCTCCTCGGCCTGGCTCGGACTGCCAGGACAAGCAGTGCGCGCAGGGTGGCCGCCTCGAAAGCATCGTCGGCACCTTCGAGGCGGCCGGCGTCTTCACGCGCTTTCGCCGCTTCGGCAGGCCTGCCAAGGACTTCGTACGCCAGTGCCAGTAGTCGCAGACTCACCCCCTGCTGCGGCACGTGCCTCATGGAGCGAAACATGTCAAGGCTGCTTTCGAGCATGACGGCGGCTTCGGCGGCACGGCTCTGGCCGATCCGGCACCCGGCGAGATCCTGGATCGCCGCCGCCCGCACGGGAAGCAGACCAAGCTGGTCCGCGAGCGCGTGTGCCCTCTCGAACCGCATGACCGCGGCGTCGTCATGTCCGAGGGCTGCTTCGGCCAGTGCGCGAACCCTGATCACGTACCAGCGCGACTCGGCATTGTCGCCAACGACGTCGAACCAGCCCTCCGCTTCCGCAGCCGCTCCTGCCGCGGCCGCCGGGTCACCGGCAACGAACCTGACCCGTGCAATGGCGCTGAGCATGAGCGCAAGTAGCCGGGCTTCTCCCAGTTCTCGTGCCAGTTCGAGTGCCCGCTCGCCTGAGCTCGCGGCCTCGTCCAGTCTTCCCGCCATCACCAGCACCATCGTGCTGAAGCCGAGAACGGCGGCGTAGCCGTAGGTGTCCGCGCAGTCCTGAAAGAGACGGCCCGCATCGTCCAGACGACGCAGTGACTCGGTCATCCGCCCATGGGTGACGAGGAAGTTCGCGTAGTCGGTGAGCATGCAGGCCAGGCTCCTGTCGTCACCGAGCCGCTGGAACACCTCGCCGCACCTTTCATAGGTGTCGGCCACACCGTCGACGTGTCCCTGGGCGAACCGCAGCGCGGCCAGCAGCGCCGCCGCCCTGGCCTCCACCAGTTCGTCGTCGAACCGCTGGGCGTCAGCGAGCACCGCCTGCTGCAGGTCGTGCAAGTCACTCCAGTAACCCCGGATCCAGAAGAACTTGACCAACAGCTGGATCAGCTGCGCCGCTTCCCGGTGGAGACCGGCAGCGCGGGCTCTGCGTGCCCCGGCCAACAGGTTGAGCCGCTCCGCGCCGAACCAGACGAGGGGGTCGGCCACCAGCCGCTGAACGAGGTCCTCGGACAGGGGCGGAGGGGCGACGGCACCGGCGGCACTGTAGGTCAACATCAGCCGGGCTTGGGTTGATGCGGTGTCGGCCAGGCCCAGGAACGCGGCGAACAACCGGGCCAGCGCGGCCGACCGTGCTCCCTCGGTGGTCTCGGCCCGGATCCGCTCGACCGCGTACACCCGCAGCAGATCATGCAGCCGATACCGCGGCTCGCCGGTGGCGTCCCGGCCGATCTGCTGCAGCAGGTTCGCCTCAACCAACTCCTCAATCACCGGGTCCGGGTCGGGCACCTCAAGCAACACCGCCACGGCCCAGCCCGCGACGTCGACCGCCCCCAACAACCCGAGGAACCCGAACGCACGACGGGCAAGCGGCCTCAGCCCGCGATAGCTGGCGGCAAGACTGGCCCGGACCTGCAGATCGCTCACGGCCAGCTCGTCCAAGCGCTGGTGCTCGATCTCCAACCGCTGGGCCAGCGACTCCAACCGCAGATGCGACCGCAGCGCCAGACGGGTACCGGCGACCCGCAACGCCAGCGGCACGCCCCCGCACGCCGCGACGATGCGGTGGGCGGCATCGGGCTCCTCACCCACCCGCCCCGCACCGAGCATGCCGGTCAGCAGCCCGAGCGCGTCCCGATCGGTCATCGGCGCCAGCGGGCACCCCTGTGCTCCCGCCAGAGCACTGAGCCGGCTGCGGCTGGTCACCAGCACCGCACACCCGGCCGTGCCCGGCAGCAGCGGACGCACCTGGTCCGGCCCGGCGGCGTCATCGAGCACGATCAACACCCGGCGGTCGGCAAGACGCGCCCGAAACGACGCCGCACGGGCCGAAAGCTCCTCGGGGATCGCCGAGACCGCCACCCCTAACGCCCGCAGAAACTCGCCAAGTACATCGGCGGGCTCACGCGGACTGCTGGAGGCGCCAGCCAACTGGACGAACAACTGTCCGTCCGGGAACGACTCGCGCACGGCGTGTGCCACACACAACGCCAGGGCACTCTTGCCGACACCGGGCTCACCGCAGACCACCACGACCGGCACCGTCGACCGCCCCGCCACCAGCTGGTCGGTCAGACCCCCGATCTCCTCTACCCGCCCGCGGAAGTCCGCGATGGCGGGGGGCAGCTGACAGACCGGGAACACCGACCCAACCCCACCGGTGTGCTGCCCGTCGTCGGGGTCAGCGCCCCGCAGAATCACGTCGTGCACCCGCCGCAGCCCCGGCCCGGGCTCGATACCCAGCTCAGCGACCGTGACCGCTCGTGCCTCCCGGTAGACCGCCAGGGCGTCGCCCTGCCGGCCGGCCCGGTACAGCGCGGTCATCAACAGAGCACGCAACCGCTCCCGAAGGGGGTGCTCAGACACCAAACCCCGCAGTTCGGCCACGAGCTCGTCGTGCCGGCCGGCCGCGAGCTCGGCCTCGGCGCAGTCCTCCACCAGCGCCAACCGTTCCTCGACCAACCGGGCGATCACCGGTTCCAGCGGCGCCACCGGCAGGCCGGCCAGCGGCTGGCCGCGCCACAATGCCAGCGCACGCCGGAAATGGGCCGCCGCCTCGACCGGCTGCCCCGCCCGCAGCGCGCGGCGACCGGCCGACGCGGCATCGCGAAACGTGAGCAGGTCCACGTTCTCCCGGGCAATACGAAGTCGATAGCACCGGTTGGTGTAATCGATCACCAAGTCCGGCAAACGTTTTCTCAGCCGCGCGACGTAGGTGTGAATGTTGGATACATACGACTTGGGTGGCGGCCCGTCCCACAAGGCACTCACGAATCGATCCATGGAGACCAATTCGTTCGCATGGAACAACAGCACCGCGAGCACCGCCGATTGGTGCCGTCCCCGTAGCGCGATCAGATCACCGTCTTGACCGGTAATCCGCAACGGGCCCAGCACGGCGAAGTTCACGGGCTTCTCTTTCTGACCAACCACCAACGGTGTATCAGGACACTAACGCACGTACCCGACAGTAACGGCCAGACAGGGACAACCAGACACTTCCCACCACGGTCACGGACGGCGGCCGGTGAACTGGAGGAACTCCGCCTGGATGTCCTTCCTGTCTGGGTGCTCCACTTGCGGCCGAAATGCACCCCCTGGGGCGGGCAACGTCCGGTCCGCTATATGAACCGTCACGGGTATGGGACCGGCTTCGGTGTCAGACCAGCGCCGGTCGGCGTGGCTGCTGTTGAGCGTAGTAGGCACTCTCATACTCGGCCGGGGTGAGGTAACCGAGACGGGAGTGCAGGCGGGCGTTGTTGTACCAATCGACCCACTCCATCAACGCGAATTCGACCTCGGCCAGGGTCTTGATCGAGTCGTTCCGCTTGACGACTTCAGTCTTGAACAGGCCGATGATGGACTCGGCCAACGCGTTGTCATAGGCATCGCCCACCGACCCGATCGACGCGCAGAGTCCTTGCAACGCAAGGGATTCAGTGAATGAAATGGACGTGTATTGGCTGCCGGCATCGGAGTGGTGGATCAGCCCCGGCTTGATGGGATGCCCGTAGTGATCGCGTCGCCAGATCGCCATGTTCACGGCCTTGGACACCAACGCAGTGGTCTTGGTGGCTGCCGCGGTCCAGCCCACGATCGCGCGGGAGTAGACATCGACCACGAACGCCACGTAGGCCCAGCCGGTCCAGGTCGAGACGTAGGTGAAGTCAGCGACCCACGCCTGGTTGGGGGCTTCGGCGGTGAAGTCCCTGTTGAGCCGGTCACCGGCGCGTATGCCGTCCTTGGCGGGGATCGTGGTGCGGTGGCGGCGGCCTCTGACCAGGCCGTTGAGCCCCAGCTCCCGCATCACCCGGTCGACAGTGCACAACGCCACCTGATGACCTTGTCGGCGCAGGTAGCGGGTCATCTTCCGGCGGCCGTAGATCTCTTCCCGCTGGCCGGACAGCTCGCGTAGTGCGTGTTCGAGGTAGGCGTCGGCCAGATCACGGTCCGAGGGCGGCCGGTAGCGGGCTTTGCGGTAGGTGCGGGGCGCGATCGTGACCCCGTGCTCAGACAGCACGGCGCAGATCGACTCGACGCCATACACCTGGCGGTAGTGATCGATGAATCCGACGATCAGTGGTGTCGCGGGTCGAGTTCCCGCGCGAAAAAAGCCGAGGCCAGCTTCAAGATCTCGTTGGCCTGCTTCAGTTCCCGGTTCTCCCGGCGCAGCCGTTCCAGCTCCTCCCGCTCGATCGACGCGACCGGCGCCAGGGCGGGGCGCCCGGTCGGCCCGGCACCGTTGGCCTTCGCCCTCAGGATCCACACACGCAGGGTCTCCGGGTGCACGTCGACCATAGGGCCGATCGCGTGCGCTGCGGCGTAGGCGGAGGGGTACTCGTCGAGGTGGTCCAGCGCCAGGCGTAGCGCCTTCTCACGGACCTCGGGCGGGTAACGCTTCGACATGGTGACCATCTTCCTCACGCAAGGAAGCGGCCCCCAACCCGTGACGGTTCAATACCTGGGGTTACGCAGGGCGGCCAGCATGTCGTCCCGACACCGGCGGAGGGCGGCCGCCAGGTCGGCGTCCGCCGTCACCTCGGCCGCGTCGGACATCGGGCCGACGCCCACCCCGTACGCCGGTTCGGGCTCAGTGCCGGTGAACACGGCGAGGACGCGGCGGTACGTCGTCGGCCCCGACGGGTGTGCGAGCTCGGATATGCGTTTGTCGGCACAGTAGACTAGGGGCCGCCGGCGACAGCGGACAGCGGCAATCCGCACCAATCATCCTCGTGTGCCTATTGGGATCGTGACCAGTGAGCTCTTCGCTTGCCGACCTGCGCAACCGTCTTCCCGACCTGATGCTGCGCGACCAGCGGCGGCTCCAGCGCCGTCTCGACCGTGTCGACAGGACGCGCGAGGACCGGACACGGCGGGCCGCGCTCGCCGGCATCGCGGCGGAGATCGACGCGGCCGCGGCCCGCATGGCCGACCGGGCGCGGGCGATGCCGGCACTCTCCTATCCACCAGAGCTTCCGGTCAGCCGGGACAGAGAGAAGATCGCCGAACTCATCCGCGACCATCAGGTCGTGGTGGTGGCCGGCGAGACCGGCTCAGGCAAGACCACCCAGCTGCCCAAGATCTGCCTCGAGTTGGGCAGGGGCCTACGCGGCATGATCGGACACACCCAGCCGCGCAGGATCGCGGCCCGCACGGTGGCCGAGCGGATCGCACAGGAACTGGCCGTCCCCCTCGGCGAGGCCGTCGGCTACCAGGTCAGGTTCACCGACCAGGCAGGGCCGGACACCCTGGTCAAGCTGATGACCGACGGCATACTGCTCGCCGAGATCCAACATGACCGGCTGCTGTCCAGCTACGACACGCTGATCATCGACGAGGCGCATGAGCGCAGCCTGAACATCGACTTCCTCCTCGGCTACCTCCGCCAACTCCTGCCGCGCCGACCGGACCTCAAGGTCGTCATCACCTCGGCCACCATCGATCCGCAGCGGTTCTCGCGGCATTTCGGTGACGCTCCCGTCGTCGAGGTCTCCGGAAGAACGTTTCCGGTCGAGGTCCGCTACCGGCCGGTCGTGGACCCCGACGATCCCGCCGCCGATCCGGACCGCGACCAGATCCAGGCCATCTGCGACGCCGTCGACGAACTGTGTGTCGAGGGGCAGGGGGACATCCTGGTGTTCCTCAGCGGCGAACGGGAGATCAGGGACACCGCGGACGCGCTGTCCAAACAAGACCGTCCGAACACCGAGATCCTTCCGCTGTACGCGCGGCTGTCGGTTGGGGAGCAGCACCGGGTGTTCCAACGGCACACCGGCCGGCGTGTCGTGCTGGCCACCAACGTGGCCGAGACGTCGCTGACCGTGCCGGGCATCAAGTACGTCGTGGATCCCGGCTACGCGAGGATCTCCCGCTACAGCCACCGCCTCAAGGTCCAACGGCTGCCCATCGAGCCCATCTCGCAGGCCTCGGCGAACCAGCGCAAGGGGCGCTGCGGGCGGGTGTCGGAGGGCATCTGCGTCAGGTTGTACTCCGAGGCCGACTTCGACTCCCGGCCGGAGTTCACCGACGCCGAGATCCTGCGCACCAACCTGGCCTCGGTGATCCTGCAGATGGCCGCCGCCGGACTCGGTGACATCGCCGAGTTCGGTTTCATCGACCCGCCCGACCGCCGCAGCATCGCCGACGGCGTCGGCCTGCTGCGCGAACTCGGGGCCCTCGAGTCGGCTGACAAGGCCGACAAGTCCTCGGCGCGGCCGGCGGGGACACGGCGGCACAAGCCGGCCGGCCCCCGGCTCACCGCGATCGGTCGCCGGCTCGCCCAGCTCCCGATCGATCCGAGACTGGCGAGGATGGTGGTGGCCGCCGAGACCGACGGCTGCGTGCGGGAAGTCATGGTTATCGCGGCCGCACTGTCCATTCAGGACCCTCGCGAGCGGCCGGTCGAGCACCAGCAGGCCGCCGACGCCGCACACGCCCGGTTCGCCGATCCCGGCTCGGACTTCGTGTCCTACCTGAACCTGTGGACATACGTGCGGGAACGGCAGAAAGAGCTGTCCTCCAACCAGTTCCGCAAGATGTGCCGCGCGGAGTTTCTCAACTATCTGCGAGTGCGGGAGTGGCAGGACCTCTACGCCCAACTGCGCCAGGTCGTCAAGGCGCACGGCGTCGCGATCGGCGGCGGTGAGTTGGTTCCCGACCGCGTCCACCTGTCCCTGCTGGCCGGACTGCTCTCGCATATCGGGATGAAGGAGCCGCAGAAGGACGCCAGGAAGAAGGGGCCCGCCGAGTATCTCGGCGCGCGGGGCGCCCGATTCGCGATTTTCCCTGGTTCGGCGCTGTCCAAGCGGCAGCCGAGCTGGGTGATGGCCGCGGAACTGGTCGAGACCTCCCGGCTGTGGGGCAGGATCGTGGCGAGGATCGAACCGGAGTGGGCCGAAAGGCTCGGCCAGCACCTGGTCAAGCGCACCTACAGCGAACCGAGCTGGGATGCCGAACGGGGCGCGGTGACGGCCGTGGAGAAGGTCACCCTCTACGGGCTGCCGATCGTGGCCGGCCGCCGGGTCAACTATGGCCGCATCGACCCCGAACTCAGCCGCGACCTGTTCATTCGGCACGCCCTTGTGGCGGGGGAATGGACCACCCGGCACCGGTTCTTCCACCGCAACCGCGAACTGCTCGCCGAGGCCGCCGGCATCGAGGAGCGCGCGCGGCGCCGCGGCATCGTGGTCGACGAGCAGGTCCTCGTCGACTTCTACGACGCGCGCGTTGGCGCCGAGGTGGTGTCGGCGCGGCACTTCGACACCTGGTGGAAGGCGGTCAGCCGGGACCAGCCCGACCTGCTCACCTTCGACCCGGCGATGCTGGTCAGCGACGAGGCCGAGGAGATCAGCGAGCGGGACTACCCCGACCACTGGGAACAGGGCGGGGTGCGGCTGCCGCTGACCTACCGGTTCGAGCCGGGAGCCAGCACCGACGGGGTGACCGTCGCGGTGCCGCTTCCCGTGCTCGGCCAGCTTGACGGCGACGGACTGACCTGGCAGGTTCCCGGCCTGCGGCTGGAGCTGGTCACGGCCCTGATCAAGTCACTGCCCAAGGCGCTTCGTCGCAGTTTCGCGCCGGCACCCGCCTTCGCCAGGGCGGTCGTGGACCGGATCGGTGACGGCGCCGTCGTGGTGCTCGACGCCGTGGCCCGCGAGCTGCACGCTC
>Ga0213875_10002875_pt1 | contig 10079 bp, 7 predicted proteins | sample BarmaccomBMRX_R8_FD_160105 | JGI IMG/M metagenome (GOLD analysis project Ga0213875, IMG submission 160105) | Root-associated microbial communities from Barbacenia macrantha in rupestrian grasslands, the National Park of Serra do Cipo, Brazil - RX_R8 | ecosystem: Host-associated > Plants > Roots... | reverse complement strand
ACCGCAAGATGAGCCTGCTCGCCAAGGTGCAGGACGAGGCGGGGCACGGCCTCTACCTCTACTGCGCCGCCGAGACGCTGGGCATGACGCGCGACCAGATGATCGAGCAGCTCCACACCGGCAAGGCCAAATATTCCAGTATCTTCAACTATCCGACGCTGAGCTGGGCCGATATGGGCGCGATCGGCTGGCTGGTGGATGGCGCGGCGATCATGAACCAGGTGCCGCTGCAGCGCTGCTCGTACGGGCCGTATTCGCGGGCGATGATCCGCATCTGCAAGGAGGAGAGCTTCCACCAGCGCCAGGGCTACGACATCATGATGAAGCTCTGCGCGGGCACGCCCGAACAGAAGGCGATGGCGCAGGACTCGCTGAACCGCTGGTGGTGGCCGGCGCTGATGATGTTCGGCCCGTCGGACGCGGAGTCGGTGCATAGCGAGCAGTCGCTGCGCTGGAAGATCAAGATGGACACCAATGATTCGCTGCGCCAGCGCTTCGTGGACCAGACCGTGCCGCAGGCCGAGTATCTCGGGCTGACCGTCCCAGATCCCAAGCTGAAGTGGAATGAAGCCAAAGGCGGCTACGATTTCGGCGACGTCGATTGGGACGAGTTCTACCAGGTCATCAACGGCAACGGCCCTTGCAACCGCGAACGGCTGCAGGCGCGCATCGACGCCTGGGAAGAGGGCGCCTGGGTGCGGGACGCCTCGCTCGCCTATGCCGAGAAGCGGGCGGCGCGCGAGCAGGCCGTCGCCGCATGAGCAAGGAATGGCCGCTCTGGGAAATCTTCATCCGCAGCCAGCACGGCCTGGCCCACCGCCATGTCGGTAGCCTGCACGCGCCGGACGCCGCTGCCGCGATCAACAACGCGCGCGACGTCTATACGCGGCGCAACGAGGGCGTCTCCATCTGGGCCGTGCGGTCGACCGACATCGCCGCCAGCTCGCCGAGCGAGAAGGGCCCGCTGTTCGACCCGGCCAACAGCAAACCCTACCGTCACCCCACCTTCTACGAGATCCCGGAGAGCCTGGGACATATGTGATGCCGCTCTTCGAGTACCTGCTGCGGCTCGGCGACAACGGCCTGATCCTGGGCCATCGGGTCTCGGAGTGGTGCGGCCACGGGCCGATCCTCGAGGAGGATCTGGCGCTGGCGAACGTGGCGCTCGACCTGCTCGGGCAGGCGAAGCTCTGGCTCGGCCTGGCCGCCGAGGTGGAAGGCGCCGGCCGCGACGCCGACAAGCTCGCCTTCCTGCGCGACACCGGCGAATTCCGCAACGCGCTGCTCGTGGAACAGAAGAACGGCGACTTCGCCTTCACCATGGTGCGGCAGTTCTTCTTTGACGCCTGGCACTATCTGGCGCTAGACGCGCTGCGCGCCTCCGCCGAGCCCCGCATCGCCGAGATCGCCGCCAAGGCGGTCAAGGAGGTCGCGTACCACCTAGAGCGCAGCCGCGACTGGATGGTCCGTCTCGGCGACGGCACCGACGAAAGCCATCGCCGCGCGCAGAAGGCCGTCACCATCCTCTGGCCGTTCACCGGCGAGCTGTTCGAGGCGGACGCGGTCGAGCAGGCGCTGATCCAGTCCGGCGTCGCCGCCGACCCGGCGGTGCTGCGCCAGCCCTGGCATGACGTGGTCGCCGCCACCATGGACGAGGCCACGCTGACCTTGCCGGAGTCGCAATGGATGCAGCGCGGCGGCCGCACCGGCCGGCACACCGAGCACCTCGGCTACCTGCTGGCCGAGATGCAGTTCCTGCAGCGCGCTTATCCCGGAGCGACCTGGTGAGCGAAGCCGCGACCCGGCCGACCGTCGAGCAGGTCTGGGACTGGCTGCGCGCCGTGCCGGATCCGGAGATCCCGGTCATCTCGGTGGTCGATCTCGGCATCGTCCGCGAGGTGCGGTGGGAGGATGACGCGTTGGTGGTCGCGGTCACGCCCACCTACTCCGGCTGCCCGGCGAATGGCGTGATCGCGCTCGCGATCGAGGGCGCGTTGCTGGAACGAGGCATGCCGCGTGTGCGGCTGGAACGGCGTCTGTCGCCACCTTGGACCACCGACTGGATGTCCGCCCAAGGCCGCGAACAGCTCCGCCAATTCGGCATTGCGCCGCCGCCCGAAGCGACGATCCCGCTCTCGCCGCTCGACCGCTTCGCCCGCAAGCCGGCCCCAGTCGCCTGCCCGCGCTGCGGTTCCGCCGACACGGCCCGCATCAGCGCTTTCGGCTCCACCCCCTGCAAGGCGCAGTACCGCTGCCAGGCCTGCCTGGAGCCGTTCGATCATTTCAAATGCATCTAGCATGACGCCGTCGTCTCGAACCATCGTAGGGCGGATAAGCGAAGCGCAATCCGCCACCACCGCCACGGCGGATTGCGCTTCGCCTATGCGCCCGACGATGCTGGTTTCGTAGCGCCGTGCCGACGTTCCATCCCCTCACCGTCGCCCACGTCAAGCGCGAGACGCGCGACGCCGTCGTGCTCACGCTCGCCGTGCCGGACGAGCTCCAAGAAACCTTCCGCTTCAAGCAGGGCCAATACCTCACCTTTCGCGCCGAGATCGACGGCGAGGAGATCCGCCGCTCCTACTCGATCTGCTCCGCGGCGGGCGATCTCTGCCGGGTTGGCGTCAAGAAGGTGCCGGATGGCGCGTTCTCCACCTGGGTCAACGATACGGTCCGTCCCGGCCAGGTGCTGGAAGCGATGCCGCCGATTGGCAACTTCTCCGTCCCGCTCGAGCCCTCGAACCGCAACCACTATGTCGGCTTCGCCGCCGGCTCCGGCATCACGCCGCTGCTCAGCATTATCAAGACGACGCTCGCCACCGAGTCCCACAGCCAGTTCTCGCTGTTCTACGGCAACCGCGCCTCCAGCACGATCATGTTCCGCGAAGAGCTCGAGGACCTCAAGAACCGGCATCTCGGCAATCTGAGCGTCACCCATATCCTGAGCCGCGAGCACCAGGAGATCGACTTGTTCAACGGCCGCATCGACCGGCAGAAGTGCAAGCTGCTCTTCAAGCACTGGCTCGATGTCGAAACGGTGGACGCCGCCTTCATCTGCGGGCCGCAGCAGATGATGCTGGAGGTGGCCGAGAGCCTGCAGGAGCACGGGCTCGACAAGCGGCAGATCAAGTTCGAGCTGTTCGCCTCCGCCGACCGCGGCGAGCGCCGCCGCGCGCCGCGTGCGCCGGGCCCGGCCAGGACCGATGTCTGCGAGGCGACGATCACGCTGGACGGCCTCTCGCGCAGCTTCGCCTTCGCGAAGAACACGCTGACCCTCCTCGACGCGGCGATGCGCGAGGGCCTCGAGGTCCCGTACGCCTGCAAGGCCGGCGTGTGCTCGACCTGCCGGGCCATGCTGGTCGAGGGCCAGGCCGACATGGACGCCAACTACGCGCTGGAAGACTACGAGATCGCCCGCGGCTACGTCCTGACCTGCCAGGCCTATCCGGTCAGCGACCGGGTCGTGGTCGATTATGACAAATAGTGGTCCGACCACCAAACAACGGAGGCGCTGATGACCGCGATCGACGACCTTGCCTATCTCGCCGCCGGCGGCAAGCTGAGCGCCCCGGAAAACGCCGCCCCGCGCTACCGCGGCGAGGTGATGCGGGTGATGGCGGTGCTGATCGATTCGCTGATGGCCGGCGCCGCGGGCTTTGCCGACTGCATCAACCTCGCACCCGGCCTGAAGGAGCGCATCGCCGCCGCGCGCATCGTGCTGGAGAAGTTCGGCCACGCCGGGAAGATCCTGGCGCTGATGGATCAGTTCGGTGCCAATACGGCGCAATATGTCAGCGCCCACCCCTGGGCCGCGCGCCGCGCCCGCAGCGTCAACTTCGGGACAAGGCGGATCGAGGGCGACATGCGGCTCAACGTGTTCCACTACCCGATCCAGGGCTGGGTCGACGCCGTGGTGATGAACGTGCTGATGGGCCGCGCGACCGTGATCCAGCTCGGCGAGCTGACCACCTGCTCCTATGATCCGCTCGCCGCCGTCATCGCCGAGATCCTGCCGGTGGAGGCGCGGCACGCGGAGCTTGGCCTCGAGGGCCTGCAAGCCGCGCTCGCCGCCGGCCACGACCCGACGGACGCGCAGGCCTCGCTCAACTACTGGTATCCGCGCGTGGCCGACACGTTCGGCCGCGCCAAATCCGAGCACTTCGAGACCTACCGCCGCTACGGCCTGCGCGAGCATCCGAACGAGGTGCTATTGCAGCGCTGGCGGGACGAGATGAACCCGACCCTCCTCCGTCTCGGCCTGCACGCGCCATGAGCCCCGCTCTGCCCGTGCCGCCAAGCCCGCCCGACATGCCGCCGGTGCCGCCGGCGCCGGGTCCGGATCTCGAGCCGATCCTGCCCGCGGATCGCCGCCCGCCGCCGGAGCCCGATCCGGAGGACCTCGAAGCCTGACCGCGATGAACACGATCCGGACCGATTACGAGTTGAGCGCGTTCCTGACCGCGCCGTCCGGCCAGGTCTTCATCACCGGCACCCAAGCGCTCGTCCGCCTGCCGCTCATGCAGCGCTGGCAGGACGAAGCGAACGGGCTGGACACCGCCGGGTTCGTCAGCGGCTATCGCGGCTCGCCGCTCGGCGGCTACGACCAGCAGCTCTGGCGCGCGCGCGACGCACTCGCGGCGCATCGCGTCGAGTTCCTGCCCGCGGTCAACGAGGATTTGGCCGCGACCGCCGTCATCGGCAGCCAGCAGGTCGGGACCGACCCCAACCGCACGGCCGCGGGGGTCTTCGCCATCTGGTACGGCAAGGGACCCGGTCTGGACCGCGCCGGCGACGCGCTCAAGCATGGCAACGCCTATGGGTCCTCGCCGCATGGCGGCGTGCTGGTCGTCGCCGGCGACGACCATGGCTGCATGTCATCCTCGATGCCGCATCAGAGCGACCTGGCGATGCAGGCCTGGAGCATGCCGGTGCTCAACCCGGCCAACCTCGCCGACATGCTGGAGTTCGGCATGTACGGCTGGGCGCTGTCGCGCTTCTCCGGCGCCTGGGTCGGGCTGAAGGCGATCTCCGAAACGGTCGAGAGCAGCTCGACGGTCGATCTGGACGCGATCCGGACGGAGTTTCACCCGCCGCCGCACACGGCGTTTCCCGGCGGCCTGCATTATCGTTGGCCCGACCTGCCCAGCCTGCAGATCGAGGCGCGGCTCGCGGCCAAGCTGGACGCGGTCCGTGATTTCGCCCGCGCCGAGGCGATCGACAAGCTGATCGTTCCGGCCGAGGACGCCGATATCGGCATCATGACTTGCGGCAAGGCACATCTCGACCTCCTCGAAGCGCTCCGCCGCCTCGGGTTGCGCTTGGACGACCTCGCCGCGGCAGGCGTGCGCCTCTACAAGGTCGGCCTGAGCTTCCCGATCGAGCCCCGGCGCGTCCGGGAGTTCGCGTCCGGCCTGAAGGAACTGCTGGTCATCGAGGAAAAGGCCCCGGTCGTCGAGCGCCAGGTCAAGGAATTGCTGTTCAACGCGCGCGAGCGCCCCGTCATCCTCGGCAAAACTGACGCATCCGGCGCGCCGCTGCTCTCGGCAGTGGGCGAACTCCGCCCCTCCCGCCTCTTGCCCACGGTTGCCGAGTGGCTGGCCCTGCATCGCCCGGCGCTCGACCGCCGCCATCTGGTGCACGACTTCCTGGCGCCCGAGTTGCTGTCCAACGTCGCCGACCCGGTCAAGCGCGTGCCGTATTTCTGCTCGGGCTGCCCTCACAACACATCCACCAAAGTGCCGGAGGGCTCGCACGCCCAGGCCGGCATCGGCTGCCATTTCATGGCGTCCTGGATGCCGGACCGCCCGACCACGGGCATCGTCCAGATGGGCGGCGAGGGCGTGGACTGGGCGGCGCACTCCCGCTTCACCGCGACGCCGCACGTGTTCCAGAACCTGGGCGACGGCACCTACTTCCACTCCGGATACCTGGCGATCCGCCAATCGATCGCCGCCGGGTCGAACATCACCTATAAGATCCTCTACAACGACGCGGTCGCCATGACCGGCGGCCAGCCCGTCGATGGCCCGATCGGCGTGGACGCCATCGCCCGCCAGGTCGAGTCCGAGGGTGCGGCCAAGGTCGTCGTCGTCAGCGACGACCCGGCCAAGTTCAAAGGCTACGGGCGGCGCTTCCCCGCCGGCGTCACCTTCCACCACCGCTCGGAGCTCGACGCCGTTCAGCGTCAGTTGCGCGCGATCAAGGGCGTCACGGTGCTGATCTACGACCAGACCTGTGCCGCCGAGAAGCGCCGCCGCCGCAAGCGGGGCGACGATCCGGACCCGGGCCGCCGCATCTTCATCAACGCCGAGGTCTGCGAGCAGTGCGGCGACTGCGGCGTGCAGTCCAACTGCCTGTCCATCGTGCCGGTGGAGACCGCGCTCGGCCGCAAGCGCATGATCGAGCAGGCCTCCTGCAACAAGGACTACTCGTGCGTGAACGGCTTCTGCCCGAGCTTCGTCTCGGTGACCGGGGCCAAGCTCCGGCGCCGGGCCGGCGCCGCCGGGCCGATCCCCTCCATGGGCGAGATGCAGGACCGTTTCCCGCTCGGGCGCGATAGCGGCGAGAGCCGGCTGCCGGTCGGCCCCGGAACGCCCGCTGCGTCCGGCACTGCCCCGGCCCCGCAGACCGACCTCGACGCGCTGCCCGAGCCGCCGGCGCACGCGTGGACCGGCCCCTTCGACCTACTGGTCGCCGGCGTGGGCGGGACGGGCGTCGTCACCGTGGGCGCCATCATCACCATGGCGGCGAACCTGGAGAGCAAGAGCGCCTCGGTGCTCGACTTCATGGGCTTCGCCCAGAAGGGCGGCATGGTGCTGTCCTATGTGCGCCTGGCCGACGTGCCGGAGCGGCTCAACCAGGTCCGCATCGACACCCAGCAGGCCGACGCCATCCTGGCCTGCGACCTGGTGGTCGGCGCCAGCGCCGACGCGCTGCAGACCGCCAAGCGCGGCCGCACCCGCATCATCGCCAACACGCATGAGATCCCAACGGCGGCCTTCGTGCAGGACCCCTATGCCAACCTCCAGGCGGGCGGCCTGCTGGAGAAGATGCGGTTCGCCGCCGGGCCGGAAGGCGTGGTCGCCTGCGACGCCCAGGCGATCGCCGAGCACTTCCTGGGCGACACCATCTTCGCCAACATCCTGCTGATGGGCTTCACCTGGCAGAGCGGCCTGGTGCCGGTCGGCCTCGAGGCGATGCTGCGCGCCATCGAGCTGAACGGCACCGCGGTGGAGCGCAACAAGACCGCGTTCGCCCTCGGCCGCCTCGCCGCCCATGACCCGGCCGCGCTGCGCCAGATCATGGGACCGTCCGAGTCGACGGCTCCGGCGCCCACCGACTTGGACGCGCTGATCGCCCACCGCGCCGGCCTGCTCACCGCCTATCAGAACGCGCGCTACGCCGAGCGCTACCGCGCGCTGGTCGAGAAGGTGCGCGCGGCGGAGCAGGCCGTCGTGCCGCGAGGGGCGCCGCTCGCGGTGACCGCCTCCGTCGCGCACGCCTACGCGAAACTGCTGGCCTACAAGGACGAATACGAGGTCGGCCGCCTCTACACGGACGGGACGTTCCAGCGCGCGCTGCAGGCGCAGTTCGAGGGCGAGCTGAAGGTCAGCTTCCACATGGCGCCGCCGCTGCTCTCGCGAGCCGGCGCTTCCCGCAAGCTGACCCTGGGACCCTGGCTGTCGCCGGTCCTGCGCACCCTGGCGAGCGCCCGCGCGCTGCGCGGCACCCCGTTCGACCCGTTCGGGTACATGCTGGAGCGGCGCATGGAGCGCGAGCTGGCCGCCGATTACGCGGCGACGATGGACGCCGTGCTTCCCAAGCTCACTCCAGAGACGCTGGCCGCGGCCGAGGAGCTTGCCGCCTTGCCCGACCGTATCCGCGGCTTCGGGCATGTGAAGATCGGCAACCTGCGCCTGGTCAAGCGCCGGGAGGGCGAACTGCTCCAGCGTCTCGGCCTGCCAATCCGGATGGGAAGCGCAGTACGGCGCGTTCTCGATGAAAAGCTTGGCGTGGGGCAGGCGACCCCTGTCGCGGCTCGTTCCTGACAAGCCAATGGGTAGGGTGGGCTTCAGCCAGGCTAAAGCCCACCACCTGCGGCCGTAAAACGCCCCTGGTGCCTGCATACGGTGGGCTAAAGCCATGCTGAAGCCCACCCCTACCTTGTCGGAACGGAGAGGCGGCTACCCCACCCGGTTCTCGATCAGCTCATTTACCACCCCTGGGTCGGCGAGCGTGCTGGTGTCGCCCAGCCCGTCCGTCTCGTTGGCGGCGATCTTGCGCAGGATGCGACGCATGATCTTGCCCGAGCGGGTCTTCGGCAGGCCCGGCGCCCACTGGATCGCGTCCGGGGAGGCGATCGGACCGATCTCGCGACGGACCCAGGCCACCAGCTCCTTGCGCAGCGCCTCGCTCGGCTCTTCGCCGGCCACCAGCGTCACATACGCGTAGATTCCCTGGCCCTTGAGGTCGTGCGGGAAGCCGACCACCGCCGCCTCCGCGACCTTCGGATGCGCCACCAGCGCGCTCTCCACCTCTGCCGTGCCCATCCGGTGGCCGCTCACGTTGATCACGTCGTCGACCCGGCCGGTGATCCAATAATAGCCGTCCTCGTCCCGCCGCGCCCCGTCGCCGGTGAAGTAGTAGCCGGGGAAGGTCGAGAAATAGGCCTGGATGAACCGCTCGTGGTCGCGGAACAGGGTGCGCATCATGCCGGGCCAAGGCTCGGCGATGCAGAGGTTGCCCTCCGCCGCGCCCTCGATCGGCTTGCCCTCGGCATCGACCAGCAGCGGCTGTACGCCAGGCAGCGCCAGCGTGGCGGAACCCGGCTTCAGCTTCACCGCGCCCGGCAGCGCCGAGATCATGATGCCGCCCGTCTCGGTCTGCCACCACGTGTCCACGATCGGGCACCGCTCGTCGCCGACCACGCGATGATACCAGAGCCAGGCCTCCGGGTTGATCGGCTCGCCCACGCTGCCGAGCACGCGCAGGCTCTTGCGGCTGGTCTTCTTCACCGGGCCCTCGCCCTCGCGCATCAGCGACCGGATCGCGGTCGGCGCCGTGTAGAAGATCGCGACCTGGTGCTTGTCCACCACCTGCCAGAAGCGGGAGCTGTCCGGGTAGGTGGGCACGCCCTCGAACATCAGCGTGGTCGCGCCATTCGCGAGCGGCCCATACACAATATAGGTGTGCCCGGTCACCCAGCCGACGTCGGCGGTGCACCAATAGACCTCGCCCGGTTGGTAGTCGAAGACGAGCTGGTGCGTGTAGGCGGCCCAGACCAGGTAGCCGCCGGTGGTGTGGACGACGCCCTTCGGCTTGCCGGTGCTGCCCGAGGTGTAGAGGATGAACAGCGGGTCCTCGGCGCTCATCTCCTCGGGCGGGCAGTCCGGGCTCGCCTTGGCGAGCAGGTCCTCATAACGGTGGTCGCGGCCCTCCTGCATCGGCACGTTGCCGCCAGTGGTGGGGACCACGATCACGTGCTTGATGGTCGGGCAGGTCTTCAGCGCCTCATCGGCATTGGTCTTCAGCGCCACCTTGCGCCCGCCGCGCCGTCCCTCGTCCGACGTGATCAGCACGGTGCTGTCGCAGTCCTGGATGCGGTTGGCCAGGCTGTCCGGCGAGAAGCCACCGAAGACGATCGCATGGATCGCCCCGAGCCGGGCGCAGGCCAGCATGGCGACCGCGGCCTCGATCACCATCGGTAGATAGATGGTCACCCGGTCGCCCTTCTTGACCCCCAGCGACTTCAGCGCGTTCGCCAGCCGGCAAACCTGCTCATTCAGCTCGCGATAGGTGATCGTCTTGGAGATGTTCGGGTCGTCGCCCTCCCAGATGATCGCGACCTGGTCCGGCCGCTCCTTCAGGTGCCGATCGAGGCAGGTGGCGGACGCGTTCAGCGTGCCATCTTCGAACCACTTGATCTGCACGTCGCCCGTGAAGCTGCCCTGGCGGATCTTGGTCGGCTCGCGCATCCAGCTCACCCGCTTGGCCTGCTCGCGCCAGAAGCCCTCGGGGTCGCGCCGGGCCCGCTCGGTCCATTCCTTGTGCTGGGCGGCGTTCAGGTGGCTGCGGTTCTC
>Ga0213875_10002874_pt1 | contig 10081 bp, 7 predicted proteins | sample BarmaccomBMRX_R8_FD_160105 | JGI IMG/M metagenome (GOLD analysis project Ga0213875, IMG submission 160105) | Root-associated microbial communities from Barbacenia macrantha in rupestrian grasslands, the National Park of Serra do Cipo, Brazil - RX_R8 | ecosystem: Host-associated > Plants > Roots... | reverse complement strand
GGCCAGGACGCCGCCCGTCGGGAAATCAGGGCCGGCGACGTGCGCCACCAATTCGGCGGTTGGGCAGGCCGGGTACTCGATCAGGTGCAATAACGCACTGCACAATTCGCCGACATTGTGCGGCGGGATGCTGGTCGCCATGCCGACCGCGATCCCTGCGGCGCCGTTGGCCAGCAGGTTCGGGAAGCGCGCCGGCAACACCACCGGCTCGCGGTCTTCGCCATCATAGGTGTCGCGGAAATCGACCGCGTCCTCGTCGATGCCCTCCAGCATCGCCTGCGCCACGGCCGACAGTCGGCTTTCGGTGTAGCGCATCGCCGCCGCGTTATCGCCGTCGATATTGCCGAAATTGCCCTGGCCATCGATCAGCGGATAGCGCTGCGAAAAATCCTGCGCCAGCCGCACGAGTGCCTCGTACACGGCGAGCTCGCCATGCGGGTGGAACTTGCCGATCACATCGCCGACGACGCGGGCGCATTTCTTGTAGCCGGAGCCGGGGTCCATCCGCAGCTCGCGCATCGCATGGAGGATGCGGCGATGCACCGGCTTCAGCCCGTCGCGCACATCCGGCAATGAGCGGGCCATGATGGTCGACAGCGCGTATGACAAATAGCGCTCGCCGAGCGCATCGGCGAAATCGACGTCGCGGATCTCGCCGCCAGGGGGTGAACCGGTGGCGGAATCGGACATGCCTACCAGACCTCGTTGCTAATTGCTGGTAACCATACCAGAGGCTGCGTCGCGCCGCATCCTTTCCGCCAGCCGCTCGCGCGCCTCGGGAATGCGGCCACCCTGCGGTGCGAACACATGATGCACCAGGAAATGCCGCGTCAGCCTGAGGCCGGCGACGATATCGGCCGGTGTCGCGGCAGCGTCATGACAAAGAAATTCGGGAAGCGGCAGCAATTTGTCGCGATAGGGCAGGCCGGCGCGGCGCGACACCGCGCGCCCGGTGCGCGGCGATACGTAGGCGAGATCGTCGGCGCTGCCGGTGGCGGCGCAGCAGCTGAGGTCGAGTCCATAACCCAAACCCGCCAGCAGCGCGCATTCCCACCGCACATATGCGGCGGCCCAAGCCCGTTCCGGTATAGGGGGAGAAGCCGGCTCAGCGAGTGCCTGAAGCAAGCCGGCGAATGATTCGTACATATCTGGGTGCGGCTCATGCTCCGGCACGGCCGCCAGCAATAGCGCTGACGCGGCGTTGAGAGCGGCGAGGCGGGCGGCATCATCGAGGAAATGCGCCGCCGGGGCGGCCAGCAGCTCGCACTCGAAGCTGCCGAGATGCTCGGGGAGGCGGCCGCGCCAGCCGATTGCGACATGGTTGCCCGGCTGGAACTGGGCACGGCGGCGCGGCGATTGGCCGCCGCGCACCAGGCCGGCGCGGCGGCCATGCTCGGCGGTCAGCAATTCGACGATCAGCGCGCTTTCGCCATGGCGGCGCGCCAGCAGGACAAAGCCGGTATCATGCCACTCCACCTAGGGCGCCGCGCCCGGTCGGACGCGCGCCGGGTTGCCAAAGGCGGTCGCGCCGGCCGGCACGTCTCGCGTCACGACGCTGCCGGCGCCGATCACCGCGTCATCGCCGATTGTCACGCCCGGGAGGATGAGCGCGCCGCCGCCGATCCAGACATTGCAACCGATCTGGATCGGGCGGCCGAACTCCAAACCCTGGGCGCGCACCGCGGGGTCGCGCGGGTGATCGGCCGCGAGAATCTGCACCCCCGGCCCGATCTGTGTCCGCTCGCCGATCGTCACCGCGACAACATCGAGGATGACGCAGTTGAAATTGAGGAAGACACCCGCGCCCACGCGGATGTTGAACCCGTAATCGCAATGGAAGGGCGGCCGGATCACCGCTCCGGCACCGACGGCGCCGAGCCGTTCGCGCAACAGCGAGTGCCGCTCGGCAACCGGCAGCGCGAGAGCGGCATTGTAGCGGACCAGCCATTGTTTGGTCGCGGCCATTTCGGCCTGCAACTCCGCGTCGCCCGCATCATAAAGCTCGCCGGCTAGCATCTTGTCGCGTTCGGACCGTGCTGGCATTCCCGCGCCTCCTCACATCCGAAGGTTCACAACCAGTCCGGGTCGAAGCCGACGACGGTGCGGCCGCCTTTGATGGCGGGCAGGTAGCTCGTCGCGCGCGGGAGGTAATGTTCGGCGTAGAACTGCGCGGTGGCGCGGCGCACGGCCGCGCTCGGGTCGCCTTGGCGCTTTGCGGCGAGCGCGAGGCGCGCCATCAGCCAGCCGCCGGTCACCGTACCGAACAGCGCCAGATAGGGCACCGAGCCGGCCGCCGCCACAGCCGGTTCGGCCTCGACGAGGTATTCGGTGGCGTGCTCCAGCGCGTCGAGCCCCTCGGCGAGACCGCGATGCATCGCCTCCCATTGCGGCTCGCCGGCGAGGTCGCCGAGGATCGGGCGGATTTCGGCGAAGAACTCGCGCGCTGCTTCACCCTGGTCGCGGCCGAGCTTGCGGCCGACCAGGTCGTTGGCCTGGATGCCGTTAGTGCCTTCGTAGATCGGCGCGATGCGCGCGTCGCGCAAATATTGTGCGGCGCCGGTCTCCTCGACATAGCCCATGCCGCCATGCACCTGGATGCCGGTCGAGGCCACCTCGCAACCGAGATCGGTGCACCAGGCCTTGACCACCGGGATCAGCAGATCGGCGCGGCGCTGGGCGCGGGCCCGCGCTTTTTCATCGGGCGCGTGCCGGCTGGTTTCGATCGCCGCGGCGGCGAGATAGGTGACGGCGCGCATTGCCTCGGTCGCGGCGCGCATCGACAGCAGCATTCGACGCACATCCGGGTGGTGGATGATCGGCGGCCGCGCGTCGCGCGGCATCCCCAGCACGGCGCCCTGGACGCGATTGCGGGCATAGTCGAGCGCCTGCTGATAGGCGCGTTCGGCTATCGCGACGCCCTGCAACCCAACCAGCAGACGCTCGCTGTTCATCATCGTGAACATGCATTCGAGGCCGCGATTTTCCTCGCCGATGCGCCAGCCGATCGCGCCGCCATCATCGCCATACGACATGACGCAGGTCGGCGAGGCGTGGATGCCGAGCTTTTCCTCGACCCGCAACGCCCTGACATCGTTGCGCTGGCCGGGCTTCCCGTCGGAATCGGGAAGGAATTTCGGCACCAGAAACAGCGAGATGCCGCGGCTGCCCGGCGGCGCGTCGGGGGTGCGCGCCAGCACCATGTGGATGATGTTGTCGGTGAGGTCGTGCTCGCCATAGGTGATGAAGATTTTCTGGCCGGAGAGGCGGTAATGCGCGCCCCAGCGCTCGTCATTGGCCGGTACCGCGCGGGTGCGCAGCGCGGCCAGATCGGAGCCGGCCTGCGGCTCGGTCAGGTTCATCGTGCCGGTCCACTCGCCCGACACCAGTTTGTGCAGGTAGAGGTCCTTCTGCTCTGGCGAGCCATGCGATTGCAGCATCTCGATCGCACCGAAATTCAACAGCGGGCAAAGCGCCCACCCCATGCAGGCGGAATTCAGCATCTCGACGACAGCGGTCGCGAGCGGCACCGGCAAGCCCTGGCCGCCATAATCCGGGTCGCTGGCGAGCCCCATCCAGCCGCCATCGACATATTGCCGGTAGGCGTCGCGAAAGCCGGGCGGCGTGCGCACCACGCCATTTTCGAGGACGCTGCCGATGCGGTCGGCCGGCTGGTTCAAGGGGTCGAGGTCGGTGGCGGCGAACCTGCCGGCCTCGGTGAGGATGGCGTCGGCGATCTCGGCGCCGTCCGAGTCGAGCGGCGCGATGGTGTCGATGACAAAGCGCATCTCGGCGAGCGGGGCGGTATAGGGCATTCGGCGTGATCCTTCGACATCCTCCCAGATTGTCATTCCCGCGAACGCGGGAATCCAGGGGCATGGGCACGGTCGCTAGCCCTGGGCCCCCGCTTTCGCGGGGGTGACGACTATAATTGAACCGGGGGAAGTTGACGCGAGTTCGGCGCGGGATCAACCTGCGGCGTGAAATTCTGAACAGTGTTCGCGTGGAGGACCGCCATGAAGCTGATGTGGTTCCACCTGATGCCCTATACCGAGCTGCCCGAGGATTTTCGCGAGAAAAACCCGAGCGTGTGGGTCGATATCCACTCCTCGCTGTTCGATCCGCGCCGGGCGCATCACATGTACAACGATTTCATGGATGAGCTCGAATTCGCCGCCGAGTGCGGCTTTGACGCGGTCTGCGTCAACGAGCATCACTCCAACGGCTACGGGCTGATGCCGTCGCCCAACCTGATAGCGTCGTCGCTGGCCCGGCGCACCACCGATACGGCGCTGTGCGTGCTCGGCAACTCGCTCGCGCTCTACAACCCGCCGACACGGGTGGCCGAGGAATTCGCGATGATCGACGTCATTTCGGGCGGACGGCTGATCGCCGGCTTCCCGGTCGGGTCGCCGATGGACACCTGCTACGCCTACGGCCAGAACCCGTCGATGCTGCGCGAGCGCTATCTCGAAGCGCACGACCTGGTGGTCAAGGCATGGACCGAGCCGGAAACCTTCGCCTTTAACGGCCGCTACAACCAGCAGCGCTATGTCAACATCTGGCCGCGCCCGGTCCAGCAGCCGCGGCCGCCGATCTGGATCCCCGGCGGCGGCTCGGTCGAGACGTGGCGCTGGTGCGCCCAGATGGACCACGTCTATTGCTACCTGTCGTATTACGGCTACAAGGCCGGGCAATCGACGATGGACGGGTTCTGGGCCGAGATGGACCGGCTCGGCAAAGACCGCAACCCATACCATGCCGGCTTCCTGCAATTTGTCGGCGTCGCCGAAACGCGCGAGGAGGCCTACAGGCTGTATCGCGAGCCGGCCGAGTATTTCTATGGCCGCTGCCTGCATATCGACCCGCGTTTCGCCGGTCCGCCGGGCTACACGACCGAGGAAACCCAGCGTCAGGGCATCAAGGGCCAGGTGCAGCAGGCGGCCGACAAGTCGCAGGAACAGTCGCAGCGTTATGAAACCAAGTTCACCACACTGGCGCGCGAGATGGATGCGATCGTCGACAAGGGCTATGTCGTGATCGGCTCCCCCGACGAGGTGGCGGCGCAGCTCAAGGAAGTCGCCCACAACCTCAATGTCGGGCACCTGATGCTGCTTTTGCAGTTCGGCAACATGAACAAGGACCTGGCCAAGTACAACACGCAGCTCTTCGCCGAAAAGGTCATGCCGCAGCTGAAGGACGTGTTTGGCGAGTGGGAAGACCGCTGGTGGCCGCGGCCGATGGAGCATGCGGCTCGCGCCGCGCTGTCCTCCTTTGCGCCGGCGGCGGTAGCGGCGGAGTGAGGCGCCTATCCTCTTTCGTCGTGGAAAATTCGGGGCGACGAGCATAGCCTGAGCGCATGCCTGCGGTTCTCCGCAGGCCACAGAGACGAGCGGCGAAAAAATCGCCGCCTTGATGAACAGGAGTTTCACGTCGGCCAGGCAGCGGCCGATGAACGCCTCGCGTGCCGGCCGGAGGACTGAACCGACTGGACCGAAAGCCGCTGTCCTGACCCCGCGCCGCTCCGCCGCGTGGAGGGAGGAATATGCTTGACCTGTTGGAGCAGCAAAAAAAGCTGACACTAAATCAGTGGAAGATCGCTGGCGCGGCGACGCTCGGCGACATGCTCGATTTCTTCGACTTTTTCCTGATTGGTTTCGTCCTGGCCTTTATCGTCAAGGATTGGAACCTGACCTACGGCCAATCCGGCGCGATCCTGCTGGCCTCCGGGGTCAGCGCGCCATTCGGCTCGCTGTTCTATGGCTGGCTCGCCGACAAGGTCGGCCGCCGCACCGCCCTGATCGCCAGCATCCTGAACGTATCGATCGCCACCGGCGCGATGGCGCTGACCCCGACCGGCGCCTGGATGTACCTGGTGCTGTGCCGGTTTGTCGTGGGCTTTGGCGTGACCGGTCTCTATTCGGTCGACATCACGCTGATGCAGGAATTCTCGCCAGCGCACAAGCGCGGCTGGTTTACCGGTCTGACGACCACGATGCTGCCGGCGGGCTCACTATTGGCGGCGCTGCTCGGGGCGTTCGCGGCGCCCTATATCGGATGGCGCGGGCTCGTTGCCGTCGGATTGCTGCCGGCGCTGCTCTGCCTTTATGTGCGGGCCTATGTTCCCGAATCGCCGCACTGGCTGATGCGGCGCGGGCGCTTTGAAGAAGCCCGCAAGTCGCTCGGCTGGGCCTTGCAGATCGACCCCGCGCAAATCCCGCTGCCGGCGGTGTTGCCGGAAGTCCAGCACACGCGCTGGCTCGAAATCTTCAATTACCCGCGCAGCATTATCGCTGGCTGCCTGACTGGCCTGACGCAAACCGGCGGTGTTGCGCTGGCATTGTGGATGGTGACGCTGTTTGTGATGGTGTTGAAGATCACGCCGGCGCAAGCCTCCGAGCTGGTGATCTGGGTCAGCCTGTCGGCGATCGCCGGACGGTTCTTCTGCTCCTGGATTTCGGATGCGTGGGGGCGCCGGGCCTCGGGGATTTTCAGCTGCCTTGTCGGCGGGCTGTTCATGTCACTGGCCGGATACCTGCACGATTACCTGATCGGCGGCGTCTCGGTGTTCTTTCTGATGATCGTGGCGCAGAACTTCTTTGGCAGCGGCAATTACTCGATCGTCGGTCCGTATATGGGCGAGCTGTGGCCGTCGCGCCTGCGCGGCAGCGGCATGGGCTTTGTCTACGGTGTCGGAAATCTCGGCAAGTTCATCGGCCCGGCCGGGCTGGCGTTTATTGCCGGGTCCGACAATTACGTGAACCCGAAGGCGACGCTCGACGCGCTGATCCCCGGATTCAACTATTTCGCGTTCTGGTACGTCCTTGGAGCGCTCGCGTTCTGGCTGATCGCGGTCGAGACACGCGGGCGCACGATCGACGATATCGACGCGGAGCTCGCCGCCGGCCGACGACCGACGGGCGAGCGTGCGCCGGCGATCTGACGCCCGAGCTTCCCGCGTTGGAGCCGCGGGCTGCCGATCCGGCCGAGCGATTCCTGCACCTTTGGTTGAGGTATGCTTTCCGGCGTTTGACACAGTCTCCGCGGTTGCTTAGCGTCCGTGATGAACAGGCCGCGTGCAAATTCGGCCGTTCATGAATGAGCAGAGGTGGCGGCAAGCCACCCCCCGAAAAGAACCAGCGGAGGGAGCGCATGCTCGAACTTTTGGAGCAGCAGAAGAAGCTTACGTTTAACCAGTGGAAAATCGCCGGCGCCGCGACGCTCGGCGACATGCTCGATTTCTTCGATTTCTACCTGATCAGCTTTGTGCTGGCCTTTGTCGTCAAGAACTGGAACCTGACTTACGGCCAGTCGGGAGCGATTCTGCTGGCCTCCGGCGTCAGCGCGCCGTTCGGCTCGCTGCTGTATGGCTGGCTTGCTGACAAGGTGGGACGGCGCACCGCATTGGTCGCCAGTGTCCTCAACGTGTCCCTCGCCACCGGCGCGATGGCCTTCACCCCAGAGGGCGGCTGGATTTATCTGGTGGCCTGCCGCTTCTTCGTCGGCTTCGGGGTCACCGGGTTGTATTCGGTCGACATCACGCTGATGCAGGAATTCTCGCCAGCACATAAGCGTGGCTGGTTTACCGGTGTCACGACGACAATGCTTCCCGCCGGATCCCTGCTGGCCGCTTTGCTGGGAGCTTATGCCGCGCAATATATCGGCTGGCGCGGCATGGTCGCGACCGGATTGGTGCCGGCGCTGATGTGTCTTTACATCCGCGCTTTCGTACCGGAATCGCCGCATTGGCTGCTGCGCCGCGGCCGTGTTGATGAAGCGCGCAAATCGCTGGCCTGGGCCCTTCAGATGGACCCCAAGGATATTACGCTGCCGGCAAGCATGCCCCCGATCGAGCACACACGCTGGCTCGATATCTTCAAGTACCCGCGCAGCATCATTGCGGGCTGCCTCACCGGCCTGACCCAGACGGGGAGCGTCGGCCTTGCCATGTGGCAGGTTACGCTGTTCATCATGGTGTTGCACATCACGCCGGCGGAAGCTTCCAAGCTGGTGATCTGGATCAGCATCGGCGCGATCCTCGGCCGTTTCTTCTGCTCGTGGATTTCCGATGCATGGGGACGGCGCGCCTCGGGCATCTTCAGCTGCCTCGCCGCAGCCGTCTTGATGTCGCTGGCCGGCTACCTGCATGATTATATGATCGGCGGCTGGTCGGTGTTCTTCCTGATCATCGTCGCGCAGAGTTTCTTTGGCAGCGGCCAGTACTCGATCGTCGGCCCTTATATGGGCGAGATGTGGCCGTCGCGGCTGCGCGGCAGCGGCATGGGCTTTGTCTACGGCGTCGGCAATCTCGGCAAGTTCATCGGTCCCGCCGGTCTGGCGTTTATCGCCGGGTCGTCGAACTATGTGAACCCGGCCGCGACGCTCGATGTCCTCGTGCCGGCGTTCAACTACTTCGCGTTCTGGTTCGTGCTCGGCGCCGCCGCGTTCTGGCTGATCGCGATGGAGACACGCGGTCGCACGATCGACGAAATAGACGCCGCACTGAACGCACCGCGCGATGCCGCGACGGTCAAGGAAGTGCCGGTCGTGGCGTCCTGAGCCTGCCGACGGATCGGAGCTGTTTCCGGCTTCGATCCGAGGGCCGCTCGGGGAGATTGATGCGCTCGCCCGATCGGCGCCATCGCGTCGCTTTGCGTGACGCTTGGCGCCCTTTGCGTTACCGATAACGTTGAGCGGCCGCGCGATGACGGCCGCTCAAAACTTCTCCTCACCCCGCACGCGGCCAGGGTCGGGGAAGTCGCGGTAGAGCGCGAAGAAGACGTCGCGCACCTTCGAATTCACCGCGTGGTGAAAGCTCTCGACCGGATCGGCGCGGGATGACACCCGACTGAAGGCCTGATCTATCTGGCTCATGTTCTCGAAATCGAGCGTGACGTGCCACTCCGGCAGATTGGGGTGGCCGAGGCCCAATTTGCGCCGGGTCACACGATAGCCGGCAACGGTGCCGGCCTCTTTCAGATGGCCGAGATACGCATGGGCGGCATCGGCGAACTCCGTGTCGCCGACGCCGTCCTTGAGGTTGAACCAGATGTGATAAACGTCCATCCCGCGAGCGGGCGGCGTGCGCCGCCGCCCGTCCAGTGCCGCTTGCGCTCAGGGGAAGCGCGAAACGTCGGTCGCCTTCTCGGTGATGAATTCGAGCAGCGCCGGTTTGCCGTCCTTGTTGGCGGCGACGCCGCGCTTAATGGCTTCCTTGATTTGGCCCGGCTCGGTGACGCGCTCGCCATAGCCGCCCAGCGCCTTGGCGAAATCGGCGTAATTGCCGCTGATATCGGTCGAGCGGTATTTCTCGGTCGCGATCGCCATAACCTTCAGCTCGATCGCCATCGAGAAATTGTTCATCAGGATCGACAGGATCGGGATGCGCTCGCGCACCGCGGTCTCGAAATCCATGCCGGTAAAGCCGATCGCCGCGTCGCCCCACACATTGATGCAGATCTTGTCGGGCGCCGCCAATTTCGCGCCCATCGCTAGGCCGAGACCGTAGCCGAGCTGGGTCGTCTTGCCCCAGCCGATATAGGAAAGCGGCGTATTGCTCTGCCAGAACGGGCTCAGCTGGTCCCGCGGGCTGCCGGCATCGTGGGTAATGATCGTGTTGTCGGGATCGACCGTGTGCAACAGGTCCCAGATCACACGATAGGGCGACAGCGGCTTCGAGTCGGCGGTGAGGCGGTGCATCCACTGCCCCATCCACTCCTCCTTGAGGGCGCGGATGTCGCCGGTGACCTTGGCGAGGCGGTCGCGGGTCTTGCCCTTAAGCCGGTCCTTCACCTCTTCCAGCACCGCGTCGAGCACCAGCCCGGCATCGCCGATCGCGGCGAGTTCGGTCGGCACATCCTTGTTGATGTCGACCGGGTCGAGCGTCGCGTGCGCGATCTTCATGCCCTTCGGCATCGGCGTCGCAAAGCTCGACCGGGTGAAGCTGCAGCCGATGCCGAATACCAGATCGGAATTCTGCAGAAAGACGTGCAGTGCCTTTGAGATGCCGATGCCGCCCGAGCCGAGCGACAATGGGTGGCTCTCTGGAAAGGCGCTCTTGCCCGGCAAGGTCGTCATGACCGGC